>Ga0180008_1000108_pt1 | contig 85706 bp, 69 predicted proteins | sample MM_PW_MetaG_FD_121121 | JGI IMG/M metagenome (GOLD analysis project Ga0180008, IMG submission 121121) | Groundwater microbial communities from the Aspo Hard Rock Laboratory (HRL) deep subsurface site, Sweden - MM_PW_MetaG | ecosystem: Environmental > Aquatic > Deep subsurface > Groundwater... | reverse complement strand
GTGGAGGAAATAAAACAGAATGTGCACAAACTCCTATTCAAACATTAACAGCTACAGCTACTGTACCAGCAGGTGTAACGGTAGTTTGGTATGATGCTGCAACTGGCGGAAACACGGTTGCTAATCCTATTTTGAATACAGTTGGAACCAGAACGTATTATGCTGAGGCAGTAAATACAGCTTCAACTTGTGTTAGTCCGAGTCGAACCGCTGTTGTTTTGACAATAAACGCAACTCCTACCGCTCCAGTTAGTGGCGGAAATAAAACCGAATGTGAGGCTTCACCAATCCAAACCTTAACGGCTACAGCAACAGCGCCTGTAGGTTCAACTGTAAGGTGGTACAATGCAGCCACTGGTGGAAACATCGTAGCTAATCCAACTTTAAATACAGTTGGTAGTATTACTTACTATGCCGAAGCAGTTGATGATGAACTGGGATGTATTAGTGGAACACGCACTGCTGTTATATTAACTATAAATGCAAGACCAATAGCACCTGTTAGTGGAGGAAATAAAACAGAATGTGCACAAACTCCTATTCAAACATTAACAGCTATAGGTACAGTACCAGCCGGTGTAACGGTAGTTTGGTATGATGCTGCAACTGGCGGAAACACGGTTGCTAATCCTATTTTGAATACAGTAGGAACTAGAACTTATTATGCTGAGGCAGTAAATACAGCTTCAACATGTGTTAGTCCGAGTCGAACTGCTGTTGTTTTGACAATAAACGCAACTCCTACCGCTCCAGTTAGTGGCGGAAATAAAACCGAATGTGAGGCTTCACCAATCCAAACCTTAACGGCTACAGCAACATCGCCTGTAGGTTCAACTGTAAGGTGGTACAATGCAGTCACTGGTGGGAATATCATAGCTAATCCAACTTTAAATACAGTTGGTAGTATTACTTACTATGCCGAAGCGGTTAATGATGCATCGGGTTGTATAAGTAGTTCACGAACTGCTGTTGTATTAACTATAAATGCAAGACCTGCAAATCCAGTAAGTGGAGGCAATCAAACGATTTGTACTAATGGTAGTAGTACACAAACATTAACAGCAACGGCTTCGGGTTCTTCTATTACATGGTATACTGCTGCAACAGGTGGGACTGTAGTATCTAATCCAACGCAAGTTGGGGTGGGAACATCAACTTACTATGCAGAAGCAACAAATGGAGTTTGTACGAGTTTCTTGAGAACTGCGGTAATTTTGACTATAGTTGGAGTAGTGCCGAATCCTATTGCATCCGATCAAACTGCATGCTCTAATGGTAGCAACATACAAACATTGACTGCAACTGCTACAGGAAATACCATTACTTGGTACAACGCGGCGACCGGTGGTTCAATTGTAACGAATCCTACTCAAATAGGTGTTGGTACATCAACATACTTTGCAGAATCATCAATTGGAAATTGTATTAGTGCAGCACGAACCAGAGTTGTTCTGACTATTACAGCTGTTCCTAATATACCTACGGTTCTTTCTTTACTACAGCCTACTTGTCAAGTTCAATCAGGTACCATAACGGTAAGCCCGCAATCAAATACTGAATATAGTATTGGAAGTGCATATCAGCAGAGTAATGTTTTTCAAAATGTCGCTCCGGGTAATTATACGATTAGTGTGCGTTTTTTAAATAATACCTCTTGTCCAGTTAATGCCGCTTCGGTTCAACGAATTAATGCTGTACCACAGCCAATTCAGTTTGATGTTGTTGGTGCTTGTGTCTCTGATGATTATATTCTCACTGCAAATGCAGTAGCTAATTCATTTGATGCAGCAACTGTAGAATACATTTGGAAAGATGAAAATGGCTTGCAAATTGGCACTAATTCTAGTGAATTAAATGTTTCGAGAGTAATTGCTGCCAAAACAAATCAAATTGTTTTCCCGCTCACGTATTCTTTAACCATCAAATCATCTAGTACAGGCTGTGAAACAACGAAACCAGCAGTTATAAATGGTATTTATTGCAACATACAAAAAGGAATTTCGCCTGATGGTAATGGTTCGAATGAATTTTTAGAATTATCCTTAATGGATGTTCGAAATTTAGAAATCTTCAATAGATATGGACTTAAGGTTTATTCGATGCCTAACTACAAAAATCAGTGGAAAGGTCAGACTAATAAAGGAGAAGAATTACCAAGTGCGACATACTATTATGTGATAGAATTCAATAATGGGCAAACAAAGACAGGTTGGATTTATTTAATCAGATAGTAATAGCAACAATATAAATTTATTTGGTCTGTACTTTCAAAAGGCCAATAAATCCAAAAATAAATAAATATGAATAAAATATTTTTGATATCTCTTTTAGTCCTTTTGACTTTTATGGATGTAAGTGCGCAACAAGATCCCCAATATACACAGTATATGTACAACATGAATATTGTAAATCCGGCTTACGCTGGATCAAAGGAAAATATTTCTTTGGGTCTTTTATATAGAAAGCAATGGGCTAATATCGAAGGGGCACCAAGTTCTTTTTCGTTTTCGGGACATGGAGCAGTAGGGAGTAATGTTGGTATTGGTTTGTCCTTTTTATCGGATAAAATTGGTCCGGTGTCTGAGCAGAATGTGTTCGGAGATTTTTCATACACTTTAAAACTAGGCGAAAACCAAACGTTAGCGCTGGGTTTAAAAGCAGGAGCTTCGTTTCACAAAGTAGGATTACGATCTATACAGTCTAGTTTGCCAGATCCCAATGAAGGAATTTTTGGTCAAGATATTAGTGACGTTAGTTTAAATATTGGAACGGGAGCCTTTTATTACACTGATAAGTATTATGTTGGATTATCGGTCCCTAATATGTTAAAAGCAGCTCACCTAGATTATAACGGGAGAGAGTATGGTTCAGATGTTTCGCATTACTTCCTAACAGGAGGTTATGTATTTGACCTTAATTATGAAGTGAAATTCAAACCTTCCTTTATGTTAAAATCGGCTTTGAACATCAAACCATCATTAGATTTATCTGCAAACTTTTTATACAAAGAACAAATTGAACTAGGTGCTACTTACAGACTGCAAGACAGTTTTGGTGGAATGATAAATTTTTTAGTAACTCCTGAATTACGTATTGGTTATGCATACGATCATATTATTTCAGATTTAAGAGTGAGTGCTCCGTCATCTCATGAGTTTATATTACTATATGACTTATTTACTCCTAAAAAAGTTTCACGCTCTCCTAGATTTTTCTAAAATTTAATTTTTATCAGAAATGAAGATATATAACCATATTGTAATTGTTCTACTTTTTAGTGTAGTAAGTACTGCGCAAAACAAAGAAACAAAGTCAGCGGATAAACTATTTGATAGTTATGAGTACGTAAGTGCAGCTAAAGAATATTTAGCATTAATTAACAATGGGTCAAAGAGTGAGTATGCATACAAGCAATTAGCTGACTGCTATTCTAAGATGGATAAAACTAATGAGTCCGAAAAATGGTACGCAGAAGCTTTAAAATCATCTAAAGACGCTGAAGTTCATTATAATTATGTACAAGTTTTGAAATACAATCAAAAGTATGAAGAAGCAAACAAGCAAATGAAATCATTTGTTGCACATTTTCCGAGCGACAAAAGAGCAGTAGAATTTCAAAATAATCCAAACTATTTAAACTTTTTGAAAGCTAAAGAACCTCTTTATGAAATAAATAAATTGAGTATAAATTCTGAAAATTCTAGTTTTGGAGCTATCTTATACGGCAGTAATCTTTATTTTGCAGCTTCAAGAAAAGAAGGTAATAAAATATACGGGTGGAATGACGAACCCTTTTTAGACTTGTATCAATCTACTTTGGATATGGTTACAAAGTCCTATTCAGATCCTCTTGCTATTTCGGAGTTAAATTCAGTATATCACGAAGGACCTTTGACTATGACAAAGGATGGTACTACTATTTATTTTTCGAGTGAAAGTTTTAATGACAAGTTGTTTGAAAAAGATAAAATAAAAAAATTAAAATTTGGACAAATTGGTTTGTACAAGGCTGTAAAAATTAACAATATATGGTCTGATATTACACCATTACCAATTAACAGTAAAAGTTATTCTACAGGTAATCCATCAATTGATGCAGCGGGTAAGATATTATATTTTGCATCAAATATGCCGGGCTCCATAGGCGGTACCGATATTTGGAAAGTAACTGTTAATGGAGATGGGACATACGGAGTTCCTGAAAATATGGGATTCGAAGTAAACTCTGAAGCAGATGAAAATTTCCCATTTATTGCTGATGATAATACACTCTATTTTTCTTCTAATAGATTTTTAGGTCTTGGTGGTTTTGATGTTTATTCTTTTAAACTAGACGGCGATAAGAAAGTTGTAAATTTAGGAATGCCAGTAAATTCTGCTCAGGATGATTTTTCATTTTCTGTTGATAGTGAAAACAAGATGGGGTATCTTTCGAGTAATAGAACCGGAAAAGATAATATATATGGCATCACTGCTATCTGTAAAGCCCAAATTTTGACTATAGCTAAGAACGCTAAAACTGGAGCTTTGATCTCTGGAGCAAGAATTGTTTTCTTAGATTCAAATAAAAATATTATAAGTACAGAGTTTTCTAATGATCAAGGAAGTTTTTTATATACAGGGGAATGCAATAAAAAGTATACTGTTGCTGTTTATAAAGACGGTTTTGTTACAAAAGAGTTTAGTTTAGAAGAATTAAAAACTAGAGTTGTTACACTTGATGCCATTGTAGATCCAATAGATGTTGTGGTTACTGAAACCGAGATCATTTTGAATCCTATATATTTTGAGTCAAATAAAAGTACTATTACTGAGCAAGGTGCTGGAGAATTGGATAAATTAGTTTATATGATGACCCAAAATAGAGATTTAAAGATTTTTGTAAAATCTCACACTGATTTTAGAGGTAAAGAAGATTACAATATGAGATTGTCAAGTAATAGAGCCAATTCGACTATTGCTTATCTTGTGTCAAAAGGTATAAACGAAAATAGAGTCTCAGGTCAAGGCTATGGAGAAAGTGAGCCTAAGGTTGCCTGTGGTGACGAATGCACCGAAGAGGAACATGCTTTAAATAGACGCTCGGAGTTTATGATTATCAAATAATTTATTTTTAAATCTAAAAAAGGATGCAGTATTGCATCCTTTTTTTGTTTAAGTAACTATTGTCTTCTTGATGTTTATCCGTGTATAGTTTCGTTTTTACCGTAATTTGTGATAATTGAAGTTTCAAAATCAATCCATTCTTTCCACCGTTTATCTACATTTACATTGTCAGCATATTTACGGGCAAAGCCTAAAAATGTTGTGTAATGTCCTGCTTCACTTATCATTAAATCGCGATAAAATTTGGCTAGTTCTACATCTTTTATATTTTCAGATAATACTTTAAATCGTTCGCAACTTCTCGCCTCAATCATAGCCGAGAACAACAAACGTTCGCACAAAGCATCATTTCGACTTCCGTCTTTTTTCATGAATTTGAATAATTCATTGACGTAGTGATCTTTTCGTTCACGGCCTAGGCTTAGTCCCTTACTTTTTATTAAATCGTGAACCATTTGTAAGTGTTCGAGTTCCTCTCTAGCAATTATCATTAACTCGGTCACTAATTCTTCTTTTTCAGAGTTTTGAGTTATCAAGCTTATCGCGTTCGATGCTGCTTTTTGTTCACACCATGCATGATCTGTCAAGATTTCCTCAATATTCGATTCAACTATATTTACCCAGCGTGGGTCGGTCACTAATTTTAATCCTAACATCTCCGTTCGTTTAATTTTTATACAAAATTAGTAATTTCTCAACTACTTACATCCCTTCGCGGATTAAAATTGTGCTGTTGCGGTTTGCCCCTTTGGTAGGTCTATACGTTTCTATTCTTAATTGAATGATAATTGGCTCAATAGAGGATTTTCGTTAGTGAAAGTTGATATTTAAAAGAAAAGTGGAGTCATTATTTGACTTAAATTGTTCTTCAAACTGTATTATAATAGGTTTAATTCATAGAAAAAATGCTTACTTTGTAAGAATAATTTATATCTAGATAATAGTGCAGTCACTTTTAATAATTGGTTTTGTTTGGCCCGAGCCTAATTCATCTGCAGCTGGCGGTCGAATGATGCAATTAATCTCTTTATTTCAACAACAAGGATATAAAATCACCTTTGCTAGCCCAGCGCAGGACAGTGATTTCATGGTTGATTTAAGTACATTTGATGTAGATACAAAAACGATTGTACTTAACTCTGGTAGTTTTGATGTGTTTGTAAAAGAGTTAGATCCTTCCGTAGTCTTATTCGATCGCTTTATGATGGAAGAGCAATTTGGCTGGCGCGTTGCAGAAAGTTGTCCACATGCAGTTCGTTTATTAGATACTGAAGATTTGCATTGTTTGCGGTTGGCACGACAAAAAGCTTTTAAAGAAAAGCGGACTTTTAATTTAGATGATCTGTTAATCGAGGAGGTTGCCAAACGTGAAATAGCTAGTATTTTGAGGTGTGATTTGTCATTAATGATTTCGCAATACGAAATGGATTTGCTTAAAAACTGTTTTAAGTTAGATGTAGCGCTCTTGTATTATCTTCCTTTGTTGTTTAAGGATACGGAGATTCCTGGTATAAATGAATTGCCTTCATACGGTGAAAGAGTAGGTTTTGTATTTATAGGAAATTTTTTGCATGAGCCTAACTGGAATGCTGTACAATACCTGAAAGAAACAATTTGGCCTCTAATACGTAAGCAGTTGCCTGACGCAATACTTAATATTTATGGTGCTTATCCTTCTCAAAAGGTATTGCAATTGCATAATGTTAAGGATGGGTTTTTTATTCATGGTCGCGCAAGCATTGCAGGTGAGGTTGTACAACGAGCCCGTGTTGTTGTAGCGCCTTTACGTTTTGGTGCAGGAATTAAAGGTAAATTAATTGAGGCGATGCAATGCGGTACTCCAAGTGTTACGACTTCAATTGGTGCAGAAGGTATGAACGGAAATTTGTTATGGAATGGGGCAGTAGAGAACGATCCTATAGTTTTTGCTGATAAGGCAGTTGCCTTATATAAACAGGAAAAATTATGGAATGAGTCTCAAATAATCGGTATCCAAATTTTAAGGCAACGTTATCTAAGAAATTTATTTGAGCTTGATTTTGAAATGCGTTTAGATCACTTAAAGTCTGATTTAAAGCAGCATAGGCTAAATAATTTTATGGGTGCGCTTTTACAACATCATACACTTAGAAGTACTAAATATATGTCTAAATGGATCGAAGAGAAGAATAAATAGATAGGGAAGGGGTATTGTTTAGGAGTTAATTCCATTGTATCCATTTATAAAATTGAAGCTTATTAATTTTAATACTCTTCAACAACAATTAGAGGAAAAAACTAAGTAGTTTACAGGTTTATAATAATTGTTTTTTACCCGATTATCGCTATCGCTTCTATTTCAATTAACCATTCTCTTTTTCCTAGAATTGTTACACCAACTAATGTGCTAGCCGGATAATTTTCGTCTCCTAAAAAATCTTTTCTTATTTTTCTGTAGATTGGTAAATCATTTTCTGGATTAAAATTTACGATGTAGGTGGTCATTTTTACCACATCTTTAAAATTTGCATTACAATTGGTTAATTGTTTCTCTAAGTTTTGAAAAGTTGCTATTGTTTGACTTTCTAAATTGTTGCCTTCTCCTACTTGTCCTGATATATAAATTGTTTTGCTGTTGTTAACTTCTGTCATGACTGCTTGTGAGAAACCTTCATTAGGGTCGATAAATTGTTTTTTCATTTGGAAAATGTTTAGGTAATTTAAAATAATCTTAGGGTAAATTTGTATTCAATTCTCTTTATATATTGTTGATACAGAATGGTAGTGAAGATAGTGTTGGTTTGCATGAGGGATTGCAATGGCATCCTTTTATGTAACGTAGTGAAGTAAAAGATATAGTGCAAAGCCCGGCTTCGCTGTAACGGTAGTGAAAGCGAGGTCATGCCCCAATAAAAAACCCGTCAAGAAAGTTCAAGACGGGTTTGGTTTTATTGGTAATTAGTGTTTATGCAAGCATAGTTACCGGGCTTTCGATGTATTGTTTCAATGTTTGTAAAAACTGTGCTCCCGTTGCGCCATCGATGGTACGGTGGTCACAAGCTAGTGAAAGCATCATAGTGTTGCCTACAACAATTTGGCCATTTTTAACGACTGGTTTCTGTACAATTGCTCCTACAGATAGTATAGCAGAATTAGGTTGGTTAATTATAGAGTTGAATTCTACGATTCCAAACATTCCTAGATTAGAAACTGTAAATGTACTTCCTTCCATTTCTGTAGGTAGTAATTTTTTGTTTTTTGCTCTTCCTGCTAAGTCTCTTACGCTTCCGCCAATTTGAGATAAACTCATTGCATCTGTGAATTTCAATACAGGAACTACTAAGCCATCTTCTACAGCTACTGCAACACCAATATTCACATGGTGATTAATAGTAATTGCCTCTTCTTTCCACTGAGAGTTGATTTTTGGATGTTTTTTCAAAGCCATAGCACATGCTTTGATGACCATATCATTGAATGAAACTTTGGTATCAGGAAGGCTATTGATTGCTGTTCTTGCTTGCATAGCATCATCCATTGTAACTTCAATAGTTAAATTGTAATGAGGCGCTGTAAATAATGATTCAGCTAATCTTTTAGCAATAATCTTGCGCATTTGCGAGTTCTTGATCTCTTCAGTAAATACTTCTCCAGCAGGAACAAATACTTTTGGTGCAGCTGCGGGTGAAGCTGCTACTGCTTCTGTTTTTGCACCTGTTTCTGTTTTTGCAGCTGTTTGAGTAGTCGATGCTGTTGATGGCTGGAAGTTTTCGACATCACTTTTGATGATACGTCCGTTTTCACCAGAACCTTTAACTTGATTTAATTGAATACCTTTATCGTTAGCAATTTTCTTTGCTAGTGGAGAGGCCAAAATTCTTTTTCCGTCAGTACTTTCTTCTTGAGTCACTGCAGCAGGAGTCGCGGCATTATCTTGTTTTGGATCGTTTGAAGCGCTATCACTTTCTTCAGCTTTTCCGCCTGCTTTAAAGTTGGATGCGATTCCTGATATGTCCGTGCCTTCAGGTCCAATGATAGCTAATAAGCTGTCAACTGGTGCTGTGTTTCCTTCTTCGATTCCTATGTATAATAGAGTCCCTTCGTTGAAAGACTCAAATTCCATAGTAGCTTTATCTGTTTCGATTTCGGCTAAGATGTCTCCTTCGGTAATTTTATCTCCTACTTTTTTCAACCATGTAGCCACAGTTCCTTCTGTCATTGTATCACTCAAACGGGGCATCGTTACTACAACCACTCCTTTTGGTAATGCCGCAGATTTTGATGGTGCATCCTCTTGTTTTGTATCTTCTTTATGTGTTTCTTCAGTCGATTTTTCTTTTGAATCTGCGCTTGGTGCAGCATCTCCTCCAGCCAATAGTGCCGAAATATCTTCTCCTTCGTCACCAATGATCGCTAATAGAGAGTCAACTGGAGCTGTTTCGCCAGCAGGTATTCCTATATGTAAAAGAGTTCCTTCGTTGAAAGACTCAAATTCCATTGTTGCTTTGTCTGTTTCAATTTCAGCTAGGATGTCTCCTTCACTTACTTTATCTCCTACATTTTTAAGCCAAGTCGCTACCGTTCCTTCCGTCATAGTATCGCTTAATCGGGGCATTGTTACTTTGATTGCCATAATTATAATTTATGTGGGATAAATGGATAGTTTTCTTGTTCGTATACAACATCGTATAATTGCTGTACTGGTGGGTAATCTGATTCCTCAGCAAAATCTACACATTCTTGAACTAGGTCTTTCACTCTTTGTTCAATAACTTCGATCTCTTCTTCGGTAGCATATTTGTTTTCCATAATTACATCTAAAACTTGTGTAATTGGATCGATTTTTTTGTACTCTTCCACTTCTTCTTTTGAACGGTATAATTGGGCATCAGACATAGAGTGTCCTCTGTAACGATACGTTTTCATTTCTAAGAAAGTTGGGCCGTCTCCACGACGTGCTCTGTCAATTGCTTCAGTCATTGCTTCAGCAACTTTTACAGGATTCATTCCATCAACTGGTCCGCAAGGCATTTCGTATCCTAAACCTAATTTCCAGATATCTGTGTGATTTGCAGTTCTTTCTACTGAAGTTCCCATAGCATAACCATTGTTTTCTACAATAAAAACTACTGGTAACTTCCATAGCATAGCCATGTTAAAAGCTTCGTGTAGTGAACCTTGACGAGCAGCACCATCACCAAAATAGGTCATCGTTACTCCTCCAGTTTCAAAATATTTATCAGCAAAAGCTAGACCAGCTCCTACAGGGATTTGTCCTCCTACGATTCCGTGACCACCATAAAAACGGTGCTCCTTAGAGAAAATATGCATAGAACCACCCATTCCTTTAGAGGTTCCAGTTACTTTTCCTAAAAGTTCAGCCATTACACGTTTAGGATCTACACCCATACCAATTGGTTGTACGTGATTTCTATAAGCTGTAATCATTTTGTCCTTAGTTAAATCCATTGCATGCAATGCTCCAGCAAGGACCGCTTCTTGGCCATTGTACAAGTGAAGAAAACCTCTTACTTTTTGTTGTATGTATAACGCTGCAAGTTTGTCTTCAAACTTTCTCCACAGTAGCATATCTTCATACCACTTTAAATATACCTCTTTTGTAACTTCTTTCATCTCTAATGTTCTTTTGCTAAAGTTTTATTGTGTTATCAATTAGTACCCATAACGCAAAAAAGTTCCTCATCCAAGTTTGCGAATCGCAAAAATAAGACATTCCAACTGAGAACTAAAATTAAAAAGCCAATTTTTAGTTTTTTTATAGGAAGTTTTTATCAAACATTAATGGTAATAAGTTTTTTAAAGAATTAGACTTGTAGATATCGCCAGATTCACCCATAAAGTATATTTCGATAGGACTCTCTTGCTTAATTTCGTATTCAGCAATAGATTGTCTACAAGCGCCACATGGTGGAATAGGGGTTTCGGTTTTAGTAGTGTCTGAGGCTGCGGTAATTGCCATTTGTACAATTTTTGCTTCTGGATACATAGAACCAGCGTAAAATATGGCTACTCTTTCAGCACATAGTCCAGAAGGGTATGCAGCATTCTCTTGATTAGATCCTAATATAACTTCTCCGTTTTCTAATAAAATAGCAGCACCAACCCTGAATTTTGAGTAGGGTGCGTACGCTTTTTTTCTGATAGCGATTGCCTGCTCCATAAGTTGCTTAGTAGCTTTTGGTAATTCGTTTATTGAATTATATACGGTTAGGTCAGTTGTAATGGTAATGTTTTTCATAGTATGTTAAGGAAAAAAAATCCAAATCTCATAAGCTGAAATTTGGATAATTATTTTAAAATATCGGTTGAATTAATAGGTTTCGTATTTGTCTCCAAAGTTAAATGTGAGAGAAAAACGAAGTGTGTTTTCTAGTGGGTTTGGTACTTTTGAAGCAGAAAATAAGTAAGAGACATCAATATTTACAGAGGTGTATTTGAATCCAGCTCCTAATGAGAAAAATCTCCTCGCTCCTTTTTCAGGGCTTTCGTGAAAATATCCAAGTCGCATTGCAAATGAATCTTGATAAGAGTATTCTGCTCCTACAGAATAAGTAAGTTCTTTTATTTCCTCTTTTACACCATCAGGTGCGTCTCCAAAAGATTTGAAAATTCCAGATACCCAGCCAATAGATTTGTAATCTTGAGTAGCAAGATCAAAATCTGTTGCATCTACAGTGCCATCATTATTGATGTCTTTTCCTGTATAAGTGGATCCGTTGTAACCAACTTGAGGCGTTGGAACCAGAAGTTTGGTTATTTCCACATTTAGGCCTACCTTATTATAGTCGTCTAGGATGAAATCAAATCCTGTTCCTAATCTTAAATTAGCGGGAATGAAATTGGTATTGATATCGTCATTATCATAACTTATTTTTGGACCTAAGTTTTGAAGATTAAAACCAGCTCTCCATCTACCGTTAAATTGATCATAGGCTATCTCCTCCGATTGATAGAATCCAGCAATATCTATTCCAAATGTATTTGCGGCTGTTGCATCACCGGTATCGGTACCTACTTTTAAGTTAGAACGAATGTATCGACCTGCTACCGCCATAGAGAATTTCTCGCTTAGTTTTAAAGAGTATGATCCGTCCAATGAAAATTCGTTTGGAGAAACTATTCTAACATCTTCAGTAGGGTCACTCGTTTGACGTAATTCAATGTCTCCAAAACCAAAATAGCGTAAACTCCCTCCAAAGGCTGCTCTTTCACTAATTTTGTTGTAGTAAGTCGCTTGACCCAACGAGATGTCGTTTGCTAAACCTGTTAAATAAGGTGTATAACTAACAGATAGACCTTGTTGGTCAGTAGCGAAAGCATATTTTGCAGGATTCCACTGTTGTGAAAATGCATCTGCTGAAGTAGCGACACCATTATCTGCCATTCCTGCAGCTCTTGCATCAGCAGCAACAAGTAAAAACGGGATTGCTGTAGTGATCACTCTCTCCTGAGCTTTAACGCCTTGAAGTAAGTGTACACATGCCAATAAAAATAATATTTTTTTCATTTTGGATATTAAAAATCATTAAACAAATATAGTATTTTATTAAAGTATTACAAGTTTTTCAAACTTTTCTGCTTTCTTATTAGTAAGGCTTGATTTTACAGTTAATTTATAGATGTAAACTCCTTTTCCTATTTTTTCTCCAAAATCGTCTCTGCCGTCCCACACAATATCTCTAGATAAAAAACCTTCTGTGGTTACTACTTGGTTTTTAGACCAAACAATTTTTCCTGTAACAGTTAGTACTTGTATCTGTATCTCTAATGGTTCAAATGGTCTATTGTGAGTAAACCAGAATTCAGTGTAATTTACAAATGGATTCGGATAGTTAAGTACATGTGTCAATGTTATACCTTCATCTGAAACTACTAAAAACTGAAGCTCCACTGTTGTTGGGTTGTTATAAACATCCCACACTTTAAAGGTAACAGTGTGTAATCCAGGAGCAATATTTCTTAAAGGAAAACGTAAGGTGCCCTTAGTGAAATCGTTTGTGTCTGTTTGATAGTAATCATTCAGTACAAATGGATTACTAACATCTCCATCTAAAACAGCCGTTATATCGTGTCCTATTCCGCTCGCGGTGTTTATTCCGTTTTCATCCTCAAGCAATGCTAATAAAAACGGTGAACTATTCGTTATGCCTCCCGATACAAATGTGTCATCATTCATATATAACTTCACTTTTGGGCTAATATTGTCTTGAGCGGCATTTTCGTTTATCCCTCCAATTTTTATTGTTGTATCGTACCCTGTTTGGTTCTCATTTGTTCCTGATTTGGTAGCGTAAAAACTAATTCTCCCATTATTTAAGGGGATTCTAATATCTCTAGGTACAACAAAATTAAACTCAAACAGCCCATTTACTACTGATGCGTTACCTCTAAATATAGTTTCTCCTAGTGTGGTGAAGTTCATAGCGGGACTATTGTTATCATTGTTAAAGGTTGTTCTTGTAATGTTTTTATCAAATATAGCAGTAGCAACATCTCCATTGTAATCCGTTAGTAGGTTGTTGTTTTCGTCGGTTAGTTCCCCAGATAGCTTAATTCGTCCGAGGGATTTAAAGTCATCTATTTGCTGAGAAACAGGAATGTCATTTACTTTCGTCAACCTAATTTTTGGCTTCGGGATAGCTAGTTTAATAGCGGGATCACCTATGTAAAAGACAACATTCGTTGAGGAGTTTGGATTGTTGTTTTTAGCGATTCTTAAGGCTTCTGCAATTGACACATCTTGATTAGAATCGTATGATAAAAGACTTGCGGTAAGTCTATCGTTGAAAATTTCGCCATTAAATTGTGATATTTCTCTAATAGTGGTAATCATGGCGATGGCGCCTCCTTTTGGATTCCAATACGTAAATTCTCCTGCCGTAGGCCTAGTCGGATTGTCAAAACGGGAAAATTCGCAAGTAATAGTGATGAATAAGGGGAATTTATATTGATTGTTTAAGTTTTGACTATCCGATTTTTCCCAAATTCTTTCAGCAGCAAGCCCGTCCTCGCCTCCATGGCCTAAGTAATTAAATATTAAAGCCCCTTTTTCGAAGGCATTGAATATGTCGGTTCTCGCTTTTGGATAACGGAATCCTCCGGCAGATGCTTCCTGAGTGTATGAATCTAAAATAATTTTATTTATGTTGAAAAATGGTTTTTTAACAGTAATCAAATCAGCTAGATTGTTTTGTTTGTTTTGTATACTTACGTCAGATGTGATATCCGAATCATCAGCTATAATAACAACATTGTTTCGCCAGTTACCTAACGACTTCGTGTCATGGTATTGTAACACTTTATTAACCATTTCGTCCGCTTGCAAGGCATTATTCACGAGCATACGTCCGACTGTAATGTCTATTCCTCCAAAAAATGAAATTATATTTCCTTCATTACTGTCCATTAATCCATAAAAATCATCAGAGGCAAAACAGGATTCTCCTATTGAATTACTATTTAAAGCGTGGTATATTGGTACAATGTTGCTGTTGTTTGGAGTTCTATTTTTATAATCATAGGAAGCATCTCCAAAGAGGTTAATGTATTTTAATTTTTTGTCTGGTGTTGATGCGTTATCATATATATACTTTATACAGTTACGAATAGCAGCAATATCTTGTTTTCCCGCAGAGAACTCTTGATAAATTGTCTCGGTTGAAATAACCTTAACGTTTAGCATTGAATAAGACCGGTGAAAATTAGCTAGTTTTTCAGCTTGAGTTACTAAGGAATTAGGAGTAATAATCACATAATCAACATCTGTGAATAGCCCTTGGTTGTTTTTAAAAATAGTTCCTTTAATGTTTTGATTAGTAACTTTTGATCTATTTTCCTTTAAGGGATTATAATAATCTAAAGGATCAATTGCGATATATTTTTTTATAACTCCTAATTCGGACTTAAAGGAAAAAGAATCTTGTTTGTTGTTTTCTATCTTAGTTAGGTCTGCTAAATTAGTGATGTCCCATACCTCAGCTATTCCTGCCGCATTATTAATAGTGTATTGGGCAATTCCTGAACTGCTTCCTGCTAGATCATATTGAAAACAGAATTGCTTACCATAACCTTGTAGTTTTCTCTTTGCAATTATGCTTATATAGTCAAGATAACCTTTAGAACCCGGAACGCCATTATTGTTGTAGGAGATTTTAATTTTGGTGGCTTCGCTGCCTGTTGCTGTAGTATTACTGGGTAAAGATGCAGTATTAAAATTAATGCCAGAATTTGCTGTAATCGCACCAATATTTATTGATGCTGTGTTTTGGCCATTTGTATTTACTGTAAATGAGGTAGGTGTGAAGGCTGCTGCTGCGAATGTTGCTCTAATTTTTAGTGGTACAGAGCTATCTATGTTTGGAAAGTTAAATGTAAATTCTTGATCTGAATTAAAATCAAATGATTCACCAAACCATTGTCTACCTAAGCGACTAATGTTTACTAGGTCTTGTTCGTGAAACTGGTAATCATCAAAAGTGCTTATTTGAAGAGTGCTATTGCCTTGAGGTTGGTTATATTCTTGTATTCTTTTTCCGTTTGATCCAGATGTTGTTATATAGTAGTATGATTTGGTGTCGTACAAGTTAAGATTTGTGTTGCTTTCTGAATTCCAATTTTCAATACCTTCAGCATAAAACAAAATATAATCTTCATTGTCGAATTTGCCGTCTTCTTCTCCTATTATTTGGATAGCGTTCTCCAATAGGTCAATAGGGTATTCTATACTATTAGATAATGGCAGCATTCTGCCTCCATTCCCGTACAAGCTAATTTTTTTGGGATCTAGAGAATTGGTGTTCAATCCTAAATCTTCTAAGAATTTTTTTGAAATTTTATAGACTCCTGATTTTTCGATATAAAAGCGATACCAATCCCCTGATGCCAGCACCGAGTTTGTAATTCCGCTACTTGTTCTATTTGTTGCTGTTGTTTTAGATGTGTTACTACCTATTACTTGATATGAGAATGAGGTAATACGCTTTACGCCTGTTTCATCATTTATAATAGGTGAAACTGTGAAAAAATTTTGAGTACTATTTCGTGCAGTATAGGTACTAAGTTTTGGTTCTGGAGTGCTGGGAATATTTTCTACAGGTAAGTCACCTAGTTGCGTATTTGAAATGTTTTCATAAACGATATCGCTCAATACTATCTTATTGTTTTGGGTCGAAGTATTAATGTTTATTGTGCTACTGTAAAGAATGGTTCTAGAAGGAGCGTCATAGAGGTACGATGTACCTTCGAATTGCGGTATATTTAGGGTACTGTCACCAAAATGCATTTCCGTTTTTTGATTCCAATTAATCGCTATAGTGCCACTATTTTGAGCTAGTGTGCTTATAGAAAGTAGGAATAGTATACATAAAAAAAAATTTCGCATTATTTTGGTAAAATAGTATGAATTATAATTTATTAAATTAGGTAAAAATATGTCTTTTACTAGAAAAATAAATAATAAATAGTATAAATTTGCGTTTGATTTGTATAATTTGCTTATTATGGAGCAGGAATATAAATTTAATTAATTCGGTATTGCAGGTTAATGGTTAATTATTATATTGCGTCACCTAAAAATCTCACCTTATAAATAGTATGAAAGTAAACAAAATTATAGCCTTACGATTGATGTTGTCAATGCTTATGGTCATAGGTTTTGCTAGTTGTAGTAAAAAGTCTAGTTCTAAGAATACTTCTAGAGGAACAGGATGGAATGTTGATAGTAAAAAAATGCAAGCTGCTAAAAAGCAAGAAGCTGGACCTGGTCTAGTTTTCGTTGAAGGAGGTACTTTTACCATGGGTAAAGTTCAGGATGACGTGATGCATGATTGGAATAATACTCCAACTCAGCAGCATGTTCAATCATTTTACATGGATGAAACAGAAGTTACCAACTTTATGTATTTAGAATATTTAGATTGGTTAAAAGGAGTTTTCCCCCCTGAAGAAGAAAGTTACCGATATATTTACGAAGGAGCTTCGCCAGATACTTTGGTATGGAGAAATAGATTAGGGTATAATGAAACTATGACTAACAACTACTTGAGACATCCTTCTTATGCTGATTACCCAGTCGTGGGTGTTAATTGGATTCAAGCGGTTGAGTTTAGTAAATGGAGAACAGATCGTGTAAACGAAGCTATACTTGAGAAAAAAGGGTATTTAAAGAAAAATGCTAAAACGAATGACGTTTCAGCAGAGAGTACTTTTAGTACAGATACGTACTTAGCTGCTCCAACAATGACTTACGGTGGTAATGAAGAAATTGTGTTAAAGGGGGCGAAGGGCGCAAGAAAATCGCCAAAAGCGGGTAAAGATGGTACAGTTGCTGAGCCTAAAAATGTTTATGCGCAACGTTCATCAGGAATATTATTGCCAGAGTATAGACTTCCTACTGAGGCAGAATGGGAGTACGCTGCAGCTGCAGATGTTGGGCAAAGAGAGTACAATATATACAAAGGACAGAAAAAATATCCATGGTCTGGTAGTTATACTCGATCAGGCAAAAGACAATCTAAAGGAGATCAATTAGCTAACTTCAAACAAGGTAATGGTGATTACGGTGGAATAGCTGGATGGTCAGATGATGGTGCAGATATTACAAATGAAGTTAAAAAATATCCAGCAAATGACTTTGGGTTATATGATATGGCTGGTAACGTTGCTGAATGGGTACTAGATGTGTATCGTCCTATAATTGATAATGAAGGAAATGATTTCAATTATTTTAGAGGTAATATGTACTCGAAAAATAAGATTGGAGCTGATGGTAAGGTAGAGATAGTTACTACAGAGAACATGAAGAGAGATACTTTGAGTAATGGTAAAATAATTGTTCGTAGTTTTCCAGGTCAGATCGCACAAGTTCCTGTAGATGAAAAAGAAACGTACTTAAGGCAAAACTTTAGTAAAAGTAATAATGTGAATTATCGTGACGGTGATAAACAATCTTCAAAGTATTATAATTTTGGAGAATCAGAATCTGATGATGCTGACAAGAAGATAGATAAAATGTATAACTCTCCTAAGCACAATGTCACAACAGATAGTTTAGGATTGATGGTAAGAAAGTATGATAGATCAAGCAAGAGAACTACTTTGATAAACGACGAAGTTCGAGTGTACAAAGGAGGTTCTTGGAGGGATAGAGCCTACTGGTTAGACCCTGCTCAAAGGAGATATTTCCCGCAAGACATGGCTACAGATTATATAGGTTTTAGATGTGCTATGTCTAAAGTTGGGCCAAAAGCAGAGAAAAGAAAAACACCTAGAAATTAATTTTTTTTATAATACAGTAATAAAAAGCCCTTTGATTAGGGCTTTTTATTTTTAAATCATTTACAGATGGATATTAGTTTTATTCACAGTTTGTTTTTAAAGTGCAATTCAGTTTCTATCGACACTAGAAAAATTGGAGAAGGTAGCTTATTTGTAGCAATAAATGGTGATAATTTCGATGCAAATACATTTGCCGCAGAAGCGTTGAGTAAAGGAGCGCGCTATGCTATTATTGACAACGAATCCTATTATATAGATGACCGTACGGTTATTGTAGAAGATAGTCTTGTGGCGCTTCAGGCGTTAGCGAAGTTTCACAGGGCTTATTTGAAGCTTCCAATTATCGCATTAACAGGTAGCAATGGTAAGACTACGACAAAAGAGCTGATACAGGTTGTGTTGGCTAAAAAATACAATACTAAAGCCACGGTAGGTAATTTAAATAACCATATTGGTGTTCCTTTAACCTTATTGTCTTTTACTTCCAATACTGAAATAGGGATTGTAGAAATGGGCGCTAATCATAAAAAGGAAATTGAATTTCTTTGTGGTTTGGCTGATCCGGATTATGGATACATAACAAATTTTGGTAAAGCGCATTTGGAGGGTTTTGGTGGGGTAGAAGGGGTTATTGAAGGTAAAAGTGAAATGTATCAAAACTTAAGGGCTAATAATAAACTCGTTTTTGTGAATCTTGACGATCCTATTCAGGTGCTTAAGTCGGATCAAATTAAGATCTATTCTTTTAGTTTAAATAATGCGGCTGCGGATGTTGCTATTCTTGATGTAAAGGCTAATCCCTTTGTTACGGTTCGTTATGATTCTACATCTATTTCTTCCCATTTAATAGGTCTTTACAATGCAAATAACTTGAATGCTGCTATAGCTATTGGTAAATACTTTAAAGTTGATGATGTGCAAATCAAAGAAGCATTGGAAGCTTATGTTCCAGAGAATAATAGGTCACAAATGTTGAAAAAGGAAACGAACCAAATTATACTTGACGCGTACAATGCTAATCCTAGTAGTATGGCTGTGGCAATAGATAATTTTCTTCAATTAGAAGGTAATGGTAAGGTGATGGTACTTGGTGATATGTTTGAGTTAGGGCATGATAGTTTAGAGGAGCATAATGCGATTATTGCTAGATTATCAAAGGCGAATAACTGTCTGTGCTACTTTATAGGTCCCGATTTTTACGCGAATAGTATTGAAGCTGAAAATATGATGTTTTTTAAATCTTTCGAAAACTTCTCGGATTATTTTAAAAATTTGAAAGTGGAAAATAGTACAATTCTAATAAAAGGTTCAAGAGGTATGGCTTTAGAGCGTACTTTGAACTTATTTTAAATAGAGATTTTTACAATAACGGAAGAGTGCATTGATAAAATATTGATGCACTCTTTTTGTTTGATTCTGAGGGTAAATATTTGTAGTGCTTTTTGTTTTGAAGTAGTTTAGGAAGTGAATGCCTTTAAGTTCTGTACTTGATCTAGATTTGGAGTATCTAACCTTTTTGCGCAATTCCTAACTTTTGAACTTTACACGAGAACTCAATCCCATTGATCCGTTAAAAGCTTATTGCTTTAAAATAAAAAAACTCCTTAATTTCTTAAGGAGTTTTTTGTGGGCGATGAGGGGTTCGAACCCCCGACCCCCTCGGTGTAAACGAGGTGCTCTGAACCAGCTGAGCTAATCGCCCTATTTTACTAGGTTGCTATCATTTCCTGATTGCGAGTGCAAATATATAGCTGTTTTTCGTTTCTACAAAATGTTTAGGCTATTATTTTCTTGATTATTTTAATATTTATTATATGTATTTGAATGATAAGATGTTGAGATTATTATTTTTTTAACCTTCAATTACTTTTTTTAAAGGTAGCTCAGCCACAACAAATGTACTTCCGCCTATGTATACAAAATCATTAGGCAAAGCATTCTTAATAGCGGTTTCATAGGCTATAGATACAGAAGGGTATATATCTCCTTTTAGTTGAAATTCTTCTGCTTTTTCTCTTAATAGTCCGGCATCGAGACCGCGAGGAATATTTGGCTTGCAAAAGTAGTAATTAGCTGTTGTAGGGAATAAGGGAAGAATCTCTGCCAAATCTTTGTCATTGACAACGCCAAGTACAATATGCAGTTGATTGAATTTTTCTTTCTTGATTTGGTTTAAAACATACATTAACCCATCCTTGTTGTGAGCGGTATCGCAAATAGTTTTAGGCGAAGCTTTAAGTTGTTGCCATCTTCCTTGTAATCCTGTATTTTTTACTACGTTTTGTAATCCTGTAATTATTGCAGAACTATCTACTTTAATCGGAGTAGTTGCTGTTAGTACTGCTATCGTTTGCACAACGGTTTTTATGTTTTGCTGCTGATAGTCTCCCATCAAGTCAGATTGGTAAATTTTGTCAATTAGATCTGATGCGAAAAAGATGTCGGCTTGGTTTTCTTTGGCTATGGTAAGAAAAACTGGTGTAGTTTCTCTTGTGTATTCTCCAATTACTACTGGAGTATTTGGTTTAATAATACCTGCTTTCTCTCTTGCTATTAACGGGATTGTGTTTCCTAAAAATTGCGTGTGATCTAATCCTATATTAGTAATTACGGATACAAGTGGTGTTATAATATTGGTTGCATCAAGTCTGCCTCCCATGCCTACTTCGATTATAGCGATGTCTACTTTTTCTTTTTCAAAATAAGAAAATGCTAAACCAACACTCATTTCAAAAAAACTAATGTCGTTAACTTCAAAAAACGTTTTGTTATTGTTTATAAAGTCACAAACAAAATCTTCGCTGATTTCGGTACCGTTAATTTTAATACGTTCTCTATAGTCTAGAAGGTGCGGAGAGGTATACAATCCTACTTTATATCCTGCTTCTTGCAAAATAGAGGCAAGCATGTGTGAGGTAGATCCTTTGCCATTTGTTCCGGCAACGTGAATGCATTTTAGGCTTTGTTGTGGATTATCAAGATGGTTTAATAGTGCTATAGTATTAGTTAAGTCTTTTTTATATGCCGATGCACCTTGTAGCTGGTACATTGGAAGTTGACTAAACATCCAATCTGTAGTTTCTTGATAATTCATTTCAATATTTTTGACTTCTAGTATTATGCTGTTTATTCGCCTAATTTAAAGTTTACCGTAATAAACCCTATTTGTGTTTCGGGTGCGTTAGAGTCGGGTTGCCATTTGTACTTTCTAGCTGTTGCCAAAGCTGGTTCTACCAAGCAAGGATTCGTATTAGTTGTTCCCTTGGTGTATTTAGCAGCAATTACATTGCCATTTCTGTTAACTGTAATTTGAACTACAACGGTTCCAAATTCATTACATTTTTGAACCTCTTTTCCTCGAGAGCTTATACTGCGACCATTTAGTCCCCAACCACTTCCGTTACCAGTTCCTCCTGATCCATAATAGCTATTGGCATAGGGATTTCCATTAATACTTCCTTTGTCTCCTGCCGTGTTATCTGGTCCTTCTCCACCTTTTGCTTTTCCGTCAGATTTAGGGCCGTTTATAAGGCTAGAGAGCGCATCAGAAGTACTTTGTGAAGGCTTTGGGCTTTCCTTTGGTTTAGGTTTAACCTCTTCTGTGGCTACTTGCTTTGTGGGTTGCGCTTTTTTTACTGCTTTCATTACCACTGCTTCTTCGATATCTTGTGACAATATTTCATCTTCACTTGAAGCAGCTGCTTTGGCAGTAGTAGGTTGCGGAGCAGATTGAATGGCTTCTGTAGGTTGAATGTCTCCAGATCCAAATTCAGTAGTGCCAAAATTAATGGCGATACCATTTTCTGGCGGCGGGTCTAATGAAGTTAATCCTAAATAGAAAAACAAAGCAAAAAGAATCACAAAAATAATTGATGTGATTGTAAATGATTTCTTTTCTTCTTTTGTTTCTAAATATTTCATGTAGAAGGAATCGGTTTTCTTTATCTGTGGTTCGTATTATTTCGGCCTTACAGCTAAAACTACTTTGATTTGATTTCTGTTTGCAATGTCAAGAACATTTACTGCTTTTTCTATTGGTACGCCTTCTTCTGCTCGTAAAATAATAGCTTTAGTTTTATCAGCAGTAAAAAGCGAAAGTAATTTTGATTCAAGTTCTGATTCAAGTACAGGCTCTTTGTCAATAAAAAATTCTAGTTTTTTATTGATACTTACCGCTATATTTTTATTGCTATCTGTTTTTCCTTTTGCTTTAGGTAATACTAAGTCTAATGCATTAGTTGTAACCATTGTTGAAGTTAGCATGAAAAATATCAATAACAAAAAGACAATGTCTGTCATGGATGACATATTGAATTCAGCGCTAACTTTATTTCGTCCTCTTAAATTCATAATTATGCTGGGTCATTAAGTAAATCTAAAAAGTCAACTGCATTGGCTTCCATTTGATGTACAATTTTGTCTGTTTTAACTACTAGGTGATTGTATCCTACATAAGCAATAATTCCTACTACAAGTCCTACCACAGTAGTTGTCATAGCGGTGTATATACCCTCTGAAAGTGCACCAACTTCAATTTGACCACCAGCAGTAGCCATTTTATGGAAGGCTTGTATCATACCCACTACCGTTCCTAGGAAACCAGTCATTGGTCCAGCACCTGAAATGGTTGCTAGCATACTTACATTCTTTTCTAGTTTATATATTTCAAGTTTCCCAGCATTCTCGATTGCGGTATTAATATCGTCTAGTGGCTTTCCAATTCGTGAAATTCCTTTTTCAATTAGGCGCGCTACAGGAGATTTAGAGTGTGCACAAGCTATTTTAGCGTTATCAATACGTCCATTTCTGATGTTATCTCTTATCTGACTCATGAAATTGCTGTCAATTTGCGAGGCTGCATTAATGGCCATGAGGCGTTCAAAGTACAGGTAAAGTGCGACAAAAAACATAAGGAATAAAGCGACCATAATGATTTGTCCTGCTAATCCTCCGCTAGTTAGTAGCTCAAGGATGGATAATGTTTTTTCAACAGGAACAGCTTCTGCTAAATTTTCACTGGCAACAGATAAAGTATCTGCTTGTAACAATAGGCTCATATAATTTTTCTTTGTTATTGAAACGCTAATATATTATAAAAATTGTTAGTTTTTAAGATTAAAATGGTAAAGAAATGCATAGATATACAAACTATTGAAAGTCGTTTGTAATCTGGTAAAAAAAAATCAGTTTGATAAATTTACGTTGCTGTATTTTTATCAAACTGATTGTAGAATATACGTAATATAACTGAAATTTGTTACTTCAAATTTATGTTATAAAGTGTTAAACTAACTGTTTTAATGCTATTTCGAAAGCAGTTGCACTGATGTTTGTTTTAGAGCTGCTTATCGCATGTGCTTTCTCAATGGCATTTTTAATTATTTCTGAAGTATCGTGAAAAACGGCTTCGTCAGTTAATTCTACTTTCTTTTCCATGAAGTAAGCAAAAACACGAGCCATACCACAATTAGAAATGAAGTCAGGAATCAAACTTACCTTGTTATCTACTTGTTCCATAATTGGTCCGAAAAAGATAGCTGTATCAGCAAAAGGTACGTTTGCTCCACAAGAAATTACCTCGAGTCCATTAGCAATTAAACTGTCAATTTGTGACTGAGCAACAAGACGAGATGCTGCGCATGGTGTAAAAATCTCAGCGCCTATGGTCCATATTTTTTCGTTTATTTCGTCAAACGGAATCATATTGTCAGCGACTAATTTGTTACCGTCTTTGTTTAAAAATAAAGTTTTAATTTCATCAAATGAAAATCCTTCTTCTTTAATAAGTCCACCGTCACGGTCAATAATTCCGATTACTTTTGCCCCCATTTCAGCTAAATAAAAAGCTGCAGCTGATCCTACATTTCCAAATCCTTGTACGATTGCTTTTTTACCTTTTACATCACCACCATAAATGTTGTAATAGTGACGAACAGCTTCGGCTACACCATAACCAGTGATCATGTCAGCGATCGTATATTTTCTAGCAACATCAGGTGAGAATTTTGGGTTCTCTATTACTTTAACTACACCTTGACGTAATTGCCCTATGCGGTTAATTTTGTCAGCTTCAGTAGGTTTAAAATGTCCGTTAAAAACACCTTCCTGCGGGTGCCATACACCACACTCCTCAGTCATAGGAATCACTTCGTGAATCTCGTCTACATTTAAATCGCCACCCGTACCATAATAACTTTTAAGCAAAGGAGATACAGCTTTGTACCAGCGTTGTAGTACACCTTTTTTTCTCGGGTCATTCGGATCAAAATTAATTCCAGATTTAGCACCACCAATAGCAGGACCAGAAACTGAAAATTTAACTTCCATTGTTTTAGCCAAAGATAAAACCTCATTCATGTCAAGTCCTTTTCTCATGCGTGTTCCACCACCAGCGGCACCACCACGCAATGAGTTGATCACCGTCCATCCTTCTGCTTCTGTCTCTGGATCTTTCCAATTAAAAACAATTTCTGGTTCTTTATTTTCGAATTTATGCAGTAAATCTTTCATTTTGTTGCGATATGTTTATTTTTAGCAAATATAAAAAATAGAATAATGTGAAATATATAATTTACTCATTATTTTTGATTGTAGATTTTTCCTGAGCAATGATCGTGTATAGCACCTGTTACGCTGCTCAAAACATTTATTTCACCACGCAGTTTTAGTACACCTAGAAAACCAAAAATTAATGCTTCTTTAAATTCTAGTGTTTTGCGATCAGGAATGATTATTTCCATTTCTGGTAATTGCTCCTTGATTTTTTCAATTAAAAAATCATTGTACGCTCCTCCGCCTGTAACTAGCATTTTTCCTTCCTTGATATTTAGTGCACGCGATACCTGAGATGCAACGTGTTTTATAAAGGTGTTTAATTTGTCTTCAATAGGAATATTGTACTGCTCCATCAGAGGCAGCACCGTTTCTTTTACAAATTCAAAGCCTAGAGATTTGGGATAAGACAATTTATAAAATGGTAATTCGTTCAGCTCATTAAGCAAATCGTTTTGACATTTTCCGCTTTTAGCCATTAACCCTTTGTTGTCGTACTCAAAACCTAATAAGGTTGCATAATAATTCAAAATAGTGTTTACTGGTGAAACATCGAAAGCAACACGTTTTTCGTTTTCTATAAATGAGATATTCGAAAAGCCTCCTAAATTCATGCAGTACTCATAATCAGAAAATAATATTTGATCACCTATTGGTACTAATGGAGCTCCTTGTCCTCCTAACTTTACATCTTGAACTCTAAAATCGCAAATGACCGTATTTTTCGTCAGAGTAGCAATTAAGGGTAGATTTCCTATTTGTAGTGTATAACCTTTTTGAGGTTGGTGCAAAATAGTATGTCCGTGGGAACAAATTGCATCTAGATTTTTTATTTTCTTTATTTTTAAAAAATCATTAATAACTGCGGCTAAAAGTTGGGTATAATCTTTGTCTAAATGCGCTAGCTCCTCATGTGTCAGCGACAAAGCTGTTTTTAATTTGTTTAACCATTGCGTTGAGTAGGATACAGTTTCGGATTCGAGGATTTCAAATTCCCATTTATTGTTGTATATAGTAAATACAATGCGTGCCAAATCTATTCCATCTAATGATGTTCCGGACATCACTCCTAATACAGTATACTTTTCTTTAAACATTGGCTAAAATTACGAAATCGTTTGAAATGCGAGATAAAATAATTACTTTTGTGAACAAATTTAAGAACAAATAATTTACAATAAAAGTATATGGATTTTAATCTAACCGAAGAGCATTTAATGATTCAGCAAGCTGCTAAAGATTTTGCTGTAGCAGAATTATTACCAGGAGTTATTGAACGTGATGAGCATTCAAAATTTCCAACTGAGCAGGTGAAAATGATGGCCGATTTAGGTTTTATGGGAATGATGGTGGATCCTAAATACGGTGGATCTGGTTTAGATAGTATCTCTTATGTGGTTGCAATGACTGAAATTGCTAAAGTAGATGCTTCTGCTGCGGTGATTATGTCCGTAAATAATTCGCTTGTATGTGCAGGTATTGAAAAATATTGTAACGAAGAGCAAAAAATGAAATATTTAGTGCCGCTTGCCAAAGGGGAAGTTATAGGTGCATTTTGCTTATCGGAACCAGAAGCTGGTTCTGACGCAACATCTCAAAAAACAACGGCTATTGATAAAGGAGACCATTACTTATTGAATGGAACTAAAAATTGGATTACTAACGGTTCAACTGCATCGACTTATCTTGTAATTGCACAGACTGATGTTGAAAAAGGACACAAAGGAATCAATGCTTTCATCGTTGAAAAAGGATGGGCTGGTTTTGATATAGGTCCTAAAGAAAAGAAAATGGGTATTCGTGGTTCAGATACGCATTCATTAATGTTTAATGATGTAAAAGTTCCAAAAGAAAATAGAATTGGTGAAGATGGTTTCGGATTTGCTTTCGCAATGAATGTATTAAACGGAGGTCGAATAGGTATTGCATCACAAGCATTGGGTATTGCAACTGGAGCTTATGAGATTGCCTTGAAATATTCACATGAAAGAAAAGCATTTGGGAAAGAAATTTTCAATCACCAAGCAATTGCATTCAAATTAGCTGATATGTATGTAAAAGTTACTGCAGCTAGATTGTTAGTAATGAAAGCAGCTTGTGAGAAAGATGCAGGAATGGATATTGCACATTCTGGTGCGATGGCTAAATTATACGCTTCTGAAATTGCATTAGAAGTAGCTAATGAAGCCGTTCAAATTCACGGTGGGAATGGTTATGTTGCTGAATACCATGTAGAGCGTATGATGCGCGATTCTAAAATCACTCAAATTTACGAAGGAACTTCAGAGATTCAACGTATTGTAATTTCTAGAGGTTTAGTATAGTATCTTTTCAAATGAATTCATATAGCCCTTTCTGATAAGTGATCAGAAAGGGCTTTTTTTTAGTATTTTTTCTTCTTTTATGTAGTTTCTTTAATTGTTAGGTAAAAGACTTTTGCTCATATCATAAGCAAGTATGCAATACTCATTTGTGTTGAATTCAAATTCACCAATGATTACCCAATTTAGTTTTATCGTGTGTGCCTTTAGAGAGGCTATATTTGTTCTGTTTATAAATGTTAAACTAAGCGGAAAGCTTTTTACCATTTCCTTTCTCATGAATTCAAAAAACGGAATGATAAGTCCTTTGCCTCGGTAGTCAGCATGAATACAAATAGGGCCATATTGAAAACTATCGGTAGTATTTATTTTGAAATTTTTAAATTGTAAACTTGGAAAACAAGTAATCATGTGTCTAAATATTGGCCATTGGCAATAGTAGTTCCAGTCAGCTGCAAAAATATAGGCGACAAGTTTATCGTTATCTATCGCAACAAATAAACCTTTTTGACCAATAATGGCGATGAGTTGATCTGTGGTAAACCGAGTGGTTACAAAACCTGCTTGCTTTTCTTTTTGAGATAAATTATCTACTAAGTATAATTCTTGCAAAGCTAGTATACCCTCAATATGGGATAGATCGGCAATTTTTAATACTAATGGTGCTATCGTGTTTGTAATCATGTCCGTTAAATTTTTGACCCTGTAATAGTACTAAAAAAAACAGAAATAATAGTAAAAGTTTATCTCACAGACGAACCCTTTTTGATGGTGCTATTTTTATTAGATTTGTTTATTTTTGTGTTATGAAAAATATTATTGTTACCGGAACGAGTAGAGGAATAGGATATGAATTAGCGCTTCAATTTGCTAATGCAGGTCATCAAGTATTAGCCATTTCAAGAAAAACCCCAAAAGCACTTCTCGAGCATGAAAACATTAGTTGCTTATCTTTGGATTTAGCTATAGAGACTGATGTGCAAGCAGTAGAAACTTTTATAGCAAACTCATGGAATACAGTAGATGCCATCGTTCATAACGCAGGAAGTTTAGTAAACAAACCTTTTGCGCAGCTTACCCAAGCCGATTTTGAAAACGTTTACAGAGTAAATGTGTTTGGAGTAGCTAACTTAACTCGAGTTTGTATTCCGTTTTTACCAAAAGGAAGTCACGTTGTCACCATTAGTTCGATGGGTGGTATCCAAGGAAGTTTAAAGTTTCCAGGTTTAGCAGCTTACAGTTCAAGTAAGGGCGCGGTGATCACTTTATCTGAATTACTAGCTGAGGAGTACAAAGAGCAAGGAATTGCCTTTAATGTTTTGGCGCTAGGATCGGTACAAACAGAAATGCTCGAAGAAGCTTTTCCAGGATATCAAGCACCTATTTCAGCCGAAGGAATGGCAAAGTACATTTATGATTTTACCTTAACTGGGAATGCTTATTTCAACGGCAAAGTCTTGCAAGTTTCTTCTACCAACCCATAAACAGAATCCTTGAGCGATACCTTAGCTAAATTTCTACCTGATCACGCAGTCAAGCCCGCCTTTGAGCTTATTGTCACTCATGGTGTGCACTTAAAAATCGTTAATGAACGAGCTACGCGTCATGGCGATTATAGAAAAGGACATAACGGGAAGCACGAAATCACCGTAAACGGAAGTCTTAATAAATACCGGTTTCTCATAACCCTTATTCATGAGATTGCCCATTTGGTAGCTTTCGAAAAGTACGGTCGCAACATAAAACCACACGGTCACGAGTGGAAGCACACTTTCCAGCAGCTAATGGTGCCATACATTCGTCCCGAAATTTTCCCTAATCAATTGTTACCCTTGCTTGCTAGGCATTTTAGAAACCCGAGCGCTAGTAGCGATACTGATACGACTTTGTCACTTGCGCTAAAGCAATTTGACCAGCAAAACGACAAAAACTATGTATTCGAAATTCCCTATGGTAGCGTGTTCCGAATCAAGAATGGTAAAGTTTTCAAGAAAATAGCAGTTCGTACCAAGCGATACGAATGTCTGGAAATTAGTACCGGTCGCTTGTATCTTTTCAATCCAAATGCTGAGGTAGAGTTGCTCCCGTTTCATTAATTTTTCTAGGGCCTAATCCTGCCTTACGCTGCAATCCGCCGTTGTATCGCTTTTTTTGTTAGGTCCTAGCAATAGCTTCCTTTGGTCGCTTTGCTACTCCCACAAAAAACAGCTTTACTGCCTGCGGGATTTCCGCTGCAGTCAGGGGCAAAAGCGATTGGAAGTATAAATACGCTTAGTATAAATACAAAACCTCAGAAAAAACTTTCCCGATATAAAATGTATGCGGTAAAAGTTCTATATATTTGATCATAGCTATTAGTTAGTAAACAGATTAGTCACCTAACCACATTTAAAATAATGGAAGAAAATTTAGTGCAAAACTGGATTGATACGGATAAAAAACTTTACGATTTAATAGTTGAGATTGAATCCACTGTAACTTCATTCACAGAACAAGCTGCTATGGCTTTTGAAAAATTGTCCAAATTATATAATATCCCAAGAATGCCAAGTGATATTGATGATGAAGGTGTTGACAATGACGAAGAGCTTGATGGGGTGATAGTTAAAAGATCGCTCTTTGAGGAACACGCATTGATTAAATACCTTGCAGACGAAGAAGACGATCCACGTAGCCTAGTATTGTCAGCTGCCTTTCACTTACTGAATGATTATCGAGTTGATTTATTCCAAGTCGCTGAAAAGGAGTTTGGGGAAAACATCCCTGAAAAATGTAAAATTGGAATAAAAGGTGAAGGGTTTAACGGAGAAGTTGTTTTTCCTCAAAAAGAATCTAAAAGTTGGTTTGAATTAGGTTGCAAAATAATGAAACAAATTAATTAAATACGTTTGCAAAAAGCCGCTTCTCGCAATTGTGAATTCTCTAGTAAATTCATGTTTACGTTTCACAAGAAATTTTATCTTTAACGGAAAATTTAGCCGTTTCAAATTTCTAGCTATTTTTCATAGGAATAACGTTATCCGTCAGTTTCTATTGATATTAGAAATTCTAAAGAAAATATAGTAAAGTAAGAATAACCTGTGAAAGAAAAATATTCAAGAATAACGTTCAAGTTATTGCTTTTAATTCCGCCTCTATTTATTTTATTTGTGGCAGATCAATTTATACTACCACAAAAACAAATTAACGATCGGATTAAAGAATATAAAAAAAAATTGTAGTAAACAAACGAGGAAAATTTAGCACTAGGAGTTCTCAAGAATTAATTGGGTATCGATATCACACTCATAAAGGTTACGAGTTTGCTACAGCAAAAACGTATATCGAAGAAAATGAAATCATCATTAGTGAAAGTTATTTATTTCAAAGCATTAGCAGCGTGAAAACGATGACTAAAGACTATTCAAAAGAGCTGATGTCTGGATCCAATGGCGCTTGCTTTTATATTGCAATTGGTTTATTTGCATGTTCGATTATTAGTTTACTGAACTTAAAATTCAACACTACATTATCTGAAAATGGCTTTCAAAATATCATATTGTCTAATGTGTTTTTACTAATAATATTTTTATATTTACTTTTGTTCTATAGTTGATCACTAAGAACTAAATAGTGTATAATACAGCAAATATATGTACTGTTTTTTGTGTAAAGCGGAAAGTACATGCTGTTTTGGTATGGCACGAATAGTGCTAATAAAACGCTAAAGACATTCATCATCGAACTGAATAAAAGTAGCGCAATTGTTCTAAGCAGTTGATGAAAACCAAACGAGATTTTTGATAAAAAACCAATTTATAAACTCAAATTACTACTAATGAAACTATTTAAATTTTCCATGAGTTTGTTGCTATTAGTTGTTGCGACAAGTTGTGTGTCTACTGTTGCATTAAATCAACAATTTTATAATTCGAAAAAAGTCGGTGTAATTGTGCAAGTAGATAGTATCTCAATGGCAAAAGCTGGTGGTCAGGGATTGCTGGATATGGCACTAACCTCCGGAAATAGATTTACGGAGCCTCTAAAAAATATTGAGACAAAGTTTAACGTGCAAGAAAAAATAAAAAATGAGATTGCTGTTATCTTAAAGTCAAAAAACAAGCAATTTGAATTTTTGAACGAAAAATTAAATTATGAAGGTTTAGACAAATTTGAGAAACCGAATTCTGACGTAAAATACAGTAAAAAAGATTTCAGAAATTTGAAAACGACAAACAATGTAGATGAAATTTTGTATCTGAATGTCAAATACGGACTTTTGGTTAGCTATTATGGAATGATAGAATTAGATAAACAAGGTTACGTGCTCATTAGCAGTGAACTAGTAGACTTGAGTAATAATTCACTTTTGCAACAAGAAACTTTCCAAGCAATTGCAAAAATGAAAGGCAATTGGAAAAAAGGTGACGACTATGAAAACCTTACCAACTCTATTCAAGAGGCAATAGATAATGCGGTTCTTTCCCTGAAAACGAAGTTTTAATAAAAAATAAGTACAGTAGTCTTACTGAGTACTGTACTTTTTTATATTTACTTTTTTAGACGAGCATACCGCTGTTTTTGTGCGATATGTTGGTTCTCATAAACTTGTCTTATTTTATTAATTTACTCTTTTAAATAGGCTTCTCTTACTTTTCTAAATAAGTTAGAGGAGTATACAAAATCAACGACTGCTTCGTTATCTGTTCTAAAAATTTCCTCTTTAGTACCTTGCCACGCTTTTACACCATTTTTTAAGAACAAAATGTTGTCACCTATTTCCATAACCGAGTTCATATCATGCGTATTAATCACGGTAGTAATATCATATTCTTCAGTGATTTCTTTAATTAGGTTGTCGATCAATGTAGCCGTATTAGGATCTAGTCCAGAGTTGGGTTCATCACAAAAGAGATATTTTGGTTTGTTTACAATAGCTCTCGCTATAGCAACTCTTTTTTGCATTCCTCCTGAAATCTCAGAGGGTAGTTTGTTATGAGCATCTGTTAATGCTACTCTTTGTAAAACAAAATCAACTCTTTCTTTAATTTTGGCTTTATTATCTCGCGTAAACATTTTTAACGGGAAAGCAACATTTTCAGCTACAGTCATGGAGTCAAACAGAGCACTACCTTGAAATACCATTCCTATTTCGGTACGCAACTCTCTTCGGTCTTCATCATCTAGATTGCCGTACACACGTCCATCAAACTCAATAGTACCTACCTCGGGACGGTGAATACCTAATAAGCTTTTTAATAATACCGTTTTCCCAGAACCACTTTGACCGATGATCAGATTGGTTTTTCCAGTTTCAAAAACGGTTGAAATTCCTTTAAGAATTTTGCTTTCTCCAAACGATTTCTCGATGTTTTTTACTTCTATCATGCTCCTAGTAACAATTGTGTTAATATATAATTAAAAAGTATAATACATACTGATGTCCATACAAATGCCACTGTACTTGCTTTTCCAACTTCTAAAGCTCCACCTTTCATATAATAACCATGAAAAGAAGGGATTGTTGCTAAAAGCATAGCAAATACTAAAGTTTTTATAAAAGCATAAGCAATATGAAACGGAATGAAATCCATTTGAGCACCCATAATAAATTCTGAGCTAGAAGTAAAACCACCATAAACACCAGCCATCCAGCCTCCTAAAACGCCTAAAAACATGCTAATTCCAATCACAAATGGGTACAATAATAAAGCGATAATTTTTGGAAATACAAGGTAATTTAAGGAGTTAACACCCATAACTTCCAGTGCATCTATTTGCTCTGTTACACGCATGGTTCCAATACTAGAAGTAATGAAAGATCCCATTTTTCCCGCCATAATAACAGAGATAAAAGTAGGGGCAAATTCTAAAATCACTGACTGCCGTGTAGCGAATCCAATAAGGTATTTTGGGATTAAGGGGTTAGTAAGATTCAGTGCCGTTTGTATCGCTACAACACCTCCTACGAAAAAGGAGATAAAAGCAACGATTCCTAATGAATCAATTACAAGGTCGTCAATTTCTTTAAAAATAAGATTGCGCATCACAGACCATTTAGTTTGTTTGCTAAAAATTTCTTTTAGCATCAAAAAATAGCGTCCTAATTGCGTTATATATCGAATGAGCATCATAATAGTGTGAATATGGGCTAAAATACAAAAATAGTAAATAGTATCTAGCACTTAGTAATTAGTTATGCGGGCATTTATTTAAAAAAGCTTCTCTTTCATCTTTTTTAAACGGTAGCTTTTAATGAATTTTGCTTGATCAGCGGTTACCATTAAAGGTATTTTGGCGACTTTTGCTTTGAGAAATCCTTGAATGTAATCAAAAAACAACAAAGGTTTCTTTTTCATAAAAGACAACTTAGCCGATGCAATAGCCGTAATGAGAAGTCCATAACCTAAAGTATAAAAAGCTTCTCCTTGTTTGTATCTAGCGGTTTTGTTGTAGTTAGCTCCCGTAGGTTTTAAGTGCTTTACGTGTAATGAAGCATCAGTGATGACTTTCCAATTATAAAATTTACAAAGTAATTCGTCAACGGTATCCCAGCCCATTTGTGCTTTTAAGCCACCTATTTGTTGGAAAGTTTCTTTCCTGTATGCCTTGAGCGCACCACGGATATGGTCTTTATCGGTTAGGTTTTCTAGAACCCAGTCCCCATTTTTCTCGATGTAACAAAAACCACCTACCATTCCTATCATAGGATCTGATTGAAAGTGTTTGGTAATGGTTTCAAAATAATTGGAAGGGAAAATTAAATCAGCATCGGCTTTCATTACTACATCATAAGCGCCATCTAACGTTTCTAATCCGGTATTAAAAGCTTGTATAACTTTACTTCCTGGTAAGTGAATAGCACTGGATTTTTTTTCTACTAGGCTAATACACGGATGCTCTTTGGCGAAAGCCAAAACTATATTGGCTGTATTATCTGTAGAATTATCGTTTACAATCACTATTTTTTTAGGTAGTAGTGTTTGTGTAACTAAAGATTCTAGAGTCAAACCAATTAAGGCTGCTTCGTTGTGCGCCGGTATAACGATGTAATAGTTCATTCAAGTATTTTTATTTTCCAAATATTAGGCCGTAGTCAAAAATCAAAAAGCAGTACAGTCGATTTTAGCTCTTAATTTTCTCAGCGTAAACCATATAATATCTTGGTGTGAAGAAACGCAATAAAGGACGGAATCCAATTTTTTTAACTGGATGTGTGAATTTTTCACGAGCCACTATTTTCCAACCTGTTTTTTCTAATAGCCAATCTAGTTGCCAATCTTCAAATTCGTGATAGTGTCTGTCCCATTTATCTGTTTTGCTACGGTAAGCAGGGGAGAACCAAAGTCGCAACGGGATTGAGATGAGTAATTTATCGCATTTTACACTTTCTAATATGGTGTAGGGATTGAGTAAATGCTCAAATATCTCGAATGCTGTGAAAACATCGTAAGCTTCATTTTTTAAAGCGGATTGATTAGTATCTAAATCTTCTCCAGTTGTGTTTTTAACGATATATCCATTTTCTAACATGATCTGAGAAAACGGATTAGATACGCCTAAATCAAATATGGTTTCAGAGGTAGCAACGTGTGCTTTTAAAAAGGCTAAGGTGTGTTTGAATCTTTTATTAGGAAACGTTTTTTCGTACATAGTCGATGCGAGTAACGAAAGTGACTTTCGTTCGTTATGGTTTATAGTTTGCAAATGTACAAAGATATATTTTTTCTACTGTAGATTTTTCTACTGATTGTTTTGATGCACTCCATGGAGATGGGAAACTTTAATTTTTTGTAAAAAAGAAGTCCGCTATCGATAAATAGCGGACTTTCTTTAAAATATATTTCGATTTTTTAATATCGGTATATAAATGCATTTACATTCATTCCAGCTCCTACGGAAGCAAAAAGTAGAATGTCTCCCTTTTTGATGCTTTGATCCTTAATTTCCCCACGAATTAATAAATCAAATAATGTTGGTACTGTGGCTACACTACTGTTTCCTAATTCATGAATGCTCATAGGCATGATGTCTTGTGGTACTGGACGGTCATGCAATTTGTAAAAACGTTGTATAATTGCTTCGTCCATTTTCTCATTGGCTTGGTGAATAAGAATCTTTTTCACATCATCAATAGCAATTCCGCTTTTGTCTAAACAGCTTTTCATTGCAGCTGGGACAGTTGTTAAAGCAAATTCGTAAATTTTACGGCCGTGCATTTTGATGTAACGAGTATCAGGATCTAAATCAGTGTTGTATGACTTTCCGAAGAACAAATAATTGGCTTCATCCATGGCATACGTTCCGCTTTCGTATGATAGCATTCCCGTTTCATCATCTGATCCTTCGATAATTGCAGCTCCTGCACCATCAGAGTAGATCATAGAATCTCTATCATGATCGTCTACTACTCTAGATAGGGTTTCTGACCCTATTACCAAGCATCGTTTCGCCATACCAGATTTGATGAATGCATTGGCTTGCAAAACACCTTCTATCCAGCCTGGACAACCAAAAAGGATGTCATAAGCTACACATTTAGGATTCTTTATTTGTAATTTGTTTTTTACTCTAGTTGCTAGACTTGGAAGCATGTCTGATTGTGTTGTACCTGCTTTTACATCTCCAAAATTGTGAGCAAAAATAATATAATCGATTGTTTCAGGATCGATACCTGCGGTAGCAATCGCTTTCTCAGATGCTAAAAAAGCCAAATCAGATGAATTTTGGTCTGTTTCCGCATAGCGCCTATGCTCAATTCCTGTGATCCCTTTAAACTTATTAATTATGATATCATTTGGGCGTCCAAATGGGGTTCCGTCTTCATTTAAAAAAACATGATTTCCAAAGTCGGTATTACTTACTTTCTTTTTAGGAATGTAACTTCCTATTCCAGTTATTTTTATTTTCATCGAATTGTTTTCCAAAATTTTAGGCTAATTTAAAGATAAAAAAATAATTCTAGCCAAGATATTTACTATGCGTGCATATAATTATGAAATAGTATATTTTTTGCTAAAATACTGAGGAATTTTCAATGAATCTATAAAATTAGTATTTATTATAAATAGTGATTTACTGATTGTGTAATTAGTGGCGCAGTATTTATTTTGTGAATGCAGGGATAAATTAGCTCCTTCTTACAAATGATTGAGCAAAAAAAATGCCTCGAATTTTTCGAGGCATTTTCAAAATTATTCATTCTTAGTCTTACATGTATGCTTCGATAGGAGCACAGCTGCAAACTAAATTTCTGTCGCCATACGTTTCATCTACACGACGAACGCTAGGCCAGAATTTATTATCGGATACATAGTCTAATGGATAAGCTGCTTTTTCTCTACTATAAGGTAAAACCCAAGTATCAGCAGTTAACATATTTAAAGTATGTGGAGCGTTTTTCAAAACGTTATTAGGCTCATCAATAGAAGCCGCTTCTATTTCTTGACGAATAGAAATCATTGCATCACAAAAACGATCTAATTCGGCTACGTCTTCTGATTCTGTTGGTTCAATCATTAGGGTTCCAGCAACTGGAAAAGAAACCGTTGGTGCATGGTAACCGTAATCCATTAAGCGCTTAGCAATATCAGAAACTTCGATTCCTTTTTCTTTGAAAGATCTACAGTCAAGAATCATTTCGTGTGCAGCTCTTCCTTTTTCACCTACATATAAAATAGGGTAGTGCTCTTCTAAACGAGCTTTCATATAGTTAGCGTTTAGAATTGCGTATTTTGTAGCATTTGTAATACCTTCAGAACCTAACATGCATATGTAACCGTACGAGATCAAGCAAACTAATGCAGACCCGTAAGGTGCTCCAGAAATGGCCGTGATCGCTTGGTCTCCACCAACTTGTACTAATGGGTTGCTTGGTAAAAAAGGAACTAATTTTTCGTTTACACAAATTGGTCCTACACCAGGTCCACCACCTCCATGAGGGATTGCAAATGTTTTGTGTAGGTTTAAGTGGCATACGTCAGCACCAATAGTTGCAGGATTTGTTAATCCTACTTGTGCGTTCATATTTGCACCATCCATATAAACTAATCCACCATTGTCATGGATGATTTGAGTAATTTCTCTAATAGCACTTTCAAACACACCATGTGTAGAAGGATAAGTTACCATTAAACAAGATAATTCATCTTTATATTTCAATGCTTTTTCACGAACATCTTCCACATCGATATTACCGTTTTCCATTGTTTTAGTAACGATAATAGTCATTCCGGCCATCGCTGCTGATGCAGGATTTGTTCCGTGTGCTGATGCAGGAATTAAACAGATTGTTCTTTTTTGATCTCCTCTTGAATGGTGGTACGCACGAATGGTCATTAAACCAGCATATTCTCCTTGAGCTCCAGAGTTGGGTTGCAATGTAGTTCCGGCAAAACCAGTAATTACATTTAATTGGTGCTCTAATTTTTTTAGCATTTTTGTGTAGCCAGCTACTTGATCCAATGGTGCAAATGGGTGAATGGTATTCCAGTAAGGCATACTCAATGGTAGCATTTCAGCAGCTGCGTTTAATTTCATTGTACAAGAGCCTAGTGCTATCATAGAATGAGTCAATGACAAGTCTTTGCGTTCTAGTTTTTTGATGTAACGCATTAAACTCGTTTCAGAGTGGTATTTGTTAAATACTTCATGTGTTAAGAATTCCGATTTTCTGTTTAAAAGCATCGGATAGTTATTCTCTACAGCGTATTCAGAAACCTCGAAAGCTTCTTTTCCTGTCGCTTCTGCAAATATGGCAATCACTTGGTTGATATCAGAGAACAAAATGGTTTCGTTCAATGATATAGAAATAGTTTCGTTGTCAATGTAGTAAAAGTTAACTTCATTTTTTTCAGCGATAGCTTTTACTTTTTGCGCATCAGCTTTAACTACAATAGTATCAAAAAAGGCAGTATTTGTTTGATAAACACCTAATTTGTTTAATGCGCTTGCTAATGTTCCTGCAGATGAATGTACTTTTTCAGCAATGTATTTTAAACCTTTTGGTCCGTGATAAACAGCGAACATTCCTGCCATAACTGACAATAATACTTGAGCAGTACAAATATTAGAAGTTGCTTTTTCACGTTTTATGTGTTGTTCGCGTGTTTGTAATGCCATACGCAAAGCACGATTTCCATCAGCATCTTGTGACACCCCTATAATTCGTCCTGGCATAGAACGCTTGTATTCTTCTTTAGTGGCAAAGTAAGCAGCATGTGGTCCACCATATCCCATTGGTATTCCAAATCGTTGAGTTGTTCCCACTACTACTGCAGCTCCCATTTCTCCGGGAGGTGTTAGTTTTACTAATGATAAAATATCAGCAGCGACTGCTACTTTTATTTCGTTGTCATTTGCTTTTTTGATGAAGTCAGCATAATCATATACTTGACCGTATTTTCCTGGATATTGTAAAATGGCACCAAAGAAATCTTTTGAGAAATCAAATTCTTGGTGATTACCAATCACTAACTCAATGCCAATGGGTGTTGAACGTGTTTGTAAAACAGATAGCGTTTGAGGTAATATTTCCTCAGAAACGAAAAATTTGCAAACATTTGATTTCTTTTGGTCTCTAGTACGAACATCGAACAATAGCGCCATTGCTTCAGCAGCAGCAGTACTTTCGTCAAGTAATGAGGCATTAGCAATTTCCATACCTGTTAACTCAATAACCATCGTTTGGAAATTTAAAATGGCTTCAAGGCGACCTTGAGCAATTTCTGCCTGGTATGGTGTGTAGGCAGTATACCAACCTGGGTTTTCAAAAATGTTTCTTTGAATCGCTGGAGGTACAATTGTTGGATGGTAGCCTAAACCAATATATGATTTGTACACTTTGTTGGTACGACCTAATAAGCGAATGTGATTTGCATATTCGTACTCTGTCATAATGTGCTCCAATTCCAAAGGATTTTTTAAACGAATATCAGTAGGGATAGTTTCGAATATCAACTGATCTAAAGTTTCAACACCTATGGTTTCCAACATTTTTGGTAAATCGTTTTCCCTTGGTCCTAAGTGTCTTAAAGCAAATGAGTCTGTTTTCATGTAAGTATACTAAAGTTGTGTTTTTTGAGTGACGCAAAAATAAGTATTATTAATAATTTAATTCCCGTTTTGCTTGTGATTTTTTATCAATTTATCAACTAATAGGTATGTTTGTTCACAATTGATTAAATTTGTTTAATGATTAGTTTTAAACAAATAGTTGATTTTTATCTAAGAAGCAGCATTCACGTGGCTTTGTCAGTGTATTCACTAGTCAGAATGACACAATTTATGTTCAACATTTCAGTAGATGAACCTATGGCTAACTTTGCTTTTTTAGGTACAATGGTTGGCTATAATTTTGTGAAGTATGATGCTTTGGCCAGAGCTAAGAAAAAGCTGATGCGAAAAGAGTTAAAATTGATCGCTTTATTGAGCTTTTTTGCTCTTATTGGAGTTGGATATTTTTTTTTTCAACTGCAATTTTACACACAAATCATTGCCATCGTTTTTCTAGCCTTGACGCTTTTATATACTTTGCCGTTTTTTCCAAACAGAAAAAATGCTCGTAACTGGGCAGGAGTAAAAATTTATATTGTCGCTTTGTGCTGGGTAGGCGTAACTCTCGTACTGCCGTTAATTAATGCAGGCGTTCCTATGGGAGCTGATTTTTACTTAAAATGTGTGCAACGATTTATTTTGGTTTTTAATCTCATTTTGGTATTCGAAATAATCGACCTCGCACAAGATGACCCGCATTTACACACTGTTCCGCAGCAAATTGGTGTCAAGAATACTAAAATTGTTGGTCTACTGTTATTATTTCCTTTTTATCTTTTAGAATTTTTAAAGCATCATTTTGTACAAGAACAGTTAATGGTTAACGGGATTCTAGTTTTGATACTTGCTTTGTTTTTGGCTTTCGCCAATGAGAAAAGGTCTAAATATTACACTTCTTTTTGGGTAGAATGTATTCCGATTTTTTGGTGGTTGCTTGTGGTGTTTTTTTAAATACAGCCAATCTAAAATGAAAATTGTGTGATTTCTATTTTTCAGTAACAAATTTTAAATAAGTATTTCTCTCAATTAAAAATTGTGTAAGATGTTGCTTCAATGCTAATTTGTCAAATAGTTGACCGAAAATCCCGAACGGAGTTTCATACTCCATTACGTCTGTCATAATAGTTTTTCCATCACTTTCTTCAAAAAAGTGGTGGTGTTTGAAGCTTTTAAAATGACCGTTCAACTGTTCGTCCACAAAGTAAGAAGGCTGTTCCATTTGAGAAATTAATGATTGATGTTGCAAAAAAACACCAAAATGCTTTCCCCGCCAAGTAACGGTTTCTCCCTTATTAATTAATCCAAATGTGGTACCTGCAATCGCAATTTCGTTGCTTTTACCCGCAGATTCTTGATGAATGTCTATGTTTCTAGCATGATCAAAGACAAGTTGTATTGGGGCTTTGATTACGGTTGTAAGTTTTATTGTAGTCATCATTGCAATAGGTTTTTAAAGGCTGCGTCGATGCTGGTAAATTCAAATTTAAAACCATTTTCTGTAAGCTTCTTCGGAATCACATTTCGGCTTTTTAGAACTAATTCTGTTTCTGTTCGAATGATAAAAGAACCTATTTTTAATAGAAATGTAGGGATTGGAATCCCAATAAACTGTCCCACTGCTTTTCGAAGTTTTTTCATGAAATCAGCATTGGTGATGGGAGTGGGAGATACAATATTAATCACTCCTGTCATTTCTTGTTGAATAATAAATTCAATCGCTTTTGCAAAATCAGTTTCGTGAATCCAACTGATGTATTGGTTTCCTTTTCCCTGTTTGCCGCCCAAGCCAGTTTTAGCTAGCGTTTTTAATGGGATAAAAGCACCACCTTTTTTACCTAAAACGATTGATGTTCGCAAAGCCGTTTTTAAGGTTTGAGGAGTGTCATATTTAAAGAAAGCTTTCTCCCATGATTGCGCTACATTCATCGAGAAATCATTGCCAATTTCGCCGTTCACTTCATCCATTTGTTTGTCTAGTGAAAATCGATATATTGTTGATGTTGATGAATTTAGCCAATGTTTGGGTGGGTTTTTACATTGCAAAACCGCTTTGTTTAAAATCTTGGTGCTTTCTATTCTGGATAGTAAAATTTCTTTTTTGTTTGCTTTGGTATACCGACAATCGACTGATTTTCCTGCTAAGTTAATCAATACGGTTGCGTTTTCTAATTCGGTTTCCCAACCGTTTAGTTTACGCGCATCCCAATTCACATATTTGATTCCGTTTTCTTCTTTGGATTTTCCTCGTGTAAGAATGACGATTTCGTCAAAAGTCTTTTCGAAACGTTTGACGAGAACTTGACCCAAAAATCCTGTTCCAGCGGCTATGATTAATTTTTTCATGATAGGTAGTATAGACCGCAAATCCATCATATAGGTGAATTCACGGTGATTATTTTCATTATGCTTGTGTTACTGCAGTACGATTGTTTAGTCCTTCTTTGGCTTTTCTTTTTCCTCTGAAAAAGAAATATAAATTTAGAAATAACATAAGGCCTAAATATACAGCAAAGGCTCCAATTTTATAGCTTAATGTCTCTACTAGTGCTTGGTACGTATCTTTGTGAAGGTAAATTTCTAGAATCATTAGTGCGAATCCAAGGTTTAGGAGATAGAATCCGGTTTCAAAAAGTTTGTTAGTGGCGTAAGCAATTTCTTCGCGGCCATTGAAGATGTCAAGCATAAAGATTTTACTATTGCGAAATAAAGTTTTACTCACATAATAAGTAAGTGCGACGGCTATAGGTAAATAAATAGCATAACCGATAATAATTTTTGTAGTTTCCATGATGTTTGATTTTTAGAGTATTTTTTTTATGTATTTTGTTAGTATGATGATGTTGAGATAATGCATGAATGCGATTATGAGTATTATAATGGCTGTTTTTGAGGCGATTAGTTCTATCAATTGTGAATAGGTAGTAAGAGCTTTCCATGAAACCAAGGTCATTGCACAGTATCCCAAATTCAGTAAATAGTATCCTGATAATAATATTTGATTGGTTTGCGTACAGAGTTCTTTGTGATCAGGGATTAATTGTGATACAAATACATTTCCGTTATCGTAGCAGATCTTACCTACTTTTAGAATTATAATTCCGGTGATTGTTAGGTAAATGCAATGCCCTATGATGTTGAGATTCATAACTCTATTTGTTTTTAAACTTTCAGAAAAAAATGAAAGTTTTGTTTAAATTTTTTTAATTCTATTTCATGAATTTCACAACCAACTTAGTCAGCCAATTATCTTTATACTCAGTTATTTTGTCCAAAACATTGTCGGCTTTTAAAACGAAATCATATAATTTAGTCGTTTGATTTACAAAGTGTTTTTCTTCTTCTGTTTGATTGGCTTCAATTGAGGAAACCTCTTTTAAAACCTTCAAAGCCGGTTTTATTTCCCTTTTGCTTCTTTCTCTTGCTATCTTTACAGCTAGTTCATCAAGATCTTTTTCGGCTGTAAAAAACTCCCTGCGTTCGCCAACTTTGTATTCTTTGTAAACAATTCCCCAATCCATCAAAGCGCGTAAATTCATACTAGCATTCCCGCGGGAAATTTGAAGTTCTTCCATCACATCTTCCATCGAAACCGGTTCTGCTGATACCATCAACAGCGCATGTATTTGTGCCATCGTCTTATTAATACCCCATTGGCTACCAAGCGCTCCCCAGGTTTGTACGAATTTGTTTTTTGCTTCTTTGAAATCCATAGTACAAATGTATGTAATAGTTTTTAAACTTTCAATAATAAATGAAAGTTTGTTTAAGAAAAAACCGAAGCATTTCTACTTCGGTTAAAAATTCCTTTTGCAACAATCTACAATAACCCCGCTCTTTTTAACAAAGCGTCTGGTTTAGGTTCTTGACCTCTAAAACGTTTGTATAATGTCATTGGATGTTCTGTTCCTCCTTTAGAAAGTACGTTTTCTTTGAACTTAGTAGCGACTTCTTTGTTGAAGATTCCTTTTTCTTGAAAATATTCAAAGGCATCTGCATCCAGAACTTCGGCCCATTTATAACTGTAATATCCTGATGAATATCCTCCTTGAAAGATGTGTGAGAAAGCCGTACTCATTGTGTTTTCGGCTACGTCTGGATACAATTGTGTGGCTGCGAATTGCTCAGTCTCAAAAGCTTTTACATCAGTAATTGCTGTTGGATCTTGACCGTGCCATCCCATGTCTAATAATCCAAAACTCAACTGACGCATGGTTGCTAATCCTTCTTGAAAACTCGCACTTTCTTTGATTTTATTTACGTATTCCATCGGGATTAGTTCTCCGGTTTGGTAATGCGTTGCGAATAATGCCAAAGCTTCGGGCTCGTAACACCAGTTTTCCATTACTTGACTAGGTAGCTCAACAAAATCCCAATAAACTGAAGTTCCTGATATACTAGGGTAGGTTGTATTGGCTAAAATGCCGTGTAAACCATGTCCAAATTCATGAAACAAAGTCGTTACTTCATTAAAAGTTAATAACGATGGTTTACTTTCTGTTGGAGGTGTAAAGTTGCATACGTTTGAGATATGCGGTCTTTCGTTTACGCCATCTTTTACATACTGTGATTTGAATGATGTCATCCATGCACCGTTTCGTTTTCCTTTTCGAGGAAAGAAATCGGCATAGAAAATAGCCACTAAGTCTTTCTTCTCGTCAGTAACCTCATACGTCATTACTTGTGGATGGTATTTGTCAATATCAAATACTTCTGTAAATGTCAGTCCGTATAATTTTTGAGCAATCTTAAAAGCACCGTTTAATACTTTTTCTAATTGGAAATAAGGCTTTAATTTTTCGTCATCAAAATCAAATAATTTTTGTTTTAATTTTTCTGAATAATAGCCACCGTCCCATTTTTCTAATACTTCGATTCCATCAGTCTCTTTGGCGAAAGCCTGCAACTCTACAAACTCTTTTTGAGCAGCTGGTTTAGCTTTGGCTAATAAATTATTAGAGAAAGAAAAAACTTTCTCTGGGCTCTCGGCCATGCGCTCTTCTAATACAAAGTGAGCGTGAGTAGCATAACCCAATAGTTGAGCACGTTCAAAACGAAGTTTGGCTATTTTTAAAACTATTTCTTGATTGTCAAATTCGTTCTTCTGAAATCCTCTTGCGCCAAAAGCAATTGCTAATTTTTTACGCAATTCACGATTGTCTGCATACGTCATAAAAGGTACGTAGCTAGGGTGATCTAAGGTAAAAATCCAACCTTCTTTTTCTTGGGCTTTCGCCAAAGAGCGAGCGGCTTCGATAGTTCCTTCGGGTAAACCAGCAAGGTCTTTCTCATCAGTCAAATGCATTTGGAAAGCATTGGTTTCAGCCAAAATATTTTCGCCAAACTGCAAACTCAACTTCGATAATTCTTTGTCGATTTCGCGGAGTTTGTTTTTCTTGTCTTCAGGTAAATTGGCGCCATTTCGAGAAAAACTTTTGTATTTTTTGTCTAATAAAGTAGCTTGCTCTGGAGTTAATGTCAACGTTTCTCTTGAATCATAAACTGCTTTTACACGTGCAAATAACTCGGGATTGAGTCGAATGTCATTTCCGAATTCGGATAATAAAGGAGAAACTTCTTGAGCGATTTTTTGCATTTCGTCATTGGTTTCTGCTGAATTTAAATTGAAGAAAATACTAGAAGCACGATCCAAAATGTCACCTGTGTAATCCATTGCAACAATTGTATTTTCGAATGTTGGCGCTTCTGGATTATTGACAATAGCATCTATTTCTGCTTTTGCCAAAGCGATTCCTTCTTGAATGGCTGGAGCATAGTCTTCATTCTTTATTTGTGAAAAAGGGGCAGTATCGTATTTTGTAGTAAATTTTTGAGTAAGTATAGTCATTATTTTGTTCTTAATAAGCAGTAATTAAAATGAATAGTTATGCTTGCAAATGTAAGGATTAATTAAAAATAGGTAGTAGTACTTGCAATCTCATTACTGTTAAACTTAACAAAAATATTAGCCTGTAAACAGTTGTAATAACTACCTTGTAACAAAGCTTCGAAATAGTACAAGAAGTCATTATTTACTAATAGAAAAAATAAAAATGAACTATAAAATAGCAATAAAAAGAATTGATACCGTTAATGAGGTAGAAGGATATTGGACTACCGAAGATTTGATTCAGTTATGTGAACGATTTAATTTCCCAGATGCCGCTACTGCTGAGGTGAAGAATTTACCTGAATTATTACAAATGGCGATTTCTGATTATGAACCAAACGAAGCGGCGGCAATTGTATTGGATTATAAATTAGGTGAGGAACTTAATGAGGGGCAAATTGAACAGATTTCGCATAACATGCTAATAGATAAAGTGTGTGAGGAATATCCCGAAATACACATGCAGGGCCGAATGTTCCATGTTAACCAATTACTGTTTAAAGCGTACAATGGTAAGTTTCCTAATGCTAAAGCATCCATAGTTCATTTTTCAATGACACCTATAGATGGAGATGTACAAAAGTTGACTGCCGAAAATGTATTAAAATTATTGAATGGTGGTTTGTCTGATCGCAATCTAATTAAAAGACTATTCGACGATCAAATGACACAAAATATTCCCTTTCCTACAGCCAGTGCGATAGTGTGGCAATTGAATACGACTGATAATGTAAATTTTAGTCTAGTTACATCTGAAAATTGGATAAACAATGATGATATTGTAGCATCGGAGTTTGAGAGTGTACTTCAAGAAATTGAAGACGAGCTCTAATTTTTACCTATTAAAAATAAAAAAAAGTGCTTCTCAGTTATGAGAAGCACTTTTTTTTATTTTTTATGTAGACTTTCCGAGGCTAACAAAACAGTTTCTTTCAGTCCTAATTTGTATGCAATAATTTTATCTAAAACTACTTTATTAGACGAGCCTATTATTTGAGCGGCTAATATCCCTGCATTCTTTGCCCCATTCAGAGCAACAGTTGCTACGGGAACTCCACCAGGCATTTGAAGTATCGATAAAACCGAATCCCACCCATCAATTGAATTACTGGATTTAACAGGAACTCCTATTACAGGTAATGGTGACATAGAAGCGACCATTCCAGGTAAATGTGCGGCACCACCTGCTCCCGCAATCACAACTGCAACGCCACGGTTGTGTGCATTTTTACTAAAATCAAATAGTTTTTCAGGTGTTCTATGTGCAGAGACAATATCGACCTCTGTTTCAATTCCAAACTCTTTTAAAATATTTATGGCATCTTGCATGACAGGCATATCTGAGATGCTTCCCATGATTACGGCTACTTTACTCATGTTTTTTTTGTTTAAAGTTTAATGTTTGCGTTCGTCTAATCATTATTGCAATTAACCGCTTATCACTCTAATAGAATTTTTTACCTCCTCAGCAATTTTTCTAGCTACAGTCATGTCCTCATTCACAATGGTAACATGCCCCATTTTTCTAAATGCGCGTGTTTGTCTTTTTCCATATATATGTGGTGTAACACCATCAATTGCCATTATTTTTTCGATATTCTCGTAAACTACCTGACCTTCATATCCTTCTGAACCTACTAAATTCACCATAACTCCTGCTACTTTACTAGCTGTATTGCCTAGAGGTAGGTTTAGAACAGCACGAATATGATTTTCGAATTGTGAAGTGTAACTTGCTTCAATGGAGTAATGTCCAGAGTTGTGCGGGCGAGGAGCTACTTCGTTAACTAAAATTTCGTCATCTTCTGTCTGGAACATCTCAACGGCAAGTAGGCCTACGTGGTTGAACTTCTCCGAAACATTCAATGCGATGGCTCTTGCTTTGTCCGCTACTTTATCATCTATTCGAGCGGGACAAATTACATATTCTACTTGATTGGCCTCAGGGTGAAATTCCATTTCGACTACAGGATATGTTCTAATCTCACCTGATGGATTGCGACAAACGATAACGGCTAATTCGTTTTTGAACGGCACCATGTCTTCGGCAATGCATTCTACATCTGGTAAGTTAATAAGATCAAGAGTCGATCGCACAATTTTGACTCCATTTCCATCATAACCAAATTCAGCACATTTCCAAACGAAAGGAAAATCCAATTCGTCTTTTTCCAACGACTTTCGTAAATCGGCTAAATCTACAAAACGAAGGTGCTTTGAAGTAGGGATAGCATTATCTATGTAAAAATCTTTTTGTTTTCCTTTATTTTGGATGGCTCTAAGTGTTTTTGGAGATGGGAACACTTTAAGTCCTTCGTCTTCTAATTTTTCTAAAGCATCTAGGTTAACCAACTCGATTTCGATTGTCAGAACATCAACCATTTTTCCAAACTCATAAACCGTTTCAAAGTCCATTAAGTCGCCTTTGTAAAATTGGTTACAAGCCATTCTCGCAGGAGCTTCGTCACTTGGGTCTAAGACGTAGGTTTGGATATCGAATTTTCGGGTTTCAAATAGGAGCATTTTTCCCAATTGTCCACCTCCTAAAATCCCTAATTTAAAATCAGAAGAAAAATAATTCATTGTGTAGTTGTTTGTTGCAAGCAAAGATACTTTTTATACGTCAAATCAAAAAATGCTATTTTATTTTCTTCAAAATTTCTCTAGCAGCAGCCTTGTAAGCAGCAGAGTGCTTGGGGTAATCTTCGATGAGAATTCGTTGTAATTCGGGATAAATCCATTTTATTGATTTGCCTAGCTCATACAAAGCCCTTGCTGCATATACCTTTGTTGCCACTTTTTTATTTGTAGTTATGAGCCAATCAAAACAACTCTCAGCAATTTGTTGCTCTTGTGTGGCAGTCAATGAAAGATGACGACTGATGAACATACACACTTTTGCGATAGCACGAGTCGCGCCATCATTTGTAAAGACAGAAAGAGTGCTGCAAAATTCCGGAAGATAATCGATTATTAGCTGGAGTCTTTTATGAAGTACGATTTCTAAAATCCAACACGCTTTGTTGTGGTTTTCGTTGGTCGAATCAATTGCAAATGCAAATAATTGGGGAAATAATTCTTCGTTTGTGATTATTAACTGCGCTGTTTCAACTCTAATAACCGCAAAATTACTTGAGCAAATTGCATTCGTAAGTAGCAGGTCTTTCATATTAAGGTTAGAAAAAATGATATTATTTTCAAATGTAAGCTATTCTTATACTTTTAAAACTAAATTCCCTAATGAGAAATAACTATCTTTGCACATTATTTTAAAATTAAAAATAATGATTCAACTTCACGATAAACAATTTGTTCCGTTCCTTTCTGCTCAAGAAATCGCCCATGCTATTACAAAAATGACAGCGCAAGTCGAAGCTGATTTTAAAGATGAAGTACCTGTGTTTATAGGAGTGCTAAATGGATCTTTTATGGTTGCTTCTGATTTTATGAAAAGCTACAAAGGAGCATGTGAATTAAGCTTTGTGAAAATGGCTTCGTATGAAGGTACAAGTTCAACTAATGATGTTAAAGAATTAATTGGAATCAATCAAGATCTTTCAGGTAGATCAGTGGTAATCATCGAAGATATTGTTGATACCGGTAATACCATCGAAGAATTACACCGTATATTTAACAAGCAAAACGTTAAGCAATTAAAAGTGGCTACACTTTTTTTTAAACCTGAAGCGTATAAAAAAGACTTTCCAATCGATTATGTGGGGATACGTATTCCAAATAAATTTATCGTAGGATTTGGTCTAGACTATGATGGACTTGGTAGAAATTTACCCGAAGTATACAAACTAAAAGAATAACTACAACTACTCAACACACATTATGATTAACATTGTTTTATTTGGAAAACCAGGAGCCGGAAAAGGGACTCAAGCAGAATTTTTAAAAGGAAAATACAATCTAACACATCTCTCTACTGGAGATATTTTTAGATATAATATTAAAAACGGAACGGATTTAGGCAAATTAGCACAAACCTTCATGGATCAAGGAGAACTTGTACCAGATGATGTAACTATTAAAATGTTGCAAGCTGAGGTAGACAATAATCCTAATTCAGCAGGGTTTTTATTTGATGGCTTTCCTAGAACACTTTCTCAAGCAGAAGCGCTGGATGTATTTTTGGCTTCAAAATCTGAAAGCATTACGGCAACAATCGCTTTAGAAGCGGATGATGAGATACTAGTAGCTAGATTGCTAGATCGAGGTAAAACATCAGGTAGACCAGACGATCAAGACGAGGAAAAAATAAGAAATCGTTACCAAGAATACAATGAGAAAACAGCTCCTTTGATGGGGTATTATAAAGAGCAAGGAAAATTTTATGCTGTAAACGGAATTGGGTCTATTGATGAAATTACCCTTCGTTTAAGCGAAGTTATAGATAATTTATAAGAAGCTATTTCCAGCTGTACGCGGCAAGTTCTCGCTCATAAAACTAATTTTCTACCATAATAAAGGAGCTTCCGCTGGTCGCTCTTTTTTATAGAGAAAAATGAAGTTTTACGAGTTTCGCACTTTTTGCTTCCATCTGGGCTATAAAAAATATGGAAATACTAATCATACTTTTTCTGATTTTACTAAACGGACTCTTTTCGATGTCTGAAATTGCGTTGATTTCAGCACGAAAAAACAGATTAGAATCTGCTGCAAAAAAAGGGAATAAAAGTGCACAAATTGCATTAGAGTTGGCTAATGCACCAAACAAGTTTTTATCTGCAGTTCAAATAGGGATTACCCTAATTGGTATTTTAACAGGTATATACAGTGGTGATAAAATTACAACGGATGTTCAGTTATTTGTTAGCTCTTTTGAGGTTTTAAAACCGTACGCACCTACTATTGCAGTGGGAATAGTAGTGGTGATTTTAACTTTTTTTTCCTTGGTATTGGGAGAGTTGTTGCCAAAACGAATAGGTTTGAATCATCCTGAAGCGATTGCTAAAAAAGTAGCAATGCCTATGAAAGTGGTTTCAATTGTGACGGCACCCTTTATTTGGTTGTTGACGCACTCCACAGAATTTCTATTGAATGTATTACAAATACGACCTTCAGCAGACGGAAAAGTAACTGAAGAGGAAATTAAAGCGATTATAAAAGAAGGAACTGAAGGTGGTGAAGTACAGGAAATCGAACAAGATATTGTAGAACGTGTTTTTCATATTGGAGACCGAAAAATCAACTCCCTAATGACACATCGTAAATCGGTAGTGTTTTTAGAAGTAGGCGCTAATAAAGATGCGGTAAAAGAATCTATGTTGGAAGAGCTTCATTCGATCTATCCAGTATTCAACAAAAACTATGATGATATTGTAGGTGTCGCTAATTTGAAAAGTATTTTTGCTACAATTGATAATCCTGATTTTAGCTTACTAAACATAATAACAGATCCTCCGTTTATGATGGAGCATACTACAGCCTATACTGCTTTAGAGCAATTTAAAAAAACTGGAATTCACTATGCTTTTGTATCTGATGAGTACGGAAGCTTTCAAGGAGTGATTACTCTTAATGATATTTTAGAAGCTTTGGTAGGTGACGCAGCGGAGTTTTATAAAGATGATTTTCAGTTAATAGAAAGAGAAGATGGTAGCTGGTTAGTAGATGGTCATTACTCATTACACGATTTTCTAACCTATTTTGAGTTAGATGATTTGATTAGTGATTATGATGTCACAACTGTAAGCGGATTAATAATGACTGAGTTGTCACATATACCAAAACAAGGAGAAAAGCTGAGATGGAATCATTTTGAGCTAGAAGTGATAGACATGGATGGAGTGAAGATTGATAAAGTGATTGTGAAATCATTACGTAAATAAAAGTATAAAGAATACAATTTGATAGTTGCGCTTAAAAGATTAGGCGATTAACAATCAAAGGCATAAAAATGATAATTTATAAGGTTATAGTGCTTTAGCAACTAGTTTTTATAAATTGTTACAATTAAATAAAGAGTTATGACAGAAGGGAATTTCGTAGATTATGTAAAAATATTTGTTTCGTCCGGTAAAGGAGGAAAAGGATCTACGCACTTACACAGAGAGAAATTTATTGAAAAAGGAGGGCCTGATGGTGGAGATGGAGGTCGTGGAGGACACGTTTTTCTAGTAGGAAACAAGGGTCTTTGGACTTTATTTCACCTAAAATTTGCACGTCATATCAAAGCGGGTAATGGTGGTGATGGTAGTGGTGATAGAAGTACAGGAGCTGATGGAGATGATAAATTTATAGAAGTACCACTAGGAACCGTAGTAAAAGACAAAGAAACAGGCGAAATCTTGTTTGAAATTACTGAGGACGGTGAAAAGCAAGTGCTTTCTAGAGGAGGTAAAGGTGGTTTAGGAAACTGGCACTTTAGAAGCTCGACGAATCAAACTCCTCGTTATTCTCAACCTGGATTACCGGGTACTGAGATGGATGTGATTCTAGAACTTAAAGTTCTTGCTGATGTTGGTTTAGTAGGGTTTCCTAATGCGGGAAAATCAACTTTATTGTCAGTATTAACTTCGGCTAAGCCAAAAATTGCTGACTATCCTTTTACAACTTTGAAGCCTAACTTAGGAATTGTTGCTTACAGAGATTTTCAGTCGTTTGTAATTGCTGATATTCCTGGAATTATCGAAGGTGCTGCTGAAGGAAAAGGTCTAGGTCATTATTTCTTGAGGCATATCGAGAGAAATTCGACTTTACTATTCCTTGTTCCAGTAGATACGCCAGATATTAAAGGAGAATACGATATTTTAGTAAATGAACTAACGAAGTACAATCCAGAAATGCTGGATAAAGAACGTTTGTTAGTGATTTCTAAAATAGATATGCTAGATGATGAATTAAGAGCAGAACTAAAAGCAGAACTCGATGTTTCATTCAAGGAGGTTCCCTATATGTTTATTTCCTCAGTAGCTCAAATTGGGTTGACAGAGTTGAAAGATAAACTTTGGAAAATGTTGAACGACTAATTAGTTTTCTGATTTAAAATAGAAAATCCGCTTCAAATTGTTTGAAGCGGATTTTTTTTATTCTTTATTCCTTCACTTGTACTCGTATTCCTTTTGTGTGACTTGAAAATTCTGGTGCATACATACTTTGAATAGTAGAAATTCCGTTAGAGAAATCACCTAAATTATTTACTCTGATGTCATACTCTAAAACATAAGTACCTTTATTAATTTGATCAAAAAAGAAATGCGTTGCTGCATCTCTAGTGCTTTTATAAAATCCTAAACCAGACTTGAATTCGTAGCTCGATAAAACATCGATAGGTTCAAAGCAAGACGCTCGCATATCTTTTAGATGTACAAACTCCATGTTTTCGGTTGCCTTGATAATTAGACGAACGGTGACTAAGTCTCCTAACTTAAGTGACCTTGCTGTTGTGATTTGCTGCAATTGATCTCCTTGAGTAGTAGTACTCTTCACGTATAATTCCTTTGAAACAGTTAGACTAGTAGCGGTGTTGCTTTTTATTTTGTCTAATTCTTCAAAATATTGCCAGTACAAGCCACCGTATCCAGGAACCTTACTTTTATTATCGATGGAAATAGAACTCATTTCCTTTTTAATTTCATCCGCTTTCCAGTTGATTTTTAGATATCCACTTTCGGCTTCTTTAGTCTCTGTCGATAGTTTCTTCGTAAGTATTTTGTCATCACCTATTTTTATCACCGTATTGTCCTTAACACTCAACCAATCGCTGCCCTGTAGTAGTAATGCATAAATGGCTTCGGTAGTGGCTTTGGTAGTGGGCCAGTTTTTAGTTTGCTTGTTTTTTAAAAGCCATACTTTCATTGCATCAACTGATTTTGTATCGTTATTTATCTCTGTAAAAGCTTCGATCAACAGGGCTTGCGTTTCTATTGGTGCTTGGTACCAATACCAGCCCGCCTTATTAGCAATCCAGTACATTCCCCAATCTTCATTAGTAGAAGCAGTCTCTTTTAGATTTTCGATGATTTTTTTAGCAGTAATTTTTTCGCCAAAACGATGTAGTACTAACGCAGCCATTCCTTTTTCGTATAATGAATAGGTTAGCCAGCTATCCTCTATATTATTTAAGTAGGTTGTTGTTGCCTTTTTTAGTGTGTCTGATAAAGGATATTTGCTCAGATAAAAAGAACGCGTATAGAGGTAATGTAGTTCTGAGCTAGGATTTATCCAAACTAACTTGTCGTTCTTTTTTAAATTAGAAACGGTGCGTTTGTATTGTTCTAAAAACTGTATGTCGATGTAAGGGATAGCTGTTTTTGTAATCGCTTTAATCTTAGAACTAGAAATGGAATCTGCTTGTATTTTTTCGAGGTGGCCTAAACCAGACAGAATGTGTCTAGTGATGTATTCATTATCACCACCACCATCAAACCAACTAAAAGCACCTGAAGGTTGCTGCTTTTGTTTTAATTTGGCGAAAGTAGCCTCTTGGCTTTGCTTCATTTTATCTAAATCAAATAGAGTCGCTAGTTTTTGCTTCTTCTCCTCTTCTGATTTTGCATCATTTAACCAAGGAGTTTCTGCTAGAATAATCGACTTTAATTCCTCGTTTGTTTCAAGGGCAGACTTCAATTTTCCGTTTTCCTTCCAATGATCAAATACGATAGCGATTTTAGGATTACTATTGATGATCGTCGTTGCTAAAGCGTTGGCATAATAACGAGCAAAAGTTTGCTCTGCACATTCATGTTCGTATTCCATCAAGTACGGTAAAGACTGTAATGCTAACCAAGTAGGATTTGAAGTGTATTCTAGCGTAAATTGATGATTTCGCAACGTTGTTGAGGTGTTGTTTTTTAAATTTTCAAAAGAGTACTCTTTCTTTGTGTTTTCGCGGACCCATACAGGTATACTTTCGGTAACTAACATACTATTCGTTAACACAGGGACGATATTCTCTTCTCCATCAGAGAAGTTGCCTGATTTAGCTAAAATGCGGTATTGTACGCCTTGCACTCCTTGGGGAATAACAATTTTCCAACTGCATGTAGTATTTCCGAGTGCACTCAAACTAAAGTTTTGTGTAGCTTTTATATTTAACATTTTTGCATCTACTGGTTGCATGGTTGCCGCATCAAATAGCTGTAAAATCGCTAGACCAACTTTAGGTGTTTTAGTAGTGTTAGCAATTTTTGCCATAATGGTAATGGTATCTTTCTCTCTAAAAAAACGAGGGAAATTTGGTACAATCATTAATTCTTTTTGTGTGATTACGGTTTTCTCTAAATAGCCACTTACCGCATTTTTATTGTGCGCAAGCAAACGTAATTTCCAAGCTGTAAGTGCTTCAGGTGATGTGAAGCTAAAACTAAACTTTCCGTTTTTATCTGTTTTTATAGTAGGGTAGAAAAAAGCGGTTTCAGCAAGATTCGTTCGTGCTTTTACCTGGGTTAGTGCTTCGAGCGCTTTTTTCGTAGTAAATACAATTACGCCGTTCTTCCCTTTATTTCCATAAAGAGCGATGGCTTTGGCATCTTTTAAGACTTCTACAGATAGAATATCAGAAGGATTTATACTGTTTGCCTCAGCAGCCGTACCTATAACTCCATCAATAATATATAGAACATCTGGAGAACCGTTTATTGAGCTTGCTCCTCGAATTTTTAATCCAGGAGCAATACTTGCTAATCCTTCAGGAATTCCTGCCATATTATAAATTTGATTGTCTGCTTCAACAACTATTTCTGTTGCTGCTGCTGTTAATGACTTATTTTTTTTCGTGGCATAGCCTATTACAACAACCTCTTCAAGGTTGTTGTTGTTGTTGTTGTCTTGTTTGAGTTCCACGTCAAGTGAATTAGAACTAATTGTTTGCTCTTTTTTTTCGTAGCCTATGTAATTGAAGACAAGTATTTCATCTTCAACAGCTTCTATTTGAAAATACCCTTCAAAATCTGAAGAGGTAAATCTGTCCGTTCCTTTTATGTTTATATACACGCCAGCAAGTGGTCCTGACTCATCAGAAACAATTCCTGAAATCACTTTGACATTAAAAGGAACTTTACTTTTTCTACCAAGCTGTTTGTAATATTCATTAAGTGTGTATTTGTTTTGAATTTTACTAAAGTTAAAACCAAACCACATTAGTTGCGTTCTTTCGCTATAAAGTGTGATTAGTACATCTTTATTTTTTAAATTTCGCAGTTTGGTATACGTTTTATCAAAACCTAAAGCTGTTCTGGTGTTTATATAATTGGGGTTATAATTTGGGAATCCAAGCGTTCTCCAGTCCGTAATGGTGAATTGATCTAAAGACCTATCATACATAGATGCAAGTATTTCTGCCTCATTCGTGGTGTGGTTTGCGTTTAGTTTAAAGGACCAGTTCTCTAATTTTCCAGGCTCTATTTTGTTTCTGAAGGTTTCTACTTCGAAATTTAATTCGGAATCAACTGTTTGCAGTGCTACACTTAATTCTTTTGTAAATAATTGGTTTTCAAAAATAGTTTCAAAACCAATTTTGATATCGTTCTCGAATTCTTTGTTTATCGGAATATCGAGACTCATTGTATGGTTTTGCGACATTATACTGTTTTGATAATAGGTTTTACCAGAGTAGTTCGCAACGATATTCATGTGTAGCGTGTCAATGACTGACAGGATTTCTAATCGAACATAGCCGTCTTTTTTAGGATTTTTATTGATTTGTTTGACTGTAAATAGTTCATTAGGAGTGAATTTTGTCGCTGATTGCTGAATTTGAAATTCAGTTGTGGTTTCCACATTATTTTTGAATTCATCTACTGCTGAAAAGACAATTTTATAACTTCCAGATTCATAGTTTTTGATGAAGTCTAGCGGAATTGTCTTATCTGTTTTGGTGTCTACGGTTTTAGTGAACAATAATTTAGGTTGAATTTCTTTGGCGCTGTTGGGGTCGCTATTTATTTCATATGGAAATAGACGATCAAATTCGGTTTTTGAAATGGTGGTAAAATCAGGGTATTGCCATACTCTCGTTTTAAATTTAGGAACTGTAGGGTTAATTAAATACAATTTAATTTGCCCTTTAGTAGGCACAAATTGCCCATTCAAATTTTCGCTTGAGAGTGTAACGTTGTTTTGGTTTACTGTTTCGATTTTACTGTTAACTGTGGCTTTTAGCTCGAGTGCGTGGTAACCTACTTTGGCTACTAATTTACGTACTGTGCGAGTTTCGCCGTTAACATCAGTAACATTTGCTGTAATCCAATAACTAAAAACAGGTTGTTCTGTACTTTTAGAAACTAGTGATGGTAAGGCCACAAATTCGATGTTAAATTTCCCGTTAGCATCAGTTTCAGTAGTTGTAGTGGTAATGATTTCTGGCTTTTCATATCTGCCGTAACGGTAGGCGATAGGGTTAGTAACTATTCGTTCGATTGTATACGCAACTTTAGCGTGTGATAGAGTACTACCAGAGAAAGCGTTGGCTATACCACTACTTTTTATTAATTGGTTTACTAAAACGGTTTCTTTTATTTGCTCTATTATGATTTCAAATTTTGGTCGCTTGTATTCTTCGACATTAAAATTAATTGTCGAATAGTTAAAATCAACATTGTCCCAAAACGGATGCTCATCTCTTTCTAGATTATAGGAAACGTCTTTTTCATAATCGTTTGGTTTGTCGGCTTGCATGGTATAGCTTCCGGTTAAGCCCGTTGTGGGTAAAATAAATTCTCCCGAAAAAGAACCGAAATCATTTGTAACAACATCAAAATTTTTGACTTCAGCTCCTTTAGGATCATTAATTGTTACTGCAAAGCTAGTCTTAGGAACAACTGTCGATTGGTTGTCTTTTTTTTGATAAGCAATTCCCTTGTAGTATACTGTTTGTCCGGGACGATAGATAGCACGATCTAAAAAGAATTCAATTTTACCTTCAAAATTGGCCTTGTCCTCTACATCATAATCGTCTTGGTAGCTGAGGTAGTTATTATTTAAAGATAAGGTATCAGTAATTGTACTCACCACGAGTGAGGAATTCTCATAATTGCGCTTATAGTCGATAATTTTGGTGTGTGTCGCTAGACCATTAGCGTTTGTTGTTATTGTAAAATGGTTCGATTTGATAGTAACACTTTCTAGAGGTTTACCTGTTTTTCTATCAAGCACCGTATAGTTTTCGACTTGGTCATTTCTTGAGGCAAGTAAGGATAAGTTGGTTATTGTTATGACCTCATAACCATAGCCTTTTGTTTCCTTTAATTCATTTTTACTCTCAAAAGACACGAGATAATTTCCAGTTGTTAGCTGCGGTAGCAGTACTTCCGTTGTATATTCAAAATAGTCTTTCTTATCAATAAGCTCATATATTGTGGTCGTACTTAGTTTTGTGTTTTTCTTGATATCAGCTGCTAAACTATCTCTGTTTCTGTAGTTGCTTTCGAAAGCATTAAAAGTGGTGTTAGGTATTTTGTAATAGGAAATAATGATGTTGTTAGTGTTTTGATAGCTAATATAAGCTCTTGAATTTTCTTTATTGTAAAGCTGTTTTTGGAGCTGAACAGTTAAGGATTTCGATTCTATTTCTCCCTTTTTCTGAATAGCTCTTTTATAAGTATTGGAATGATCTTTTGTGTTAATGATGCTATCCAATAACGTTATCGCTTTTATATTGTAATCCGGATGTGTTTGTTTTGATGCGTTTTTTGCATAAAGTAGAGCAACTTGTAAATTAACAAGGTGTTTTTCTGATGGCTGGTTTAATTTTTCTTTAATTTGATTTAGAATAACTAGTAAATCCTCATCTGATTTAATCAAATAGTCATTACAAAATTGCAGCCTTTTTAAAATGTTTTCTATTGTAGGTTCGGTATTCTCTAATTTTTGATAGTGGGTAAGGGTCTTGCTTAGTTTTTCATTGGTAATGAAATCCAGATTTAGTTTGGTAAAATCTTCTGTTGTTCCTAATAAGTTGTTCTCTTTCGTTTCGAAGGTTGCTTGATTAAAATCCCAAACACTGATTTTTGAGGTATAGAATTGTATGTTTTCTTTTAGTAGATAGGTATATAGGTTTTGATTTTTAAATTTATCAAGAGTAAAAAAGTCAAAAATAGCTTGATAGTCGGTTAAGGGTGTGTTTTTTAACTTGGTTTCGTCAGATAAAGTTGCGTCAATACTCAGTTGCATTTTATTCTCAAAGTCAATTGATGACCAAGTTAAGAAATCTTCGTTATCAGAAACTAAATTGGTTCGTCGCTGAATTAGGTAGCGGTTGTCATTGTAATAATCTTGTAAGGACCTAGTGTAAATTAAGTTTAAAATTGCTTTTGAGGGAGTAGAGACTATTGTGATTTGTTGCTTCAAATCATTTATAATTTTAGTTTGGGCATTTTCCTCTAAAACCTGTCTGTATTTAGAGCGATAGAAAAAGCATTTTATGATTTCTACTTCGTTTTTTTTATTTGCCGCTTTTTTATAAATGGTACTAACAATTTCGTTAGCTGTTTTTAGCTTGCCTAGTTTTTCGTTTGCCACAACCTCGCTCCATTTTTTATCAAATTGTTGCGAAAAAGCGGTCGCTGAAATAAAAAGTAAAAAAAGAAATATGTTTTTCATAAGTACGATATTATATGGGATTGTTGATGCAATTGCGCTCGTTTGAACAAGGGAACAAATTACTGTTTTTTAGGGAGATTATTAGAAGTGTTTCATTCTTTTTTCTTACTTTTTATAAATATGGTAGATGCTTTTTTTCTAAAGCGTTCAAAGATTTCGAATTGCTTATTTAGGTTTTGCTTTTAGAATATAAACAATAAAGTGATTCCCTCGCGTAACAGGAGGAAACCACCGTAGGTATTATAAAAGCGTATTGGTTTGTAAACGATAGCAAAAGCCATCTCGTAATAATGATAGCAGAATTTTTTTTAGTTTCTGGTAAAAACGGAATGAATCACCCATGCAGGACCAATTAAAAGAAATTGTAAGTCCTTAATAAATGAAGGTTTTTTACCCTCGATTTTGTGTCCGTAAAACTGACCAACCCACCCTATAGTAAATAAGCCTATTGAGAACCATAGTAAGGGAAAAAATTGCGCAATTATGTAATTTCCAGCTAGGCATAAACTAGTAAAAACTAGCATTTGCAATCCCATTTTTAAGGATAATCTAAAGTAGAAGAGGAGTACAAATAAAAGAATGATAAATGCCCAATTTGCAATAACGGGATGAATAGCAGCGAGTGGTATAAGTGATTGGTTAGGAATACTCATGAATAAACCAACTACCGAAAAAAAGATTAGAGGAACACAGATGTAATGAATTTTTTTGTTCGTTACATTTTTATGACTTACGCCGTATTCTTCGAACCATTGCGCTAATGTTTTCATGTTTTATTTTTTACTAATGTAGCAAAAAAACTTAAAAACAAGGAAAGAAGTTTAGGCATAAGTAATTAGTGCGCAAGTGTAGAATGCAAAATTGAATGAGGGATAGCAGCGAAAATCCTTTTTGAGGTTTTACCGAAAAAAGATTGCAGCGTATAGCCCGACCCGCTTTCTTGGCGGGGCATTCCCAAATAAAACTGTATATTGTACTAAAGGTAGTTTTGGCGTTGTTTTTGGTATTGTAAGGATGATCATATTATGCTTTTGATAACCAAGATAGGCAGTAATAATCTGATTATTTTATAATTTATAAACTACAGACGATAAGATTGTGTTGGAAATCATCGTTTTTGTCTGTTTCATGATTTTAATTTTTTTACTGTTGTATCCCAATATTTAGCATTTTTATGTGATACAAAACTTAATTTATCCTTTAAAATTTACTTATTTTTGAACTATGAAATATTTTTTAATTCTATTTTTAGTACTACCTATACTTGCTATGTCACAAAATAACCTTGAGAAAGGACAGCGTTTGTTTGATGAAGGTAAAACAGATCAGGCTGAAGTTGTTTTTAAATCGATAGTAAAAGCAGAACCATCAAATCTAAAAGCAGTAGAGTATTTAGGTGATATCGCCGGGATTAATAAATCGTGGGACGAGGCCTTAGGGTTTTATGGCATGCTAAAAATAGCTCGCCCAAATGAGGCAGATTACTTTTATAAATATGGAGGAGCTTTAGGCATGAAGGCGTTGGACGTTAATAAATTTAAAGCCTTAGGAATGATTGATGAGGTTAAAGGCTCTTTTGAAAAAGCGATTAAATTGGATCCGAAACATATTGAAGCTAGATGGGCTTTGATTGAATTGTATTTGAAACTTCCCGGTATAGTAGGAGGTAGTGAGTCTAAAGCAATTAGATATTCATCTGAATTGATGCGATTGTCTCCGGTAGATGGTAATTTGTCTAGAGGACATATCGAAGAATATTTTAAAAGATATACTAAGGCAGAGCAATATTACAAAAAAGCCATAACGGTAGGTAATTCAAAGACAAGTTATCAAAAACTAGCTGATTTGTATAAAAACAAGATGAATAATCCTGAGAAAGCTTCAGAAACGATGATGCAGTACAAGAGTAGTAGTTCAGCTGGAAAAAAAAGCATTTAGAAAGACGTATAAATTAGATTGATTATTCCATTATCTTTAAACCTAAAGACTTATAACATAGATTACATATGAAAACTCATTTTATAGCCATTGGTGGGAGTGCGATGCACAACCTAGCATTAGCACTACACAACAAAGGATATCAAGTTACCGGTAGCGATGATGCTATTTTTGAGCCTTCAAAGTCTCGTTTAGAAAAAAAAGGAATTATGCCACCTGCATTAGGATGGTATCCGGAAAAAATAACGTCTGATATTGAAGCTGTAATCCTAGGCATGCATGCTAAGGCAAATAATCCAGAATTGCTTAAAGCGCAAGAATTAGGGCTTACAATTTATTCCTATCCTGAGTTTTTATATGAACAGTCTAAAACAAAAACCAGAGTAGTTATAGGTGGTTCTCATGGCAAAACAACCATCACTTCGATGATTTTACATGTTATGCATTACCACGATATCGCAGTCGATTATATGGTAGGTGCCCAACTGGAAGGATTTGATACCATGGTGCACCTAACGGAGGAGAATGACTTTATAGTTTTAGAAGGAGATGAATACTTGTCGTCACCAATTGATCGGAGACCTAAATTTCATTTATATCAGCCCAATATTGCTTTGATTTCTGGTATCGCTTGGGATCATATTAATGTTTTCCCAACCTATGAAAACTATGTTGAACAATTTGAAATTTTTATAGGCAAAATAGTTAACGGTGGTATTTTAGTTTACAACGAAAATGATACTGAAGTAAAACTTGTGGCCGAGGCTGCGACTAATCCTATAAGAAAATTACCGTATTGTACACCAGAATATAGAGTAGAAAACGGAGTTACTTTATTAGAAACCCCGGAGGGTGATATGCCTATCGAAGTTTTTGGGGCGCATAATTTGAATAATCTGGCTGGAGCCAAATGGATATGTCAAAATATGGGTGTTGATGAAGCTGAATTTTACGAAGCAATTGCAAGTTTTAAGGGGGCGTCTAAAAGATTAGAGAAAATTGCTGAATCTAAAACTGCAGTAGCTTACAAAGACTTTGCACATTCTCCTAGTAAAGTAGCAGCAACAACAAAAGCGGTAAAAGAGCAATATCCAGATAGAACAGTTGTAGCATGTTTAGAGCTGCATACGTACAGTAGTTTGAATGCCGAGTTTTTGAAGGAATATGAAGGAGCGTTAGATTTTGCTGACGAAGCAGTGGTGTTTTATTCACCTGATGCAGTAAAAATTAAACAACTAGAAGAAGTCACCTATGATCAGATAGCGACTGCTTTTAATAGAAAGGATTTAGTTATTTATACCAATCCCGCTGAATTTAAAGATTATTTATTGAGTAAAAATTTAGATAATTCGGCTTTGTTATTGATGAGTTCAGGTAATTACGGCGGACTCAATTTTGATGAAGTTAAAAAAATAATCGGGTAATTTTGGTAGTGGAAGAGCAAATCAAAATTGTAAGGACGACCAATGAAAATGAAGATTTCATTGGATTAGTAAAAGCTTTAGACAAAAGCTTGTGGGAAACGTATCCTGAGCTGCAATCTGATTATTGGCAAAATAATATTATCGAATTTAATCCAAATGTGATTGTAGTCTATTGGGATCATACTCCTGTTGCGTGTTCTTGCTTTAAGAAATACGATACCAATACAATTGAAATAAAACGTATGTTTGTGGACCCTGATACTCGAGGAAAAGGGCTAGCTCAAATGATGTTACATGAATTAGAGTCTTGGGCGGTGACTCTTGGTTTTAAGGTTTCAGTACTCGAAACGTTGTATAGACAGGAAGCTGCTATTGGTATGTATCTAAAAGCAGGTTATGTTGCCATAGAGAATTATGCGCCTTACGAAGGTTTGAAAAATAGTATTTGCATGAGAAAAAGTCTTTAATATAATTGTACTCGAATAATTAAAATCGCTTTCTTGTTAATTTAAATCTATACCAGTGGAACAACATAATTTTCCGATTACAAATTGGTCCGAAGATGATAAGCCCAGAGAAAAGCTTATGCTAAAAGGCAAATCCGTGCTTAGTGATGCTGAGTTAATCGCTATTTTAATTGGTTCAGGAAGTAGGAGTGAGTCAGCAGTAGAGCTAAGTAAAAGGATTTTGAAAAGTGTAGATAATAATTTAAATGCTTTAGGGAAATTATCAATTGGGCAATTAATGCTATTTAAAGGTATCGGGGAAGCAAAGGCCATTTCGATAATTGCAGCGATGGAATTAGGAAGACGCAGGAGAACCGAAGATGCAGTTGAACTCACAAAGGTAACTTCGAGTAAAGTGATATTTGAAATTATGCAACCTATAATAGGAGAGCTACCACATGAGGAGTTTTGGATTATTTACCTTAACAATTCAAATAAAATACTTGCCAAATCACAATTGAGTAAAGGTGGAATTACTGGAACGCTTGTAGACGTCAGAATTGTGTTTAAGTCAGCACTTGAAATGGGTGCTACTAGCTTAATTTTATGCCATAACCATCCTTCAGGAACGCTGGTTCCAAGCGATGCTGATAAGCACATTACTAAAAAGTTAAAAATAGCGGGTGATAGCCTGGAAATAAAAGTATTAGACCATTTAATCATTACTGAGACGAATTACTTCAGTTTTGTAGACGAAGGTGTTTTTTAAAATATTTATTTATGAAAATTGAAAATATTACAGACATATTTTTTGACCTAGACCATACGCTTTGGGATTTCGAAAAAAATTCTGAATTGACATTTGCAAAAATATTTGCAGTCAGCCATCCAAAGGTGAGTGTCAATAATTTTATCGAGAAATACATTCCAATAAATCAAGCGTGTTGGCAACTGTATCAATATGATAAGATTACGCACGAAGAGTTGCGCTATAATAGGCTAAAACATTCTTTTGATGCGATTGATTATAAAATAGCAGACGAGCAAATTGCTGTTCTTGCTCAAGATTATATTGATTTATTACCAGATAATAACCATCTCTTTGAGGGAGCCTTTGAGATTTTAGATTATTTAAAAGGTAAATACCAATTACATATTATTACAAACGGTTTTGCGGATGTGCAGGACAGGAAAATTAAAAATTCGCAATTACAAGATTATTTTGTTTCGGTTACAAATTCAGAGACAGCTGGAGTTAAAAAACCAAATCCATTAATCTTTGAACATGCGTTGCAAACTGCAAACGCAAACAAATCCCAAAGTGTTATGATTGGAGACTCGCTCGACGCTGACGTAGAAGGCGCCTTAAAAATTGGTTTAGATGCTATTTTTTTTAATGAAAGCAAAATTAAAGTCGAAGGTCATATCAAACAAGTCAATCATTTATTAGAATTAAAAAAATACCTATAATTATGAAAAAGCAGTTAGTATTTATCGCCTTACTTATATCAGGTTTGGGAATAGCGCAGTCAATAAACGACTATAAAGCGGTTATCATTCCCTTAAAATATGAATTTATGAAATCAGACAATCAATATCGATTGGCTACCTTGACTAAATTTAATCTTAATAAGGCAGGTTTTGAGGCTTATTATACCAATGAAGAAAAACCTATGGGTTTAGGTGATCGTTGCGGATTATTGGATTTAGATGTTATAAACGAAAAAGCTTTTTTGACTACTAAATTATATGTTGTCTTTAAGGATTGTTACGGTAATGTTGTATATAAATCTGAGTTAGGTTCGAGTAGGGAGAAAAGCTATGAAGTTGCGTACAGCGAAGCATTGAATAGAGCGTTTGAGTCTATAACTGCTTTAGAATATAAGTACAGCGGAAAAGTGAATGCTGCCACTCCTGCAGGTTCTAAATCAGAAATTGTAAGAGCCGAAGAAGTAGGTCAAAACGTAAAGTCGGCCGTAAATACAGTAACTACTGTTGTCAATGTGCCAAGTGCGAGTGCTCTTTATGCGCAACCTATTACAAATGGTTTTCAATTAGTAGATAGTACACCAAGTGTTGTAATGAAAATACAAAAAACAGCTAAACCAGATTATTTTCTTGCGCAGAAAGGGAATACAAATGGTGTAATGTATAAAAAGGATAACGATTGGTTTTTTGAATATTACCAAGGAGATACTTTAATGTCTGAAAAAATAGATGTAAAGTTTTAAAAGTAATCTGTCATTAAGCAAAAGAGCAAGTACCATAAGTGCTTGCTCTTTTTGTTTAATAATTATATTTGTTTCCCCATCGATTTTTAAGGAACTCTCTTGTGGTGTTTTCTCTCGAATTGTTGCCAGGTATGTAAATTGGGGTGTCTTTCAAAGCATCGGGTAGATATTCCTGCTCAGCAAAATTATTTTGATAATCGTGTGAGTATTTATACTCTTCACCGTAACCTAGCTCTTTCATGAGTTTTGTAGGTGCGTTTCTTAAATGAATTGGTACAGATAAATCACCTGTTTGTTTCACTAATTGCTGTGCTGTACCTATCGCTAGGTAGGAAGCATTACTTTTAGGCGATGTAGCTAAATAGATAGCACATTGACTTAGAATAATTCGGCTTTCAGGATATCCTATGGTAGCTACCGCCTGAAAAGTATTGTTAGCCATAATAAAAGCCGTAGGGTTTGCATTGCCAATATCCTCACTCGACAAAATAAGCATTCTGCGTGCAATAAACTTAACATCTTCTCCTCCTTCGATCATTCGTGCTAACCAATAAACCGCTCCATTAGGGTCACTTCCTCTTATCGATTTTATAAATGCGGAAACAATGTCATAATGTTGCTCTCCACTTTTGTCATATAAAACCGTATTTTGTTGTACTAGCGATAAAACGCGGTCATTTGTTATAATAATTTGGTCATCAATAGATGCATTGATTACAAGTTCAAATAAATTCAACAGTTTACGACCGTCTCCACCTGATAATCGTAGCAAAGCCTCTGTTTCTCTAAGTTCAATACATTTATTTTGAAGGTGTAAATCTGTTGTCATTGCCCTTTCTAATAATGATTCTAAATCTGCTTTCGTAAAAGCATTTAAAACGTAAACTTGACACCTTGATAGCAAAGCAGGGATTACTTCAAAACTGGGGTTCTCTGTGGTAGCACCTATCAAAGTTATCCAACCTTTCTCAACGGCAGCTAGTAATGAATCTTGTTGTGATTTACTGAAGCGGTGAATCTCATCAATAAATAAAATAGGGTTTTTAGTAGTAAACATGCCACCACTTTGTTTCGCCTTATCAATTACCTCTCTTATGTCCTTTACACCAGAGTTAATAGCACTTAGGATAAAAAACGGACGTTCTGATTCTTGTGCAATAATTTGTGCTAATGTTGTTTTGCCTGTTCCTGGTGGTCCCCAAAATATAAGCGAAGGAATTATTCCCTTTGCTATTTGATTAGTCAATGATCCTTTAGGACCTACTAGGTGGGATTGACTTATGTAATCAGTAAGTTTTTGTGGTCGTATACGCTCTGCTAATGGTGCTTCCATAGTGCAAAATTACTCTTTTTTATTTGAAGCTATTCCAGCTCTCCACTATATCTTTAAGGATTTATCTCGTTTTTTCAAACGAGCCAATTCCTTAAAGGATGCCGTTTCGATCTGGGCTAAAAAAGGAATACGATATTTAATCATGTGTAGGGGATTATCAATAGCTGACAAATTAGCATTATCTTGGCTTTGGTCAAATAATTGAGTCTTATATTCAAAATCAAAGCAATGGACAAACATTTTAGATTCACGAACGCACTGCTTGCACTTCCACTTTTTTTTGTGTTGCTTTTATGGTTCGTTTATTGGTTAGAAATACGATTTGATTACGACTTCGTAGAAAACGGAATTTATCCAAGAACCTTAAATGGTTTGCAAGGCGTGCTGTTTAGTCCTTTTATTCACAGTGATTTGGATCATCTTTATAATAATTCGGTTCCTCTGTTAATTCTATTGGCAGCATTGCAATTTTTTTATCCTAAGCAAACCATGGGTGTATTAGGTTTCGGAATACTACTTTCAGGAAGTATAACATGGTTAATAGGTAGGTCTAGTTTTCACATTGGTGCAAGTGGACTAATTTATGTGTTGTTTAGCTTTATTTTTTTTAAAGGATTGCTCACTAAATATTTCAGACTAATAGCCTTATCGCTAACCGTTATTATGATTTATGGAGGTATGGTTTGGTATGTTTTTCCAAAAGTTGACGAAGCTATTTCTTGGGAAGGGCATTTAGGAGGTTTTATTACGGGATGCATCTTAGCTGTTATGTATAAAACAGAAGAATATAAGAAGGTGTATAAGTATGATTGGGAGCATCCAAATTATGATGCAACACACGACCGCTTTATGCAGCGTTTTGATGACCATGGTAATTTCGTCAATTTACCCGTAGAAGACGAGGATGAAGTTGCCTATTTTTCAAGTGATACATCAGTTAATTATGAATATATCGAAAATAAAAAAACGAACTAGAACACACGCTTTAGTTTGTTTTTTAGTAATGATAGAATTTGTTTCCTATTTATTTTCCTGAGCTAAAATTAGGCACAATTTAACTCATCTTATAGAGATAAAAAAAACCGTCTAAAATTTAATTTAGACGGTTTTTATACTATTTAACGAATCAATTTAATAGCCAGGATTTTGCTGGGCTCTTAAAGTTGGGTTTGAATTAGTTTCTAATATCGGTATTGGCCATATAAATTTAAAATCTGTATAAGGAATTGCATTAACAGTTAATGCACCAGTGTAAGGTGTTCCTAATGCATAAGCAGGTGTAGCAAGAGCTAGACTTGAAAAACCACCATTTGCTACTTTTGCAGGTATACCAACAATAGGGGCAAGGTTGTCATTTTGCAACCTGCTAATATCTGCCCATCTGCGTCCCTCCATTACAAATTCAATTCTTCTTTCAGTCAGAATTGCTCTTAATAATGCAACATTGTCTGTAAGGCCGAATGTTGCTAAAGTGTAAGCTTGTGTAGCTGGTAATGCTAGTGAACGGTTACGCACTGAATTTAATCTTGCTAAACCATTAGTCATGTCATTTTCTCTTGCGTATGCTTCAGCCATGTTTAATGCTACTTCAGCATATCTGATAATCGGTGAAGCGTCTGTCTTATTTACTGCATCTTTATACTTTTTAGTAAATTTAGTTCCAGGATAGTAACCAGTTACTCCAGTTAAAACCATGGTCCCTTCTGCTCTACGTTTATCATCAGATAACCAGCTTGGGTTTCTCCAAATTATTGGGCTAATGGCTACTAAACCTCTACCGTTTGAGGCTGCAGGAATTGGTGGGTGATACATATTTGCTAATGCACCGTTTGCTCCTGGGTTGTTAACTGCACTTTGAGCAAGAGAGAAAATAGACTCTGTATTGGTCAGGTTACTAGAGAAAGGAGTGTCTGGGTTATCAGTCATTGTATATAAACCATTTAGTTTAATTCCTTCTGAGATTACCTTATCCCATCTGCGCATATGCAAGTATACTCTAGTTTTATATGCAATAGCAGCTTCTTTTGTTATTCTCTCAATTTTAGATGTACCTGCTCTCGCGCTTTTTGAAGCAGTTAATGCCTCCGCATCATCAAGGTCTTTTAGGATCTTAGTATAGCATTCAGCAACAGTGTTTCTTCCTTGTAATAAGCTGATGTCAATGTTGCTCTTTGAGTTATTAGGTATTTCTCTATAAGGAATTCCTGGATTATTTCCCCCATTATCTTGGAATGGTCTAGCATGGTGAATTAAGATTTCATTGTGGGCGATAGCTCTAAAAAACTTGGCCTGTCCAATGTAATCATCTGCAACGGCTTGAGTAATTGTACCCGCTTGTAGTGCGGCTGTTACTCCTTCAATAATGATGTTAGTTCTGTTTATTAATCTATAACCATCTGCCCAGTAGTAAGTGTTGTTGGCAGTAGTAGTATCATAGGTCCCTGTGTAGGTTAATTGATAAAAAGTAGCTAAGTTAACTGCATCTTCACCTCTATTGTCTCCTTGTTGCACAAATGCAGCACCAAAGATATAACCTCGGGGATTTCCGCCGTTATAGTCTCCTAATGCGGCAGCATTGTACATACCAGTTACAGATAGTTCAATTAAAGCTGGAGTTGTAAATGCAGCAGTCTCTGAGATACTATTAAATGGTTCTAGTTCAATAGTTTTTTCTTCACTACATGAAGTGAAAAGAACGGTTGTCAAAAACACTGAAGCTATTATTCTAGGGCTCCAATTATTTATGAATTTATTATTATTTTTCATTTTTTTTTAATTTTAAATTAGAAACTAACATTAAGTCCCATAGTAAATATTGTCGATCTTGGAGTTCCGTTTAAATCCACTCCTAGAATTTCCATCTCTGGATCTAAACCTCTATACTTGGTAATAACTAATAGATTTTGACCTTGTACGTACAATCTAAATTTATCAATTTTTAATTTGTCTGTAAAGTTTCTAGCGAAACTGTAACCAAGCGTTATGTTGTCCAATTTAATAAAGTCACCATTCTCTAAGAATCTCGTTGAAGCTTGATTTATATTAATAAAAGTTTCTCTGTCATCTCTAAGTCTTGGTGTCCATCCATCTCCAGGATTTGAAGCACTTTGCCATCTACCTAGTATTTCAGTACTGTTATTGTTAAAGTTTTGTCCTAAACCTTCTCTTCTTGTAGAATTGAAAATTTTGTTACCACCACTAAAACGAAACATAAATGTGAAATCTAAATTTTTATATTTCATTGTATTAATAATCGATCCAAAGTATGTAGGTAGTATGTTTCCTAATATACTTTTATCTGCAGCTGTTAATGATGATGCAACAGAGATATCTGCTGGATTAGCTGGGTTAAAAACTCTATAAGCTTGGGTATCAATATTTCCTTGAACTAAAGATCCATCACTTTTATAATATACGGGGTTTCCGTTTGCAGGATTCACTCCGAAATAATTATATCCAAAAATCGCATTTGGAGATTCGCCTTCTCTAAGTAAATTATCCCCAGTTAAAATATCTTGTCCATTAACCAATGTCACAACTTTACTTTTGACAAATGATACATTTGCGTTGATATTCCAAGTAAATTTTTCCCCTCTAACAGCATCAAAATCTGCTGATATTTCATGTCCAGTGTTTTTAAGAGCTCCTATGTTTTGAGATATTGAGTTTCCTGGTACACCTAGAGAAATTGGTTGTGGTACTGCTAAAATTAAGCCGTTCTGATTATTTATGAAATAGTCATAAGTTAATTTTAAGCGACTGTTAAATAAACTTAAATCAACTCCGTAGTCTGTCTTTAAAGATGTTTCCCATCTTAATTGATCATTTCCTGCTTGTGAGTATGCTATACCGTTGTAGTCTGCATATTTTGCGTTATTGTACAATCCTAAATAAGGATAGTTACCTATATTAACGTTACCAACTTCTGCATATGAAGCTCTTAATTTAAAGTCAGAAACGATGTTTTCAATACCTGACATGAAATTTTCTTTGCTTACAGTCCAACCTGCAGATACTCCTGGGAAAGTTCCCCATTTGTTTGCTGTAGGTAATGAAGAAATTCCATCTGTACGGATCGATCCTTGTATGAAATACTTCTCTTTAAAGTTGTAGTTTAATCTACCAGCATAAGATATAATACCATTTTCTGATAATGAACCTCCTGAAATAGGTGTAGTGTAAGAACCTGATATTACATTTTCATTAAAGAAAGTTGATGATAATCCATTACCACCTGCAAAAAAGTTACTTACTCTTTGTTGTTGTGCTTCGTAAATTCCTGTTGCTGAAACGTTATGAGATTCTCCAAATGTTTTATTGTAAGATAAAACGTTTTGTACATTCCAACGAGTTAAATTAGAAAAGTCATTACGAATTAATCCCGCTACTCCAACTCCGTCTCCATTGATCGGGTTTAAGTATGTAAATCCTTCAGTTCCAATTGCATCTACACTAGCCTGTGTCTTAAAGTTTAAGCTGTTCGATAATCTAAAATTAGCGTATACGCTTGCTAGAGTTCTATCTATTTTAGAACGCAAAACATTATTGTCTAAAACATATCTAATGTTTGGGATGTTATTTGCAATTATTGAAAAATTTTCTGCTTGTCCAACAGATGGTCCACTTATGTTGTAACCAGTTGGATTTGCTGCATCATAAATAGGTGTGTTTGGTAATTGTCTTGCGGCATTAAACATCAATCCTGACAAACTGTTTGTACCTACATTTAGTCCTGTGTTTGTAGTTCTAGAAACGGCAATATTTGTTCCTATTGTTAACCAAGGTTTGATCTTTTGATCAACATTAGCTCTTACATTATATCTCGTTTGCTCATTAGCTAATGCAACACCTTCTTGATTGTTGTAACCTAACGAGAAGTAGTAACTCGTTTTATCTGTAGATCCAGATAATGATAAGTTGTGATCTATTTGCAACGCACTTGATCTAAGAACAGCTTTTTGCCAATCCGTATCAAATGCAGTTCCGTTAGCCCATGCTGAAACCCCTCTGTTACTTCTTTTCTCGTTTGAAATTGTAATGAAATCCGGTGTTTTAAGTAAATCTAGGAATTTTATTGGTTGCAAAGAACCAATGTAGGTGTTGTAGTTTGCTGTAAATCTACCACCTTTACCTTTTTTTGTTGTAATTAAAATTACCCCGTTTGCAGCTCTAGATCCGTAGATAGCTGTTGCTGATCCATCTTTTAAAACTTCTGTTGATTCGATATCAGCAGGATTAATATCTCCTAATGCATTTGTATTAGCATATCCTCCTACATCACCAGTGAAAATAGGTACTCCGTCAACCACAACTAAAGGGAAAGTTCCAGAAGAGATAGACCCAACTCCACGTATACGAATAACAGGTGCTTGACCTAAAACTCCCGAGTTAGTTGTAACCTGCACTCCCGCAGCTCTACCAGCAAGTTGAGATTCAAAACTTGGCGTAGCTAAATTAGCAATAGCACTTCCTTTAATGGATGTGATGGAACCTGTTACATCTTTTTTCTTTTGTGTTCCATAACCCACGACCACAACTTCATCGAGTGATTGTGAAGAATTCTTCATTTTAACATTAGCCACTGTATTTGTGGCTTTAACTTCTTGTGTTTCTGTCCCCACGAAACTAAAAACTAGAATGTCAGATGCTGACGCCTTAATAGCGTATTTTCCATCAAAATCAGTCTGAGTTCCTTTTTGTGTTCCCTTAATAAGGACACTTGCTCCCGGAAGCGGTAAGCCTGAATTGTCGGTGACAGTTCCGCTCACTGTCCTTTCTTGCGCGATGGTGAATTGCGCTACCAGTGCTACTAATAGCACTAAAATTTGTTTAAATCTTAGTTTCATTGATAGTTAAATTAAATTAGGGTGTAAATATCTTAATTAAAAGTTAAATATAATCATGCGTGAACTGTTGTTTATTAATAATTTTTTTCATATCAGTCAGTAATTTTGTGAATATTATAATTTTGATGTTAATAGTTTGTCTAAAATGAGATGCCATACTCTGTGCTTTCTAGTAAGTACGTTATTTTTTAGCTCCGTATTACTCCGTTTTTAGATATGACGACAAAAAAAAGGGGAAGCAATATTTAAATTGTTTCCCCTTTTTTAATTTTTATGATTAGTAACCTAATTGCGCTGTCTTACTGCTTCATACAAAAAAGCTCCACAGGCTACTGATACGTTTAGCGATCCTATAGTCCCAAACATAGGAAGTTTAGCTTTTTCGTCTACAATTTTTAGAACAGATGGATTAACTCCTCGGTCTTCAGATCCCATAATGATGGCCACGGGTTCATTAAGGGAAATATCATAAATATTTTGGTCTGTTTTTTCTGTTGCTGCTACCGTTTTGATGCCGCTTGCTTGTAGTAAAAAAATAGCATCTTTTATATGTTCTACTTTGCAAATAGGAATGTTAAATACTGCTCCGGCAGAAGTTTTTACGGTGTCGCCATTTACCGGTGCTGAGCCTGCTTTTTGAACAATTATACCATTAACACCTGTACATTCTGCTGTTCTAATGATAGCTCCAAAATTTCTTGCATCAGATATTTGGTCTAAGACTAAGAATAATGGTTTTTTACCGTTTTCAACCACTGTATTTATTAAAGTTTCTAAGTCGAAAAATGAAATAGGAGAGATGCTCGCTACAGCACCTTGATGGTTATTGGGAGTAAGGCGATTCAGTTTTTCAACAGGAACGTAGGAGAAGTTAATGTTGGCTCTTTTCATGACTTTCATTAAGTCTTTCATTAATTCGCCACTTGCTTCTTTTTGTATGTACACTTTGTCCACAGTGCTTCCTGCTTGGATTGCTTCAATTATAGCTCTAATCCCAAAAATTTGATGTTCTTTTTCCATGCCGCAAAGATATAAAAAAAACCATCAGTGTTAACTGATGGTTTTAATTTTGATACGAATATTAACTAGTTATGTACTGATGTTTTTACCGTTATTTTTGGTATCGGGTTTGGTGTATTTGGATTGGCATTCACTTCTACCTGCGGATAAAGTAATCTTTGCGGCGTACCTGCATATCCGGGCTTTAATTGAATGTTAGCCATGTTATTTGATCTTCCAAAATCGTTTAACGTTTCATAAGTCCCCATGAAGTAGATGTATCTTTCTTGAAATATTTCTCTTAATAGTGCATTTTGCTGAGAAATACTTGGCGAAGGATTCTCTATGCCGCCTGCAAGGAAGTCATCTGCTATATATGCTTCATATTTAAATGGCTGTACCACTTCAACATCTAAGTCATAGTTAAAAAGAGCATAGCCTGAATTATTTATACCTATTGAGTATCCAGTATTCAATAATGCTCTATAATTGTTATATGAAGCTAAACCAGTATTGAAAGAAACTCTTCCATCTACTTCAGCAATAATTAAAAGCATTTCTCCGTAAGTAATAAGTGGTATTGCGGAATCACTTCCGAATTTCCCATTAGAAAAAGCATAATCAGAACCATAAATATTTAGCCCATAAGGAGAAAAATACTCTGCGTTATCATCACCTAAGTACGTAAAAGCAAATCGTGCAGATTCATTCGTTTTAGCATTTCCTCTGTATAGTGTGGCAGTCGGATCTAATAGACGCGCTGCATAGCTATCTCCTGACATATACGAATCTCTGTCATAAACCAAGAAAGAATAAAAAGGATTAAAACTTTGAAGGTAAGAATTTTGAAATTTTGCTTTGAAATCATCCTCAGCATTGTTTATGCCTAGTATTGCATTATCTTTTGCAAGGGGATATTCCTTGGTATGCAGATAATATCTAGCTTTCAATGAGTAAGCAAGCTTGATCCATTTTGAAGCATCTCCATTGTAGTATATATCCTTGTCCGCAGGTATTACCGGTCCAGTTGTTTTTTGAAGGTTTAAGATTGCTTTATCAAGTAAAAGTTGAATACTAGTGTATACGGATGCTTGAGGATCAAATTTAGGTGTTAAATTGTTTCCTGTTATGTCTAGTTCAGAGTAGGGAACATCTCCCCAAAGAGAAGTAACCGTTCCTATACAATGCGCCTCAATAACTTGTGCGGCTCCTGCTAATCTCGGGCTACCTTCAACTAGTGCTTTAGAAGAGGTGATTTTTGCCTGTGTTATAGTATTAACATAGGCATTATTCCAGCTATCATCAAAAGAAGAGGCTGCTGAATTGTTCCAGTTGTTTAATGCAACATACTGCCTGTCTTCTCCATTAGCTTGGTTCAACCAAATCATTACGTCTCTAGTGTTAGAGCTAGTTTGAAAAAATTGATTTGCTAGTAAAACCCCTTGAAAAAGGTTTTTTGCATCAGAATCGAGTAAATTGTCAGGATCAACATTCAAGTCATCCACATAACTTGTGCAACCAACTATTGTAGCAAGTACTGTACAGAGTGCTACTAATTTTATATTAATATTTTTCATTTGCTTAGAATTTTAAATTTACACTAAAGATTAGAGACTTAGAGTTTGGACTATTAAAGTATTGCAGCCCTCTTCCGTTTGATCCTCCTGTAAGATTTGTTTCAGGATCTTGTCCTAAAGTTTTGTCTTCAGTCCATAACCATAAATTTCTTCCTGTCCCGGTAAAAGTTATGCTCTCAATTCCGATGTTCTCTTTTTTAAATTTTAAAAGATAGGATAAGCTTAATTCTCTCCACTTAACCCATGAAGCTGATTTTACGAATTGTTCACTAACCGGTCCAAATCCTCCTCCTAATTGTGTGTACCAAGATTCATCTAGTAATACGTTTCCAGCACCAAAATCTCTTAAGTTACCTCTTACAGTTCCTGCAGGAATGACAGCTCCGTTGTAGTTTGTAGTTGGACTTGTAAGTGTAACTTCGTTTGCTGATTCTAAGGTTTTACCGAAGTTATTTAAAGCTCCATTTGTACCATCCCAAAGTTGACCTCCTATAGAAGCGTCGAAAAGGGTACTAAGAGTTACGTTTTTGAAACTAATTGATGTTCCAATGGCACCTCTCCAATTTGGATTAGGATCCCCTATAACGCCTTCAATTGGTGCTACTGTTGGAAACCCATTTGAGTCAAGAATTAGTGTTCCATTAGTATCTGTTGCAAATTTACCACCCCACAAGACTCCTAGTGGTTGTCCTAAAACTGCACGTGATGATGATCCCGCAAAACCATCTAGGAATAGTGATTCTGTTCCTTGTAGTTCAGTTACTTTATTTCTGTTTCTGCTCCAGTTACCAAATACATTCCATTTGATAGGAGAGTTAGAAGATAGTAAGTTAGCGTCAAATTCAATTTCAAATCCTTTATTTTCGATTGTAGCGAAATTTCCATAAAGACTACCGAATGTTGATGAGCCATTTAAAGGTACGTCAACAAGTAAATCTTTTGTCTCATTTGAGTAAAAGGTTGCGTTAATTGTAATTCTATTAAAGAATTCTAAATCTGCTCCAAATTCTACTTCCGTTTTGATTTCTGGTTTTAGGTTTGGATTTCCTCTACTTGCTGATCTTTGAAAAGAACCATTATAAGCTCCTGAGTCATAAGCTGGGCCATAACCCTCTAAGCCTGCTGCAGAATTGAAATAAGTGCTTCCTGCATATGCTCTAGGGATAGACGCGATTTGACCAAAAGTAGCTCTTAATTTACCGTTAGTCAATATCTCACTACTCATGTTATTTGTGAACTTATACGCTACCTCTGCAGTAGGATAAAAATAAGACTTTAAGGAAGGGCTATAAGTCGAAGAAGTTTCTAGTCGTCCTCCAACAGTTAAATATAAATAGTTCTTGTAATCAAATGCTGTAGAGAAATAAGCTCCACTGAGTTTAGAGTATCTTCTGTCTAAAAATGTTGTTTTGTCAAGGATTAATGCATTGTCGTAAGAAAAAGCGTTGTTGTCAATCAAGAAATTTTTATAAGTTCCTCCTCTTTGATCGTATTCACTTGATGAAAAGTTAATACCCGTAAGGTAATTCAATCCTATATCGTCATTGATTTGTAAATCGCCCAATGCAATAATGTCAACGTTGTACGATTTAAAGTCGGTAACACTTTCAGTAGCGAATCCATTTCCTCCATTTTCCGATGAATTCATTGGGAACATACTGATTCTTTTATCAGAGTATCCATCTAATCCAAGTCTCCCAAGTAGTGTCATCCAATTTGTTACCTCTTGCTTTATTTCGAATCCTGCAATATATCTTTCAACTGTATTTGGATTTTTTTGAACGTCTGTAGTCCACAAAGGGTTATTGTAGCTAGGATTTCTGTCTGCTGCGGTGGTCCCTACTGCTTGTCTATATGCTCTGTGGCTATTTAGCGAAGGAACTCCATTAACGAAGCTTGTACCTTTGTAGTCGGTGATGTCAAAATCAGCAGGATTACGGTAAAGTCCTAAAAACAATCCTGATAAATTAGACCCTGTCTGTACTCTGTTTGAATTGCTTGAAGAGTAACTAAACTTGCTTTTAAATGAAAGTTTATCACCTATTTTTGAGTCAGATGTAAAATCAACACTCGTTCTTTCGTAATCAGACCCTCTGACAATTCCTTCTTGAACATTACTACCTAATCCTAAGTAGAAACTTGTGGTTTCGCTACCACCACTTATAGCTACGTGGTTATTCAATGATTGCCCGTTATTTATCACTGCATCGTAATTTGAATCATTAAAATTAGCAGTGCTGTTTTTAGTTGTTATTGGGAAAATTGTATTTCCTCTGTCAGAAACAAAAGATTGCCCCGATGTATTGAATACGTCGGAAGCACCTGACCTTGTGGAGATTTTATCCCCAAACGAACCTGCTCTGTTTGAAGCTCCGCTCCAAACACCACCTGTACCTTGGCCATAGATATCCTGAGTTTTGAATTTGATATTAACTTTGTCAAAAGACACACTAGAGTTAATGTCTACAGATATTTTTCCTTTTTTTCCTTTTTTAGTAGTTATTAAAACCACCCCATTTGATGCTCTGTATCCCCATAACGCTGCAGCAGAAGCTCCTTTGAGCACTTTTACGGATTCGATATCATTAGGGTTGATGTCATTCATTCTACTTTGTTGACCTACACCATCTACTCCGCTTCCAATCTCATCGCTAGATACTGGAATACCATCTATAACATATAAAGGTTGTGTAGAGCCTGTAATAGAGTTTTGACCTCTAATTTGTACATAAGCTCCTGATCCTGGATCTCCAGAGTTAGAGACAATACTTACTCCTGATGCTTTAGCAGACAATCCTTTTAATAAAGATGTTTCACCTGAATTGGTAAGTACATCACCCTTTACTTTTGAGAATGCTGAGGCTGCTTCATTTTTCTTAACTTCAATACCTAAAACGTTAATAGTAACTCCTTCAAGTTCCAACGCGCTACTTATCATTTTGATGTTTATTAATGAAGAAGTAGCTTTTACTTCCTGTGTCTTTAGCCCTATATAGCTAAAAAGTAAAACTTGTGTTGGAGATGCTTTAATAGCAAATTTACCATCAAAATCAGTTTGTGTTCCTGAAGTAGTTCCTTTCAATAATACACTTACGCCGGGTATTGGCATGCCTGATTCATCAGAAACAACACCAGTAACGGTTCTTTCTTGCGCAAATGTTAATTGCGCTACAAGTACTAGTAATAGCACTAAGATTCCATTGAACTTTAGTTTCATTTTTTAATGTTTTTAATTAGTAAAACAAAAATCTTAATAATTTGTTAAAAAACCTAATAATGTTTGTTAATTTTTAAGTTTTTGTTAAAACTTAACATTATAACTAAAATTAATAATTGTGTTGTAAAAATTCGTTTTCACTTCATTGTTGTAATTATTTACTGCGGAAAACCGTAAAAGTCCATTTTGTGTTTGTAGTGAAAATCCTAAGCCGTAGCTGAGTTCATTAGTGTTATAAGCTGTTGTATTTGAAACTTTTGGCAGACTAAAACTCGCGAAATCAATTACGGTATTTACATAAAAATTCTCGTTAAGTAAGTATCTGTATTCTGTCGCTAGAACAAAAAAAGTTTTAGCTTGGAGACTATTCTCTAGAAAGCCTCTAATAGAATTATTTCCACCAAAACGATAAAGTTCATTTGTACTGTAGTTAGTGCTGTTGAGATTTTGAAAAATACCCTTTAAATTGAAGTGGTTTTTTTTGGATAAATAGAAGGTGTAGTTGGATGTTAGTTCGATGTAGTTTTGTGTATCTAAATTATCAGTTATTTGAGTACTTGTGTTTTCTCTTGTTCCAAATCCAAGTTTCATGGTGGTGCTTGCTTTGTTAGGATTGATGTTGTTGTTGTCTCTTTTGTTGTATGTGAATGTTGCGGTAATAAAATTACTTTTATAATCACTCACGATGTTGTTGTTTGTTTTTTGTATATCACTTGAGGTGGTTGATTCGTAGCCTAAGTAGAGTCGTGTGTTGTATTTTATGAAATAACTCAGTTCGATGCCTGTTTTTGTATTTTGGAAGGTGCTGTCTTGTTTAAATATATTAATTTGTCCTTTTAGTCCAATTGGACTTTTGAAAAGGTAGGGAAGTTCGAGGCCTATATTGAATATTCTTTGGTCATTGCCGTCGCTTTTCCAAATCAATTTAAATTCTTCTCCTGTATTTAGGATGTTCTGTAGTTTAAGATCTAGGTAGCCGCTTAATGTTATTTTTTGACTTTCGTTGTTATTGAAACCTATGAATCCATCAAAACTGTTTGCGTTTTGTTTTTCGAGATAAACATAAACTTTTGTTGAGTCAGTTGTAAAAAGTGTTTCAGGAGATTTTATTTGTTGTATGAAATTGTATTTATGAAATTCTTCACTGATTTTATTTAGATTGTTTTGCGAAACAATCATACTTTTAAATTGTCTGTTAATTTGTTTTAGATGGCCTTGAGGAAATTTTGCTTGCTTATTACTGTTCTCGACAACTTGTATTTTATCAATTATTTTTTGCTTATTTTCGGTTATTTCTAAATCTGCGAACAATGTACCTTCTTTTTTTGAAATGTTGCTTAATTTAAAAACCGAAAGTGCGAAGCCTGCGTTTTCCAGCTTTGTCTTTTGTTCGTTTAAAAATGATTCTACAAGAGGGTAAGGTACGGTTATGGAATCTTTATTGTTTGAAATCAATTTTTTAACCGCTTGATTTGAGTGAATCAATAATTTTATTGTTTTTGTTTTGGAACCTAAGCTAATGATCGAAACGAAAGAGCTGTCGTTGACTTGATTGTTTGAAACCTCTTTGTTTTCTAAATATCCTTGTTTCGATAGTGATTTTTGGATACGTGCTGTTTCTTGAATTAAAGATAATTTGTCGCGGTGTGTTTTATCATACTGAATTGAGTCTATTATTTGTGTTTCAGTTTTTGTGAGGCCTTCAAATTTCAGGTGGTAATTCTGAGCGTAGCAACTCACACTTGTTATTGTTATGAGAAGTATAAGGAGTAGCTTTTTCAATCAAGTTTAGGTATAAGTAAATGGAATACAAATATCTAATCTTTGTGGTTAAAATCAAATAGCTAAATAATCTTATTGAAAATTAATGAATTAACATTTGTAGAGTAAAAAATAATTTATACATTTGCAACCCCGTAAAAAGCGGGAATTAAATATACATAATAAATTTTTAGTATTAATTATGCCAACAATTCAACAATTAGTAAGAACAGGAAGAACTCAGATAACTAAGAAGAGTAAATCGGTTGCTTTAGATTCTTGTCCTCAAAGAAGAGGGGTTTGTACGCGTGTTTACACTACAACACCAAAAAAACCAAACTCTGCAATGCGTAAAGTAGCGCGTGTACGTTTGACAAATGGTAATGAAGTGAATGCTTACATCCCTGGTGAAGGACACAATTTACAAGAGCACTCGATAGTATTAGTTAGGGGTGGAAGGGTAAAAGATTTACCAGGAGTTAGATATCACATCGTTCGTGGTGCACTTGATACGTCAGGAGTAGCAGGAAGAACGCAAAGGAGATCTAAGTATGGTGCTAAACGCCCAAAAGAAGCAAAAAAGTAATTTAAAAGGAAATTTTTGTAGAGGCGCAATTTATTGTGACTAGATAATTATGAAATTTTATTAAAAAAAAGACATGAGAAAAAGAGCGGCAAAGAAAAGACCACTTTTACCAGATCCAAGGTTTAGTGACCAACTGGTAACACGTTTTGTGAACAACTTAATGTGGGATGGAAAAAAATCGACAGCGTTTAAAGTATTTTATGATGCTATTGACATCATTGAGTCTAAAAAACAAGATGCTGAAAAGCCATCGTTAGAGATTTGGAAAGATGCGTTGACAAACGTTATGCCTCACGTAGAAGTACGTAGTCGTAGAGTAGGTGGAGCGACATTTCAAATCCCGATGCAAATTCGTCCAGACAGAAAAATTTCTATGGCAATGAAATGGTTAATTCTTTATTCAAGAAGAAGAAACGAAAAATCAATGGCTCAGAGATTGGCAAACGAATGTTTAGCTGCGGCTAAAGAAGAAGGTGCTGCTGTTAAGAAAAGAATGGATACTCACAAAATGGCAGAAGCTAACAAAGCATTCTCTCACTTTAGATTTTAATTCTTAAGAAATGGCTAGAGAACTTAAATATACAAGAAATATAGGAATTGCTGCTCACATTGATGCTGGTAAAACAACAACAACGGAGCGCATATTATTCTATACAGGAAAATCACATAAAATTGGTGAAGTACATGATGGTGCTGCAACAATGGACTGGATGGCACAAGAGCAAGAAAGAGGTATTACAATTACTTCTGCTGCTACAACTTGTGAATGGAATTTCCCAACTACTCAAGGTAAAATTTTACCTGAAACATTACCTTATCACTTCAATATTATTGATACTCCGGGACACGTTGACTTTACAGTTGAAGTAAACCGTTCTTTACGTGTACTTGATGGTTTGGTTTTCTTATTTAGTGCTGTTGATGGTGTTGAGCCGCAATCAGAAACTAACTGGAGACTTGCTGATCAATATAGAGTGCCTCGTATTGGGTTTGTTAATAAGATGGACAGACAAGGATCTAACTTTTTGATGGTATGTCAGCAAGTAAGAGATATGTTGAAATCAAATGCAGTTGCGATCACTTTACCAATTGGTGAAGAAAATGATTTCAAAGGTGTTGTAGATTTAGTAAGAAACCAAGCTATTGTTTGGGATGATGCAGGAATGGGAGCAACGTATGAAGTTGTAGAAATCCCTGCTGATATGGTTGAAGAAGTTAAAGAGTACAGAGATATTCTTATCGAGGCTGTAGCTGATTACGATGAGAATTTGCTTGACAAGTATATGGAAAATCCAGATTCTATTACAGAAGAGGAAATCAATACTGCTTTAAGAGCTGCTGTGATGGATATGGCTATCATTCCTATGATTGCTGGTTCTTCTTTTAAAAACAAAGGTGTTCAGTTCATGTTAGATGCAGTATGTAAGTACTTGCCATCTCCAATGGATAAAGAAGGAATTGAAGGAATTCATCCTGATGATGCTGAATTGTTAGAAGAAGATCAAACTAAAATCTTGCGTAAGCCAGACGTAAAAGAGCCGTTTGCTGCTCTTGCGTTTAAGATTGCTACAGACCCATTTGTTGGTCGTTTAGCTTTCTTCCGTGCTTATTCAGGAAGATTAGATGCTGGTTCTTATGTCTTGAACACACGTTCAGGAAACAAAGAAAGAATTTCTCGTATCTACCAAATGCATGCTAACAAACAAAATCCAATCGATTACATCGAAGCTGGAGATATTGGAGCAGCGGTTGGATTTAAAGATATCAAAACAGGAGATACATTGTGTGATGAGAAACACCCAATTATTCTTGAGTCTATGAAATTCCCTGCGCCAGTAATTGGTATTGCTATTGAGCCTAAAACTAAGGCTGACGTAGATAAAATGGGTATGGCTTTGGCTAAATTAGCTGAGGAAGATCCAACGTTTACAGTTAGAACAGATGAGGCTTCGGGTCAAACTATTATCTCTGGTATGGGTGAGCTTCACTTAGATATCTTAGTTGATAGAATGAGACGTGAATTTAAAGTTGAAGTGAACCAAGGTGAGCCTCAAGTTGAATACAAGGAAGCTTTTACAAGAAGTGCTCAGCACAGAGAAACTTACAAGAAACAATCTGGAGGTCGTGGTAAATTCGGTGATATCGTATTTGTATTAGAGCCTGCTGATGAAGTAGATGGTAAAGCTCCAGTTGGACTACAGTTCGTTAACTCTGTAAAAGGGGGTAACGTTCCTAAAGAATATATTCCTTCTGTTGAGAAAGGATTTAGAGAAGCAATGAAAACGGGTCCTTTAGCAGGATACCAAGTAGATAGTTTAAAAGTTACACTTTTAGATGGATCTTTCCACCCTGTGGATTCAGATGCTTTGTCTTTTGAATTAGCTGCAAGAATGGGGTACAGAGAAGTAGCAAAAGCTGCTGGTGCTGTAATCCTTGAGCCTATCATGAAAATGGAAGTTATTACACCTGAAGAAAACATGGGAGATATCGTTGGTGATATTAACCGTCGTAGAGGTCAAGTAAATGATATGGGTGATAGAAATGGAGCTAAAACTATTAAAGCGGATGTGCCATTATCTGAAATGTTTGGATATGTTACAACTTTAAGAACTTTATCTTCAGGTCGTGCAACTTCAACTATGGAATTTTCACACTACGCAGAAACACCTTCAAACATCTCTGAAGCAGTAATCAAAAAAGCAAAAGGAAACGCTTAATTTTAAGAAAATGAGTCAAAAAATCAGAATAAAACTAAAATCTTACGATCACATGTTGGTAGATAAGTCTGCTGAAAAGATTGTAAAGACGGTTAAGAGTACCGGTGCAGTAGTAACAGGACCAATTCCATTACCTACTCACAAGAAACTTTTTACAGTATTGCGTTCTCCGCACGTTAACAAAAAAGCAAGAGAACAATTTGAAGTAATGTCATATAAGAGATTAATTGATATTTATTCATCTTCATCTAAAACTATTGATGCTTTAATGAAATTAGAATTGCCTAGTGGAGTTGAAGTAGAGATCAAAGTTTAAGTATCTTTCAAGAGTAAAAAGAGCACTTCATTTAAGTGAAAAGTTTTTTTTGGTTTGTGTGTAAATAAGTTATACTTTTGCACCACTAAAAAAAATAGGTCACTTAAATGATTGTGTTCTATTTTTATATTTAATAATTAATAATTAATATTTATGTCTGGGTTAATTGGTAGAAAAATCGGCATGACTAGTCTTTTTGATGAGAACGGGAAAAACATTCCTTGTACTGTAATTGAGGCTGGACCATGTGTTGTTACCCAAGTCAGAACCAAAGGTGTTGACGGGTACGAAGCGTTGCAGTTGGGTTTCGATGACAAAAACGAGAAACATTCCACAAAAGCGGCTTTAGGTCACTTTAAAAAAGCGGGAACTGTAGCTAAGAAAAAAGTCGTTGAATTTCAAAATTTTGCAACAGAACAAAAATTAGGAGATCTTGTAGATGTTTCTATGTTTGTTGAAGGAGAATTTGTAGATGTACAAGGTGTGTCTAAAGGTAAAGGTTTTCAGGGGGTTGTAAAACGTCACGGTTTTGGTGGTGTTGGTCAAGCAACTCACGGTCAACACAACCGTTTAAGAGCTCCAGGTTCTGTAGGAGCTTCTTCTTATCCATCTAGAGTATTCAAAGGAATGCGTATGGCTGGACGTATGGGAGGAGAAAATGTAAACATTCAAAACCTTAGAGTTTTAAAAGTAGTTGCTGAGAAGAATCTACTAGTTATCAAAGGATGTGTTCCTGGGCATAACAACTCTTATGTAATCATTCACAAGTAATGGAAGCAAAAGTATTAGATTTCAACGGAAAAGATACTGGAAGAAAAGTTCAACTTTCTGATTCAGTATTTGGTATAGAGCCAAACAATCACGCGGTATATCTTGATGTTAAGCAATATCTTGCTAATCAACGCCAAGGGACGCACAAAGCTAAAGAAAGAGCTGAAGTAGCGGGAAGTACACGTAAGATTAAAAAACAAAAAGGAACAGGTACTGCTCGTGCGGGTAGTGCAAAAAATCCTTTGTTTAAAGGAGGAGGAACAGTTTTTGGACCAAGACCAAGAAGTTATTCATTCAAATTGAATAAAAGCTTGAAAAGATTGGCAAGAAAATCTGCTTTCTCGATCAAAGCAAAAGAATCAAACATTATCGTTCTTGAAGACTTTAATTTTGAAACTCCAAACACTAAAAATTTCATTAATGTTTTGAAAGCTTTAGAGTTAGAAAATAAAAAATCACTATTTGTATTGGGTGCTTCAAATAAAAATGTATATTTGTCGTCACGCAATTTAAAGGCAGCTAGCGTTGTAAGTAGCTTAGAATTAAGTACTTATGCTATATTAAATGCTAATAATTTAGTGCTTTTGGAGAGTTCTTTGGAAGTAATTGAAGAAAATTTAAGTAAATAATAGGATATGAGCATCATAATTAAACCTATAGTAACGGAAAAAGTAACCAAAGAAAGTGAAGTTTTAAACCGCTTCGGATTCGTTGTTAACAAAAAAGCAAATAAAGTTGAGATTAAGAAAGCTATTGAAGCTGCTTATGGTGTGACTATTTTGAGTGTTAACACGATGAACGTAAGACCGGATAGAACTACAAAATACACTAAAAGTGGTTTAATCAGTGGAAAGACAAATGCAATTAAGAAAGCGATTGTTCAAGTACAAGAAGGAGAAACAATTGATTTTTACAACAATATCTAAGATAGAAAAATGTCAGTAAGAAAATTAAAACCTATTACCCCAGGTCAGCGATTTAGAGTTGTGAATGGTTATGACGCTATTACAACTGATAAGCCGGAACGCTCTTTGATAGCGCCGATAAAAAACTCTGGAGGTAGAAATAGTCAAGGAAAGATGACCATGCGTTATACGGGTGGTGGTCACAAGCAGAGATATCGTATCATTGATTTCAAACGTACCAAGGAAGGAATTCCTGCTACAGTGAAATCTATTGAATATGATCCAAATCGTACTGCATTTATCGCTTTATTAGCTTATGCTGATGGAGAGAAAACGTATATTATCGCTCAAAATGGATTGAAAGTTGGTCAGAAATTAGTTTCTGGTCCTGAAGCTCAGCCAGAGATTGGTAATACTATGCCTTTAAGTAAAGTTCCGTTAGGAACTGTTATTTCTTGTATCGAATTGAGACCAGGACAAGGAGCTGTAATTGCTCGTTCTGCTGGAACATTTGCTCAATTAATGGCAAGAGATGGAAAATATGCTACAATTAAAATGCCGTCTGGTGAAACAAGATTGATCTTGCTAACTTGTTCTGCTACTATTGGAGCGGTATCTAATTCTGACCACCAATTAGTTGTATCTGGTAAAGCAGGTAGAACAAGATGGTTAGGTAGAAGACCTAGAACAAGACCTGTTGCAATGAACCCTGTCGATCACCCAATGGGTGGTGGTGAAGGACGTTCTTCTGGTGGACATCCACGTTCAAGAAATGGAATACCAGCAAAAGGTTATAGAACTCGTTCTAAGAAAAACCCGAGTAACAAGTATATCGTAGAACGTAGAAAGAAATAATAAGATATGGCACGTTCATTAAAAAAAGGACCTTTCGTTCATTATAAGTTAGACAAGAAAGT
>Ga0180008_1000107_pt1 | contig 86033 bp, 77 predicted proteins | sample MM_PW_MetaG_FD_121121 | JGI IMG/M metagenome (GOLD analysis project Ga0180008, IMG submission 121121) | Groundwater microbial communities from the Aspo Hard Rock Laboratory (HRL) deep subsurface site, Sweden - MM_PW_MetaG | ecosystem: Environmental > Aquatic > Deep subsurface > Groundwater... | reverse complement strand
TTTTTGCCGAGTGTAGTCCGACGCCAGGAGGGCGGAGGCAAACGTCCGGCTGAATTGCCGGTGGCGAAATCCCTACCACGTCACCTATAGAGAAAAGAAAACCGGCAAACGTCCGCCTGAATTATCGGCGATACCTTCTCACGGTGCCTATAGAAAAAACACCACCGACTAACCTCCCCCCGAAAAACCCTGTATACCTCTGACATAGCCTATACAAAATATTGCGTATTCATATGGAATTTTCAGACTTGCTTTTTACATCCCCGCGTATTACAATACCGATACAGGATGAACGCGAACTTTATGTATCTGAAGTGTTATAAAATATTTTTCATATCCCTGATATTTGTCTTTCAAGTCCTCCATTCCATTACCAGCTGGCAGGCGCTCACCTCAGAGCGGTTTACGGTTATCTATCCGGCCGGTTACCAGGAACAGGCGTATGAAACCATCAGTGCCATGGAGCATTATGCCGATAAAGTACACGCGTTGGTCGATTATACTCCCAGGCGCACGGTAATTGTGCTCGAAGACTCCGGTTCCATTGCTAACGGCTATGCTGACTTTATTAACCGGGAAATACATCTTTACGTCAGCTCTCCTGCAGATGATGAACTGCTCGGATTCCGGGATTGGATAGCAATGGTCGGCGTTCACGAATATACACATCATTGTCATCTTTCAAAATTCGGCGGTTCGCTGACACTGCCGCGCGTTCTTTTCGGCAACACTTTCCTGGCATTTTTCTATCCTGCATGGTTTCTTGAAGGCCTTGCGGTGTACGCCGAAACCCGGATTTTTCCTGATTCCGGCCGTCTGTATGAAGGATACTACGACGCTGTCTCTTATGCAATGCTGTCCGGCCGTCGTTTTCCCAGTATACGTTTCGCCACCTGGGAGCCTTTTTCTTTTCCATGGGGTAATACCCGTTATATCTTCGGTACTCTTTTCATGAATTATTTATCGCGCACGTATGGAGAAGAGTCCATTACCCGGTTTCTTAACATCTACCACCGGGATAATGTATCTTTCGCTCAGAAGTTCCTTATGCCTGTAACCTTTAATTCCGCCTTACGGAGGACTTTTAACCGTAAAAGCGCGCTCACACTATGGAGTGATTTCCGGGCAGCAGAGACAAAACGGCTCTCCGGACGGAAAGAGACAGCGGCTCAGGTTACCCGCAGCGGAGGTGAAAAAAAATACCTGCTCGCAAACGGTGACGGATTGTATTATGTTCAGCAGCACCGCGTAAAAACCGGTCCTGATCGTATGCGGTCATGGAGTGAAATCCGGCATATTTCAACTTTCAATAAATCAAAAGATAGTCTCATTCTAAAAACTTCAGACAGCATCGTTATGCCCTTACGAAGTCATGAAAACCGTATTTATTTTGCAAGTACTGAATATGGGCGCAACTATGCCAATACTTCAGATCAGAGCTTCGGCTACGAATGTGTGTTGTATTCCGTTGATTCCGCCGCCGGCCGTTACAGAAAAAAAATTTATCAGGGATCTCTTCGCGCGTTCACCGTCCGCGCTGACGGCTCGGTATTCTGCGCCCGTGATATAGCACCCCCTGGAGGATCAGAGGTTTTTGAACTTGTACCGCAGTCAGACGGCCGACACCTTGAGCGCGTCCTTTTTTCAACCGATCTGCTCATTAACGAACTTGCCTCGAGCGGCGGTACTATAATTGCCGCGGCAAAAAAAAGCCGGGAGCATTACAGCCTTTACCAGGTGTCCGAAACCACAGGAAACCTCACACTTCTCGCAAATACTCCTTTCACCGAAAAACATATCAGCTTTTCCGGCGGGGCATTAATATATTCAGCGGATTACGGACGCGAGCATGCAGCGTATCGTATGGATCTGACCGACCGCGCCGCCAATTCGTTACCGGTGCAGCGCCTGACCGGAAGCGGTTACGCAGTCTATCCTGCCATTGACCAGACCGGACAGCTCTATTATATCAGTGTTACCGCGGACGGGACAGATATCATGCGTTCGGTTGCGGTGCCGGCTGTCTACGACCTTCCTCAGGCGCGGATTCAGGAGCGTCCTTCTTACTCCTTCCGGCAGTCTGAAGTAACCCGACGCGGGTATTCCGCCAATCTCGGCACGATGGCGCCGAAGCTGTATTTTCTTTACCCCCTCGTATCGATAGACTCGCGCGGACGTTTTTATAATTGGGGCACGGGATACCAGTGCAGCGGTAAGGATGCGCTCGGACATTTCGAATACTTTGCCGGCCTTGAATATATTCCGGCTTTACATCACAGTCTTGCCTACTCTCTTGGCCTCACCCTTGGTTTTTTACCACCGTTATCAATGCAATTTGAGGTATATCAGAATAAATACATCCCCGCCGAAAATTTTTTTTCCAGTGGCAATGAGCCCGGTTTCACCGCTTCGCTTTCCTATCCGTTTTTTATCAGCGCTTCCGAGGGACTTTCCGGAATAACCGGTTTTCTTGGTTATACCAGCGAACAGTCTGATGTATATGGCTACCAGGACCGGTATAGTCAGGCCGGATTGGCTGTTTCGGCCCGCGGCCCCGGAGCCAGGTACCGGCTTTCCATCTCCAGCATTTTTGAAACGCCCTGGATAGGTTCAGAGCGGACCGACTTCGGTATAAACGGACTTTTGGGAGGAAGTCATTTTACTCAGCACGGTGAACTATCCGCAGGTCTGAATGTGCTGTACCGACCGGGCCGCAGGGGGTGGGTCGGTAATTTACGCGGCGAATATCCATATTATTTTAATGAATACTCCGCTGAATTGGAACTGGATTATTCTTTCCGGGTGCTGCCGCTGAGGTTTGGAAGCTGGTACATGCAGACATACGTCGAGGACTGGCTGGCCTCTGTGTTCGCTGCTGCTGCCGTCAGCGGACAGAAATTTCGCTGGTCAATAGGACTTGAGACCTTTGTTGAAGTACGAATCCTGCGTATTGGTCTTCCGCTCACCTTTGGCATCGGGGCAGCCGTCAACAACGATCTGGAACCTTCCATTTTTTTCCCGCAATTCAGCAGTTCTTTTTAACAACTTTTGAAACCGCTTGCGTCTACCATGGGAAATTCATAAGGTATTTTTCTTGAAATTATTGGGGAAATGTGTTATCATTCAGCGTAGTGTCGGGTAGAGTAAATTTTATTTCTATAAACGATATCGGTAAAGAAGATATTAGATAAACCATCTATTGAAACAAATAAATAAAATTTCGTGAGGTTAAAATGCTGACTTTAGATAAAGTTCTTGAAGAAATTGCAGATCATCCTATAGAAGAGCAAAAATATATTGAAGAAATTCTTCATAAACGAATTATTGACGAAACCCGGCTTGATTTAAAAAAAACTTCTGAAGAAATTAGAGAAGAGATTAAGCAAGGTAAATTTACAACCGGTAATCTAAAAGAGCTTCGAAATTATTTAGATGCTTGAAATCAGATTAACACCTAAATTTAAAAGAAACTATAAGAAATGGATACAAAAACACCCATCGTTGAGAGAAAAACTCTGGGAGAGAATTGAGATTTTCTCTGAAAATCCATTTGACACGTCATTAAAAACGCATTCATTAAAAAATATTCTTGAAGGACTTTGGTCTTTTAGTATTACTTATGAATACCGGCTTATATTTGAATTTTTAAATTCGGAAAAAACAATTGTTTCATTTATAGATATTGGCAGTCACGACGAAGTGTATTAAACTTTAAATTCCGCGCGTCGCTTTCTCTTTGCTGACAGCGCAGAGCGGAATATCATATGCGCTCCATCTGTACTAGGAGTGAAATTGCTTATTAAATACGCAGCAGTATAGTTGGAATGAAACCGGTCGCTACTTATTGGAATATACTAAGAAAGCCACAAAATAACATTAATGGTAATATACAATTTTTTCATGAAAATAACAAATATTTCTTCCTTGCACTATCATAAAAATATCTTGCATCATAAAATATATTATGTGTTTATGGTTATTGGTTTTTTCGCAAAGGCCGCTTCTTCATCAGGATCAGAAAACCTATAACCAGGCGCTGAATCTTGTTACTGAAAATGACCTTGCCCGCGATAAGTATCTTAAACTCGCCGGGGGCTTCGCTCGCTGATGAACTCTGCAAGGATAAGGTCTGTTTCCAACTCGCCATGTGCTATTACCGGCTGGCAGACAGAAGCCGTGCGAACCAGTGGTGACAGACGATTTTGACTGAAGTACCGAATACGCCCTTGCGTAAGCAGATTGAGTTATGGTTGGGAAGTGAGGGGGGAGGAGAGTATGAAAAAGATAATATTACTTGGTGTGTTTCTTCTAAGTTTTAGTTGGGGTGTTACTAATGAGGAAGGGGTTACAAAAAAGCTCCACTCGACGTCTCCTTTGAATTCGATGTCATATACATTTTACAATGGCCGGATAGTGCCCAATTATAAACTTTATAATCTATACACCTTTTACATGGTAGTGGATTTGTTGGCATGTACTGCTTTCTCAGCGTCTTTTTGTGGTGGTGCCTATTTGTTTGCCAATGGATATATGGCTCGTTATACTCCTTTTGCTGTTATTGGCCCCCCGTTTATGATTTTTGGTGGAATAATTATGCTCGCATCTGGTAACATGGTTCGTTTTTCCATAAAAAATCTAAGACATCACATCAACCAAAGGAAAAATTACAAAAACTATAGTTTAACTCTATCTATATCACCGTTTGGGTATGTGAGTATTTATTCAAAATTTTAGTACAATACAATACGTGAAGGGACATTTCTTCTCGGTGAAAACAACTATTAAGCACGTTAAGCAACCTTATAAGAAGATGAGAAAGGCAAAATATTTCTTTTTCAGCTTCTTTTTTATTGGAGTATCACATTTTCTTCACTGTGCTGACACCAGCGGAGTTAACCCGGATCCCTATATAAATAGCAGGCGTCACGCTTCATGTTATAACCCGGCATATTCTAATTCCGGTGGTGTATATGGAATAAATTATGAGTTTAAACTTGATGTACACGGCCTCATCTGGTGGCGGCACAGCCCTGCTTCCGAATTTCAACATCTCAGCCATCCAGGCGGAAATACCCCGGCAATGGACATGATTGCCGCTGATGCGTGTCGGATTTTTGCAAAGGAAAGTGGAAACAATATTTTATGGTTATATGTAATTTCGGATGACCCGCGAATAAAAAGTAAATGGGATGGTGTCGTTCCTGATCCATCGATATTGTAGCAAGTTAAAAGAGATGATAGCTATGCGTATGTACGAACAAACTCATCAGGTATTTTCATTACGGTCGAATATGGCAAATAAAAAACTGGTATCGGCAAAATATTTCATTTAGTAGTGTTATATAAAAAATTATCATGGTTTTTGCTAATATCTTTTTCCGTACTGGAAAAGCAGTAGTCCTCAATATGAAATATCGGATCATCGGATATTTTTTTATTTGCCGCTGCGTCAGGAATGTCTATTACAATTTCACGCTTTATTTTAGGTAAATTTTGCTCTTTAAAGTAGATATGCCCATTATCATAAACTGCATGTATTTGCATTAAGTCCTCCGCTGGTCAATTGCCGATCTTGAACGTACATTATATATAGTGAATTATACCAAAAGCTGACGGTGAAATCAAGCGGGATTCCATTTCTACAGAATGGTGAAAAACATCCGATTTCTTTCATTCTCAGAACAAGTTTGATTTCAATGTCCCGGCGAAGAATAATATTTGATTACTTCTGTGTAGTAGTATTGCTTTCTATAGCGCCGTGAAAGGGTTTCGCTGCTCGGTAATTTAGTGCGGATCAAGTTTATAGTACTTCTTTACTAAAGATTAGTACAAGGTTATAACGAAGAACTATTCAGAGCGGCGTCAAAAACAGAAAAACGGCAGGATGCCGAATTTTTTCTGTTTTTGCCGAGTGTAGCCGGCGCCAGGATGGCAGAGGCAAACGTCCGCCTGAATAGTTTTCGTTATAATCCTTGTACTATGCATCTTAGAAAACAATAAACCTCAGCCTGAATTACCGGTTGCGAAACCCTTCCACTGTGCCTATAGAAAAAATCATTGACTATTCATAACCCGCTGAACGAGTTGACCTTAAACTGAATAAATGTTACACTTATTCAAAAACATTTTAAATTGCTATCAAAGTTGTGATGAATTCTGATAAAAACAAAATTTTATTTATCTTTCCAAAATGGCCTGTACGGTCGCTGTGGGGTCAATTCGCTGATAAATTCCCTGCACTCGGTCTTTTAACAATTGCCGCGGTAACTCCTCCCGGCTATCGGATCTCGTTAACAGATGAAAACATCGAGGATATTGATTTTTCTACTGATGCGGATATAATCGCAATCTCTGTGATGACGCCGCTTGCGGACAGAGCGTATGCTATTGCCGGTGTGTTCCGCGCAAAGGGCAAAACAGTAGTATTAGGCGGTATTCACGTGAGCGCACTGCCGGATGAAGCGGCAGCTCATTGCGATTCCATAGTTATCGGAGAGGGCGAACGTTCCTGGCTGCGCTTGCTTTCCGATTACCGCGCGGGCAGTTTGAAACCGCGCTATCAGGAAACCGAATTTCTTGATATGAATACCTACACCCCGCCCCGGCGCGATATTCTCCGGCCAGGCAAGTATCTCACCACCGCTACAATTCAGCTCACAAGGGGATGTCCGCATCACTGTGAATATTGTTCAGTTACCGCAATGTTCGGACGTAAATTCCGCTCCATTCCCGTAGATGACTTTGTGTCCGATTACTTGTCTCTCAAAGAAAGATTTGTGTTTATTGTAGACGACAATATCGCCTCTAATAAAAAAACGGCGTTTGAATTATTTTCAAAAATCGAAAACTGCGGAAAATGGTGGGGAAGCCAGGTTCCCATTACCGTTGCGGATGATCCAAAACTGCTTACAGCTATGCAGAAAAGCGGATGTAAAATTCTCTTCATCGGATTTGAATCACTCGATGAGGAAATTTTAAAAGATATGGGCAAGACTTTTCTTAATCCTGCAAAGAATGCAGAACGCATCAAACGCATTCACGATCATGGCATCGCAATTCAGGGTTCTTTCATGGTCGGCTGCGACCGTGACAACGAAGCGACTTTCAGTAATACCTATGAGTTTATTGTGAAAAACCGGATCGAAACTTTCATCATTTCTGTGCTCACACCGTTTCCCGGAATAAAAATGACTGAAAACATGGAAAAAGAAGGCCGTATATTCAGCAGAGACTGGAGTTTATACGATATGAATACAGTCGTATACAGGCCCAAAACAATGACGCCTGATGAACTTCAGAAACGGTATAATGAATTAAACCAGGCTCTGCTCCGCCTGCCTTGTATTGCGCGCCGCGTACTTAAGTTCAGAACCCATTCAATAATAATGGTTCCGCAGAACCTCGGTTTCCGCGCGGCATGGAAACGTACGCTGTCAGCCCGCAGTGCAGGTCACTGAGTTTCATTTACTCTGCGCGCCGAGGCAAGTGCTTTGGCAAAATCTCTGAGCAGTATCCTCCGTTCTTTCATCAAAGCAGAAAGCTCTGCAAGTCTTTCCTGATCATGTATGGTAATTTTTATTTCATTAGATTGTATCGGTACTGATGTGCTGACGTCATCCTGTACTGTTTCGGTGCCATACATGAGTTTTTCCATTCGTGACATATTAAACAATAGTTTTCTGAGATATTCCGTTGCAACGGCATTAATGTGTGTTTCGTCAAGTGTATATTTATTCTGTGATTCTAACGCCTGCGCAATTTCACGGTAATTTGCCGAGTCAGGCGCAATACCCATTATTTTCTGAACTGCATATTTCATAGATCCGGAAATTTGTTCAATGCTGATCAACGGAAAGGAACGTACTTCAAAAGCGCCCGCGGACGCAAGCGCATACGCAAGATTTATTGTGTGGTGCAGATTAATGGCATGGATAAATGCATTTTTAAAATCACGGAGCAGGTATGCCTGTTGACAATCCCGTATCATATAGTGTGCGCGGATTAAAATATTTTGAATATCCGGATGTACTGGTTCTTTTACAATAACTGGTGTTCCAAGGCGTACTAAGACCAGACTTATCCTGTTGGTAATAGTTTCGGTTTGCGTGAGTATATTTGAATACATGCCGACAGCGGTTTCAAATTCAAGAAGATATGCGGCATTAAACGCACTGTTGACTGCATTTTTAAGGGAGAAAAACTCTGACGGATCAATATATTCATTTTTCTGCAGCCGAATCGTTGCGGGATTAAGTTTTTTTACTTTTTTATTTACATCATTTGTACTGATTTGATTTTTTAACGCAGATTTTACCGGGAAGCTTTTTTCTGTTTTACTGCTGCGCGCACAGAGATTGCATGGAAAAAAAATTAAAAGTCCGGTTAAAAGGAAAAACATAAAAGTATTTTCAAGTTTAGCCATGAGGAAGTTAATCGATAAAATCACTTTCATTTTTAATTAACATATACTGAGCGGTATTGACAGCTTCGCGCAGTCTGGGGTCGCCGGTTTTATCATACATTTCCCGCGCAAGATTAAACGCCTGAAGATATTGCCGTTTATTCATAAGCGCGGTGATTTGACCGAGTGCGGTCTCGACCCGGGCATTTTTACCGAGAAGCTGCACACAAACTGAATAAAAAAAGGAGTGCGTCAGTCCCGTGCGGCCGTAGTATTCAATAGTATACCCCGCGCGCATCGGCAATTTCAAAAAATCAGTTCCGATAAGTATGCCGGCACCCGCGTGGTGCATAAAGGGATTAGCCGCCTGTATTCCTGCGGTAACTTCCGCATACATTTTTCCCAGATCTACAGTTGCTCCGGTATGTACCCTTGGTTCCAATTCGATGCCCATTTCCACACCATAATGGATACGAAGCTGCGAAGCGCGGAACATGGGTGAAAAAACAACCGCGCCTGTCAGTTTTTTTTTAGGTATACTGATTCCATTCTCATCAAGAAATGCTCCTTGAATACCTATATTCCTTATTACAATGGCAGTTCTTGCAGGTAGCAGAAACGTAGGCAGGTAGGTCCGCATATGAGGTGAAAACTCCGGTGTATACAGAACGCCTGCATCGGCGGTAATTCCTCTTGATTGATATTCCAATACGGAGGTGTAGTCAAATTTTGCGGTAACTCCCGCTGATAATCCAAAAGGCAGCAGGTAGGCGGCAGTTGCAAAGAAAATTTGATTTTTAAGCGCAAAATAATTACCGGTTTCAAGTGAAGTATAATACCCTTCGCTGTCCTTTGATAAACTTCCTTCAGGACTGTAGACCATTTCCCCGCTGTTAAACCACGCGAAACCCGCGCCGGTACTCCATCCTCCTCTCCACGAATACACCACTCCGGCCATATGCCAGCCGGTATCCAGAATGTACCTGCCAAGATTATATCCCGCGCTGAAATACCCTTCGGCGGGAAGGTGAATTGCCGCGGGATTATACAAAATCGCTTCATTACCTGAAAGCGACGCTGTGCCTGCATGTCCGCGGGCAGCCGCCTGGGGATGCGATAATGCCTCCAAAACTCCTTCGGCCGAAAAAACCGGACGTAGACAGAGAAGAAGTATGGAGAAAAGAAAATGTCTCGATAGACGTCGGGTGCTCACTGAAATTCCTTAACGGATAATTACAAACTTTTGTGTTTTATACTGATTATTCTGCCCCACGGCAAAATAGTAAAGCCCGCCGGGGAGAGGGTTGCCCGCGTCATCACACCCGTCCCATTCTATGACAAATAACCCCTTATTTTCAAGAATAGCTTCACCGTGATCCCTGGAAGAAAAACATTTTACCCGTTTTGACGAAAGAGAAAATATTTCCAGCGAGGTGAAATCTTCAGGTAAATTTATAAAGCGCATTTTTTTTTGTCCCTGTGCAATGAAAGGATTAGGATACGCTTCAACTCTGCGTATATCGGTAATCCGGTGAGTGGTTACTGCCCCGAGGCTGAATAAACCGAGCACACTGGTACTGAACTGCACTGTGTGCGCAACGGTATCGATTATTGATTGAGTTTCAATAGTTTCCCACTTGCCGGCAGACAGCCGGAAAACCTGAATGCTGCTTTCAAGAAAAACATAGTCTTTGTCGAATTCAAGACTTTTTTCATCGTATGAAAGAGTTATTACTACAGGTTTTTCAAGTCCTTCTTCTTTGAGTACATTGCTTATTGTGTATGCGCCGGCCTGCAGCAGGCAATTCGCAAAAAGTTTAATCTCCTCGAGACTGCTGTTGTAAGAACTGTTTGAAAGTGCGGGATTGTAATTGGTGACTGTGTATACATTCGTGTGGTGTTCCGGCCTTCGCGCGTCAAAATACACATTTTCTTTAAAAGTCCCGGCCGGTACTTCAATTGAAAAAACCTCTTCATCAACAAAATTTTTACTTCTTAACGAATATTTATTTGCAATTTCCACGCCTATTAAAAAAAGAATGTTTGTACTAAATTGATTGCGTTCAGCAGATGTGTTTTTTGCGTGTATAATGCCGATGCCCTCGGTGCCTGGTGAAACAAAAATATTTGAACCCGTTCCGCTGAGTGAAGCATGAGAAGGACGTTTATTAGACCATGAAAATTCTGATGTAATATCCCGGACGTCGGTAAGAATGCCGTTTGTTGCTTCTGTCCGCAGATAGATTCTTACAGGCGTAGTGCCGCTGGATGCGGTAATGAGATTTGAATACCGGGCATTTATTCCATGCACGGCAAACGGCTGGGAATCGTCACTTGAAACCGAATTTTCAAGAAACATAGTATGTGTATTAGTTAATACATTCGTCACTATTGTAAATGTCCCGTTTAAGCCATCGTACGCAGTTATCACTCTGTTTGTTAAGATTTTTTTCTCTCCGGGAACAATGGTCATATATGCCGGAGCGTTGAAACTATTTATAAAAATTCTGCCTGCATAGTCAGGATAGATTATTGATTGCGGCGGGATAAATCCGAAAATATCGGGTTGATTGACAGTTGATGCAGTGTAGCGGATATTATCTGCAGAAAGTGAGCCCGCGCCCGCTGAAAGCGGAGGACGTATCGTATGGAGGGAAACATTTGTGGGACTGGTTATGGTAACGTGCCTTCCGTTCTGATCAACCGCCATTATGCGGCATGAAAAACTTTTTCCGGTATATTCTTCATTAGTATAAAGTCTTGCGAATGTAAATGCGTACAGCGGAAGTTCACTTATATACCGATTGGATTGAATATAGGGTTCGTTGTACGTGGGAAGTGCGAGAGATACGGACGAAACCTGGTTGCTGTAAAAAACATAGGTATTGCTGTACGGCAGTTCATACGCGATTTGTGCGCCGAGTATTCCGGCGGAGAATATTGCCGAAAGCATAAAAATCTTTTTCACGAATCCCCCGAAAGCGGCGGTATTAAGTAATACCGCCGCGTATTTAGGTTATGCTCAGGATACGAAATCAGCGTACCTGAACTTTGTAGATAATTTTTCCTCCTTTTTTTTCAGCAAGCCCGGTACCGCTGAAGCGGAATTGGAATGCATCGACATTCGTATTAACCGCGCCGCTGTTAGCCGTTGGATCATAACTTCCATGCGACACAAATGTGCCGCCCCCGCCTACATTGGTGTTATACCACACGTTGCCGACCGGAGTAAGTACCGGATCCCCGCTGAAGCTGAGAGAGCCGGAAATATAATCAACATACCTCACACCTCCTGCTGATTGCAGATTAGGCAGATATTCGGTAAAGAACAATCCTGCTGCTTCTGCATCTCCTTTGTTGGTGTAGTGAATAGTGTAGGTAATGACACTGCCGGGGATAATGCTTGTTGCATTAATGGTGGTGCCGGTTACTCCGGTGATGTTTGTGATCTCCATTGTTTTATACACCTTCATGTCCGGTGCTTTAATCACATAGTCGAATGTACTTGTGAAATAATTTGTGCCGCCGTAGTACCAGTCATTTGTTCCCCGGTATATACCGTTTGATTCCGGGTCATTAAAATAGTTGGTCAGACGTATCCGGTATCCGGTTGCATTCACTGCAGTTGTCGGAGAGAGGATTCTGATGTAGAAATCAATTCCGCTGTCTTCCGCAACGTTAGATACCGCGATTGCAGGAAAAGCCGACGTGAAGAAATTATTCGACATATCGTCCTTTTTGGTTACCGCCACTGTCCAATCTCCGCCAACAGGTTCAATACCATCGTAGTTGGAAATAATTTCTTTGGCGAAGGTGAAATTAAAATCAACATTGGTGTTGCCTTCATTTGTCCATCCGAAGTAGTAGAATTGCTCCTGCGATGGATAATTGGTGAAGATACTGCCCATGAAATTCGAGCCGATATTGGTAAAGCCGTAAATGGCTTTCACAATTTCGCTGAGATCATTAGTGCCGTAATTAGTATACAGCACATTCGCCCAGTTGCTGAATATCAGGGTAGTGTTGGTGGAATAGATAGCCGTCCCGGCCCGTGTATCGCGCACATCCGCACGTACCGCAAATCGGCTGATGTATACGGGTATGAACGCGAGGAGCGCGAGAAAGATTATCTTCGCTGTTCTTTGTGTTTTTTTTGTCTTCATTTTTTTTTGTGTTTTCTCCTTTTTTTTTAAAAATATTACTTTATTACAAGAACATACTGAATGCTTCCTGTTTCTCCGGGTGCAATATTTGTCCTGATAAAATAAACCGCACTCACGTTATAATCAAAAGGAGTGGGAATGTAGTTTTCATTGCCGCCGGAAATAAAATTAACGATATGTGCACCGGTGATTGAACTACTAATTATGCCCGTAGAATTTGATGAGATGACTTCCTGAAAACGGGCGTATTTTACCGGTACCGCGCCGCTATTGGAAAAAATGAGAGTGTAGATAAGCGCGCTGCCGGGGACCGGATTTGAGGCTGAACCTTTATATCCACTGGACACCGGCGCCTTTACAAAATTGCTTTTCCAAAAAAAAATTTTTGGAGTACTGAACACAATACCTATACGGGACAGGGCATTTGTTTCGGGAGCGTCGTTTACCGCGGTTATTTCTATCCAGTTTGTGGTATTATCGGCGGCACTTAAGGAAATGTTGCTGATGAAAAAATTTAATTCTGCTGCATAAAAATTGCTTACAAATGAAATCGGTGTGTCGCTGTTTGAAAGAGCGAACACATTCACACTGACGCTGAGATTTGTCTGGTCGGTGGTTATATCAAGTGTGATGGGGTTTTTATCCGTGTAGGAAAAAGTATGGTAATTTATATTTAATATGACAGGTGGTACACCATAGCTTAATGAAATAGTACAAAAAAGTACTAATATTTTTATTACAGAAGCTGTGCCAAACTTCATAATTAAGAATTTACCTCAGATTGTGTGAACGTATTCCCGTTTTACGCGCTGTTCATAGTATCGTCTGCAGGAATGGGAAAATTCACGTTTTTCTCTGTTTCTCGCTTTATTTGCAAACGTTTACACCAAAAGGATTAAAAAGTGAAAAATAAATTAAATTTATTTTAATTAATCTGTTTTTATTGTAACTATTTCAGAAACTTTATTAGAAAATGTTTCGTAAATAGGTACTGAAAATTCATGATTTTTAAGAATTTTATTTACTGCGGAAACCGCTTCCGCGTTTGTATTACATTCCTGACTGATATGAGCGAGAAAAAGCGCCCTGGGCAGTTTTTTGCTGACAGTGAAAATTTTTTTTAAAAGCGCCCCGCATTCTTTGTTTGATAAATGCCCGGTATTCCGGATTCTGTCCTTTAGCCACTGCGGTCTTGAACAATTACGCAGCATGTTTTCATCGTGATTTGCTTCGAGAACGAGAACGTCTGAATCGGCAAATTCTTTTTCCAGATTTTTTTCCGGCGCGCCGATATCAGTTGCGACGGTAATTTTAATTTTTTTTCCTGATTTCTCAGAGAAAATCTGATACCCGCTGCAGCCGCCCTGCGAATCGTGCAGTACGGGAAAAGGAAGGATAGAAAACTTTCCGGCCGATGCCGCAGTTCCTTTTTCTATTGAGCGGAGACACGGATTCTCTGCTGCGCCGGCAATATGCAAAAAGGGATTTTCTTTTATTATTTCCTTTTTTGCTGCAACTGTACAAAAAACCGGTACATTATATTTCACCAGCATTTTAAGGGCAGTCGGATGTACATGGTCGGTGTGAAGATGTGTGAGAAACGCCCCGCTCAGTTTCCCGGGATGAATATTCCTGTACCCGAGCAGTGTGGTAAGTGTTTTAGCATTCAGGCCGAAATCAATGAGAATGGCCGATTTACCGTTCGTGATAAGCGTTGCATTGCCTGCACTGCTGCTTGCGAGCACCTGGACAGTAACACTCACTTGCTGCTATTTATTGACAGGTAATGCTCCAGGAGAACCAAATCCGCCTGGATTGAATTGCGGATCCGGGGCAGCGGAAGGGAGTACATCGAGACCTTTCAGACGAAGCATTTTTATCTCCCGTTCGGCGCGTGCTGCATATGCCTGATAATCTTTAGACTGCAGTATTTCCTGATAAATCGAAGCTGCGTCGCCGGTTTGTCCGGTAAAAATTAAATTCCGCGCAAGTGCAAGAAGCGCTTCTGCGGCCAGAGGGTCTTTGAAATATTGGGATCGGAACTTTTCAAGAAGTGTAACCGCTTCTTTAAAATTGCCTCCATCTTCTTCGCAGATCGCCGCAAAAAGCAGGGACTGAGGTGATAAAAAAAAGTTTTTATCTGAATTATATACGGTGAGATAACGTTTTTTTGCAAGTTCAAAATTCTGCTGCGCAGCGTTAATGCCTGCTGCATAGAAAAGCGCTCTTTTACCGTTTTTTGTACGCGGATTATCATTATAGATTTTTTCTAAAAGACCGTCTACTGCAGTTATCCGTTCGTCTTCTTCAGGCATGCGTTCTTCTTTATGGAGTAAGTTGCGTACCTCCATTCCAAGCGTATTAACCCTGAAGGAAAGTTCACGTTCTTTTTCTGCGGTAATTTGGATGAAAATACCTGTTGCTGCGGCGATAATTACAAGCCCGGTAAATCCGATACCGAACCAGATTTTGTTTCGTTGAATGTACTGAATACCTTCTGCTATTTTTTGAGTAAATTGATTCACATATAGTTCCTTATTAGAGACTGATTTAGAACAATATGGTAGTATATTGAGTGGAAAAAAGCAACATCCCGGATGAAAAATTTTCCTTTTCAGGGTATGATTTTCCTATGAAGACATTCCGAAAATACAGACCGTACCCCGCACTGCCGGTCTTTCCCAGGTCCTGGCCTGATAAAAGAATAACCCGGGCCCCGGTCTGGTGCAGTGTCGATCTGCGCGACGGCAATCAGGCGCTCGCAGAACCGATGAATCCCTCAGAGAAGCTTGAGTTTTTCCGTCTACTCACCGCAGCCGGCTTCAAAGAAATCGAAGTAGGTTTTCCCAGCGCCTCCGGTACTGACTACGATTTTGTACGTACACTTATTACCGAAGATTTTATTCCTCAGGATGTTACTATTCAGGTGCTGACTCAGGCACGGGCGCACCTGATCGAAAAAACCATTTCGTCGCTTTCGGGGTGTCCGCAGGCGATTATTCACCTCTATAACTCTACTTCCGAGCTGCAGCGCAGAGTTGTTTTTTCAAAGAATAAAAAAGAAATTATTAAAATCGCAGTTGACGGTGCCGCCTGCATCCTTAATTCAGTAAAACACCTTTCTTCGTGTAAGCTGAGATTTGAATATTCACCTGAAAGTTATACCGGTACTGAAATTGATTTTGCAGTCGAGGTATGTTCCGAAGTCATAGATACATTCGGTTCGGATAAAGCTAATCCGCTAATTCTGAACCTTCCCGCCACGGTAGAAATGTCTACACCAAACATATACGCAGATTCAATAGAATATTTCTGCCGGAATCTGAAAAAGCGCGAAGCTGCTGTTATCAGTATACACAATCATAATGACCGCGGCAGTGCTGTTGCTGCTGCGGAACTCGCGCTCATGGCAGGCGCCGAAAGAGTAGAGGGCACCCTTTACGGCAACGGAGAACGTACAGGCAATGTAGATATCATCACCCTTGCGCTCAATATGATGTCTCAGGGAATTGATCCGCGTCTTGATTTTTCGAATATTGACGGTCTGTCAGAAGTGTATGAACGTATCTGTAAAATTCCAGTACACCCGCGTCATCCCTACGCAGGTTCTCTTGTGTTTACCGCTTTTTCCGGGTCTCATCAGGACGCAATCCGTAAGGGACTTAACGCAAGCAGAGAAAGCCGTTCAGAAATTTGGGAAGTGCCGTATCTGCCGATAGATCCGGGTGATATCGGAAGAACGTATGAGGCGCTTGTGCGGATTAACAGCCAGTCAGGAAAAGGGGGAGTTGCCTTTGTGCTCGAGCATGAATACGGTTATAAACTGCCCAAAGAAATGCATCCGGAAATTCAGAAATATGTACAGGCCGAATCAGAACGCACCGGAAATGAAATTAAACCGCCGCAAATTCTGCGGATATTTCAGGAGGAGTATCTGCAGCGCTGCGTGCCTTTCGTTCTTAAAAGCTGCGATATTCACGGTCATACCTACGGTGATACCGATCCAAACAGTGAATTATCAGAAGTAGAATCTGTTGTGGTAAAAAACGGCACTGAGATAACAATACGCGGAAAAGGAAACGGTCCTGTCGATGCCTTTGCCAAATCTCTCATCAATGATGCAGGCGCGGTGTTTTCGCTGACTTCGTATCATGAGCACGCGCTGACAAGCGGAACAAATTCAAGCGCAGTCGCATACATTCAGATCACCTGCGCAACCGGTATATTTTTTGGAGTTGGAATGGACAGCAATATTTCCATCGCCCCGATGAAAGCGCTTTTGTCAGCTTTAAACCGGAGCGGGTTACAATTCTGAGGTGAGATGAAAAACGATATCCGGATTTTCTGATTTCGCAAGCTCCAGCATGTAGCGTGATTCCGCCAGAAACACCTTCCGTCCATCCGGATCTGCGGCAATAAGCGGGCGGTTTTTACTGCAAAATTCATCAAGGATATTCTGTTCCGCACTGATCCAGCATGCTTTATGGATTTCGATAGGCTCAAATGCGCAGCTTGCACCGTATTCGCTTTTTAAACGGTGCGTAATCACCTCAAACTGCAGCGCGCCGACCACACCAATAATTTTCCGGGAATTAATATCGTGCGTAAACATCTGCGCGAGGCCTTCATCCATGAGATGCAGCAGTCCTTTTTCAAGCTGTTTTGTTTTAAGCGGATCTTTGTTTACTACGTACTTGAAAATCTCGGGAGAAAAACGCGGGATACCGGTAAAAGAAAGAGTTTCACCTTCGGTCAGCGTATCGCCGATCTGAAAATTTCCTGTGTCCGGAATTCCGATAATATCGCCCGGCCAGGCCTCATCGATAATATTTTTTTCCTGAGCCATAAAGGCGGTCGGACTTGAGAAACGCATTTCCCGGTTCAGACGCACATGATAATAATTTTTATTTCTTTCAAACTTTCCTGAACATACACAGAGAAACGCGATGCGGTTACGGTGCCGCGGATCCATGTTGGCATGAATTTTGAAAACAAAACCGGAAAAACTGTTTTCTTCAGGAAGAACTGTACGCGGCATCGCCGCATGCGGTTTCGGTGAAGGCGCAATTGAGATAAAACAATCCAGAAGCTCTCTTACGCCGAAATTATTTATTGCGCTTCCGAAAAAAACGGGAGTGACTTCTCCGGTTAGATACTCCTCAACATTGAAAGGCGGGTAAATACCGCTAATGAGCTCTATTTCATTCCGGAGAGTTGCGGCTGCATCTGTTCCGATATTCGCATCCAGTGAGGGATCGGCCAGATCAGAGATTAAAACACTGTCTGTGCTCTGATGTGTTTCATGCGGTTTGAATAAAAGAATTTTTTTTTCAAATAAACTATACACTCCTTTAAGACTGCGGCCCATTCCAATCGGCCAGCTCATGGGGCAAATTCTGATTTTTAATTCTTTTTCCACCCGATCCAGAAGATCAACAGGTTCGAGCCCCTCCCGGTCGAGTTTATTAATAAAAGTAATTACCGGTGTTTTACGCATTCTGCAGACCTCGAGGAGTTTTTCAGTTTGCGCTTCAACTCCTTTTACACAGTCTATAACCATGACCGTGCTGTCAACCGCGGTAAGAGTCCGGTACGTGTCTTCGCAGAAATCCTGATGCCCCGGTGTATCAAGGAGGTTAATTTTAATATTTTTATAATTGAAGGCCATTACTGATGTGGCTACGGAAATACCTCTTTGCCGTTCAATTTCCATAAAATCGCTTGAAGCATACTTCCGTACTTTATTTGCCTTAACTGCGCCGGCGGTCTGAATAGCGCCCCCGAACAGCAGAAGTTTTTCGGTAAGTGTGGTTTTGCCCGCATCGGGATGGCTGATTATTGCAAATGTACGCCGACGCAAAATTTCTTCAATTTGAGACATAAAATAAGACCTGTATAATCCGTTAAAAATATTAATAAAAATCCGAACTGTAAAATTCAATTTCAACCAGCCCCGCGGATCGCTTTTTTGCGTTCCTGCCTGGAACCGGGCGCACGCCTGAACCTGAAGAAATTATAAAAATTTCAGGATTTAGATTGAAATTGTCTAGAATATATCGGTAGACCTCTGCTGCATAGCCAAGTCCGTCATTTTCATCTTCATTTTGCGCGTCATCCGCATATCCGGTTATCGTAATAAAGCGTAAATAATCCGGTTTGGGGTATTCAATAATGATTTTATTGCCGAAATTAAATAACACATCACGCCATGTTTCTTTGGTAAACAAGGATCTGAAAAAATTGTTTTTATCCGCTGATGTTGCGTTATCTGCCGGAGTGTAATTTATTCCATCGAGAATAACCGTTTTATTCACCGGCGGGGCGCTTAGAATAGGATTATATCTGACTTTTGATTTTTCCGCAACAATAACTTCTTTTAAATCAAGCGTTGAACCGGGCTCTGTATGAACCGCAGGCAAATGAAAAATAAAATTTCCCGCAAGAGGCGCGTGAATAAAAAAGGAAACGCGGGTTTTCCCGGCAGGTATACCGGTCAAATAAAAACTATTATCCGGATAATGAATTAATTTCATCGGCTCGGTATTTACTTGTATCAGAATATTATGAAGCGGCAATGAACGGCCGTTTTGATAGTACACTACGCTTCCCTGAAGGGCACAGGGTTGACTATGTGTCATCCTGCCTGCAGGTATGAGATGCAATACTGCCGTAAAAACCGCTATAGTAAAAAACGTACGCATATTAGCCAGGTCTGTTTTTACCGGCTTTGATGTAAACCGGTACACGGAAAACGGGATTGACAGTAAAAGCAGCGCTTATTTAAAAACTTTTATTCTCCGGATAAAATCAATCAGCCCGTTCCTTTCAGAGCTTTTCGCTGCATCTCTGCGCATGCTCGCCCGTTCGTTCAGATCATCGATGAGCATTGTTTGTTTAAGCGACATTACATCCGGGCTGGTAATTTTTGCCAGTTCTATCTTGTGGTCGCCTTTACCATCAAGCTCATCCAGTGCAGTGATGATGGTAACCACCGTGCCGTTAGGATAATTCACCGCTGAAAAGCTGCGGATTACATTACGCACGGACACTACTTCCTGACGTTCGGGAATAGCTTTGTCCTGGTCAGGATTATCGTGATTATAACTGAATACCTCTACAAAGCCGTCCTTGTTAGTGTCGCATTCCTGCAGCATCCCGATAAAAGTGGTAAAAGAAATTTTTTTGTCTTCCTGGGCATGAAGATTTGAAACTGCGGTCAGAATAAAGAAAAGGAGTGCAGACTGGAGTACCACTGCAGAAAACCTTTTTGCAATATGGTATGCTGATACAGTATTTTGAATCTTCATATAATCCCCTTTGTTTTGGTGATTGCCGAGACCAGGAATCGAACCAGGGACACGCGGATTTTCAGTCCGCTGCTCTACCGACTGAGCTATCTCGGCGCGGGGATAGTGTAATATAAATCAGGAAAAAATTCAACCTTGTGAAAGTTGTTTCACATCCGCCTTGGGGTGATGGTAGCGTAACCGTGCTGCGGTCGCGGAACGGTAGTTTATTGCATGGGCAGGACACCACTGAATACATGCCATACACAGCACACACGCGGTGCCCCATACAGGTTTGCCGTTTGTGATTACGATGTTGTGAGATGGACAAACCGCCGCGCACTGCCCGCAGATGATGCATTTGTCGGATACTGTCCATGGGCGCTTTTTAGCTTTTTCCACTCCGCTTAAAAATAAACTGCCGAGCACACCGGAAAGGAGAAATCCGGCAAGAGGGTTTTTCCGCTCTGGAAATATTTCTTTTTTTTGCTGAATATTCGCGGCGGCATTACGCAGCGCGTCTTCAGCTCCGGCAAGAATCGGTCTGGTTACCGCATCTCCGCGGCATGAGTTTGCGTTGTACAGGTAGATGCAATTATCGGGATACACGATGGTTTGTACGGATAAAAGCGGCACCCCTTTACGGGCGAAAAGTCCACGCAGCTCATCAGGAGCGTTATACGCGCCTCCGCCCATGGTCATTACCGCCCAACATTCTCTGATATTTGAAAGATCCGTTCTTTCAATCCATTTTTTTACAAGAACGGGTATCCGGAAGCTATGCACAGGAAAAACGAGACCGAGTTCAGAATCTCCGCTGCCAGGACCCTCCGCACCGGTGTGAATTTTATGTAATGTGCCGCCGAGTATTTCGGAAAGCCTGCAGGCCGTATACAGACTATTGCCGGATCCGGAAAACCAGTAGATGCTGCGGGTGGTCTGTTTAGTCATTTTGTACTATTCATAAATAACTTCTCAGCTGTCATAGTGCGAATGAAACCACCATCTCCATAACAATGAGTACTTTTAATAATCCTATTGAAACCACGAATGGACACTAATAAATAGGATCTGAGTATTTCTTAATATAGATTTAGTAGGGATTTCACGCAGAGGACGCAGAAAGGATGTATTCTTCATGTACTCTGTGTTCTCTGAGGCCTCTGTGTGAAATTTCCAAGACCCATAAATAAAGAAATGATAAATAATTCGTGTTTATTCGTGTCCATTCGTGGTTATCCTAAAGTTTAAGAAAATTAGCTGTGGTTTTCGAATTTTGTTGTGTAGTTAATTAAAATTTGCACTGCTATTTAGGGTTTGCGGTAAAAAGAACACCAAGCATTTCTTTTTCGGCGCCGGCAAGTAATTTCTCATACACCTCCGGGGCTTTTTCAAGATCGTAGCGGTGTGTGGTAAGATTGTCGAGGTTCATTAATTTTTTTTCGAGGAGATATCCGAAATACTGCATATTCCTTTGCGTGTCCCACCGCACCCATCCGCGCGGATAGGCTGCACCTTTTTCCCATATGTCATCTTTATAACCCGGACCCGTTCGTGCTGAACTCCGGATATCGATATTACCGAGCGCCGCGGCGAGCTGAATATTGATAATACATCCGCCGACAACAACGATTGCGCCGATTGTATGGGTGTCCGGCGGGGTTACCATCAACTTATAAATATCTTTCAGTGTCTGCGTACCGTCGCCGCCGAAACAAAGGATGCCGCCGTCTACACCGTCACCGTAAGAGGCCGTATGGATTCTTTTTTTTGTTTCCTCGCCAAGATCAGCGACGGTCAAAAATATTCCATTTTCTTCCGCAAGCCGTGTTCTAAGCGGAGAAACGTCAAGGCCGATTGCCTTCGCCCCGCCTGCGGTTAGAAACTGTGCGCAGAGCTGTCCGACGAGGCCGAGTCCGGCGACTATGTGCATTTCACCAAGCCGAAAGTCAAGTCGGCGTACCGCCTGCAGCGAGGTGAGCGCTAGTGCGACATAGGATCCCTGTTCGAAAGAAATGGTGTCCGGCATTTTCATACAGAGGTTTTGGCTGACATTACAGTAAAGCGCGTGTTCGGCCTGTCCGCCGCCCATTGCCATAACCCTGTCGCCGGTTTTAAATGGCGTGTTCTTTCCGCATTTCACCGCGATGCCGGCAATTGAATATCCGGGAAACACAGTTGCCGCTTTCGGATCAGGATTTTTTCTTTTTCCGGAAAGACCAACGAGTTCGGTTCCGGGGCTGATTTGAGAGCAGCGCATTTCAATTTGAATTTGATTATCGCCGGGATCGGCAATCTCGTTCTCAAAAATAACAACTTTCCCCTCACCGGAAAACCCGACTTTTTTATTTTTCATTGCCGCTCCTGTAGTTTTTTTGCGCAGTTCTTCTATTATTTTGCTTCGTTTATTTGAAAAACAAAGTAAATAACTTTATTCGGCATGTCATAGACCTCGTAAGAAAGGCCGCCGAATACAATATTATTTTCTTTTGCATATTTGGCCAGTGCAGGATATGCCCGCATTGGTCCGAACATGTACGACATGGGGTTTTTTATGGGAAACGTGGTGACAAGGCAGGGAGTTTTTTCTATTTCTTTAATACTGATCTTTCCGTCGAGAAGCCGTGCCTTACTTATGCTCTCACCGGTGAGTACGCTTCCGCAATCACTTTTTAATTGATTGGCAGAAACCTGAGACGGGTCATCATAATAAATTCCCAGTCCGAGCTGTGAGTCTATACCATTGGCTATAAGTGTATTATACACATTATCAAACGCGGTCTTTGTTTTGCTGTACGGACCGACGAAATGCTCATATGCGATAACATACGGTCCCATGGGCTGTTCGGTAACCGTCATTTTACCGAACATTCCAAGATAAAAAAGAAACCCTGTGATAAGAACAATGATTACTGCGAGAATGGAAAGAATAATTTTAAGTGCGTGCATGCGAACCTCCTGATGCAATTTTTGCTACGTACATTAACGTAGTTATATATAGTACTATGTTGAAAAAATTTTGTCAAAAAAGGTTGCCTGTTGCATGAGGCTAAGATTCTCCTTATCTCCACCGCGCTTTTCCTCCCCTTTCTTACATTCGCGGAGACATACACAGTTTCCGCAGCGCTATCCTCTCAAGCGAAACCGTTTATCTGTTTAACTCTGGCTTGGCGGTTATGATATACCGAAATCATTCCGTTTCAGGGAACCGTTGAAAAAACCGCTTATGACTGCGCCGGATCAGGTATTGAGGCGGGAAATTTTTGACACGAATTCGATTAAAAATTTTATGATGCGCTGCAGATTATGGGAACAAAATCGGGCCGTGATTAAAACAAAATCATAGAATCAGGGTGAAACAGTGCCGATGCCAAGTTCGAGGGGTCAATTATTTATTTGCATTTTTAAATTTTCCATGTGATCCCTTTTGATTGACGAGTTTAAATCCCCATGAACATAAAACAGTTTGAATTTCCCGTGAGGAGAAAAGTTTAGGCATTAATCAATTCCCTGCCAATCAATATGCTGTTTATCTCTATGATCTGTTCCTTTTCATCTTCGTAGTATAATTCTACAGCTTCTTTTAAGTTTTTGACAGCCTCATCTATTGAACTTCCGAAACTGGAAACTTCTGAATTCAGACATAAAGACACAAAATGCTTTTCTTCTTGCCAGACAACATAGTTCATAGTTTTCATGTTAACCGCCTTTTTTACATTCTAACATGTTTTCAGTAAGTAATCTTCCTTTCCTTTAAAAGGGGAAAAGGATTTTTTTATTGACGTAATGCGGTTTATTTTAAACAACGCAGCAGTTCCTCGGGTGTCACCGCAAGTGCGTGGGCAACTTTGACGATTGTGGATAACCGCGGATCGTTCACCCGGACTAAACTTTCAAGATTTTGAATGTGTTTGTAGTCTACCCCTGATTTTTCTGCAAGCTGTTCCTGCGTTAAATTGTACTCTTTACGCTTGGATTTGAGATATTTTGCGAGGCTGCGGCTTGCTGCCTGTTTATTTAACATAATACAATATTAGTATTTACATGCTTTTCTTAACACCGTTAATACCATGTACTCCTGCCTGGCCAAATGCGCCTTCAAGCGAAACTTCGGTACATACTCATACCTTTTTAATCAGCTCACTAAACATGACGCAGTCTACGACCAGGCCGGTCAGGTATTCCTCAATACCATAACACGCGGACCTCGTCTCATAGAAGATCAGATCAGTGAAGCGTTCACATCATTCATTGACGCGGATTATGAAACGGTCAAAGCGGATTTTCTTGAGTTTATCACTCAACTCGAAACAAGCGGGTACGTCTGTACCGGCAAAAGCCCGGAGATGTGCCGATCAAAATATAAAACTTTTACATACAATATAGAAATCCCCAGAACAGCCGCTTATATATTTGACACATCCGAAAAACCGGACACAGTCAATGACACACAAGTAACGTTCGATCAGTTATTTAATGAAACTCCCGTACCGTATTCAATGCAAATTGAGACGACGAACGCCTGCAATGAGCGGTGTGTACATTGTTATATCCCCCATAATGACAAGAAACTGTTTCTTGACAAGGCAGTCATCTTCAGAGTAATGGATGAGGCCGCAGCGCTCGGAACACTTTCAATGACGCTTTCAGGCGGCGAGTGTATGCTGCATCCGGATTTTATTGAAATTCTCCGTTATGCCCGGAAGTGCGATTTCAGTATTTCTGTTCTGTCCAATCTCAATCGGCTTACTGAACCGATTATCGATGCGCTTAAGCTAAACGATATATACCTGCTTCAGACGTCGCTGTACAGCATGAAAGCAGAGGAGCATGACTCCATCACCGGCATACCGGGTTCGCATAATGCTACGGTTGCCGCTATCAAAAAACTTTTCTCAAAGGATATTCCGGTGCAGATAAGCTGCCCCATTATGAAACAAAATTTCCGCTCTTACGGAGATGTGATCAAGTTCGCCTATGACCATAAAATGAAATCAAATACTGATTTTGTCATTATGGGGTCATACGATTTCAATACTGAGAACACTAAGATCCGGCTGTCTGCAGACGAAACAAAAGTCGTCATTGAAGAGATTATGCGCTCAGACCGCGGTTACCGCGAGTTTCTCGGTTCAAAATACAAACCACGTGACAGGGAAGCAGAGAAAAAACGGCCGGTGTGCGGTGTCGGCCGCAATGCCCTTTGTGTCGCGTCAAACGGTCATTATTACCCCTGCGCCGGCTGGCAGGGATATGACCTTGGAAACGCGTACACGCAGACATTGAGTGATGTGTGGCACAATTCTGACCGGCTGAAAAAACTCCGCACCATCACGCGCGGTGATTTTAGGGAATGTATGACTTGTAATGCCTATGATTTCTGCGCAATGTGCATGGTGCGGAACTTCAACGAATCCGGAGGAGACATGTACAAAATAAACCGGCATTTCTGCGATGTCGCGTTTTTGAATAAAAAGCTGGTTGAGGAATACTGGGAGAAAGAAAAAATTAGTTCTTAAGAAGTAAAGCCGGATATTGCTGCGTTGGATCAGGCATTGCGGAGGGAGTTTGACACGAATTGCACGAATGTACACGAAAAGATTCCTTTCCCGATTCGTGTTAATTCGTGAAATTCGTGTCTCTCTTTAAATGGTCAATATTTCCGGTATCGCACGTTTCTAACCGAAGCGCGAAAATCGTTTATGCAACATCAGACAACGATATCTCAGGGAAAAGAGATTTTATTTTGAGAATGGTTTTAAGTGTAGGATTATTACTTCCGGATTCTATTCTTTGATACGGAAGGAGCTTCATTCCAAGATTTTTTGCTGCTTCTACTTGCGTTAAACCGTGTTTTATTCGTGCAATTTTTACAAAAACAGAAAATTTCTCTATTGGGGAGATACACGCAAACTTTTCTAAAGCTCTGGTAGCATTTTCAATACCATAACCGACGACTTTATCATTTTTTTCTGCTCTGAATTCAATAATTCCTTTCCTGATGGGCTCTCCGTAATTTGGAACTTTTAATCGGAATATCTCCAGATAGTCTGTCTTGTTATTATAGAAAATGTTCATTTTATTCTCCTGATTTATAAATAAGCCTGCCTTGTTTTATACCAGATGTGGTGAGTGCGGTCGAAATAAAATTACCATCAGAACAAATTTTGACCACAACACAATAGTATCTTTTTTTACACTTGAAAATGTAGTATAACTCGCTGCGTGGATTTGAAAAACTTTGCCGTACTTCATCAGGAGACGATAAAGTTTTTTTTATTATCTCTGTAGTAATTTCAGGATGAAACTCCTGAATATGTTCCTGTGTATCTTTTTCCAGAATAATAATCTCGTTTCTGTAATTTAAAATCTTCACATAACAATTATACTACATATATGTAGTAATGTCAAATTATTGTAGCTTCGCAAAACGAACGTTTTTTTTTGGATAATCAAAAATGCACACTCCTTTCACACCATCAAACATGCTTCATTGCGATTATTATATATCGAAAGCATTCCGTTTCAGCGCGGTACCGGGAAAGCAGCCGGTATCGTACATTATAGACCGACGCGGGAAATTTTAGACACGAATTACACGAAAAGATACTTTTCCCAATTCGTGTTAATTCTTGCAATTCGTGTCTCTCTGTAAATGTTCAGAATACCTGTGACTTTAATTCAGAATAGAATACCTATGACTAAACTGCATTTTTTCAAACCACCGCAGATAGTTTTCAGGCGCTGTGCGGTTAATGTGTTCTCTTATCTGCGTTTTTATATACTTCTAATTCCTGACGATTTCCAATTGCTATTATTTTTATCAGTATTTCATTTTTATCGAATTTATAAATAATTCTTATTTTTTTATTATCAACATACATTTTCCTGTAACCGGTTAAATTAAATCCATGTTTGTTGCCTAAATCATCTCCATATTCGGGATTATTGCAGATTTTTTTTATCTGTTTCAGTACCAAAATTTTAACTCTTCCATTCAGACTGTGTAATTCTTTTTCTGCTTCAGGGTGAAATAAAACATTATAAGTCATTAGACCTGATCCCGGACTTTTTTAATACCTCATCAAAACTTATGTATTTATTTTTATGAATAGTTTCCCGTTCTTTAATTAATGTAAATAATTTTTTATATTCATTAAGTTCAAATAATTCATGCATTATTTCATAATCCTTATAGGTTACAATTATTGCCTCCATTTCATTGTTTCTGATTACCGCAACTTTGTTTAATGTGCTGTTTTTTAATTTCTTTAAAATGCTGCCGAAATTTCTTGAAATTTTTGTTGAAGGAATTATTTCATCCTTTGTAAAAGTAACCACTTTATTATCCTTGTTAATTATACTACGTGTAATTATACGCTCAATTACCAGATAATTCAAGCGTTATTCACATTTTGATTTCAGGGCTTACCATGATTTTTTACCTCCTCCTGAGCAATTGGTAAAAAAAGACGCCGAACAAGGTGCCGCAGCACTTGACGTTATTGGCCGGCTCGGATCGGCGAGTATGTTATACATTATTGACCGACGCGGGAAAGTAGTTTATGCACACATCGGGTTTGACTCGTTACTGAGAACGATGATGATACAGCACGTTTGTTACTATGCGGATGCGGTGAGGGGGATTGCTGCAATCAATGAGCCGAGCCGATTCCATCCAAGGTTTTTGCTCTATGCAGGTACTCGCCAATAACGGTTTTTATCACTGATTGCCGGGATACACCCAAATGCCTTGCCTCATGATCCAGAAAATGTATCATCCATTCCGGAAAATCAACATTCACTCTTTTTAATTTAAGCGAGGGGCGTTGTGCTCTCTTGATGTCCAGTGCAGATGAGATATCTTCATTTTCATCGAATTTTTTATCAAATTCAAAATCCATATATATTAATTATACCTTATTTATACCATAAATACAATGTTAAGTGTGAAATAACTGCTTTTTTTGGCAGATTATACCATAGTTGTAAAATTCATCAATAACTAAGCAGCAGCATAGTATAGAATGAAAAGCCCGAGCGTATTTTTCATCTGTGCTCTCCAAAAACGAAATTTTCCGGCAAACCGGTCAAAACCGGTATTTATTTTGCAGAACCTCGCATGGAAATTAGGTGATTAATCCTCATCTGGAAATACAACTTGGTCAGACCTGGTTCAATCTCAATAAAATTATCTTCACAGAAAATTCCAAAACCGCATCTAATTCGGGAAAAGCTCGGCTTTTTATAAGTGTCCATTCGTGGTTTAAATTAGATTGATAAAATTATACACTGATTAGGATCGTGCGGTTTCATTCTCACTATGACTGCTGAGCAGGTACTAATGAATTTTATTTTTAGTTGATTATTTTACACCAAATTCCCGCAGCGCACAAAACGTAGCGTACTACCTTCTTTCTCTATCAGATACTGCGCGGTTTCTTCGATGTATTCTACGGATTCTGCGAGCAGTTTTATCCCGCGGATATTTATAATTGCCTTATTCGGCGTGAACCGTTTAAACACACGCCCGGTAACGATACTGCCGGGAATCAGTAGTGTTTCTATTTCGGACTTTCCTTCGAGTGTATCAGTGATATACAGCATGAACTACCCCCTGAATAAATCCCTGAGCTGAAAGTGCGGTTATTCCTGTCAGAGCAAACGCGAACTTCCAGGTTTCTCGGTATTACCTCACAGCTATGCCTCTCAGTGCTGGAATGGAAGTACCGTTTTCTGCACAATACGACATTAGTCCTTCTTTTATTTCAGAAAAAACATTCAGGTTGGTGAAAAACGCGGTACCAATACCGACTGCCGTAGCTCCGGCAAAAATGTATTCGAGCCCGTCTCTGTAATTGCAGATTCCACCGATACCGATTATCGGAACGCGGCCGTTTCTGCATTCTGGAATAACGGAAAAACAACGGTATACGGCCTGAACGCCGATTGGCCGCACCGCTGGCCCGGATAAACCTCCGGAAATGTTTCCCAATAAAGGCCGCTGTGAACTTACGTCAATTTTCATGCCTTTTACGGTATTAATCATTGAAAGCGCGTCCGCTCCGCCATGTATTGCCGCCTTCGCTGGTTCGCTGATATCTGTTACATTCGGCGTCATTTTTACAATAAGTAGTATACCAGCGGGAATATTCTTTCTGCAGAGTGCGGTTATTTTTTCTACGGTTTGCGGCTGTACACCGAAGGCATTTCCTCCGTCAGAAATATTCGGACAGGAAACATTTATTTCAAAACCCTTTATTAAAGAATTTTTGTCAAGTTCCAGCAGCCGTACGCCAAGCGCGGCGAAACCTTCGGGGTGAGATGCGGATATATTGACAATCACAGGCTTATTATAAGACATTAGATGCGGTAATTCCTCAGTGGCGAATTTTTCAGCTCCGCTGTTCTGAAGGCCGATTGAATTTAATATTCCGCCGTTAGTTTCCGCGATGCGTATACCGGAGTTTCCCTTTCTCGGTTCCATGGTGACGCCTTTGGTAATAAATGCCCCAAGCGCAGAGATGGTGTTTACCGAGTTGTGTAACAGACCTATTTCACCCGCACTGCCCGAAGTGCCTGAAGCGGTCATAAGCGGTGTGTCGAGCGTCAATCCTCCGATTTGAGTGGTGAGCATATTGTTTTCAGATTTTTTCCCAGTCAATGGTCTCTCCGTTAAAAAGCGGCCCGTCAATACATACGCGCTTATTCACCTTCTCTTCGCCCTTCTTAATGCCGCAGACACAGGAAAAACATACACCGAACCCGCACCCCATTCTTTTTTCCATGAGTACATACACGGGAATACCGCGCTTCTGTAAAATAGTATAGGCAGATTTCATCATCGGCTCAGGCCCGCACAAAATAGCCGCTGACACTCCGGAAAGAATTATCTCATCCCCGCCGGTTAATAAATCGGTAACAAGACCGAATCTATTGTTCAGTTTTTTTGGTTTTTCACCGGATGTTTCAAATATGGTAAAAATATTTTCAGCATTAATGCCCGCATCACGCATATCATCAATAAAGATTTTTCTTTTTTGCGGTAGACCGTACGGTGCAGCGGAGGAGTATGTAAGTCCGTTAAATGAAAGCTGCTGTGCTTCGCGCATGCCGGCGCATACACGAACATTCAGAAACGGGGCAAGTTCGCGCGCGATACCTGTTAATGGCGCGAGCCCCACGCCTCCGCCGGCGAGCAAAACCGTACCGGCAGCTTTGGAAAGAAAATCATTCCATGGAAATGGTGAGCCGAGCGGCCCGCGGACGGTGAGCGTATCTCCTTTTTTTAATAAGCTCAGCGCATTAGTCCCCTCCCCCTGAGGAAGAACCTTATACACCGCTTCATATGTATCCGGCGCGGGGACGCAGAGCAGTGTCCTGAACATAAACGGCTGCAGCGAAAGAATGGAGAAATAGTCAGCAGAAAACGCATGTATTGTATCGGATACTGACGCAGCACGGTACACGGCAAAAGGTCTACCGAGGAATACCGGTTTTTTTGTGAACTGCAGATGGCTGCCGGCAGCCGGGTACGGACTGAGCATGCAAAATTGCGGGATACAATACGAACTGAGCGCATTGGTCTTAAAAATAATTTTGTAAAATTCTGCATGAGACCCTCCGATCGGCTCATTTCCGCACACTATTGCAGTATCTTCATTTATTAACGGCTTTTTGGCATAGCGGTGATGAGCCCAGCGGATACGCAGCATTTCAGGGTGTAGGGCATGTTCGGAAACATTCGGGTTTTGCTCAAGATATTCGTTAATTGCAGCGAGGTTCAGCGGATCGATAGTATATAGAGCGGGTTTTCCGGCGGCTAAACGGGTTTTCCCATTTAGACAGAAAATATAAACCAGTATCGGGTTAGTTGATACATTTTTTCCGGCTGTCTTCGGGGAAAAGAAAAAACATACACAATCACCAAGTGTTATTCCGCATAAAAAAGACTGATCAGAGGAGTTGATTATACGGAAAAATTTCATAAATTTTTTAGGAATATTTTTTAAGAATTTGTATTCGGCTACCGTACCGGCGCTGAAGCAGCGTTGAAGGCCTGTTTGTAAAAACGCATGTAAAGATGTAGACGAGAATGGCGGTAATTTTTTCATACAGTACGCGCTATTTTTTTCGGTTATCCAGCACTTTCCTGATTTCCTGATGCACTACTTCATAGGTGCGGCCGTTTCCGATTTTATTTTTCAGTGCGACAAGTCTGGTTCTGAGGTTTTCATATGCATGCGCATCCTTCAGCAATGCTGAAATTTTTTCAGCGCATGCGGGGGCTGTACATGCAGAGTTAATTAATTCCGGGAACAAATTCTCGCCGGATAAAATATTCGGCAGTCCGATTTTTTTTATTCCAAGAATATACTTAGCTGCGAGATAACTGAGTCTTGAAATTTTATAGCATATTATGCATGGCACCCCGTAGCAGGCGGATTGAAGAGTTATTGTGCCGGAGGCGGCGAGGCTTATATCCGAAGCCATTAATACTTCATCCGCACAGGCATGTACGATCTGAATATCAGCACCGTTTTCACAAATTTTTTTTTTAATAATCTGCCCGTATTCCGGATGGGCGGGCACGCACACTGCTTTCACACCGGGCTGACTGCGCATGACGAGCGCGGCTGCGCGAATAAATACATCGGTGAGTGAGTTGATTTCCTGTAGTCTGCTTCCTGAAAATATCGCAAGTATTTTTGTATCAGATGAAAATCCCATTTTTTTTTTACAGAGGGCTTTATCATATGTGTCAGGAAAAACGGAAAACGGATGCCCGGTATACACCGCATTCGCGCCATGCGCTGCAAGTGCATGCTGATTTGGTTCAATAGGGCATAAAAGTACATCGTATTTTTTAAGCTTTGTAATATTCCATTTTCCCCATAAGAATACATCAGGCGGGAAAAAATATGCGCTCGGTATGCCCATGCGCTGCGCGGCGGCTCCGAATACCAGATTTCTTCCCTGACCATCAATACAAAGGAATAAATCCGGGGGATTTTGCGCAAGATATTTATTTAGCGCGCGTTTAAGTGCGTATGCACTTCTGATATGACGGGCTCCCTCGATAAGACCGATGGAGCTTTCAAGGCACACATCTGCAAAAATTCCGGCGCCTTCCGCTGCGCTGCGCTGCCCGGCAATTGCGGTAAATATATACTGACCCGGTTCTTTCCGGTTGAATTCGCTGATTATCCGGGCGCTGTGCATATCGCCGGATATTTCTCCTGTAGAAATGAATATTCGTCGCGGGCGGCTCAACGCTTGATCATTGCCATCATTTCAGCTTCAGAGACCAGTGCGTCCTCAACGAACACACCGCCTTTAAAGCAAAACCGCTGACCTGATGCTTTTGTGATCTCCATTTTTATGATTAGTGTATCGCCGGGAGTTACTAATTTTCTGAATTTGACATTATCAATAGTCATAAAATAAATCGAGTTACCCGCGCACATATTTAATTTTTTCAATGCAAGAACGCCCGCCGCCTGTGCCATTGCTTCTATTTGAAGCACACCCGGCATGATCGGCTCTTCAGGAAAATGGCCGATAAAAAAAGGTTCGTTTATGGTAACATTTTTTATTGCGGTAATTGTAGTATCGCCAAGCTCGATAATTCTGTCTATCAGCAGAAATGGGTAACGGTGCGGCAGCATTTTTTTTATTTCGCTGATGTTTAATATTGTGTCCATATTGGTACGTAATCTCCTATTTCTTTTTTTGCGGTTTAAACACATCCGGGAACCTTTTCATGATTTCCGGTATATGTTTTATTGCATATTTAACCTGCAGTGCGTCCTTAATCGGCATCAGAGGCTCGCCGAACATAACCGACCCCGGGATCACATGTTTTCGCGGGTAGACACCGCTTCTTCCGGCTAAAATAACACGGTCACCGACGACGCTGTGATCGCCTATCGCTGCTTGCCCGCCAATTATAACATTTTTTCCAATTTTTGCGCTTCCTGCGACACCGGTTTGGCCGGCGATACGGGTGTTTTCACCGATATGCGTATTATGCGCTATCTGTACCAGATTGTCTATTTTAACATTATTTTCAATAATAGTAGAGCCGATAGTGGAACGGTCAATTGAAGTATTGCTGCCGATTTCTGCATTATCGCCGATAATCACATTTCCGATTTGAGGTATCTTCACAATACCCTCACTTGTTTCAGTGTATCCGAAACCGTCACTGCCGACAACAGTATTGCTGTGAAGAATTACATTGCTGCCGATTCTGCAGCCGTCAAGCACCACTACACCGGGATACAGCAGGCTGTTATTCCCGATATGCACATGTTCACCGATAAAGTTATTTCCCATGAGCACGGCGCCGCTGCCTATGTGCGCATTTCGTCTGATTATGCAGAACTGACCAATGCTACAGTCCCGGCCGATTTGCACATTGCCTTCAAGCGGACATTCAGAATAATTCCGGGGATCAGGATCACGGTAGGGATTGAAAATACCCAGTACTTGTATGAAGGCACTGTCTATATTGCTGCAGAAAATATATGTTTTATCACTTTTGAAATTGATGCTGTTTTTTAATTTGTCCGGAAGTAAAAAAGCGGTTGATAAATCGGTATCAAGGTCATTCGGGCCGATTTTTTTTTTTATGCATATAATCGATCCTGCCGATCCGCTTCCGGGCGGCGCTACAGAAACAAGATTTGCTTCTGTAGCGCCCGTGACTTCAGCATTCAGCATCCGGGCAAGTTCCCCGCTTTGTATGGATATGTGTATCACGTGTAAGTTTTTGTCTTATCTTTTAAATTTTTCTTTTAAATTATTATTTAAAATAATTATTACGTAATCTTTTTTTTATTTATTCCTCGCTTATGCTTTCGGCACCCGCGTTCAGGGGTGTTTTTGCTTTTTCAAGCTCTGCGAGTACTTCTTCGGTGATGTCAATTTCTGGTTCGGCATAGATTACCGCGGTACCCTTTTCGAGTATCAGTGAAAACCCGTTCTTTAAGGCGGTTTGTCTGATGTATTCATACACACTTTTTAATATTTCTACATTGATGTTTTTTTCTTCCTGACTTATTATGATTTTCTGCTGCTCTAGAAAAGTTTTTAATTCATTCTGTTTTAAAAGCAATTCCTCCTTGTATGCATTAATTCTATCCTCCGGGAGCACGCTGCTTTCTTTCGCGAGAATATTGTTAATTACATTGATTTCTTTTGACAGCTCTTCTGCGCGTCTGAGGGAATCGTTTTTTTTATTCAGAAGTACGGTACTGAGAAGACGGTCGGCAGCAATTTTATCGATTATTTTTTGAATATCGATGCAGCCGACTTTAATGATATTTCTCTGCCGCTGCGCATGCAGCACGGCGAAAAAAATGACAATTACAAAGATGCTTTTATTAATTATGTGCATTGTATTTACTCCTAAAACATTCCTGCAATGGTGAAAATAAACGCCGGTTTTGGAATTTTTGATTTGCCGAGAGTTTCATCGTGCTCATACGGGAATTCAATTTTTCCTGTTTTTGAATTATACCGGAACTTATATGAAAAATACAGCCGGATAGGAAACATGGGTATGTTGACCATAATTCCCAATCCGGTTGCCATCATATAATTCTGATTGCGGGTAATGAAGTGAAAGCTGTTCAGGTCGTCAGAAATCATGGAGCGGCTGAGGCTTCCGATATCTGCAAACGCAGCCAGGGAGAGATATTCGATAATCGGCAGACGGATTTCATACGACGCGAGCGCTCTTGCCTTGCCGGTAATATACTCATACCCCTGCTGCCGGTGAAATTTCCCCACATCCGCATAATCCCATCCGCGCAGTTCTTCCCGGTAAAAAAAATATTCGAGTTTTGAATCATATTCATATTCTTCAAAAAGCCTTCCGTGAGTTTGTACATCTAATTTATATGCTGAGATAAAACGCCAGAATAGTCTGTGAAAAAAGGACAAGCCGACCCGGTGTTTGGTTAATTTATATCCGGTAAGGTAAAAATCGGAGTTGTATTGAAAAAGTGAGCCTTTACTGGGGTTTAATATATTATTCCGTGAATCCCGGGTAAAGGTGACTCCCGTCATATATACACGCAAAAATTCATTTTTGAAAGGAGTGACTTTTTCACGATTTGCATAATATATATCGTACTGGGAAGTTTTCCGGAACCGGTCTCCGAACCCTTCGTATGTGGAATAGGTGTCTTTTTCGAGACTGTATGTGTTTTCGGTTGAAACCCTCCAGAAATTCAGGAACCGGTAACCGAGAAAAATTGAAAAAGCAATTTTATGATAGGTATATTCAAGGGCATTAGTGGTAATAACATTGGTCTGTTCGTTGACGTAAATAATTTTATGCTGTTCAACAGTTGCCGTTCCGTCAGGAATTACGGTTTGGTAGGTTTTAAGATTAAGATTAGGTTTAATTTCCTGCGCGTAGGAAATCCGGGAACCGAATGAAATCGGGGTCTTAAAAAGATAAGGTTCATTAAAATCTATCGCGGCACTCTTCTCGAGCTGACCGATGTTCAGCTTAAGTCCGGTACTGAGGCCCATTCCCAGAAGGTTATTTTCCCTTAAATCAAAATTCAGCGACCATTTTGACTTCGTGCCGTATCCGGCTCCCGCCTGAACCATTCCCGTCTGCTGTTCGTCAACTTTGAATGTAAGATTCATCAGACCTTCAACGCTGCCTTGTTTGAAATCAGGTACCGCGGATTTAAAATAATTTAAACGCATTAAATTTTCCTGTGATGTCCGGATTTTATCCGCATTAAAAATTTCTCCTTCACGTATGAGTATTTCTCTTTTTATTACATAGCTTTTGGTTTTGTCGTTACCGGTTACAAATATTTTTTCTATATGCGCCTTGTCTCCTTCATAAATATCGAACACATAAGAAATGGATTTTTTTTCCTTATCAATTGTTTCGACAGGAGTTACCCGTGCGAAAATATAACCTCTGTTATGGTACATTGAAGTAATAGCCTGGATATCCTGATCGTGAATTTCCTGGTTAAAAACCTGCCCTTCTTTGCGCCTGAATTTTTTGTACATTTCCGCCTCGCTGAACAGCACACTGCCTTTAACGCTGATCGTACCGAAGTAATATTTTTCGCCTTCCGTTATCCAGAAAGTGAGGTGCGCTTCGCGCGCAGTTTTTTTTCTGGGATTTTTCCATCTGTATTCAGTGGCGGTTTTGCTGATTTTTGCATTTATATATCCCTTTTTTTTGTAGTAGTAAATAATTTTTTCTTTATCTTCTTCGATTGCTGAATCGTCAAATTTACCTTCACGGAACCACTTGTCTTCTTTTGTTTCCATTTCGCGTTTCAGAAACCTTTCCTGTATGTTTTCATTTCCGGCAAAAGAAATTGTGCCCACAACTATTTCGGCGCCTTCATCAATGTCGAACGTAATTTCTATTTCTTTGTTAAAATTGTTTTCACGCGTGAGATAGGTTATTTTTGCGGCGAGGTAACCTTCGTCCCGGTATTTGTCTTTAAGAAACAGTATAGCTTTGTTTATCGCCGGTTCAGAAAAATAATCGCCGGTTTTTAAAGGCAAGTCTGTGGTAAATTCATCAGAATTGAATTTTTGGTTTCCTACAAATGAAATTTTTGATATTTTTGCCAGTTCATCTATCTGGACGAATAATTCAACATACCCGGGTTTGGGAATATTGATATAAAATTTCATATCCTTTAGAATGCCGAGATCGTATAAATCACGAAACGCGCGGCGAATAATTTTTTTATTGATGGGTTCACCGGTTTTAAGACCAAGCATTGTTTTGAGTCTTCTTTCAGTGAAATGTACATTACTGAGAATTGTTATTTTTTCGAGAATAAAACCTTCAAAATCAGGCCCGGTTTGTGCAGGTGTTTCAGCCGCATGAAGCCGAAACATACATACGGTTGCGTAAAACAGAAAGATGGTAAGAGGTTTTCTTATTGACAAAAAATATATTCCAAACGGTGCGTTCCGGTGCAGCAGATTATTTCAACGAGCCTGATTATTATACTATGAAAGCGCAGATACTGCGGCTTAAAATTTTTGCATCAGTGTGTAATTCAGGGCACACGCATACTTTTCGTTTACGTTTTAGTCCGGTTCCAAATTTTAATTTTTAACCGTGAAAAATAATATATGCCGAAACCGGTTTCAATAGAATTCTGAAAAATTCTGAAAAGAATGGAAAACGCTTTTAATGCCGGCACAGAGTACAGAGCTGCGCTTTCCGCGCCGGTGATGCTGACCTGCACCGCGAGAAAGGATGCGTATTCTATTACTCCGATTCCGCCGGGTGCCGAAGGGATGGCAGTCGCGAAGGTCACAAACAGAAGCAGAATAAATACGGTATATGCCGGCACCGCAGCGCCAAAATCAAAAGTGCGCAAAAAGAAATAGTAATTGACGCACACACTTATCCACATGCATAAAGAAAAAACCACAAAATGAACGATTTTTTTTTGTCCCTTCAGCAGTAAAAATCCATTGTATAAATTATTCAGCAATTCACATAGGTATTGGGTTTTTTCATTTGATACTATTTTAACTGAAATAAATTTAAACCACGAGATGAGCGTGGTATTAAAAACAATGAAAACAACAATTCCCGCGCAGCACACCGCGAGAATAAGCCCGCCTGCGATTTGAAGTTTCTTAATAATTTCGTGATTTATTTCAGCAAAAAAAATAACTGCGGAAGTACCGGATAAAATAATCAAAATATCCGCTGCTCTTTCGATGATGACGGTGCTCAGTACTGTTGGTTTTGGAATATTCTCATTCCGCCCGAGAATATACGCGCGGGCAAATTCACTCATTTTTGCGGGCAGTATTTGATCTAAAAAAGTCCCGATTGTAAGCGCCTGGAGTACACTTTTTTTTCGAACCCGGGGGTTGTATATACTTAAAAGCGCATGCCAGCGGAGAGTTTTAAAAAATATACATAAAAACAAAAACGGCAGCGCTGCGAACAGATACCGGATATGCACATCCTGACAAGCTGAAATAATTTCATGCGGACTGGTACCGCGTAAAAACAGAAATACAAGAAGTGCGGAAATAAGCAGTGAGAGGTATTTCATGTTCAGTACAGGTATGGCCAACCACAATGCAAAGGTAAAATATCTTATCATGCAGAGCAATTAATTCGCCTTCTGCATGATAGAATTGATTATTAATTCAGGATGGACGTATACTTTTTACCACTGAGGCACGAATCCTGTTATATAAAGATTAGAAAAACAGAGCGTAGCCAATGCAGGATAGTGAATATTCCAATATGTTTAATCTTGAAACCAGTCACTGGTGGTATTGCGGTCTCCATGATCTCATAGAATCGCTTATCGCATCATACCGGAACCAACGTGTGTGTGAACCTGAAAGGGAACTTTCTGTTTTTGACGCAGGTTGCGGCACTGGCGGGCTTATGAAACGGTTATCCCGTTATGGGTCTGTTACCGGCATAGATTATAATCAACAAGCCGTATTGTTCTGCCGGCAAAGAGGATTTACATCAGTCCGGCAGGCTGACCTTAATACCTACACTTTTACAGAAAAATATGACGTTATCGTATGTATTGATGTACTGTATCATTCCGCAATCAAGGACGATTTAACTGTTTTCAGTAAACTCTGTAATGCGTTGGCTCCCGGAGGGCTGCTGGTATTAAACCTGGCTGCGTTTGATATACTGCGGGGAAGCCATGATCTTGCGGTAAGCGGTTTGCGCAGATATCAGCGGAACTGGATAAAAAAATCACTTCAGATGCTGCCTGATTGCGCCATTGAGCTTCTCACCTACCGCATGTTTTTTTTGTTTCCGGTTATGCTTACGGTTCGTGTGTATTCAAGATTTTTTACAAAGGTAAAAAATGAAACCGACCTGAAACAGTCCCCCGGTTTTGTTAATTTCATCTTAAAACAGTACTGCAGGTTTGAAAATTTTATAATACGTTCTAAAATACCGTTCCCTGCGGGCACATCGCTATTTGCCGTCATACGCAGGAAGATATAAATATAAGTTGCGTATACTATCAATGAAAATTCTAATGGTGTATGGTATAATCACCGGAACATACACGCAATAACAAGCAGGTCAAGTGTCCGACATCCAAGTTTCCGTCTGTATTCCGGTTTACCGGGGAGAAAAAACCATCACCTCTCTTGTTGCTGCTCTCGAGCAGGCACTGCAAAAATATACTTTTGAAATAATTCTCGTTAATGATGCGAGTCCGGATTCAAGCGGTCTGGTGTGTGAAGAGCTTTCAAAAAAATACCGTTTTGTACGCTACGCCTGGCTCCGTCGCAATTTCGGTGAACACAATGCGGTTATGTGTGCGCTGAATATGTCCATGGGCGATTGTGCGGTCATTATGGATGATGATTTTCAGAATCCTCCCGAAGAAGTGCCGAAACTGGTTGATGCGCTGTATAATGAAGACCACGATGTAGTATATACACGTTATGAAAAAAAAAAACACAATTTTTTCAGAAACCTGGGATCAAGGTTCAACGACCGGGTGGCAACATGGCTTCTTAACAAACCGCCGGATTTATACTTATCGAGTTTTAAGGCATTAAAAAAAAGCCTCGTCGCGGAAATAATTAAATACAAGGGGCCTTTTCCCTATGTTGACGGCCTTATCCTTCGTGTTACCGATCATATCGGCGTGATTGACAGCGCGCACTCCCCGCGCATAATCGGAAAAAGTAACTACACGATAAAAAAATTATTTTCACTCTATCTCAACATGTTTATCAATTTTTCAATCAAGCCGCTGCGGATGTTTACTTTCAGCGGGGTGTTTCTCGCGTGTACCGGTTTTGTCGCAACAGTAATACTTGCGGTGCTCAGATTCTGTTTCCCGACAAGCGGCTGGAGTCTCGAAACACCAATGGGCTGGACATCGCTTATCTGCGCGCTTTTCTTTTTTTCGGGAATTCAGATTTTGTTTCTGGGACTTCTCGGTGAATATCTCGGGAAACTCTATCTTGATGTGAACGGGTGCCCGCAATGGACGGTATACAAAAAGTCGGAGTAAATCCGGTATAATGCATCAGTATGAATATTCTTATACTAAACCCTCCAAGCACCCACACACTTCTCGAATTTCCCGATGAAAACAACGAAAGTTATATAGAAACCGAAGACTTCGGCTTTTTCCCACCGCTCGGTGCACTTTATGTGCTTTCATTTCTTGAAAAAAACACAACAGGACACAATTTATTTTTCAAGGATTGTGTTGCGGAAAAAATCTCACACGAAGATCTGAAAACAGTTGTAGAAAAAATCAAACCCGATGTTGTCGGGATAACCAGTTTTACCATTTCTCTTGTTGATGTAATTACCGCCGCGCGTAATATCAGGTCAGTATCCCCGCGTGCGCACATCTGCCTGGGCGGACATCACCCTATTGCATTTCCATTTCAGGCTGCAGAGCTGCCCGAATTCGATTCGATAGTCGTCGGTGAAGGTGAAGAAGCATTCACTGAACTCGTAAAAAAAATAGAATTAAACGCCGATTTTACCGGTATTCCTGGTGTCTACACACGGCAGTCTATTAAGAAATTTAAAGACACACCATACCGTGACAAGCACTTTCTCCCTAATGTTGTTGTCCCGCCTGCATATATAAATGAAATTAACTCATTACCTGTCCCGAACCGCACATACATCACACATATCGGTTATCAAAGTACACTCGGTGTATCCGGACATCTCGCTACCATAATAACTTCAAGAGGATGCCCGTACCGCTGCATTTACTGCGACGTACCGTATAAAAAATACCGTGAACGGAGTATATCACATGTAGTCGATGAAATTGAAGAATGTCTTCGTCTTGGCTACAAAGAATTTCATTTCTACGACGATCTTTTTAATATCACTCCTGAAAAAGTGATTGCATTTTGCGATGAAGTTGAACGGCGTAACCTTTTATTTCACTGGGATTTCCGGGGCAGGGTGAATACGGTTACAGAAGAATCCATTATCCGCGCAAAAAAAGCGGGATGCCGTATGATAAGTTTTGGTGTGGAAACCGGCAGCGACGAAGGCCTTAAATTTCTCAAGAAAGGAACCACTACCGAACGCATTACCGAAGCTTTCAGGTTGTGCCGCAGACATGGTATTAAAACAATGGCCAATTTCATAATCGGACAGCCCTATGAAAAAACAGAAGACGATATAAGAAATAATCTCCGCTTTCTGGTTAAAATTGACCCTGATTATATTCTTATCAATATTCTCATGCTGTTCCCAAACACTGAAATGTATGACCTGGCGCTTTTAAGAAAAGTAGTTACACCAGGCGCCTGGGAAGAGTTCTCGCTGCATCCCACTACAAAGTTTGCGATAGACCATTGGGAAGAATTTATGCCGCTTAAAAAACTTGTGGCGCTGCAGCGTGAAGGATACCGAAAGTTCTATCTGCGTCCGCGGTATATTCTCCGCAATATCCTCTCTACCCGTTCATGGTATGAATTCAAAGCAAAGGCGAAAGGATTTCTAAAACTGCTGTTTTAGTTTTTTGCTGAGCGCTTTGCGCGGCATAAAATTAAAATAACTGAATTCGATCCCCTTCTGATATTGCATATGTGCGCCGAGCAAAAGAGAATATATTTCATAAGAAGTGACGTTTGAAAATTCCGGTGTAGTAAAACCGTCTGCACCGACATATTTTCTGCGGTTAAAATTTTTATCTATGAGCTCTGTGATATCGCAAAACCGGGGGGGGATAAGGTTTCTGTGAAGTAAAAACACGTGAGTATCGTTAAGTTTAAAAGTGAGGCTGATTAGTCTCAGGAGAAGTAAAAGTACCGCGAGCCTCTTGAGCGTAATGCGGAATGTGCAGAAGAAAATCCCGCTTATTGCCCACAGGGGAATATCCCAGCTTAATTGTGCCATTGGTGCTTTTATTTGATCTGTCATATATGATAATTGAATAAGAAAACCTCCCGCAGAAATAAATAAAAAAAACGGTACCGTCTGTTTGGCCCAGGAGCCGGTTTCAGCATCACTTACATTGATATGATCATATCTGCTCATTATAACAAAAAAAATGAAGAGTACTGCATAAGGAATATAAATAATAAGTAACTTAAATACTGAGGGATTGAATACACACAAACAAAAAACAGATGGAAGCAGAAGCAGTATAACATATGGAACCGGGCCGGAGCGGACAACTGAAATAATATGCTGCCGCCAGCGTATATAAAAAAATGATACACAGCAGAAAACCAGCGCAGCGAGAAAAATAAATACTTCCGGCAGGCGTGAAAACCGGTTGGCGTAACCGGGCAGTATATCCCATGCCTGTATATAATTGTTCCCTGTAATACGATGCGAGAGAAAACCCATTATGCGGAAAAAAACATTGCCCCGGTACCATGGATTGCCGGATATAAATTCGCCGTTATGGACGAAGTAAGTAAGATAATCGGTACTTGTCGTGAAGACGGAAACCGGCCCTGTCAGACTCCAGGAAAGATCGTCAGGATCCTCTCCGCAAAACAGTGTAACAGTATTGTACAGGACAAAAAGCGCGGTGAAAATAAGAATTATACGACGCGAAGCAGTCTTTTTACACAAGCTCCATATTTCTCTCCGGGAAAAAATGAGTATAAAAAAGAGACTTATTCCTGCAAGGGGAACAAGCCGTATTACGCTCGCCCCGAGCACAAGAGAAAAGAAAATTGAGCGCAGAATGTTTCTGCGGTAAAACTCAATGAAAAGCAGCACTCCGGCGTAAATAGAAAAAGTTCCGCTGGAAAAAAAGTTCCAGATGACAACTTCGGAAAAAATAGTGAACCCGATAAAATACCATACTCCAAGTGCGGCAATGGTTTTAATAACGGATCTGGAAAAACCAATCAATGCTTCGCCGAGTGCGAGGAGTACCATCAGGGCGAGAATTATCTGCGCCATCCAATAAGAAAAAAGACCGGGATGACGGATGAGCCCCTGAAGTACCGCCTGTCCGGCTGCGCTGAAAAAATGATTTCGCCCCCATTCGTGAGGATGCCCGCCTGGCATTTTTAGCCGTGAGATGTAGCGGGCGTTGAGCATTTCGATGGACTGTGCACTGTAAGTATTATAATGCATATCGACCCTGACGGATGTTTTGCCGTCGTGATGTTTTAAATACACATCCGCGGGATTATTTGACCGGAACCCTTTAATCCCGACAAACGCAAGAAAAACGTATATTAATATTTCTTTACGGAAAAATTTTGATTTGAGTACGGGGAGAAACGTAAAACTATGTGTTTTTAAGCCTGAATACATGAGTTTTGACCATAAAATTATGCCGACTCCGATCGTACTCAGAATGTAGGGTCTGATGAGACCGGCGGCAAAGTTAGCCAAACATGCGGTAACGAAAGTTGAAAGACACAGACCAGCTAAAGCCCCGTTAAAAATACGACGAAATCCGAATAAACGGCCGATTGGATAATGGGCGAAAAATGCGGATAATATAAGGAAATATGAAGAAATTGTAAATTGAACCAACGTAAAATCATACCATGAGGAAAAAAAATTTGCCAAATGACGCAGTTCATAGTATAATCTATATGGATATGGAGGGTTAGCCAAGCGGTAAGGCAGAAGTTTGCAAAACTTTTATGCATCGGTTCAAATCCGATACCCTCCTCATTCGCCGGAGTGGCGGAATTGGTAGACGCAAGGGACTTAAAATCCCTCGGTCTTCGGACCGTCCCGGTTCAATTCCGGGCTTCGGCATATGCGGGTAACATCTTACGCAAAAGTTAATCTTTTTCTGAATGTTACCGGCAGGCGCGCAGACGGGTTTCATAATATCGAGTCTGTATTTCAGAGCGTCTCGTTCTTTGATATTCTTACCATAGAGCACTCAGAAAAATTTTCTTTTTCTGTTGAAAGCGATGCGGCGTATATACCGCGTGCGGTCTTAGAAAAAAAAAATATTCTGCAGACATGCTGGGAAATGCTTCATCAATCCTACGGCGTAAAACCTGTGCGGATCATCTTAAAAAAAAATATTCCGATCGGAGCAGGATTAGGAGGGGGCAGCAGTAATGCTGCGGCACTGTTAAAAGCATTGATACACATGAACGGTTTACAAATTTCCGAAGCTGAACAATACCGCATTGCCGCTGCAACAGGCAGTGACGTGCCCTTTTTTTTAAAAGGCGGAACAGCCTGCGTATCAGGACGGGGTGAGCTCGTCAGTACATTTAAAACAATGAACACATTTTATTACGTACTTATCTACCCCGAAGTACACGTGAATACCCGTACTGCATTCAATACGTTATGCACAATTGGCGATGATTCTTCTCTTCGTCATAAATACGATGTGCTTACAAGATGGATGTGTGCAAATCATGCCGAAGATCAATCCAAATGCGATGACATTTCTACTCACAATTCTTTTCAATCAAAAGTGTTTTTACAATACCCCGTAATTCATGCCGCGTATGATCGTCTTAAATCACATACCGGTTTTTCATTATTAAGCGGTTCCGGCTCAACGGTTTTTGGTCTTTTTTTAAACAAACATGCCGCCGAAAAAGCCCACAAGGATTTACAAAACGATTTTCCATATGTATTCATATGTGAAAATACTCCGGAAGGAATGAACATTGAAGAATAGCAGGGTAGTGTATACAGTGGGGCGTCGCCAAGCGGTAAGGCAACGGGTTTTGGTCCCGTCATTCGTTGGTTCGAATCCAGCCGCCCCAGTTGTTAATCGCCCTTACTACTTACATAACAGGATTAATTATAAATCAGGTACGCATTAAAATTAAGGAAAAAAAAATGGAAACAATTACTATACAAGCAGTCGCCCGCAAAAAGGACCTTAAAAATCCTGTAAAAAAAGCAAAAAACGCAGATGTTATTCCTGCAGTAATGTACAACAAACATGAGAATACTCCTATCAGTCTTTCAAAAAAAGAATTTGAAAAAGCATTCCGCAACGCAAAACCGAATACCGTATTCAAGCTGACTGTCGGCTCTGAAGAAAAAACGGCGTTTATTAAGGACTATACACAGTCCCTCGATAAACATTCCGCATTACAGCACGTGGATTTTTACATTTTTAATGAAAACGACTCCATTAAAATTCATGTACCCGTAAAAGTAACGGGTGTCGCGGAAGGTGTCACAATGGGCGGCATACTCGAGGTTTTTACGCAGAGTATTTACATAAAGTGCATTGCGAAAAATGTGCCTGAATTTTTTACGATAGATATTTCTCACCTTCAAATCGGGCACCACTTTAATGTTTCCGACCTGAAAACAGAATCCGGTATCGAAATACTTGACAATCCCTCGAAAACAATTGTTTCAGTACTCAGTCCTGCAAAAGAGGAAACTCCTGTTGAGACTGCTGCTGCAACACCTGCTGAAGGCGAAGCGGCTGCGGATGTGAAGAGTGATAATAAAGATGCTAAAAAAGATACTACTAAAGATGATAAAAAAGACGCAAAAAAGGATGACGGCAAAGGTTGAGCTCCGGGGATACACGATATACATAATATAGTGATATAGAATATATTAATATCCAAGGGCAGAACGTATGGCATCAAAACTTATTGTAGGACTTGGCAACCCCGGGCCTGAGCATTCAATTACCAGGCACAATGTCGGTTTCCTGTGCGCAGACTATATCGCAAAAAAACTGCATCTGAATTATAAATACGATAAAAAAAAATCAGTATACGGCAAAAAAAGATTCCCTCCGCATGAGGTAATAATACTCAAGCCGCAGACTTTCAGTAATCTCAGCGGCGAAGCGGTGTTATATATTGCCTCATTCCTCAAGGTTGACATAGAAAATGTCTTTGTTATCTTTGATGACGTTACGCTCCGTCTCGGTGAAGCACAAATACAGACCGATCTCCTTAAAATCGAACACAATGCCATTTTTCATCTCTGTAATTGTCTCCGAAACGATAAATTCATTAAATGCGGTTTTGGAATAGGTCCTATTCCCAAACATGTAAGTCTTGAAGATTACTACCTCGAAAACTTTTCAGAACCGGAAGAGAAGCAGCTGGAAGCGGTATATCAAAAAGTTTTTGAACTGGCGGTAATGCATCTTCAGATACCGCTGGAAGCTGCAAAATAACCGCCGGCCTGGAAATTACGGACACCCTGCCCCACACTGCTGTAAAAAAAGCGGAGAATCTGCTGCGCGGAATACATCTGTTTCCGCTTATAAATAAGAAGCTTCTGCTCATGTGTTCAGGCGGCGCGGATTCGACATTTTTATTTCATACCATCAGATCGCTCAACCCGGATTTTGCATCGTCCTGCCATGTGTGCGTCATAAACTATAATCTCCGGGCTGAAGATTCAAAAAAAGACAGTGATTTCGTCGCTGAGCTGTGCAGTAAATATCAGGTGCCTTGTTTCACGCACAGTGTACACTTTCCAGGAAGCGGGAACATGCAGCAATGGGCGCGTACGGAGAGAATTAAAATCGCGCGACAAATATTTTCTGAGAATATGATTGATTATATCTGCACCGGGCATAATTTTGATGATTTGGCAGAAACTTTTTTTATGAAAATAAACCGTGGCTCATCCATTACCTCTGCAGTTTCCTTCGTTCCAAAAAGAGGCAGGTTTATAAGCCCGATTCTGTATTACAGGAAAAAAGAAATTATTACATACCTTACTCACCACAGGCTTGTCTGGCGGGAAGATGCTTCAAATCAATCATTGAAATATGAAAGAAACAAATACCGCGCGTTTTTAATCCCCGCGCTTGACCGGATAAATCCTTTATGGACGGAGCCATTTGCGCTCAGCTATAAATATTTTCATACCGCTGCTGCGTATATCAGAAAGTCATCTTCTCTTTATATCAGCGCAGAAAAGGACAGCTTTCGTCTCAAGCGGAACTTTTTTACTGCAGGCAATGGAATAAAAAGACTGCTCCTTCATAATTCTCTCTCACAGCTTCTTCCCGGCCGGAGGTTTTCAGCCGGTTTACTGAACGATTTTTTACATAAAATAAAATCACACAAGAAGATATGGCTCACACACTCGAAATCAGCAGGTTTATACTATTCACGTCCGTATATTTGTCTGGAAAAAGTTTTTTCTTCCTGTACGCTTACGGTAAATTCAGAAAGCGGAAATCATCTGAAATTTTTACACCTTCTTTCTATGCAAGATGCAGATATTAAAAATGTGTCAATGTTTTATTTTTCACTTCCGCAGCAAGTCACCGATATTACCTTACGGGCTATCCGGCCCGGTGATAACATCCGGCTAAAAGGCATGTCGGGCCGGAAAAAAATTTCACGTATTTTTATCGATAGAAAGCTGCCTGCATATATCCGCCGGAGCGTAATGGTGATTACAGTTGAAGAAACAATTATCGGTGTCTGGCTTCCTGAATCAACGGGTAGTGCGACAGCGTTTAAATTAAACTCACAGGATTTTCTTCTTGAAACAAGCGAATGGAAATATGTTATTACCATTCAAACCGGTATTTAAAATGATTTTTTTCAGATTTATCCGCTATGCGGGAATATTTTTCAGTTCTGTCCGATATATGTGGGCAATACTTTTATCCGCTCATCTCGGTTTATTTGCTGCAGCGGTTCACGTCCCCGCATATATTTTGTTTTTTTTCTATTCCGGTACGTTAATTATGATTCTCTCATTTTTTATCCGGCGTCTTCGTCAAACGCCTGGGCTTTTCGCTGATATGGAAAGGAAACTCAATCTGAATTTCGGTCTCTATAACCACATGGCATTTAAAGAATTGGTTCCGCTTCCGCTCCTCGGCTATGCGCAGCGGGTACAATACGCCGCGGCAACTTTTTCAGTTCAGGATCGGTTTCATATCCTGCTCACCTTATTTATTTTTATACTGCATTTTGTTTTCCCTCTGCAGTCAAAGTCGTATTTTCAGCAGATCAAAAACACGTATGCGCTGAAGCCTGCAGACCCGCAGTTTATTCATCCCGCTGTTTTACATGAAAACAGCGATCTGACAGTATGCTACTATGGAAAATGGGATACGTGCGGTATGACAATCACTTCAGACGGTACCAATTTTCAAAAAATCGTACGTTCTCTTTCCAACACGGAAAGTATTCATATTCCTGATGTTAAAGATAATCTTTATCTGAAAGCGGAATTAACTCACGGCATCTTTAAAAAAAAGTATTCTGCTGCAATTCAACTTTACCGAAGACCGTTCATCAGCGGAATAAAAACAACAGTTACTGCGCCGTTTGACACGGTTCCGGTGATAACACTTGGCTCGTCTGAAATTTACGGATATCTGAATTCCCGGTTTACAGTAGAGGTCGTTCTGAACAGCAGGAGAAAACCAAAAGAATTCCGCGCTTCACCTTTTCTTGCCCACACGGGTTCAGATAACGGAACCAGTATCTTTTCCGGAATTTTGAGAAAAACCACCACGGCCTTTATCAGCATCAGCGACACTGAAGGATTCTGGACGCGGGATCCGCTTGTTCTGAATTTTTTTATTCTCACCAACAAAACGCCTGATATTACAATTCTGGAACCCGAAGACATGATTCAGATCTCAGAAAAAATTCAAATTCCGGTAATTGCAGATGCGCGGGATGATACATCATTAAGCCGGATAGTATTACACTCTGAAATATTTTCTAAACATCCTTTTACTTCTTATGGACGATTTGCAGAAACAAATACCGTATATGCTCCGGGTAAACCAATCCGCCAGAAGCGCATCACGGAATTTTTGCCGGTAGAGAATTCAGCTTTTCTCCCCGGTCGCGAACTGCGGTTTTATTTTATTGCTATAGACTATTATGGCGCCCGCTCATCCAGTCGCACTAACACTGTTTCGTATATACGTCTTGACCAAATCCAAAAAAAAAACATTGATTCGATAGAAGTACTTTCTGAGGAATACGCAAAAAAAGTTAAAGAGAGCGCTGATATAATAAAAGATTTTGAAGATTTAAAACTAAAACAGGAAAAGGGAACTCTTGATGAATTTTCCGTCAGCGCATATAAGGATAAACTCGCCGCCTTTCAGCAGGAAATTCAGAACACAGCGTTAAAAACTGCTGAAACTGCGGAAAAATTTCAGTCCCGGGACAGTGCAATGTCCAAAGAAATAATCAACAAACTTCTGGATATTAAACATGCGTTGGAACAAATTGACGAGAATATACTGAAAAACCTTATGCAGGCGGCGGAAGACATGTACGGGAATATTCAAATTCCAGAGAAAATGGCAGAACAGTATATGCAGAATTTTAATCCTGAAAATTTATCAACGCAGCTTGATGAGATTCTCCGGACAATTCAGACAGTAAAAAAAACCGCCGAATTAACTGCCCTTTTTCGCCGCGCAGAAAAGCTCTATGATACTCACGACAGTATACTCTCCTGGACAATACCTTCATCAAACTACGGTATGTACCATACCAATCAGCAGGGTCTTGGTGATGAACTTGCGGATATAGCGCAATCTTATGACGCATGGGATGCGCAGAACATGTTTGATGATCCTGAAAGCCTTTCGCTGATGTCAAATATTGCATCTGATTTGTCCCCCGGGTCTGTACAGGTCTTCCGTGATGCGAAAGCCGGACCGGAAAAAGGGTTCAGTTTGCCGCTCAAAGAAAACAGAAAACTGCACCGGATTAAAGAGAATCTTAACCTGCTCAACAGAAGGTCTTCACAGGCAGATATCGAAAAGGCCTTGCAGGAAATTGATTCTCAAATTCATGGCTTTTGCATCAATCTCAGGTTTGCTGAAGATCTCGCATCAGGAGAAATATACGATCTGAAAAAAATCTCTGAAAATGCGCTTTTCCCTGAGTATTCTCAATTTCTTACAGAGCTTGGCTTTTATACACTTACCATGCGGCGCAGACTGTACGATATAATTGCAGGACATATTCCCGGAATTCTGCCGTTTTTTGAAATTTATACCGATGCTGAAATTAAATTCAGAACTCTCGCAGAAGGATTTGATCCGGCACTCGTGCAGAAAAAAGACAATTTAAGACAGGATTTCAAACAGGATATGAATAGTCACAATTTTTTAATTGCAGCAACACTCACTCACGTATTGAACAATCTCATTGCATTGAAAAAATTTCTGCGTAACTCCGTTTCATCCCGTGGCAGTGATGACGGTACTGAAGATGCAATGTCCCGTCAAAACTCAATGTCAAAACGGCTTAATTCCATGCTGAAACCCGGTTCGGGAAGACAATTATCACGCGATGAACAGGAATATCTCCGGCAAAGTGCCCTGGAACAGCAGCTTATCCGTTCGCTTTTGGAAGCGCTTAATAGTCAGGAGCAGGCTGGAAATAATCCCGGCGGGAAAGAAGGAAGTGCACCCGGCGGCAAAGAAGGAAATGAACCGGGACATTCCCCGCACACACAGGCTATCAATAAAATTGTTGAAGAAATGAAGAAAATTGAAAAAGAACTTGCGGAGCTTACACCTGAAAGCGCTGAAAAAATAAAATCATCGCACACACTGATCGAAGAAAATTTTCTGAAGTTCAACAAAGGAATTTCAAAACCCGGCGACGAGGAAAAAGAGGAAAGGAAAGCAGAACATGCCGTGGCCATACATCCCGGATACTCACACGAAATTGATCAGGAAATTCTTCAGACAGATAAATATTTTAAAACCATTTCCGCATCCGGTATATTATCCGGTTATGATACAAGAATACTTGAATTTCTGAAAAAAGCGAAAACAGTGGAAAAAAGACGAAAGAAACCAATCAGACCCGTGCAATAAAACCGGAATGATCACGAATGAACACTTATGAATAGGATGCGTCGTAACAGAGAATATCTTAAATAGATTTTGTAAAGATCTCACACTGAGTACACGGAGATCACAGAGAGGATAAATACTACGTGTACTCAGTGTGCTCGGTGTGAAATCCCTCTGCCGCACACATTAAGAAGCCTGCCGACGCAGCCTACTTAGTGGTTGATTCTAAAGATAATTTTACATGCCGAAATGCTCTAAAACTTTTTTTACAATAAGCAGAGGCCAGATTATAGCCTTACCCACGCCGAGAACTCCCATCCAGAATGAATCCGCATGCTGAATAAAATAAATTACCGCGCCGATAAAACCGAGGCCGTATATAGCATTTGAGGTGTGTCCGTCTTTCATAAAGGCTCCTTTAATTGTTATCAGTTAATTATATTATGAATCCAATCTTAGTAACGAAATCCTTTCACAGAGCAATAAAAAAAAGACTCCAAATGAGTAAAAAAACAAGAGCTTTGACCATAGTATAAAAACCTGTGAAACAGTCAAAGCGAAGATTCAATATAGCCGGACCATGTATAGTCGAAGACCATTATTTAGTTTCACCGCTTGAACGTGTACCGGAAATAAAAAATCTTATTCTTTCAAAATCTTTTTTTCTTCTCCACGCTCCACGTCAATGCGGGAAAACAACTACCATTGTGCATTATGTGCAGGAGTTAAATAAAGAAGGCCAGGTATATGCTCTTTATTGCTCATTAGAAAACGTTCAGCAGGTAGAACAGGCAGAAAGCGGCATACCGGCGATTATTGATAATATGAAAACTGCATTTGTGCGTTCACGTCTTCCGCACAGTAATACATTTGCCGGAAAAAAAAATGTGTATTCATATTCTACAATGCTTCAGAATGTTATTACCGACATTTGTGAAATACTTGACAGGCCGCTTGTCATTTTTTTTGATGAAGCTGATTGTTTAAGCAACCATACCCTTGTTTCTTTTTTACGTCAGCTCCGCAACGGTTACATCGGCCGTGCGCAGAAGATTCCTTTCCCCGTGTCCGTCGGCCTTATCGGGCTAAAAAGTATTCGCGATTATAAAGCCAGCGTCCGCGAAAATGATGATACGCTTGGAACTTCAAGTCCTTTTAATGTGGTAAGCAAAAGTCTCACTATGCATAATTTTTCCCTTGCGGATATTCAAGATCTTTATCATCAGCATACGGCAGAAACGGGGCAGCGGTTTGAAGAAAATATATGCGCCTGTGTCATGGATTGGACGGATGGACAACCATGGCTTGTAAACGCAATTGCAAACTGTGTAAACTCAAGGAAGACAATGTCCGCTCCGTGATCGAGTCGCTCATACTGGGGAACGATCCAATAAGTCATGAGTCTGATGAATATGTGTATACAAAGGAACTCGGTATCATAAAAGAAAATGCACGCAAAGAAACTGTTCCGGCTAACCGCATCTACGGAGAAGTAATAGCAAGATTTTTAAACAACAGGACGCAAATCAAAATTCCATTTACTTACGAAAATTGCTGGATTTCAGAAAATGGCGTAAATATGGATGCATTGTTAAAAGAGTTTCAGTCTTTTTGGCGGGCTAATCATGAAATTTTGGTAAAAGATTATTCTGATTATCCTGAAGCAGCAACACATCTCATACTGCAGGCGTTTTTACAGCGGGTTTTTCACGGCGGGGCTGAAATTATCCGCGAATTTGCTGCGGGAAGAAAACGGGCAGATTTGTGTGTCAAATTCAAGAATAAAAAATATATCATTGAATTGAAATTATTCCGCAATAAAGCTACGCAGGACCAGGGTATAGAACAAATAAGCGAGTACCTGGATATTCATAACGAAAAAAAAGGCTGGTTATTAATTTTTAACCGGGAAAAAATGATCCGGAAAGATATCAACTCTACTTTGTTAAATAAACAACAAGCAAGCGATAGTAAAAGCCGCGACCACCCCCTTTTTTTTGTTATTAGGGCTCGACCCGGTGCAAAAAAAAGGGGGTGGTCGCGGCTTTTGCATCTTCTTTACTGAGCACACTTACCGCAGCGATACGCACCTGCATGCAGGGTATTTTTAACCGCGCCGTACAGCCGTTTTTAGGCTCAAGAAGCGATCTGTATGTGTATCTGGGATAAAATTTTATTACCATGAGACTTATATATCAACAAATCAGGACAATTTTTCATACATGCGCGTGAACGGTTTGCAAAATCAATAATTCAACCCGGCTGTTTAGTAATATAGGGCACTCCCATAAACCTCATAATCGGTTTATGGCCCCCCCTTTTTAGGCACTTCTTAGGTAGAAACCTATGCCAAGCATAGGTTTCCTGATGTGCCCTATATTTATTTTCATGAATTAGAGATAATCCGCACGCAGAGTCTTGGTAAAATAAACCGTCTGATTGATTCATGGTTTTGCTTTACCTCCCCCATGATATTGAGCAGGAATTAAGTGTATTACCATTAATAATGGTTTACATTTTACGGTCGAAAAATTGTAATAACAGTATCGATAATTTCCGCTATCTTCCCATTACTTAGTTTTCCGGCGATGCGTTTAATAATCGCGGCATTAGCTGAAAACAATTTACCGGGACGGGCATAACTTGTACGCATTATACTGCCTGAGATAAAATCAGTTTCGGTAATTTCGATTGCGCGGATATCAGAGTAGGATTTGCTTGTGATTTGGCAAAGAATCCAATCATCCCGGAAATCTTCTGCAAGCACCACCGCCGGCCGCACTTTGCTGGATGACAAATCTGAGAATGGGAATTGCACGAGCACAATCGAGCCTACTGAAGGTGCGACCATGCTTCATCCTCCTCGGGTCTTTCCCAATCATATGTCAGAGCAGTTTCACTCAGTAAAGTCGTCTCGGAAATGTCCGGTTCATCGAGTATAGTGACGATTGCACGACATGGAAAATTCACGCGAATGGGCTCCTGCAGATGAACATCACCATTCATTTCCACAGTGGCTTTAATTGATTTCAGCATCTTCTACCTCACTTATAGCATACTTAACTATATGATATAAAAATTAATCACTTTGCGCATTGAATATTTTTAGTCATAGTAAAAGGTGTGTTTCTGAGATTTCTCCTGATTTTATCATGTATTTTTTCAAATAGGAATTCTGCAGCAGAGTGGGGTGTTTCGTGGTGACGATATAACCACGAAGTTTACCAAGCGAACGAAGGAATTATAATCAACCACTAGTAGTGAAATTCATAAATAACCACTCGCCACTTATCGGTGTATAATTTTAATAATCCCATTAAAACCACGAATGGATACGAATAAACACTAATAAATAGTCGACTTTTTATGGATAATTCGTGTCTATTCGGTGCGTCATGAAGTTCATAGGGAGGTGCTAATATCTAATTCCAGTTGGTGCAAGTCCAACATGCCAATTAACTGTTCGGGCATAAGTGGTGTTTCAGCAGCTTGCGGTAACAAGAGCTGTTAAGCGAAGCATTCACAATCAAGCAAGCCGTAACGTAAGTGAACCTGACAGGCTTCGTTAAACGAAAGCCCAGGCGGTCAGTCTGCCGAAGATGATGAAACCTGATACTGCTTTTACGAATAACAGTTTGAGATGAAAGCAGACCTGGCGGAGTTATGAGGGACGGCGTGTTTGAAAGGAACCTATGGAAACATGAGAGACCCTCCCGAGTGAACGTAAGTTCAAGTTTTGGCTATAAGAGCAATCGAAATGCCGAAATACTCGGGAGGGAGTCGGAGTTGCCCATAGTAGCGGTGAAACAGGGCAATGCCTGTGGAGCGAAGGGGCAATACTTCAAACAAAGTTTTCAAAGAAAGGAGTACACTGTGATTGATATGTTGAAAGACAGTCTACAGAGCAGTCAAAAGCGACATAAAATTGACGCCGAAAAAGTACAAGATTTTCAGAGAAAACTATATCAAAAATCCTAACAAGATTTTGTGAAAGGTTGCGATGAAGTTTGTCGGTAAGCCGTATGCGGGGAATCTGCACGTACGGTTTGAAGAGGAGGGCTGGCACTGCCAGCCCTTACTCGACTGGTTTTTTCTATATTTTTGCCGAATGAATAATTACAAAAGTATTATAAATCCCAAAGAGGAAAACTTCAGGGCCTCATCAGAAGTTCGATCGTGTCAGCAATAGCTGCGCAATCAAATTTTTTCTGCATCTGAATAGTTTCACAGGGAAAAACCTTCATTTCGATTTTGTCACCGGACTTGACAAAACAGAAATACCTATTAATCAATACGCTTTGGTAATTCAATGCGGAGGCTGCATGATAACCCGAGAGCAGGTTCTTAACCGCCTACAGCCTGCAATCACACAGAGAGTGCCGGTTACCAATTACGGCATAGCAATCGCATATATGCAGTGTATTTTCAACCGCGCCGTTTATCGGATCAGGAACCGATCCATATGTGTATCTGTGATGATATTTATTAAAGTGAGGCTTATAATTCCACAAATGTATTACAGGCGGGTGAAAGGTTTGCATATCTAATAATTCAACCCGATTGTTTAGTAGTATAATTGCTTTCTATGGCATATTGGACGGGCTTCAAACCGACTGACTTTTAGCAGCAGTGTTTTTTTTATAGCCAAGTGGAAAGGTTTCGTAATCAGTAACTCATGAGGCGTAAAGAATGAAAAAACTGCCAGAAGTTTGCGGGCGCCGAAGGCGGGGCCACGCAAACTGCGAGCAAAGGAGGCGCGATAGCGCCGACTGCCCAGGAAGCCACAATTTTTTCATTCTTTCCGAGTGCAGCCGCTGCCAGGATGGCAGTCGCAAACGTCCGAATGAGTTACTGATTACGAAACCTTTCCACGGCGCTTATTGAAAAAACAAACCTCCGCCTGAATTGCCGATTGCGAAACCCTCCCACGGTGCCTATTAAAAAAAAGATTGCACACTTCTGATAACTATGATATTATTTACGAGAATACGCGGGTGATTATAACAACCGCGCACGCACTATACACCAAGGAGTTACATTATGGCACAGCAAATACGTGTCGGAATAATCGGAATAGGGTTTATGGGGTCAACTCATTTCAGAATTTACCAGAACAACACAAAAGCAAAACTTACCGCTATTGCAGATATTGACGAAAAAAAACGATCCGGAAACTGGAGCGCAATTATCGGGAACATCGGCGGCGGCGATAATACCAAACCAATCAACCTCCAGGGTTTAAAGATCTACGATGACGGCTATAAATTAATCAATGACCCCGAAATTGATCTTGTAGATATCTGCCTGCCGACTTTTCTGCATGCTGAATTTGTATGCGCTGCACTAAAAGCCGGTAAACATGTTTTTTGCGAAAAACCCATGGCCGGCTCAAGAAAAGAAGTAAAAGCCATACAAGCTGCGGCCACTGCTTCGCGCACCTCGCTGATGTTTGGTATGTGCATCAGGTTCTGGCCGGAATATCAACACGCCTATAATCTGGTAAAATCCGGCAAACTTGGTGACATAAAATGCGCAACCTTTAAACGAGTTTCTCCGAACATATCCGGGAATGCCTGGCAGAACTGGTTTATGGACGATGCAAAAAGCGGCGGGGCGCTGCTTGATCTGCATTTACATGATACCGATGTGGTGAGGTATTTTTTCGGAAAACCCAAAGCAGTAACTTCTTTTGGACAAAAAGGGTTCCGTTCAAAAGCAGGCGTGGATCACGCGATAACCAATTACGACTACGGAAATGATGTGCTCATCTGCGCTGAAGGCGGGTGGACACCTGCAGCGGCCGGTCCGTTTGAAATGAGCTTTCTTATAGTAGGCACAAAAGGAACCGCCCGGCTTTCAGAAACAGGCTATCAGGTAATTTATGAAAATGGTAACGTGGAAAAACCTACCCCTGCGGCAGCGGATAAACCGACGGGCTGGCATGTGGAGATTGATTATCTTCTTACCTGTCTCCAAACCGGCAAAAAACCTGACGAGTATGTCTCAGTAAACGATCTTGCCGACTCGCACGCCGTTATAGAGGCCGAACTTACCTCTATCAATAAGAAGAAAACAGTAAAAGTATCATATTAAAAGTCATCTTTCAGGAGAATACAGTTATGTCATACAAAGCAATTAACTATTGGGTTTTAGGCGGGTTCGGAGGCGCGAAAAGCGCATATGAGGCGATTGATGACGCGGCAGCAATGGGACTTGACGGATTGGAATTAACATTCGGCGATGTACTCCCGGAATCAATTTCGGAAGAAGAATGCGGTAAAATCAAAAAATATGCGCTTGAAAAAAAGATTGGTCTTAAGTCTCTCGCTTCAGGCGCGTATTGGGGAATGTCTCTTGGTTCGCCTGACAATGCAGAACAGGCAAAAGCCGTCTCATTTACTGAAAAATATATCCGCACCGCAGCTGCCCTCGGTGCAAAAACCATACTCGTAGTACCCGGCGCGGTCGATGTTGCCTGGGACAGCACCAGACCGGTGGTGCCGTATCAAACCGTGTGGGACAGATCAACTGCGGCTTTAAAAAAATTGGTTCCGCTTGCAGAAAAAATGAAAGTTGAAATAGCACTTGAAAATGTCTGGAACAAATTTCTTTTATCACCGGTAGAAATGAAAATGTTTGTGGAACAATTTAAATCAAAAGCAATCGGCGTATATTTTGATATCGGCAATCCTCTTCTTTTCGGATATCCCGAACACTGGATCACCATACTTGGAAAGCATGTTAAAGCCGTACATATTAAAAACTTTTCCAGAAATGACTGTGGCGGTAATCTGCATGGTTTCGGCGACAATCTGAAAACAGGCGATGTTAATTATCCCGCGGTTAAAGCCGCACTGAAAGAAATCAATTACTCCGGTCCGCTGACCGTTGAAATGATTCCTTTTTGCCGTCTGCCCGATCTTGTGCTGCCCGATATGGAACTCGCACGGAAAGTCGCCGCTGAATTAAAAGAACTCTTTTAATTACCGCACTTTCCTCTGCCATTACATTCGAGACTTAATCAGGAAAACCCTGTAACTGAAATGGTGCCGGGTTACTTTAAGCAATATGAAGGGTAAGACCGTACTCGCCATTATCGGTTACGGCTATATGGGGAAAATTTACCATACTGCCTGCCGCGAATTAATACAACAAAAAAAACGTGAAACAAATTATAAAGCGGGGGTAAACCGTCTGCTTGATAAGTTGTCTCTGAAAGCAATTGTTGATCCGCTGGTTAAAATCGGATACCGGGGAGGAATATGGTATTTTAATGATATCGGGCATATGCTTGCCCGCCGCATCGAAATGGGAATTAATGCGGCAATAATTGCCACCCCTATTCCCACACATTATGATATCGCCCGACAGTGCATAAATGCATACCTTCATCTCTTAATAGAAAAACCTGTCTGCCCTTCATTTTCTCAGGTACGGTCATTAAGCAGACTTTCGCGTGCAAAAGGTGTAAAAATTCTTCCCGGGCATGTAGAACGGTATAATCCGGTAACTGTGGAAGCGCGCGAAGCACTTAAATACCGTATGTGGGGAAAGCCGGTACAGTACAATTTAATCCGTGTCAGCCCAAGACCGGAGAGAGTAAAAGAAAGCCTCATCATAGATAAATTAATTCATGATCTCGATCTCGTAGAGTATCTGTTCGGCTCCTACCGGATAAAAAAAGTATCGCTCGTAAAAAAAAAAAAAGAAATCATGCAATGCCGGCTGACGACGCTCCACCCCGATGGCCTCCACGGCGAAATTTTTTCTTCGTGGACGAGCCCTGTCAAGGAAAGAAAAGTATTTATTAAATTTTCACGCGGCTCACTTGAAGGCGATTTAATCAATAAAAATATTATGATACACAGGGACCGTGAATTTTCCAAACAAATACTTGCTGCAAGGAATAATCAAATTCGTGATCAGCTCGTGGATTTCGTCGCCTTTGTAAATCACTCTCCGATAAAGCCTCTTGTGAGTCTGCAGGATGCGCTTCGTTCAGCTTTTCACATTGACGAAATAGAGAAGAAACTTAATAAAAATAATTTTCGATCATAATATTCATTTTATAAGGTGTAGGGTGAAGGGGTTACAAATCCGCGAATCCCTGCGGACGTTTGCCGCCTACATCCTGTAGGCAGCTACACTCGGCATGCGTGGAAAAAATGCGGCATCCTGCCGTTTTTCCACGCATGACGCCGCCGGGATTCGCGGATTTGCAACCCCTCCACCTTTTAAAAAAATAATATAAATACAAACGAAAATTATTTTTATAACAAAGGAAGCTGAATTTATTAACAGCGTGATTTCGTTCTCGTCGTGGTGTTATGGAAAAAAGCTTTTCATTCAGGCTTATCGTAAGGCCGTTTGACTTAGCACCCCATGCGGGTTTATGGACTCAATCGCCAAAGTGTTAAATATAAAGTATTCGATTATCACAGGTTCCTTAATATAAAATTTTACTAGAACAATCAAATTTAATTATACGCTTTTTTCGAAAAAAAACTTTCAGCCAGTTGAAGGGCTACAATTACGCTTTTTAATTGCGACTTTTTTGCTGCGGCAGCCGTCTTTTCGTTGCCGATCGTTATGAGTTTACTTTCAGTAATTCCAACGAGCAGGTTGCCAATAAGTGTTATTTCCAATAGCCAAGTGGGAGAGTTACAAAAACGAAAAATCAATCGGCGTCAAGAGTGGAAAAACGGCAGGAGGCCGTTGTTTTTCCACGCTTGCCGAGTGCAGTCGCTGCCAGGATGGCAGCGACAAACGTCCGAGTGAATTTGAGTTTTTGTAACTATACCACGGTGCCTATGGCAATAACTACCGGCGACACTTCGTTTGAACTACCGACCGAAAACCTTCCACGTTGCCTACTGAAAAAAAACTGTCGCGCAAATCTTCACTTGGATAAGCGAAATAATAGCCCTTTTCACGATGCGTATAATTTTTTTGTCCGGATTGAGAACCGCTGATTAAGGGTTGATTTTATAGTAACAGCACAGTACAATTATTCAGGGGTTACGATAAAATGCCAAATGAAACTGATCCAGAAGAAAAAATTATTTACATAGATACATTGCCGGATACCGTCAAGAATGAGCTTATTGAAAAAAAGGTGCTTATTTCATGCCGTAATAAATTTACAGGTAAAAAAGTGGTACAGCCGGCTGATAATGTGCAAAAACAGCTGCTTGCAGCGCCGAATACGGACTGGGAGTTTTCAATCAGCGCGACTGATCTCAGTGAAAAGGTGCCGCTTTTTGTATTTTCAAGGACAGCAGGATCTGGAACCGGCTCAGGCAAATCTGATTCTGCCTTACCTGCGGCAGAAATTAAGTCGCCAGCATCTGAGACACCGGTCTCGATGTCTGTGAAAGCAGCTCCCGAGCCTGAAAAAAAATCTAATGATGCGGTTGATAATTTCGGAACCCGTTACCTTGAACTTAAAAGCGCTCCGCAGTCTGAGCGGGTGGGGTATCTGCAGAATACCGCTGCTGCTATCGCCGAATTTTCCAAACATGACCGCCCGCTCGGACCTGAGAATGCGGGCAAAGTTGTCGATGCGACAAAAGATTCTATACTTATAAACAAAATTTCCATAGAGGAATCTACCGGACTTTCCGATCTTGAGGCGAAACAACACAACCGCGACCTGATAATCAAAACCGGTGAGGTTGTTAAAAATATTGAACAAATTATGAAATTATCCAGCGGCCTGAAAGAAGTATTCAGCGCGATAGAAGACAAAGCAAAGGCAAATCCTACTGCCTATCATATGGAACGGGTTTTTCATAATTCACTCGGTATGCTTGTGTATATTCAGGAAATGATCAACCAGGGAGTTGGTGCCAAATTGCGGATTAAATATAAAAAATGTTTTCGATCGCTTTATATGAAAATACTTCCGGGAATAAACAGAGAAACCAGTACTGCTGACGATGTCATCGAAGGCGGTATCGGCGTTGCGGTGTCCCAGCTCAACATTACGGAATGCGGACTCGGTTTCCTCAATCACGATATCGGAAAATACCGGGATATAAACTATTTTTCCGGCGAAGGCGCATATAACCGTCAAAAGATTGTGCAGCATGTTTTTGACGGCGGGGCGCTGATACAGGAAAAAACCGATTATCCCTTGCCCGTCTCTCTCATTACTTATAACCACCATTTTTACTATGGGTTGGAGTCCGGATATGGTCCCCAAAATGACCGGATCGCCCAGCTCAGATCCGAAAATAAATACAGCAATATACGGCACGCGCTTTCAGGCAATATCAATTCCGTACATTTAAACCAGTCGATGGAATATCTTCCCTGCGCGGTAATAAAAATTTGCGATGTATTTGATGCGCTTACTGAAAGCGGAAGAAAATACCGGAAAGCGCAAAGTGTAAAAGAAGTACTCACTCAAATGCAGAAAGAGGTAACCGAGACGGTAATTCCTAAATACGATCCTATCCTTTTTGATTTTTTTATTTTATTCCTTCGTAACAAAAAAAAGTTAGCACACAGCGAGATAATTCCCACTATTTGCGGCGAATAGTGATTCGGTACTAAAAGAACGATTATAAGTTCTTAATTTAAAGGGCTGTTTATTTAATGGCGGATTTCGTTCATCTTCATTGTCATTCCGAACACTCCATTCTCTGCGCAACAACCACGACGGCAGATCTCCCCAAAACAGCGCATGCCTATGGTATGCCCGCAATTGCGCTTACTGACAGCGGTAATCTTTTCGGCGCAATTGACTTTACTAAAAAAGTCAGTGATTTTAATAAAAACCATAATGCGAAAATAAAGCCCATATACGGATGCGAACTTACAATCGCTCCGCCTGATTTTACCTCAGCAGATAGCGCTTCATTCACCGGCAAAACCGGCCATGAAATAGTGCTGCTCTGTGCAAACGACAAGGGGTATCATAATCTTATTAAGTTAGTTACACTTTCATATAGAGAAGGCTTATATAACGGACGTCCTCATGTGAGTATGCAGAGCCTTGAGAAATACAATGACGGACTGATCGCACTCAGCGGCGGGTACAACGGGGAGGTTGCTAAATCTCTTTTGGGCGGAACTAAGTCCGAAGCCGGACAGATTGTAGAGAAATACAGGAGTATTTTCGGTAAAGATGGATTTTTTCTTGAAATTCAAAACCATAATAATCCGCAGGATAATCAGCTCATTACGTCTACGGCTGAATTATCTAAAATAACCGGAGCCGGGCTGGTCGCCGCGACCGGCTCTTTTTATACTGTCCGTGATGACCTCTTTACACATGAGATTTTTTTATGTATCAGAGACGGCGCATTAATCTCATGGGAAAAAGGTATGGGAAGAGAAAAGCGGCCGTTTTTATCCGGCTCAGGATATCACATAAAAACACCTGAAGAAATGCATCAGGATTTTCGCGGCCTTGAATCCGCTTTGAAAAACACCCTTGTTATCGCCGAAAAATGCTGCTTCACTCTGCAAAAGCAGCCGCTTCATTGGCCGCAGTTTCAAATATCCGGCAGCACATCCCCCTTCGAGTATCTGCGTGAACTCAGTTATAATGGACTAAAAAAGAAAATTCCAAATGCCGGTCCCGAATACACTGACCGTCTGGAGTATGAATTGAAAGTCATTGAAAAAATGAATTTCCCTACATACTTTCTTATTGTCCAGGATATCATAAATACGGCAAAGTCATTCAGCATGGTAGGTCCGGGCCGCGGATCTGCTGCCGGGTCACTGGTATCGTACGCTACTGGTATTACCAATCCGGACCCGATCCAATATACACTTCTGTTTGAACGGTTTTTAAATCCTGAGCGTCAGAGTATGCCCGATGTGGATATTGATTTTCAGCCAAATAAACGCGATCAGGTGATTAAATATGTAAGAGATACATACGGCAGCGATAAAATATGTCAGATTATTACACTAAACCGTTTAAAAGCAAAACAGGTTTTTAAAGATGTGGCGCGTGTGTTCGGTATTGATTTTAATACTGCAAATTCATTATCCAAACTAATCGGAGATTCTAAATCATTAAAAGAAACATATCTTAATAAAATCGAATTTAAAGATATTATTCAGTCAAGCCCTCTGCACCAGGAAATCTACCGGCATTCTCTTAAATTGGAAGGATTAATCAGACAGACAGGAGTACACGCTGCCGGAGTTATTATCGCCGATGCCCCAATAGAAGAATATGCGCCTCTTTATTGCGACTCCGACGGCACGGTGTGTGTGCAGGTCGAAGGCAGCCTGATAGAAGAATACTGCGGACTGATAAAAATGGATTTGCTGGGTCTGGCAAACTTATCTACTATAGACAATGCGGTTCAATTCGTAAAAGAGTACTATAACGAAGAAATTGACATTGACCGGATTCCGCTTAATAATACCGAAGTATTCGAACTGCTTTCAGCGGGCAGATGCGGCGGGATTTTTCAATTCGAATCTGAAGGAATGCGCAAACATCTCATCAATCTGAAACCAAACAGTATTCATGATCTCACCGCAATGTGCGCTATGTACCGTCCCGGTCCAATGAGCTGGATACCGGTATATATTGACCGTAAACACCGCCGTGAAATCAAGTTCTCCCGGCCGGAGGACGAAGAAAATTATAAAAAACTGCAGCAATTAACTGAAAAATGTCCTCAGCTGAAAAAAATACTTGAACCTACCAATCTCATTCCCATTTACCAGGAACAGATTATTCAAATCGGCCGTGATGTCGGCGGTTTTTCACTCGGCAAAGCCGATTCGATGCGCCGTGCGATGGGGAAAAAAAAAGTTGAAGAACTTATTAAAATCAAACAGGAATTTCAGAACGGTGCGCGTACTATTTCTCTCACCACAGCTGAATCTGATTTTCTTTTTGAAAAAATTATTATGCCGTTTTCGGGCTACGGATTTAATAAAAGTCACGCGGTCTGTTATGCAATGCTTGCATACCAGACCGCATACCTGAAAGCAAAGTATCCGGAATGTTTTATGACTGCGCTGCTTAACAGTAAAATTGAATCTACCGACGAAATCAAAAAATATATAGAGGAATGTATACAGCTTGGTATAACTATAATTCCGCCGTCAATCAATCAGTCAAAACTGGAATTCAGTATCATTGGTAAAAAAATATTATATGGTCTCGCGGCCATCAAAGGAGTAGCCGGCGCTGCAGGAAGTGTAATCATTGCCAATAGAACCGAACGCGGACCGTTTCGCGATTTCGGCGACTTTCTCCGGCGGGTCAGTGATTCAAAAGTGAATAAACTTGTAATAGAAAATCTTATTAAGTCAGGCGCATTTGATGAGTTTAATTACAACAATGAACAGCTCTTGCATATCTATCCCCGTTTCTCCGAGCGGGTTGACCAGGAAACCCGTCTGCATTTAGGAGGACAGACTTCCTTCTTTGAAAAAACACATTCATCCTCAACAGACGCGGATATTTACGAGTCCGCACTAAAAATGAATGTTTCGGTTGAAAAGCTGAAATCTAATGAGCGGGATGCCCTCGGTTTCAGCTTCAGGCATGACCCTGCGCACCGGTACGCGAATGAATTCCGGCTTATTACCACGATGAGTTTTGCCTTACAGCATAAATGGCCGGACAATCAACCCATTACCGCGGCGGGCTGCGTGTCGGAATTATCAGAAATTACTTCAAAAAAAGGCGACAAAATGGCATTTGTCAAATTAGATAACGGTGCAGGGACTGTGCGGGCAGTAATATTTCCGAGATTATTTACAAAACTATTAGGTGATACTCCGCCTGAACTAATTCAAAAAGATAAGCTTATCATAATAAAAGGGAAAACGCAGAATAATGATAAGGGTGTTTCCATAATTGCAGATGCCATTAACCGGTTTGAACCGGAAAAGATTCCGAACCGGCTTTTTACCATGCTCCATCTGGAATTTTTACACGAAAAAGTTTCACACAGTCAGCTCACTGAACTCAAGGAAATTCTTCATACTCATTACGGCGGGAATTGCAGAATATGCATGCATTTTAAACGTATGAGCGGAAGAAATACAAAAGTATATTCCGGTAATAATCTGACAATTATCCCGGGTGGTGAATTGAAAAAAACCCTTTCAGGTCTTGCGTATATTAAAAAATTCTGGTTTTGCTGATGAGTATTTTCAAAGAAAATTTTTCGGAAAAATTATTAATTCTAGACGAAATTATTATGGCCTGGCAAAACGAAGATACCGATGTCATTCCATCGTGGGCATCGTACCTCTCCAGTATCTGTACGCTCTTTAATACTGAGCAGTATTGTGAAAAAGGCAGTTATCTTGAAGCATATCCTCCATTCGTCAGGGATAGTTTTTCAGTAATTCTCTATCAGTTCTATCACCTGAATGAGCCGCTCTTCGCCCGCATTTTTATTCCCTTTACTTTTAAAAAAAAATTAATAGCAGATAAAATATTCGGGCCGCTCTTTCTGAGTCCATACACCTCAGATCTGTACCAGCCGCATGGTAAATCCATTTTTTCAGCAAGAGATAAACATGAAAGCGCGGCACATATTCTTTTCGGTTCTCACGAGGAACCTGTTCCGTCGCGCAGTATTCTGGAGTTGGAAAGTGAAGATTTTAAAAAGTTAGGCATTAAAGACTATTTAATCTTATTTTTTAAAAATTGCGAGATTCTTTCTTTTCTTGATCTGTCACCTCAATCTCTGGAAATACTTAATAACGTTCTAAATGCAGTTTTCCCTCTTTTACAGATGATACTGAACATTCAGAATACCGTGTGCAGAATACGGAAACACAACAGTAATCAGCAGTTTATATCCGGTGATTTCTGGCGGTTTGCCGTATACCTCCGCAGTGTATGGCTTAAAGACTTTTGTCAGATATGCAGTATTGTTCAGGATGGACCCGATACTCTGCATTCAGTTGCGGTACATATCGAGAACGCACGAACCAGGGCAGAATCGGCCATTCCGATTGATTTCAGCGGGAAAAAAGATGATTACGAACGTGCAAAATCGGAACAGAATAGACTAAAGCAGATGTTTAAAACTATACACGCGAATTATCCGGATTTCAATTTAAATTTATTCACCACATTTTTCAGAAATTATCTCTATGGGATTCGCCGTCAGATAGAAACTTTTTATTCAATTATTGCTGCATCGGTACTGGAGGATCGCTTTGGCCGGTTGGGCTATGCGATGAGGTTTTCTATTTTATCTGACGGACAGCTTAAAGCGCAGTCTTTTTATAAAAATACAATTGAATCCGGACTTATTACCCGTGCGGTAGACTGGATTTTAGGAAAGCAATACGAAGCGCACACACCGCTGCTTCCTTCGCAGCATATCGATACCAGGCTGAGGACCAAAGCAATAAAAATAAATCCCGATCAGTTTTTTAAAATCGTTATAAAAAGCTATACACGCATAATTTATTTTTTTGAAAATGAATTATCTATGAAAATTATTTCCGACAGATCGTCACTTGATTCAATGCTTGCGCAGTTGAACATCAGACAAAAAATCCGCGGAAAATTTATTGAAGATTTTCAGCTGCTGAATATTTCAAAACGTCAAAAATACTATTTGTATAACTTATTTGAATCTCTTGAGCGCACACGCACAATGTTTACTCAGGATCATCTTGAAATGAAATTATTCACAGAGGCCTTTTTAAGACATGTTCAGGAAGCAATGAAAAACGACCTGAAATCAATTCGTTCGGTTATTCCGATTATTGAAATGATAAATATTAAAGAAGAAGTAATCGAATCATTTCATAAAACCGTAACTCTTTTTGAATTTAATGCCGGACGTATCGGCCGGTATGCAAATCGGGAGTTGTAATCTTTATTCCGTAACCGAGTTTATATAATACATATAATAATACAATTAATAACAACTAAAGTGATGTTTTTTTAAAAAAATCTAAAAATACGCAATTTTTTTTCAATGAATGCTTAACAAAAATCAAATATGATATTAAAATAATATAAAATGTAACTCATTTTAAAATAAAAATACATAAATTCAAAGGGGAAATAATATTATGAAAGAAAAGTTATACACGTTATCAATCGGGGCAAAAATGCTTTCAGTGCATATTAACACGCTGCGCAACTGGATTAAAGACAATCGCCTTGAAGTCATCACTACTCCAGGTGGGCATTACCGGATAATGAAAAGCGCGATGATCAAGTTTATGAAGGAGTATAATTTTCCAATACCGGTAGAGCTTGATGACAAACAGGTGACCATATATGTTATTGACGATGAAGAAAGCGTTCTTGAAACATATACTTCCAAACTGCGCGATTCAGGATATACCAATATTCTCACCTTCACTAACGGGTTTGACGCGCTTCTCAGAATTGCTGAAACTCCCCCAAATGTGATCCTGCTCGATATTTATCTTCCGAAAATGGATGGTTTTGAATTTGCAGCAAAGCTTAAAAGAAATTCCACATCCAAATTGGTTAAAATTATAGCAATTTCCAGCGCAAAGAACATTAAAACAAAAACCGAAAAAAGCGGAATTGATGACTTTTATTACAAAGGCGACGAGTTCCAAATTCTGGTTGATAAAATCAGAGACGTCCTTTTAAAATAGCAGAAGTTATAATAACGAATGACGTGTAATAGAATTACACCTCATTCGTTAGCATTCTGCAAAAAATACGCAGGAAATCTGCCATGGAACTGATTCCACACATAGTTGCAAGAATATCTGCAGGATTTGGCGGTAAAAGCACCACGCTGCTTCTGATAATACTTGCATCAGCAGCGGTATTGATGATTTTTTTACTGCTGTACATTTTATTTCTGCGGAACTATTTCACAAATACAGACGATTTTTTTAAAAGACGATTGCGTGAAATGCGTTCTGACGGAATGATAAAATCTTCCGACAGTATGCTCATTCCGGTAATTCACGGAAAGAAAACAATCATTCCGCTCGAACCGGGAGAATTGCTTCTATTCTATCAGAAATGCCATTATCATTTTTTCAGACTTACGGGAAGTGTGCGCAATATCAATATAGATCTGCTTCTTTCAGATCCGCTTAGTATTAAGGATTTTGAGAATATCGGACGGGGAAGAATCTTTTTTACAAGCAGCATGCTGATTTTTGAAAATGTGAGAAGCCGCAATAAAATAAAATGGATTGATATCAGCGAAATTAAAGTAAAATTTGATATGCTGATTCTCTTTGACAGAGAAGGCTGTCATGCATTTTCCACGGAAAACCCGGAAATACTTTCCGATTTTATTTATAATGTATTCCTGAAGGATATGTAACGCCGCTTCAGGGCTTGTAAAAAAGTATTCGAAAATGCAGCATATACTCGTTACAAAAAAATTAAATTTCAGAAAAATGCTCTTTCTTGTTCTTGTAATCAGCATCCTTCCTTTTCTGGGTTTTCGCTCTGTATATTTTTTCAGACAGCAGTTGGTTTTTGGAAAAGCGCGTAAACTTATTTCTGAAAACAAAGCAGCTGAAGCCGTTGCAATGTATGAAGAGACTCTCACCCGCTATGGGATAAGCCGAAGCGGCGCCAGAGAATATTTAACAGCTAAACTCGCCCTTGCTGAAGCGGTACACATTAATTCTTCATGGCATGATCTTCTGATTGCGTCAGGCAACATGAAATTATCAGGATACATTTCGCCCGCTCTTGCTGATTTCTATCATGCCAAAAGTCTTTATCATCTTACGGGAACTGATGAAATAAAAACCATCAGTCTTCTCAATAAAAGTCTTTCTTCCTCCGGGAAAGAAAATTATTCAGAGATAACCAAATTATTAATTAATGCGTATAACCGGGTGGGCAACTATGACCGTGCGCTTCTGCATTTATCAAACATAATACACATCGAACCTGATGATCCATATCTACAATATCAAAAAGGTGAACTCCTTTTAAATAAAGGAGAGAGACAGTCAGCCAGGATTATTTTAAATGATTTGATACATGCGTATCCTTACAGCATATATGTGCAGAAAGCGGCGCGGATGCTTCTTGGGATACTTGCCAAATATAATTTATCAGAGGAATCATTGTATGTCCTGACCTATATGTTTGAAAAAAGTAATGCAGATCCCTTTTTTGCTGCAGAATACAGTCACTCTCTCTATTGTAACGGACAAAAAAAAAAAGCACGATCAGTGTTGAAAATCAGCATTGACAGTAATCCCGACAGTAAAGAATTAAAAAAATTGCTCGCAAAGTATAATTGATTTAATGATTTCCCAGATACTTAACACAGGATAAAAAATGAGTAAAAGATTCTTCTCTATATTTGCAAGAGACTTCGGTATTGATCTTGGTACTGCGAATACATTGGTATATATTGAGGGCGAAGGAATTATTCTTGATGAACCCAGTGTCGTTGCAATCGATAAAAACACACAGCAGGTATTAGCCGTTGGTTCTGAAGCGAAACGAATGCTCGGCAGAACACCCGGAAATATTATTGCAGTTCGGCCGATGCGGGACGGAGTTATTGCAGATTTTGAAACTGTCGAAAAAATGATAAGGTATTTTATTAAAAAAGTTACCTCCGGCAGAAGTCTGATTAAACCCAAAATTGTTATTGGTGTGCCTTCGGGCATTACCGAAGTGGAGCGGCGCGCGGTCCGTGAGTCTTGTGAACAGGCCGGCGCGCGTGAAATTTACCTCATTGAAGAACCCCTCGCAGCAGCAATCGGCGCGCAAATGCCTGTTAATGAACCTGCGGGCAACATGATAGTCGACATCGGCGGCGGTACTACGGAAATAGCGGTTATTTCGCTCGGAAGTATGGTTGTGGAAAACAGTATCAGAGTAGGAGGGGATGAATTTGATGAGGCAATAATTCAATTCATGAAGCGTACCCACAGTATTTCTATCGGGGAAAGAACAGCAGAAACCATCAAGATAGAATTTCTGGACGTATGGAATTATAATTCAGATGAGTTATACGAAGTAAAAGGACGTGATTCCATTACGGGTCTTCCCCGCTGTCAGATGATTACCAAAGCCGAAATGCGTGATGCGCTGGAAGAACCTATCGGACAGGTAATTCAGGAAATCAAAACTTCTCTTGACCAAACACCTCCGGAACTGGCCTCGGATATTATTGACCGCGGCATTGTGCTTTCTGGCGGAGGAGCACTTATTAAAGGGCTAAAAAATCTGTTATCCGAAGAAACGGGCGTTCCGGTTATTGTAGCTGAAGATCCGCTGAAATGTGTTGTCAAGGGCACGGGTATATATCTGATGGAACTGAAAAATATGAATCGTACAAAAAAATTCCTGCAGTTCTAATGTACGGCGGCGGGAAAGATTCCAAATACAAAAGTCTCATTTCATTCAGTATTTTTGCCACTCTTGGTTTTATTATTTTTTATATCAGTTACTTAGGTGCAGATCAGGTACTGAAAAAACCTTACCTGCTGCTGATATATCCTTTTCAGGTACTGGGTCGGACAGTATCTGAGAAAATCGACTTCAGAATTAGTACTGTCCGCGAGTTGAACGAAACCAGACAAGAACTGTTAAAAACTCAGATTGAGCTGTTAAAATACCGCAGCACTTTTGCTGAAATGGAAATTTTAAAAGAAGAAAACCGCAAATTACAACAACTGCTGCAGCTGCGGCAAAACGTGAGTTTTCAGAATCTCCCCGCGCGCATAATTTCTAAAGATTCACAAAATCTTTTCAGCACCATCATTATTGATAAGGGTACTGCAGACGGTCTGACAAACGGCTTGCCTGTAATCGGTTTTACCGGCGGGACTATGGCGCTGGTCGGATACATTCTTGAATGCGATGAAATTTTTGCGAGAGTGCGGACAATTACTGATCCGATGTGTCAGGTCGGTGTCAGTATTCTCGGCAGCGCAGATACCGGAATTCTGCGCGGATTAGCGCCGGAAAACAATATATGCCTCATTGAGTATATAGACCGCAAACTCCAATCACTCTCCGGTAAGCAGGTATTGTCCAGCGGGCTGGGCGGTAAATACCCGAAAGGTTTATATATCGGTACTATTTCTGAAGTTATCCGGAAAAACTACGGCTTATTTCAGGAAGCATTTTTAATTCCGCATATCAACTTTTTTAATCTGGAAAGTGTTTTTATTCTGCTGGATGATAATTCTGTCAAAAAGTCACAGAAAAAATGACCAGAATACACTTCTTTTTCTTTCTTTTTTTCGTTTTAATCATATCAGCTTTGCAAGGTTCACCGTATTATGCGCACACAATCAGTATTTTCAATGTTAAAGTCAACAGTTTAATCCTTGTGTCCGCTCTCGCGGTACTCATTTATCCGAGAGTTCCCGCACTATGCTTTGTATTTTTAGCCGGATATTCGGCTGATATGATCTCCAATACCTATTGCGGTTTTTACATTATGAGTTTTTTCGCCGGGTCGCTGCCCGTCTTTTTTACGAAGTCATTCATTTCCGAGCAGAGTATTCCCGTTTTTGCTCTGGAAGTTTTTGTGTGTACCGCGTGTAAAACAGCAGCAGAAGTGATACTTCTCGGTATATTTTATCCCAACGTTTCTCTTTCCCTGTATCTTAAAAACACAGCTCTTCTGGAAATTATTATTAACACTGCGGCTTCTGTCCCGTTTTTTTTTTTATTTCTCAGTTTGTGTTCTCTCAGACAATTTTTCCGGCGGTAAATTCAGTGTATGTTTTTTTGTAAAGAGTGCGGCGCTGAATTCTTAAAATGGGAGGGCAGATGCAGATTTTGTTCTGCATGGGGTACGATAAGTGCCGTACCGACTCCGGCTTCCGGTATTCGTAATACAAATAAAAAAAGTAAAAGAAGTTCTTTAAAAAATAATCCGGCTGTTTCAGGCAGGACTGTACCCGGTATTCTCCCGGTTTCATGCGCACATCCTGAGAACCGCTCATTTTCTTCGCCCGAAATTAATAATTTTAGAACCGAACAGTTGTATTGCACGACTGGTATTAAAGAAATTGATACTTTATTCTCAGGGGGGGGCGGGGGGATTACACAGGGCGCAGCCTATCTCATCGCCGGAGAACCCGGTATTGGCAAGTCGACTTTTCTTCTTCTTCTTGCGGCATCTCTAAAGGACAGAGTATTATATATTTCGGGAGAAGAAACCGCAGCGCAAATTCAAAAGCGCGCAATGCGGACAAATACTGCGCGTGAGAATATTTTTATTGTCAACAGCAGCAATATAAACGAAATATGTTCTTTAATTACTGAAAATGATGAAAAACCGTTTTCCTATGTTTTTATTGATTCTATTCAAATGCTGTACGATCCGCTGCATGAAAGTCCGGCCGGGTCTCCGGTACAGGTCCGTATTACCGCTCAGATTCTCTTGCATTTATGCAAAGAAAAAAATATTACTTTGCTTCTCACCGGTCATATCACCAAAAGCGGCGATGTAGCCGGTCCAAAGGTACTGGAACATATGGTTGACGGCACAATTTTTATGCATAAACAGGCATCAATCGGCGGTCTTCATGATCTGCGGGTATTTAAACCTGTAAAAAACCGTTTCGGATCCACCGAAGTTACCGGGATTTTTATCATGACCGGACAGGGCCTCACGGTTTGTACAGATGAAGTGTTAAGTCCTGATCTGACAACCATGTGCAAAGCCGGTACTTGTCTTTATCCACATTTTATAGGGCGCCGGCTCTTTTTCGGAGAAATCGAATCACTTACAGTCAAAACAGAAATCAATTTTCCCCGCCGGTCGGCAGAGGGTATTTCTTCAGGACGGCTCGCGCGTCTTTTGGCCATTCTTGAACGTTATGCCGGAATTAATTTGACCGACAAAGATGTGTATGTTCAAATATCAGGCGGTCTCAGGTCAGACGACATTACCTGCGATGCGTCTCTTATTGCGGCTGTATACTCTTCTCTTAAGGATATAACAATTCCCCGGAATGTACTTTTTCTGGGTGAAATAGGCCTCAGCGGAGAAATCAAACGTCTTGACGATGCAGGTGTCAGACTGAAAGAAATATCAAGATTTGGAAATTTTTCCACCGCAGCACATTCCGATAATCCGGCAGTGCAGTGGAATATTTCTGGCATCACGGAATTAATTGAAGTAATTCACAAGGTCAATATTCACTTATAATTTAAGAGGTCTCTCTTTTTTATCATTTCCAGCATCTGCAGTATTTTTTTTTCATACATACCATACCAAGAAGGAGCAAGCTGGCACTCGGTTACTTCATACCCTCCCTTCTGATAAGACTCGGGTAATGCTCCGTAATGAAGGTATCCATTGGAATAGGCGGCAATAATAGTGTGGGCATACGGAGATTTATTTTTAAGTCTTAACGCAGGAGCCGTAAGGAGTTCAGTTGCAGTAGTTATAATTACGCAATTACCGATCCGGAGAGCCAGACATTGACTTAGAAATGGTTTGCTTCCGGAAGCGTCAATGAGCGATTTATGAAAGCGCAGAGTTGCGAGGTTTTCATTTATTACAATGATCCGGTTAAGGAGTCTGACATTTTGTTCAAAGGCGCGCATTTTGTCACGAACTGTGTGTATCATACTGTTTTGCGTGTCTTTTCCTGAAGTGTGTTTCGTTTTTTTGCAGTAAAAATAATTACAATCCATATAGTCCTTAAGATCGAAACTACAGCTTTTTGTCTTTTTGGATAATTCTATCCGTTCCTTTTCCAAAGCGTGAATTATTTTACCGATGTCCCTGCGCCGCGGCAATGCAATGTAATCTGATTCAGAATCTATGGAAGCAGTGATGGGTCTGATTTTTTTAAAGATGCGAAGAGTGCTTTCAGCCAAATATCTTCCGTATTTTTCTGTATTCCGAACCGATAAAAAATTCTTATAACCAAGATCACAAATGTCTCCGGCCGCTCCTTGTAGAAACAGCGCCACCGCGTCGTTTCCCAGCTCTTTTTCGATTATAGCTGAAGCAGTCCCCGGAATATTGGCAGAAAGATCATTTTGCGGATTTGCCCATAGCAGATGACAGGCAAAATTGTACACAACGGCAAGAGGTGTGCCGTCAATGTGGTCAATACGGATAACATACACGCCGGTGTCAACTGGTCCGCGGGTAAGTATTTCATCTTCGGGCGGTGACGGGTGCGCGTGTCTGATAGTCCAGTCCCTTCCGTCACGAAGGGTTACGGTTCGGTTCATGCTTATTCTTTTTTCTGCTCCGGTTCCGTATCCCGCTTTCGCCGGCCGCATGTTTTTCGAAGCCCGTACAACTGTGCGCGTTATGCGATCAATAATTTTATCTTCATCAATTAAAAGCCTGCCTGGCGGATGAGTGTGAGAAGCGTTTACAAGAATATTTTCGCCGGAAATACTGCTGATTTTTTCTATTGATGACCTGAGCTTAGGTAAAAAATTTTTACTTGTATCAGGAAGTGTTCCTTTTGTTATCTCACGTCCGCCAATAGCTGTTGTATCGATTGTAATGAGTATAATACTTTTTTTACCGTCATTAATAATCAGTATTTTTGCATACAGGGGATCTTTGACTTTCCTTCCGCTGCTATAGAAGGTCAGATCACAACGTTGCGCGGACGCGTACAACGCAGAACCGCTGTTTTTACAAACTGATTTTAAATCAGACATATATTATCTCTCTGCCGAACTGTATTTTTTAGCCGTCATGCAGCCATGAGATTGAAGGGCGGTATTTTGCCATGATATTATAATTTTTTAATGATTTTATTGTCAGGCAGAGCGGATAATACAGTGGTATCAGGTGGTACGGATTCCACAAGCCAGACATTACCGCCGATAACTGCATTCCTGCCGATAACCGTACCGCCGCCGAGAATAGTGGCACCGGCATATATAACCACATTATCCTGAATTGTAGGATGCCTTTTTCCGGATTTCTTTTCTTTATCGCGCAGCGGATTTAACGCACCAATTGTCACACCTTGATACATTGTAACCCGTCTGCCTATTTCTGCCGTTTCGCCGATTACCACACCGGTACCGTGATCGATGAAAAAATAAGTTCCTATTTTTGCACCGGGGTGAATATCTATGCCGGTACGGGCATGCGCCCGTTCGCTCATAATACGGGGAATAAGCGGAACATTCAGCCGGTATAATTCATGCGCGATACGGTGCGTAGCTATGGCAGACAATCCGGGATAACTTAAAATGATATCTTCAAAACTTTTAGCCGCCGGATCATTATCAAACGCTGCTGAAATATCGGTTTTTAACTGACTCCGGATAACCGGCAGAGCCGAGAGAAGCTGCCGGCATATATCTTTCTCACATACAGGCCGGATTTTGCCCTTCACACAAAGATTGCGCTTCCGGCAATTAACCACACGTGAAATTTCGGGACAGAGCATTCCTGAGGCTTTATGCAGCAGGGATTCTGTCCGTCCGGAAAGTTCTGCGGAGGTTACTTTATCTCCGAAAAAACCGGGAAAAAGGATCTGAAACAGCACATCGAGGACAGCGGAAATAACTGCTGAGTCAGGGAGATTCGCGCCGTCGGTGTTATTTATTGCTTTTTTATCCTTGTATGTCGCATTAATTTTATTCGCGATTATTTTCGCATCTATTGTTTCAAGCATAGTTAATTATACAATGGGATTACAAACCTTTTCACGCTGCCTATAGAAAAAATATTTAATTTTTTTGAAAAATAAAAAGGTAGTTAAACCCGCGCAGATAAAAATTTTCTTTTACCGCAGCCTTGTGATAATTGCCTTTTTGTAAATCTTTATTATGACGGGTTACAGTGATGATGTCGACCGGTGTGAATATTTTTTCTGATATTGAAAATAATTTAAAACCAACCGGCGCAAAACCACGGCGTACTTTAAAAAAATCACATACGTATAATGCAAGATATCCATTGTGTTTCAGCACACGATGGGCTTCTTTAATTGCTTTTTCCATCCTTGTGAAATATTCCGGAGAAAACGCACTGAGTTTGCCGATACACCGGGGGTTGTCAGAATAATTGATATGATCGGAATATGGCGGATCCATAAAAACCAATGCTGCTTTGCCGCTTCCCAGAGGGATTTTATCAGCTGAGGCATACGTAATATCCGGCCGCCTGGGAGCTATATCATATCCACGCGCTTGTCTGTTGGTTTCGCGGGCGACATCAGGCATTGTACCGCTTCCGCAAAAGGGATCAATTACAAGATCATTCGGCAGAGTGTATTTCTGGATACAATTCCATATGACGTACGAGGGTGTTGCGCCGGTAAAATTAATGTCACCCTGCGGCGGGCCGGCATAATTTTGAGAAGGGAAATCCCAAAGTGTTGTTGATTGAAGAAAAGGTTTCCTTGCCATCGAAGTATGCTATCATATTGTTTTTAATAATTCAATGAGAAAATCAGGGCTGTCGTTTATGAGAAAAGTCATGCCCTGTCAACACGGAAAAATTGGTACACACATGCATTCTGCTTGATATATCTATGCTAAGGAAAACGTCCGCGATCAGATCGTCAGTATTAATGTGTCAAACATTAACTCGATAATTCAATATAACGAAAGGGAGAATCGGTTAAAGAATATATAAGAAAATATAAATGTTTTTCTTGCACAAAACAAGTAATTAATGTACAATGAATATGTCCTCGAAATTATTGATAAATACAGCACTCCGGGATATTAGAAAAAGACAATAACCTTACAGCGCAGCTAACCAGACCTTCGATCCTTCGCTGCTTTAGTTGCAGAGCTGAATCGTAATAAAGACGAGGAAAAACTAATGTGTGAAAATATTTTAGATATCCGTGAGCTTACTGTCGAGTACCGCACCGAAAACGGAATTTTTTACCCTGTGCATAATATATCCCTCAGTATTAAACCCGGCGAGACTCTTGCGCTTGTGGGCGAATCAGGCTGCGGTAAAAGTACTGCCGCTCTCGCAATTATGAATCTTCTGCCTCCCTGCGGTAAAATAACTCATGGCAGTATTGTTTTTAATAATATCAATCTTTGTCTTCTCAGTGAGAAAGATATTTCCCGGTACCGGGGCAGACATATCGGAATGATTTTTCAGGAACCGATGACTGCGCTTAATCCGGTTTTCACCATACAAAATCAATTACAGGAAGTTTTCCATACGCATACACAAATGAACGCCGAAGCGGTGTATACCCAATGTGTTGCTATTCTTACCGCTGCCGGAATTGCAGATCCGAAACGGATATTATCGCAATATCCGCATGAACTGTCCGGAGGAATGCGGCAGCGCATAGTTATTGCAATGGCGGCTGCCTTAAAACCTGAATTATTAATTGCTGATGAACCGACCACCGCGCTCGATGTGACAATACAGGCTCAGATAATGCGGTTATTTAAAAAAATGCGCAAAGAACACAGAAGCGCGATGCTGCTTATTACGCATGATCTGGCCTTAGTTGCAGAAGAAGCCGATACTATAGCCGTTATTTACGGCGGGAAAATAGTCGAAATGGCGCCTACAGCAGAACTCTTTAATAATCCTCTGCACCCTTATACCCGGGCGCTTCTTAAATCCATACCGGGAATAAATTCAGACAGACAAAAACCTTTATTCGTTATTGAAGGCTCGGTCAGTGAAACCAGTCCATCGGACAAATGCTGTGTCTTTTTTCAAAGATGTCCATACGCGGTAGATCAATGTGCCTTACGCGAACCCGGACTTGAGGATAAAACCTCCGGACATGCGGCAGCTTGTATTATTGATGCATTCAAACCGGATTAACATCCGCTGGTGTCAATTTCTCAGTCTGCAGTTCGGCGCAATCTTTTGCGCCGCATATTGAAAATTCCGCATTTCTGACAGAGAATACGGCTTATAATCCATGTATTTTTTATCGAGTGTTGTTTTCGGATTAAACTGCTGCAGATACCAATTACTGCAGCTATGCACCAGTTCAGCTATTGTGAGTATATCTTTCAAATCTACAATGCCAGGGACAATTGTGGTGCGGAATTCATGCGCTATTCCGGAGGTACGCACATATTCGATACTTTTTTTAACCCGCGTGCCGCAATCAGCATTGTTGCCGCCCAGCAAGCCGTACTTTTCAGGATCTGTTTTTATATCCATAGCAATATAATCGCAATTCAGTGTGCGTAATACATCAGGATGCAGTCCATTAGTGTCGATTTTAATCCGCAGATTATGCATGCGAAGTAAAGAAATGAGTTCATGTATCCGGGGATAAAAACAAGGCTCACCTCCGGTGATAGCAACTGCCTGTACTATTCCTTTGCGTGTGCGGAGAAAAGAATCAAGATCAGAAAAAGAAATTCCATTCGTCTCAGAAAAATAATGTTCCTGAGGGTATTCAGACGCAGCAGATCTCAATAAATCAGGATTATGACAATACGGGCACCTGAGACTGCAACCACTGACAAAAATTACCGATGCGATAAAGGGAGGATAATCGATAATACTTGTTTTATGCAGAAATACGGGAAAATTATCTCGGGACAGGAATTTTTTCTCCGGCCTGCTTTACTTCCTGCGCATTAGATGTTCGAAAAACCTCGCAGCCTTTCTCATCGAGAAAAATTACTGTCGGCACACTGAATATATTATGTTTTTCAGCCATCTCGTGCATGGACTGTTCATCGGTATTAATATGAAGACCCTTTATGTGCAGACTTTCCACCACACTATGCACAGGAGGGCAATTCGGACATGTTTTCCTGAAAAAATACAGATATGAGTGCGGTGTCCGGATCAGATCAGCGGGAGTATCGGTTGAAACATGGAGCGGGGTAATTACCTGTGTTTTTTTCTTTTTTTCATCTTCTTTGGACAGTGGAGAAAAATAACTCCGGTGTCTGTGTTCTTCAAGCTTACCCCTGTTCCAGTTCTTGACGGAACGGTAGTAACCGACAATACGCGAATATACTTCGGTTTCGGTCATTGCGCCATTTTCGCTGCAGCGCGGACATAACACCTGTTCGCCGCTTAAATATCCATGCTCAGGACAAATAGAGAAAACCGGTGATATCGTAAAATAAGGAATACGGTAATTGGATGCGATTGTTTTCACCAGATTTCTGCTCGCTTCCCATGAGGGAAGTGCTTCTCCAAGAAATGCGTGAAACACCGTACCGCCAGTATAGGCGGCCTGAAGATTTTCCTGCAGATCGAGCGCTTCAAATATGTCTGTGGTATAATCAACCGGAAGCTGTGTTGAGTTGGTGTAGTACGGTTCCTTTTCTCCGGAGGTGAGTATATCCGGAAATGCTTTTTTATCATGTCGTGCAAGCCGGTAACTGGTGCTTTCTGCCGGGGTTGCTTCAAGATTAAAAAGGCAGCCAGTAGACTCCTGGAAATCGGCGATGCGTTTTTTCATGTAGGTAATGACCTCCAGGGCAAACGTCTTTCCTTTTTCTGATGTAATGTCTGTTTTCATAAAATTAAGAAGACACTCATTCATTCCTACTAGACCAATGGTACAGAAATGAGAATCAAGGTTCTTTAAATACCTTCGCGTATAGGGAAATAAGCCGCCGTTCATAAGCCGTGTGATTATTTTCTTCTTTATTACCAGCGATTGCGACGCCAGATTTAACAGGCGATCAAGGCGGTAAAAAAAGTCATCCCGTGACTGAGCAAGATAGCCTATACGGGGTAAGTTGATTGTAACCACGCCTATTGAACCGGTGAGCTCATCGGAGCCGAACAGACCGCCGCCTTTTTTCCGCAACTCCCGTTTATCAAGCTGCAGCCGGCAGCACATTGAGCGGACATCATTCGGATTGAGATCGCTGTTGAGAAAATTCTGAAAATACGGAGTGCCGTATTTTGATGTCATGGTAAACAGGAGACGGGCATTCGGGCTATCCCAGTCAAAGTTTTCGGTAATATTGTATGTCGGTATTGGGTATTGGAAACCTCTTCCTTCTGAATCACCGTCAAGCATAAGTTCGATGAAGATTTTATTAATACAGTCCATTTCCGGTTGGCAGTTCCCGTAGGTAAAGGCCTGTTCTTTTCCTCCGACAACCGCCGGTCTGTCTTTTAAATCGTCGGGAACCACCCAGTCAAAAGTTACATTTGTAAAGGGAGCCTGACTGCCCCATCTGGAAGGCGTATTTACACCGAAAATAAAACTCTGCAGGGATTGCCGTACATCAGCTTCACTGAGCCTGCCAGTACGAACAAACGGGGCTAGATATGTGTCAAAACTTGATAGCGCCTGCGCGCCGGCCCATTCATTCTGCATTACACCGAGAAAATTTACTATTTGCTGCGATAGAGTTGAGAGGTGTTTTGCTGGTTTGGAAGAAATTTTTCCGGGTACTCCGCCGAGACCTTCTGCTATGAGCTGCCGGAGAGACCATCCCGCGCAATACCCGCTGAACATAGATAAGTCGTGTATATGGAAATCGGCATTTTTATGCGCGTCTGCAATATCTTCAGGGTATATATTTTTAAGCCAGTAATTTGCGGTAAGTGTGCCTGAATTGTGTAAAATCAAACCGCCGAGAGAAAAATTAACATTGGCGTTTTCGTTTACGCGCCAGTCGGATTGCGCAAGATATCCATCCATGGTTTGGTCGATATCAACCATGAGTTTTTTCATATCGCGCATTGTTTCACGCTGCGCGCGGTATAAAATATACGCCTTTGCTACATCCGCAATTCCGTTTTCAATAAGGACAATTTCAACAAGATCCTGAATTTCTTCTATTGCGGGTGCGGAATTACGGTGCCTGGCAAGATTGCGTTCCAGGATTTTGCTTTCAACTTTTTGAGATAAGTTTTTAATTAATTTTTCGTCTTTTTCACCGCGGACAGAGAGAAAAGCTTTTCTGATTGCTTCGGATATGTTATTCTGTTCGTATCTTGCGAGCGTACCGTCCCGTTTGATTACATATTTCAGAATTGCCTCTTTTGAAGAGACTTTTTTATGCTGTTCAAGAAACTCTCCCCAGCTGTTTTCTATTGACTCAATTCCTGTCGCCTTCATTTGTCCCCCTCCCGAATAGAGTAAAGTGTGTTACCTGCACTTTTTCTGCACACCACGTCACTCATGAAATATTTGTTCATTTTACATCATTTTTGTTCAGCTGTCAAATCTATAACTGGTATTTGAAAAAAAAGTATCTGTTATCACCACCGGGTATCATCTGTGCCGTGATGTGGTGCCGGTTCCAGCGGCGATGTCGGTAAAAATTCCGACTATTTCTTCATCAAATTGAGTGTGCGCATTTTCTCTCAGACAGCTTATTGCTGCATCATTGTCCATTGCGTCACGGTACGGCCTGACGGATGTCATTGCGTCGAAGGCATCGGCAACCGCTATTATTCTCGCCATTAATGGAATCTGAGTCTTGGACAAACGGTCAGGATATCCTTCGCCGTCCCAGCGTTCATGATGATGTTTAATGCCAGGAATGCTTTTTTCAAGAAATTTTAAGGGCGTTAATAAATCAGCTCCGCGCTCAGGATGTGTTTTTATGGAGGTATATTCAGAAATTGAAAGCGCATTTTTCTTTTTAAGAATATTATCTGAGATGGCAATTTTCCCGATATCGTGTAATCTGCACGTCTGATAGAGGATATCAATTTCTTCATCGCTCAGACCCATTTTTTTTGCAACTTGCACCGCGTAATCTGCAACGCGTGCGGAATGGCCGCTGGTATATGTATCGCGGGCCTCAAGGGCGAGAACAAGAGCGTGTATAGTCCCGTAATAATTTTTTTTTATATTATCGAACAATGCAGCATTGTGTATTGCACCTGCTACATGATTTGCAAAAGCGCACAGAAGATTGACGGTTTCTTCGTTGAAGTTAGTAATGGTTTTATTGTATACACTGATTATTCCGATGACTTTTGAATTGCCGTCGCGAATCGGTACTGAAGCGAGAGAAACTAATCCCTCCTGTTTAAGATAGGATGTGTATTGTATCCGGGTGTCCGTAGCTAAATTTTCGATTGTTATAGGCACTCCGTCTTTGACAACCCTTCCGCCAACACCTTCGCCGATTTTAAGATTGCCTTTTTTTTTATAATCAGGACTAACGCCTCTGGCATACATTATGACAAGTTCATTTGTTTCAGAGTCAAGAAGCCGGATAGAGCATGCGTCGGTGCGGGTTATTTCGTTTGCGAGATTGGCAATACGCGCCAGGGCTTCTTTAAGATCAAGTGTGGTGAGTACCTGTTCACTTAACCTGAACAGCGTTTCCATTTCTTTCATTTTTTTTATAAGGCTTTTACGGTATAATTCATTTTCAACAACAACCGCCATATGACCGGTTATGGATAAAAGTGAACTGAGGTTTTCTTCAGTAAATGGGGGGGAATTTTTGTAATTGTTCAGTGTGAGTACACCTAATGCAGCATGCCTGCTTTTGACCGGAACGCAAAGGACTGACCGCCCGTAGTCTGAATGAACCGGCCCAATAGTAAATTGTGAATTTTTTGTTACGTCGTCAATACAGAGAGGCTCACCCTGCGAAAAAACACGCCAAAGAATATTTTTTTTGTCCATGCGTATGGTTTTATCGGACCCCGGGGTAACTTCTTTGTCAGATGCGGCGACTTCAAGGCTGTTGTTCTGTTTATTATACAGAAAGAGAATTCCGCCTTCAGCGGAAACAAGTTTTTTTGCTATACGGAGCATTGCGGTAATCATTTCATTAAAATCTGCGGTTGAGTTAAATTGTGTTCCGATTATATCGAGTGCAGTTTTCCTGTCAAATTCCGGTTGTTTTTTAGTAAAAAGCTGTTGTATTATTTGACGCAGAGAAGACCGGGCAATATTACCCCGGGAGGAAAATAATAAAAGAAAGAGTAAAATAGCGAGAATAAGGGTATTTATGAAGGGCCAAATACTGTGTAAGTGCATAACTATGTAATGAGCAGGTTACTTAGTGGATACTCAGTGGTTTATCAGTAAAGGAATGATACACAATTTACCTGTTAAATGCAAGTTTTTTCGATAAAAAAAATAGATTTTAATAAAAAAAAGTATTATATTATAATGGTGTGTAGTGCTGATAAAATCCTTTTAAATTCTGATCTTTCAGACCCTAAGGTAAACTATAATCTTACCTCAGCAGGAAACCCCATCTCTCACCGCAGTAGCAGTCCGGTTGGCGTGCTTCTTCTTCATGGATTTACAGGTACTCCGCATAGTATGCAGCACCTTGCCGATACCTGCATACGTGCCGGCTATAATGTTGAATGTCCATGTTTTGCCGGACATGGTACTCATTGGCGGGAAATGAACAAGGTCAATTGGAAGGATTGGCTGCAGGATGCACAAAATGCATTACAGCTTTTAACCATGAGAAGTACGCATGTATTTATCGCAGGTCTCTCAATGGGCGGAGCGCTGGCATTCCTTGTGAAGTCAGAAGAAAAAATCAAGGGAATAATTCTTATCAATCACGCGCTTTTTGTGATTCACAATTGGAAGGCACGGATGTTATCCGTATGTAGTTTTTTTCTTCCAGGGGTTTGGTCCGGGCCAAGTGACATATCAGACTTTGCGGCCAGCGCAAATGCGTATCCCTGGATCCCGCTTCGCGCGCTGCGCAGTTTTCTCCGGATAACCGGCTTGGCGAAAAAAGCACATTCAGCCATAACTGTTCCGGTATTAATTTTTAAATCTATTCAGGATCGTGTTATTTCCATACACAGCGTATGGTATACACTGCGGGAAATTAAATGTACTGTCATACATCTGGTCTGGCTTCAGAACAGCCGGCATACCGCAACCGCCGATTATGATAAAACAATAATCTCCGGACGGACACTGGCTTTTATTAAAGATACCCTGCAACAGTGAAACATACAGGTTTGCCGCCGCAGGAGTTAATCAGTCCTTTTTTCAGGCGCCTTATTCAAAAACAAGGTCATCCAAAAGAACTAATCCGCCAGGTATATCCTGATGCGCGTGAAAAACGACATTGCTGCACCGAACTGGATCCGCTTGGAGACAAATCTCATTTCAAATCAGGTATAATTCAACGGTTTAAAAATAGAGTTTTACTCATTACTTCAGCAAAATGCTTTTCACAATGCCGTTTTTGTTTCCGTCAAAATATTTTGTCCGCCTTTCAGGGAATTTCAACTTTTTCCGAATGCGATACCATAACCGCGTCGTTGAAAAATTATAATGCTGTCTCGGAAATAATTCTTTCCGGAGGCGAACCATTTTGCATGGAACCGGAAATACTTAACTATCTTATTGCCGGTATTGGCCGGATTAATACGATAAAAACCATACGGATTCATACACGAATGCCGGTTTTTAATCCCGGTGTGTTAAAAAAAAAGACAATTAAAATTCTTCAGGGTTCCGGAAAAATTATTGTTATTGTCGTTCATATAAATCATGCTTTGGAAATTTCAAATGAATGCGCACAGACACTTCTTGAATTATCAAAAAGCGGTTTTGTCGTACTGGCGCAATCTGTTCTGCTTGCTGGTATAAATGATTCTTTTGCCGCACTTTCCCGCTTGTATAAAGCCCTGGCCGCATGCCGAACACTGCCGTATTATTTACATCAACTGGATAATGCACAAGGCAATGCGCATTTTTTTGTACCCGAAGAAAAAGGAAAAAGAATGATACGCAGGCTTCGGGACGAGATTCCGGGATATCTCGTTCCCCGGTATGTACGGGATGGGAAAAATTTTAACGCAAAAAAAAATTTGATTTAGAAATCGGTGAAAATGTGATTAGTATTTTTACGGCTACTTTACCCTCTCGCAGTATTCGCCTGTTTCCACATTTACGATTATTTCATCGCCCTGATTGATAAATAACGGGACATTAACCATAGCGCCGGTTTCAATTTTTACGGGCCGGTTTGAATTATTTGCGGTGTCGCCTTTAATTCCCGGTTCTGCTTCAATTATTTTAAACGGAAGTTTCTGTTTCTGAAATGACACATTAACCGGCTCTCCTTCGGCGAAAAATAAAATAAGAGCCTGCTCAGGCTTGAGAAATTGGGCGACACTCTCTCCGACAACGTTAATATCGACACTGTACTGTTCGTAATTTTCATTATCCATCAGCACAAAGTTTTCGCCTTCTTTATACAGAAACTGCACATTCCGGCGCTCAGAATCGACCATTTCAATTTCGGTCCCGGATTTCAAGGTCACTTCGATAATTTTTCCTGTGGTTACTTCTTTGAATTTGACACGGTAAAATGCCGAACCTTTTCCAGGGCTTACGAAAAATACATCTGTCACAAACCATAGCTTATTTTCCCGTTTAATTACCTGTCCTTTTGTCAGATCTGCTGTTGTTGCCATACTGTTTCCTTTTTATGATTCCTTTTATTATGAATTTTAAAATTTTAAACCAAATAAGTATACGGGCGCATTATTTAAAACAGCTCAACATCCTGTTCGTTGGGGCGCTGCATTTGTGCGTTTTTGATAATTTCATCGAGCGCATCACCGCTGATGCGCCCCATGGAAACCATATCTTCCATTATGCTGTAGAATGAACTGTTTCTGATATCCTGACCGTAAATTTCCTCTGCATTGATCAAACCCATATCGATGAGGAAAAGGACAAGAGCGGAAATATTGGATACCACCGTATCAAGCGGTTCGATAGTATCAAGAAGTGCGCGGGTGTAGTCTTCGTCGTTATCTCCTAGACTGACTACTTTCTGAAGAAATGGTCTGCTCTTTCGCATTATGTGTCCGATGGATTTAAGTAAGGGAATATCGGAGTTGGCAATATTCGGAAGAGTAAGTTTGATATAATCAACTGATTTCAGGACTTTTTTTTGTTCGGTTTTTTCTCCGAGAAGCCGCGTAACTTTTGCTTTGAGATAATCGTTTTTTATTTCGCTTTGTTCATAGAGTTCACGTAATGTACTGAGCACATCCCGTACCAATGAAAGGTTTTCTTTAAGTATTTCCTGTGTGCGTTTGAGCTTTGACAACAACCGCGTTTTTGCATCTACCTCGTCAATATCGAACGGTTTGGATATGAAATCATCCGCACCGCTGAGGTACCCCTTGTGTTTTACTTTACCGTCAGTTTTACCTGAAATAAGACAGACTTTTATATTTTTATTCAGCGCTTTAATTTCTGCGCAAATATCTGCACCGTTCCCATCGGGAAGAATCAAATCAAGAAACAATACATCCGGAATAAATTTTTGTATCTCTTTCCGCATTGACACGGCATCAAGAGCAGTGGAAACACTATACGATTCTTTACTGTCATTCAGAATGGCAGAAAGAAGATCGATAATGGAGGGATCATCGTCAACGAGTAAAATATGCGGTATGTCCGGGGAATTTTCAACAAGCATGTGCAGAGTCTATGGCTACAATATAATATGAAACGGCGAAAGACACAACTATCCCTTTTAGCTCATAATTAATGTTACCGAAAAGATAGCGGATAGCTCATAATTCGTGTTACCATAGGGATTATGACTATGGCAACAAAAAATGAGATATTTAATCGATATGTAAATGAATAC
>Ga0180008_1000105_pt1 | contig 86979 bp, 83 predicted proteins | sample MM_PW_MetaG_FD_121121 | JGI IMG/M metagenome (GOLD analysis project Ga0180008, IMG submission 121121) | Groundwater microbial communities from the Aspo Hard Rock Laboratory (HRL) deep subsurface site, Sweden - MM_PW_MetaG | ecosystem: Environmental > Aquatic > Deep subsurface > Groundwater... | reverse complement strand
TACTTTTGCAAAAATAATTTTTCACACTTAAACCGTTTATAGCATGCAACTGTATAACACTTTAAGCGCAGAAGAAAGAGCCATCATGATTGATGATGCCGGAAAACAAAGACTTACTTTGTCGTTCTATGCTTATGCGCAAATCTCAGATCCAACACAATTTCGTAACGATTTATTCCGTGCTTGGGACCCATTAGTGGTTCTTGGTCGAATATATGTAGCCAAAGAAGGAATAAATGCTCAGTTATCACTTCCTGCAGATAATTTCTATGCTTTTAAAGATACTATCGAAGCCTACGATTTCATGAAAGGGATGCGATTGAATATTGCCGTAGAGCATGATGATCACTCGTTCTTGAAACTGACGATTAAAGTGCGTGACAAAATTGTTGCCGATGGTTTGAATGATGAAACTTTTGATGTGACAAACATTGGAGTGCATTTGAAAGCCAAGGAATTCAACGAAATTTTGGATGATCCCAATACAATTGTAGTTGATTTTCGAAATCATTACGAAAGTGAAATCGGCTATTTTAAAGGAGCGATTACGCCAGATGTAGATACTTTTCGCGAATCTTTACCGATTATCAACGAGCAACTACAAGATTTTAAAGAAGATAAAAACTTAGTGATGTATTGCACTGGAGGAATTCGTTGTGAGAAAGCTTCGGCTTACTTCAAGCACCAAGGTTTCAAAAATGTATTCCAATTAGAGGGTGGTATTATTAACTACGCAAAACAAATTAAGGAAGAGGAATTAGAGAGTAAATTCATTGGTAAAAACTTTGTATTTGACCACCGCTTAGGCGAAAGAATCACTGACGATATTGTATCTCAATGCCACCAATGCGGAAAACCTTGTGATGTACACACCAATTGTATTAATGAAGGTTGCCATTTGTTGTTTATTCAATGTGAGGAATGTGCACAAGCGATGCAAGGTTGTTGTTCAGCCGAATGTGTAGAGGTAATTCATTTACCAGAAGAAGAGCAAAAAGCGATTCGTCGCGGAGTGAAAAACGGAAATAAGATTTTCAAAAAAGGAAAATCGGATGTATTGACTTTCAAGAATAGAGAAGCAAGTCTCGATCCTTTGGATGTAATTCCAAATCTTGCTGATTTAATAAAATCGAAAGCGTTGGCTAAAAAACAACCAAAAATCAAGAAACAGTACATTGGTAATGGAACGCATTTTTATCCAAAACCGAGTATTGGTCAATTTTCTATCGAAGAAAACGAAATCAATGTTGGCGATACCATCATGATCAAAGGAATGACGACTGGCGAACAACAATTAGTCATTACCGAAATGCAAGTGAATGATGTAAAGGCGGATAAAGCCGTTGCTGGCGATGTTTGTACGATTCAATTGCCATTTCGAATTCGACTATCCGATAAATTATATAAAGTTTTAGCATAAATATAAAAGCTTATAGCACTAAAAATGCCTATTTCAATTGTTTGGAATAGGCATTTTTTACTTAAAAGTCTAATTGTAAGACAATGCTAAGTTTTGCAACTTTCGCTTAAAAAATACTATCTTTACGGATTAAACGTTTTAAGAACATAAGTTGTGCTAGTCACAACACTATATATAAAATTATGGCATGTACAAGTTGTTCAACTTCTGATGGTGGCGCACCTAAGGGTTGTAAAAATAATGGGACTTGCGGCACCGATAGCTGCAATAAATTAACAGTTTTTGATTGGCTTTCTAATATGAGTTTACCTAACGGCGAAGCTCCATTTGATTGCGTCGAGGTGCGTTTTAAAAACGGACGAAAGGAATTTTACCGCAATACGGAAAAGCTTACTTTATCAATGGGAGATATTGTTGCGACTGTAGCTTCACCGGGACATGATATTGGTATTGTGACACTAACGGGAGAGTTGGTTCGCATCCAAATGAAGAAAAAAGGAGTTAGCCCTAGCAGCAATGAGGTAGCAAAAATTTACAGAAAAGCATCTCAAAAAGATATCGACATTTGGTCTACTGCTAGAGAGAAAGAAGAGCCAATGAAAGTTCGTGCTCGTGAACTAGCAATTGCACATAAGCTCGAAATGAAAATATCTGATATTGAATTTCAAGGAGATGGATCAAAAGCAACGTTCTATTACACAGCAAACGATCGTGTCGATTTTAGAATGTTAATTAAGGATTTTGCTAAAGAATTCAGCACTAGAGTAGAAATGAAACAAGTAGGTTTTCGTCAGGAAGCAGCTCGTCTAGGCGGAATTGGATCTTGTGGAAGAGAATTATGTTGTTCAACGTGGTTGACCGATTTTAGAAGTGTCAATACTTCAGCAGCTCGCTACCAACAATTATCTTTAAATCCACAAAAATTAGCAGGACAATGCGGAAAATTAAAGTGTTGCTTGAACTATGAATTAGATACGTATCTAGACGCTTTAAAAGGCTTTCCTGATTTTGAAACTAAATTAGTAACTGAAAAAGGAGATGCTATTTGTCAGAAACAAGATATTTTTAAGGGATTAATGTGGTTTGCTTACACCAATAATTTTGCAAACTGGCATATATTAAAAATTGAAAAGGTTAAAGAGATTATTGCTGAAAATAAGTTAAAAAACAAAGTGTCTTCACTTGAAGATTATGCAATAGAAATCATTCAAGAAGTAGAGAAAGACTTTAACAATGCAATGGGACAAGAGAGCTTAACTCGATTTGACCAACCAAAGAAAAGCAAGAGATCTAATAAGAAACCGAAGAAAGCTGGAGAAAATGCGGTAGCATCAACGCCTAAAAAACCGTCAGACAATAAAATTATCGCTAATAATAAAAAACCGGCTCACAAAAAAACAGGAAATCCAAACGAGAAAAAACCGGCTTCGACAGAACCAGCAGCAGTAAGAAAACCAATAATTATTAAAAAAAATGAGACTAAAAAATAGTGTTTTAGTTTTTTTGATAGCGGTTGCTCTTTTTTCATGTGATAAAAAAAGAGTTTTTGACGACTACAAATCGGTTGGCGCTGCTTGGCATAAAGACAGTGTCGTTAGCTTTAATCTACCTGATTTAGATTCGACAAAAAGATACGATCTTTTTATAAACATTAGAGACAATAATAACTATCCATACAACAATATTTTCTTGATTGTTTCATTAGAAATGCCAAACGGCTATACCAAGGTAGATACCTTAGAGTACCAAATGGCTGATGCTGACGGAACACTTTTAGGAGATGGATTCTCTGACATAAAAGAAAGTAAATTATTTTACAAAGAGAATGTTAGGTTTAGAGGGAAGTACAAAATGAATATCAAACAGGCCGTTAGAGAAAACGGTAAAGTTCCCGGGGTTACTAGCTTAGAAGGAATTACTGATGTGGGTTTACGAATTGAAAAAAAAGACTAGAATAAGTTATGGCTGCTAAAAAAAATAACAATCTGAACAATACAATCCAAAAAGATTTTAAATATTATACTAAAACCTTTTGGAGATTTTTCTTTTATGGAATTGGAGGTATCATTGTTTTTTTCCTATTTGCTTCTTGGGGAATATTTGGCTCTATGCCCTCCTTTGAAGATTTAGAAAATCCAGACTCTAACTTAGCAACTGAAGTCCTATCTTCTGATCAAGTTGTTATTGGTAAGTTTTTCAGAGAAAACAGATCACAACTTAAATATTCTGACCTTCCTAAAAACTTAGTAGATGCCTTAGTTGCCACTGAAGATGAACGTTTTTACGAGCATTCAGGAATAGATGGTAGAGGAACTTTGAGGGCTATCGCAAGCTTAGGATCTAGTGGGGGAGCGAGTACCTTAACACAACAATTGGCTAAGCAACTTTTTCATGGTGAAGGTTCAAAATTTTTGCCTTTTAGAATTGTTCAAAAAGCAAAAGAATGGATAATCGCTATTCGACTAGAAAGACAATATACTAAAAATGAAATACTTGCCATGTACTGCAATGTATACGATTTTGGAAATTATTCAGTGGGTGTAAGTTCTGCGGCACAAACCTATTTCTCTAAAACTCCTAAGGAATTAACCATTGATGAATCGGCTATATTAGTAGGAATGTTTAAGAACTCGGGCTTATACAATCCAGTAAGAAACCCACAAGGAGTAAAAAACCGTCGAAATGTGGTTTTAGCTCAAATGCAAAAATCTAAAATGATCAGCGAGGAGCAAAAAGTAAAACTTCAAGCTTTACCAATCACCTTAAAATTTAAACTAGAGAGTCATCGTGAGGGAACTGCTACTTACTTTAGAGAGTACTTGCGTGACTATATGAAAAAATGGGTAGAAGAGAACAAAAAACCAGATGGGTCTGATTACGATATTTATAAAGACGGATTAAAGATATATACCACAATTGACTCAAGAATGCAAATGCATGCCGAGGAAGCGGTGAAAGCACATATTGCTAATTTGCAAGAGGAGTTTTTTATACAAGCTAAAACTAATAAAAACGCACCTTTTGTGAACATCTCCGATGCCGAGACGCAACGCATCTTGAAACAAGCCATGAAGTCCTCTAATAGATGGGCAGTAATGAAAGGAATGGACAAAAGTGAAGACGAAATAATTGCATCTTTTAACCAAAAAGTCAAAATGACTGTTTTTACTTGGAAAGGCGAAAAAGACACAACAATGACTCCAATTGATTCTATTCGTTACTACAAACACTTTTTGCAGTCTGGATTAATGGCTATGGAGCCGCAAACCGGACATATCAAAGCGTGGGTTGGGGGAATTAACTACAAATACTTTCAATACGATCACGTAGGCCAAGGGGCAAGACAAGTGGGATCTACTTTCAAACCTTTCGTGTATGCTACTGCAATAGAGCAACTAAACATGTCTCCATGTGATTCAATCATTGACGCACCCTTTACAATGCCAGCAGGGCGCCATCATGCAACTGAAGCATGGACACCAAGAAACTCTGACAACCAATACCGCGGAATGGTAACTTTGAAAAAAGCATTAGCTAATTCGATTAATACCGTATCAGCAAAATTAATGGACAAAGTGGGTCCTGAGGCTGTCGTAAAACTTACTAATAAGTTAGGAATCAAGTCTGATATTCCGCTTCAAGCCTCTATTGCTTTAGGAGCCGTAGACATCACTGTCGAAGATATGGTTGCCGCTTACAGCACCTTTGCTAATCAAGGAGTCTATAACAAACCCCAATTTCTAAGTAGAATAGAAGATAAAAGTGGTGTAGTAATATACGAACCTATTCCTGAGTCTCATGACGTGCTTAATAAAGACATTGCTTTTGCTGTAATTAAACTACTTGAAGGAGTTACAGAAGGCGGTTCTGGATCAAGGCTACGAACAGAATATGGCGGAAGTGGTGATAACAGATGGACAGGATACCCTTATAATTTCAAAAATCCAATAGCGGGTAAAACAGGAACAACGCAAAACCAATCTGATGGATGGTTTATGGGAATGGTTCCCAATCTAGTTACCGGTGTTTGGGTAGGTTGCGAAGACCGTTCAGCACGATTTAAAACCATCACTTACGGACAAGGAGCAACCGCTGCATTACCTATCTGGGGTTATTTTATGAAACTCTGTTATGCTGATTCTGAACTAAAAGTCTCTAAGGAAAATTTCGAGAGGCCCGCAAATTTATCGATAAAAGTCGACTGCTATACAGCACCAAAAGTGAAAGATACAACAGAAGTTCAAAATACAGACGAGTTTGAATTCTAAATAATTTTAGGAGCTTTTTCCAGCACTACGCTATATCTTCATGGCTGAACACCAGCCATAAAGGATGCCGCTTCGGTCTGGGCTAGAGCACTACTATTCATCACATCATTTTAGATATAAAATTATGATTAATAAAAAAGTAAATACCGTACAAGAAGCTTTACAGGGAGTTGAAGACAACATGACTATTATGTTAGGTGGCTTTGGCTTATGTGGAATTCCTGAAAATGCAATAGCCGAATTAGTGATTAAAGCAACTACCAATCTTACTTGTATTTCAAATAATGCAGGTGTAGATGATTTTGGATTAGGCTTGCTATTACAAAAACGCCAAATCAAAAAAATGATTTCATCCTACGTAGGAGAAAATGCCGAATTTGAACGTCAGATGTTATCTGGTGAATTAGATGTCGAACTTACTCCTCAAGGTACGTTAGCCGAAAAATGTCGCGCTGCTCAGGCTGGAATTCCTGCTTTCTTTACTCCAGCCGGCTACGGAACAGAAGTCACTGAAGGAAAAGAAGTACGCGAATTCAACGGAAAAATGCACATCATGGAACTGGCTTACAAAGCCGATTTTGCGATTGTGAAAGCTTGGAAAGGTGACGAAGCCGGAAATCTAATATTTAAAGGAACAGCTCGTAATTTTAATGCATGCATGGCTGGTGCTGCTAAAATCACCATTGCCGAGGTAGAAGAACTTTTACCTGCAGGCTCATTAGACCCTAACGAAATTCATATTCCCGGAATCATGGTGCAACGCATCTTTCAGGGAGAAAAGTTTGAGAAGAGAATAGAGCAAAGAACGGTTAGAAAAAAAAATTAATTATGGCATTAGGAAAAGAAGAAATAGCAAAACGTATAGCCAAGGAAGTAAAAGACGGTTATTATGTAAACTTAGGAATCGGTATTCCAACATTAGTGGCCAATTATGTTCGAACTGATATAGCTGTCGAATTTCAGAGCGAAAATGGTGTATTAGGCATGGGTCCATTCCCTTTTGAAGGAGAAGAAGATGCTGACATCATCAACGCAGGAAAACAAACCATTACTACTTTACCAGGAGCCTCGTTTTTTGACTCGGCATTGAGTTTTGGAATGATTCGTTCTCAAAAGGTAGACCTAACTATTCTTGGCGCTATGGAAGTAGCAGAGAATGGTGATATTGCGAACTGGAAGATACCAGGAAAAATGGTAAAAGGAATGGGAGGCGCGATGGACTTAGTTGCCTCTGCAGAGAACATTATCGTTGCAATGATGCACGTTAATAAAGCAGGAGAGTCAAAAATTTTAAAAAAATGTAGTCTACCCCTAACTGGAGTTGGATGCGTTAAAAAAGTTGTAACTGAACTTGCCGTAATGGAAGTAACTCCTAAAGGATTTAAACTAGTAGAAAGAGCTCCTGGAGTGTCCGTAGAACACATAATAGCTTCAACTGAAGCTACTCTCATCATTGAAGGTGAAATCCCGGAGATGATGATCGATTAAAAAGTCTTATAGAAGAAGATAAACACAAATAAATACTAATACAAAAGACCTTTTGTTTTCACAAACAATAGGTCTTTTATATCGGTAAAACGTTCACCTTATTTGAACACTAATTTATTGTTCTATAAAATTTTTACAAATTCTCAAAGAAGTCATTCCCTTTATCATCAGTAATTATGAAAGCAGGAAAATCTTTGATGGTGATTTTACGAACCGCTTCCATTCCTAATTCTTCGAAATCGACAACCTCAACTTTTAGTATATTATCTTGCGCTAAAATTGCAGCTGGACCACCTATTGATCCTAGGTAAAAACCACCATAGGTTTTACAAGCGTCAACTACTTGTTTGGTTCTGTTTCCTTTGGCAAGCATAATCATACTTCCGCCCTGTTTTTGAAATTCTTCTACATAAACATCCATACGACCAGCGGTAGTTGGTCCAAAACTTCCTGACGGCATACCTTCTGGAGTTTTTGCAGGACCTGCATAATAAACAGGATGGTTTTTGAAATAGTCTGGCATTGGTTTTCCAGCGTCTAGCATTTCCTTAATTTTTGCATGAGCAATATCACGCGCTACGATCAAAGTACCATTTAATTTTAAACGAGTCTTTATTGGATACTTAGACAATTCAACCAAAATATCAGCCATAGGTCGGTTTAAATCAATATCAACAGCTGGCTCCAAATGTGGTGCCGTCTCTGGCAACAAACGCGCAGGATTCACCTCTAATTGCTCTACAAAGATTCCGTCTTTAGTAATTTTACCTTTTATATTTCTATCCGCTGAACAAGAAACTCCTAATCCAACTGGACAAGAAGCAGCGTGACGTGGCAAACGAATCACACGAACATCATGAGTGAAATATTTACCTCCAAATTGTGCTCCAATAGCACTTTCTTGACAAATTAACTGCACTCTTTTCTCCCACTCTAAATCACGAAAAGCCTGACCTGCCATGTTACCCGTAGTAGGCAAGTTGTCAAAATAACCCGCCGATGCTTTTTTAACCGCAGCTAAATTCGCTTCCGCAGAAGTTCCTCCTATTACAAACGCTAAATGGTATGGCGGACAAGCAGATGTTCCCAAATCCATAATTTTAGCACGAACAAAAGCATCCATCGACTTTTCGTTCAACAATGATTTCGTTTGTTGATATAAATAGGTTTTATTAGCAGACCCTCCACCTTTGGCTAAAAACAAAAATTCGTAAGTAGCTCCAGTTTTAGAATAAATATCGATTTGAGCGGGTAAATTAGAACCCGAATTTTTTTCCTCAAACATGCTAATTGGCACAATTTGGGAATAACGAAGGTTACGCTCTTGGTAGGTGTTAAAAATCCCTCTAGAAAGCCATTGGGCATCATCAACACCTGTATATACATTTTCGCCTTTTTTAGCCATTACAATCGCCGTTCCGGTATCTTGACATGAAGGCAACTGTCCTTCGATGGCTACAGCTGCATTTTGCAATAAATTGTATGCTACAAAACGGTCGTTATCCGTAGCTTCAGGATCATCTAGAATCGCTCTTAATTTTTCCAAATGCGAAGTACGTAACATAAACGAAACATCTTTCATCGCCTCTTGTGAAAGCAATTCTAGTCCCTTTGGGTCAACCGTTAGAATTTCGCGGTCACCTAGTTTTTCAACTTTTACGTAATCTGAAGTGATTTTGCGATATTGAGTATCGTCTTTTAAAATTGGATAAGGATCCTGATATATAAAGTCCATTTATTTGTAGTTTTCTACAAAGATAAAAATTATTTATCGTCGTAGAAACCAATAACAACCCTCATTGTTAGAAAAATGAATCAATTTTGATATAAAAAAACAAAAAAGTGTTTTTATTGCTTATGATAGCGAATAAAAACACCTTTGATCCTAAATAATAGGTTGCTTCCTTAGGCTAACAAACTAGTTACCAAAAAAAGAATCACCAATGCGATAGCAATGATTTTTGTGTATTTTGACATTTTAAATTATTTTAAAGTTTATAACTGCTTTGGTTTTGCACTTTTCAAAAGAAAGAAAAATAAATGTATCATCCTAAAATGAGCTACTAAAAAATTCTAATTCTCGTATTTAAAAAAACCAACTTGCCACAAAAATTGCAGTGATCACACAAATTACGTCGACCAAAAGCATTGTCGTTAAAGCGTAACGAGTGTTTTTTATATTAACCGAACCAAAATAAACTGCAATCACATAGAAAGTACTCTCAGCGCTACACTGAAAAATACTACTCAAGCGACCCGTTAAAGAATCGGCACCAAAGGTATTCATCGAATCGATTAAGAAACCGCGTGAACCCGCAGAACTAAACGGTCGCAATAAAGCCACTGGCAAAGCATCAACAATTTCTTTATTTACGCCCATATTCGAAAAAATAAACCCTAGACCATTACTTATAATTTCGAATAAACCACTATTTCTAAATAAGGAAATCGCTACTAACATACCTAAAACATAAGGAAAAATAACAACTCCAGTTTTTACTCCGTTGTTTGCTCCTTTTACAAACGAATCAAAAACAGTAGTGTTAGCCGCACTGAATTTTTTCTCTTTTCTGAAAGAGAAGATTAATGTAAAAGCAACAATTCCAACTAATATTAGTCCCGAAAGGTTATTTGTAAAATAGTTTTTACCAATCAAGTCCAATTGATTCACATACATCAACAAACCAACGATAGCTCCTATTAATCCCATCAAAGCAGCTACTAAAGAAGCACTCTTAAAATTAATTTTTTGCTTGATTCCAACGATTAAAAAAGCGGCAATAGTACCAATAAACGAAGTGATAATACAAGGCAGCATTACATCGGCGGGATTAGCAGCTCCAGCTGCAGCACGATACCCAATAATAGAGGTTGCAATCAACGTTAATCCTGAAGCATGCAAACACATAAACATAATTTGGGCATCACTCGCTCGATCTTTATCTGGATTGAGTTCTTGCAAACTCTCCATCGCTTTTAATCCAAATGGTGTTGCAGCCGAATCTAATCCTAAAAAGTTAGCAGCGAAATTCAATGTCATATACGAGATAGAAGGGTGGTTTTTAGGAATACTTGGAAACACTTTTACAAACACTGGACTTAAAACGGTCGCTAATTTTCCAGACGCTCCAGAGATAATTAACAACTCCATTAGTCCGCAAAAGAATGCCAAATACGCGATAAGCGGCAAAATCAAATCTACCAAAGTACTTTTACAAGTGGGTAATAAACCATCCGACTTTTGGATGCCACTAAAAATTTTTACTGTTTTATTCGAATAAACGTAGGTCGTATCAGCATTAGATAAATCACGGTTCAATACAAATGTTTTTTCTGGTGAGGCGTTTATACTGTCTTTTATAAAAACAGGAAGCTGCTCCAAATATTTTTCAGAAACCAAAACTGGATCTCCTTTTACACCATTCAAAACAAAATCAATGGTATACGTATTGGCGGTGAACAAACTCACGACTATAAAAATGATAGATGAAATAAAAATAACCAACCAAAATCGACTTAAAACCATAATTTATATTTTTTGTAAATGTAAATATTTAACCGCAAAGATCGCAAAGGGTTTTTACAAAGAAAAGAATTGACTCAACCACAACCGGAAACCAACAACCTCAGTTCCTTTTTACACATGAATAATTTCGTCTTCAATCAGTAAATCTTCTCGTCGTAATCGTAAAAATATTTGTGCTACGGCGATCGTATCTTTTTCACAATAGGTTACAATTCGGTCAATGTCTTTGTCAACATAATACACATGACCTACTTGGCTGCCATCGATATCGCCTTTAGGAGAGGGTATTCCAAGCACTTTACACATCAATTTTAGGGAAGTATAATGTTTATAATCGCCAAATTTCCATAATTCTAAAGTATCTAAATGCGGGATTTCCCATGGCTTTTTGCCAAATAAATTGAGTTTGTCTGGAATTGGAATTTGGTTAATAATCATACGGCGCGCTAGAAACGGAATATCGAATTCCTTGGCATTATGTCCGCACAACACATATTGAGGGCCGCTAAAATGATTAGTAAGTAGGTTATTAAAATCTTTGAGCAGTTTAGGCTCTTCGCCAAAGAAAGAAGTCACACGAAAATTACGAACATCCCCTTTAATAACAAAATAGCCAACAGAGATGCAAATTATTTTTCCGAACTCAGCCCAAATACCTGCACGATCGTAAAACTCTGCTGCCGTGAACTCGTCTTTCCGTTGGTATTGCGTTTTTTGCTCGTACAACCCTTGCATATCAGCATCTAATTCTTTGTAATTAGCGGCTTCAGGAACGGTCTCTATATCTAAGAAAAGAATATTATTGAGGTTTATTTTTTCTATCATAAATTTTGGCGCACGGATTTTACGGATTCAACAGATTAAAGCATATTTTTTAAAACTAAATACTTTGATACGAATTTAAAGAATATTAGTGATTTTAGTATCTACTCTAGAATAAACTTTGTTGACTGCTAGGATTTTCGTGTTCCAGCAACCACTTTTTACGCCATAACCCACCAGCATAGCCTGTAAGCGAACCATCAGAACCAATGACTCTATGGCAAGGAACCACTATCCACAGCGGATTTTTACCATTGGCAAAAGCTACGGCTCGAATGGCTTTGACATCACCTAAAGTCTTGGCTTGTTCTAGATAAGTTCTTGTTTTACCAAAAGGGATATCAACTAAAGCAGCCCAAACTCCCTTTTGGAAATCGGTACCTTGAGGATTGAGTTTACAATCAAAACTGGTTCTCGTTCCTTTAAAATAATCATTTAATTGCGAAACAACCTCTTGCAAAGCTTCAGGAATCGAACTCGTTACAATGCCGTCATCACTAACTGTTATGGATGAAACACCATGTTCGTCACCACTAATTGTTGTGAAGCCAAGAGGAGTTTTTATACAAGCAGTTGTCATTATTAAAGATTTAGAGATCGCAAAATACATAAAGTTTTTGGAATCTATTCTAAATACAAAAACCATTCGGGACACGAATGGTTCTACTTTTTTTAGCCCCGACAGTAGCGGCATCCTCTTGTGGTGGTGTTCACCACAAGAGATATAGCGTATGGCGGGAACAGCTCCTTATTTTAAAGTGGAATACGTATAGGCTTCTATTGCTTGCAACTCGGTATCAGTAAAAGTTTTGGTAAGTGCTAAATTAGCCGCCATCACCTCGTACTGTGATGGATCTACAATCGCTTCGCTTTCGCCTTTTAAGAATGATATGATATTTCCGTTTTTCTCTTTGTATATTCTGGCGATATCCTGTAAACTAGGCCCTATTAACTTTGAATCAACGTTATGACAGGAGGTACAATTTCCTTTACCTTCAAAGATAATTTTTCCAACTTCGGCTGGAGAGAAATCAACAGATGCTGCAACTTCTTTCTTTACTTTTTCAGTTGCTTTGTCATCATTATTTTTACACGAACTCAAGGCGCCAATTGCTAAGGCTAAAACTATAAATTTTTTCATTGTTCAGTTGTTTATAAGCTACTCAAATTTACGAAATTTTACAGAGTTAAAAAAGTAAATGGCCTACTAATGCGCAACAACAGCTTGTGTTATTTTGCATTAAGTAAAATCGCAGCTTCTTTGGCAAAGTAAGTCGAAATCAAACTTGCACCTGCTCTTTTAATACACATTAACTGCTCCATCATGATTTTGTCATGGTCTAGCCAGCCTCTTTCGGCAGCGGCTTTGATCATAGCATATTCGCCCGATACATGAAAAACAGTGACAGGAACATTCACTGCATTTTTGACTTCACGGACGATATCTAAATAAGCAATTCCGGGTTTTACCATTACCATATCGGCACCTTCTTCGACATCCCAAAGCGCTTCTTTAATGGCTTCAATGCGATTGGCATAGTCCATTTGGTACGTTTTCTTGTCTTTTGGTACCACAACATCCGATTCCCTTGGTGCGCTGTCTAAAGCATCACGAAACGGACCGTAAAACGCCGATGCGTACTTAGCCGAATAACTCATAATCCCCACATTGTGGAAACCGGCAGCATCCAATCCTTGACGCAAACGCAATACACGCCCGTCCATCATGTCAGACGGCGCTACAAAATCGGCTCCAGCTTCTGCATGCGAAACCGCCATTTTTACTAAAGCATCGTTTGTGGAATCGTTTTCTACATCGCCATTAGCAATAATTCCGTCGTGACCATAAATAGAATAAGGGTCTAAGGCTACATCAGGCATCACGACCATCCCTGGACAAGCAGTTTTTATAGCACGAATGGCGTCTTGCATCAATCCGTTTGGGTTCCAAGCTTCTTTTCCTGTATTGTCTTTTAAGTCTTCGCTTACTTTTACATAAATATTGACTGCGCGAATGCCTAAATCATACAGTTCTGTAACTTCTTTTACCGTTAAATCTATCGAACGACGAAAGATTCCTGGCATCGAAGCAATTTCTACTTGTACGTTTTCTCCCTCTGCAATAAACATGGGAAACATAAAATCTGAAGGACTTAATGTCGTCTCGCGAACTAATGATCGAATTGATTCATTTGTTCTTAATCTTCTACCTCTTTGTAATGGGAACATGTTATATTTGTTTAAAGCTCCATAGGAGCGTAATATTTATAGATTGAATATCAAATCAATATAACCAAACCCTGTAGGGGTGGCATATTAATTTTATACCTCTTCAAAGATAAATTCATTTTTAAAATCCACATCGAATGCTTTTAAAAAATCAACATATTCTTCTTTAAATGTTTTCTTTTTATGATGTTCTTCTTGATTTTGTATATAATTAATAACGTTTGTTAACTGAGAATGACTATACGAAAAAGCACCAAAACCATTTTGCCATTCAAATTTACCATTAATCCATTTTTTCTCATTTATAAAACGAGATGAATTGGCTTTAATATCTCTTACCAAATCAGACAAAGCTTTATTGGGTTTTAATCCAATTAGAATATGAATGTGGTCAGGCATTCCATTAACCGCAATTAATTTCTGACCTTCATTAGTAACAATTCCTGTAATATATTTATATAATTCATCCTTCCAATTTTTAGAGATCAAATTTTGTCTGCCTTTTACGGCAAAAACAACATGAATATAAATTTGAGAATAGGTGTTTGCCATAATTTATTTCAAAAATTAAATCAAAAAACAATATGTCACCCCTACAGGGTTGTAATAAAAAAATCGAATATTTGCTATAAATATGTCGCTTCTACGAAGCTAACCAATCTCTTGGGTTTTCTAATACTTGTACTAATTTTTCTTCTTCGCTTCCAGCTATAAATATGTCGCTTCTACGAAGCTAACCAATCTCTTGGATTTTCTAATACATTTACCAACTTCTCTTCTTCGCTTCCTGCTTCAGGATGATGATCGTACACCCACTGCACGTGTGGCGGCAATGACATCAAAATAGATTCAATTCGACCATTGGTTTTTAAACCAAACAAGGTCCCTTTATCATGCACCAAATTGAACTCTACATATCGACCGCGACGGATCTCTTGCCATGTTTTTTGTTCAGCGGTGTAGGGTAAATATTTTCTTTTTTCTACTATTGGTATATAAGCCTGCAAGAAACTATTCCCCACTTCAGATACAAAGTTGAACCAGTCTTCCATTTTCATTTCCTCAGTTTCTTTGCAATAATCGAAGAACAATCCTCCTATTCCGCGTGCTTCATTACGATGTGCATTCCAGAAATAAGTATCACATTGTTTTTTATATTTTGGATAAAAAGCTGGATTGTGTTTGTCGCAAGCCGTTTTACACGTTTGGTGAAAATGAATGGCATCTTCTTCAAACAAATAATAAGGCGTTAAATCTTGTCCGCCGCCAAACCATTGTTGGATTACTTTTCTTGGACCTGTACTGAGCTCTGTCGAAGTATCGTACATTTCAAAATAACGCCAATTGGCATGAACCGTAGGCACCATAGGGTTCTTTGGATGCAAAACCAAACTTAGTCCGCAGGCAAAGAAATCAGCTTCGCCTACGCCAAACATCTTTTGCATGGCTTCAGGTAATTTTCCGTGTACCGCTGAGATGTTGACACCGCCTTTTTCAAAAACGTTCCCGTTCTCGATTACACGTGTGCGTCCGCCGCCGCCTTCTGGGCGTTCCCATAAGTCTTCTTTAAATTTGGCTTGACCATCGACAGCTTCTAATCCTGCAACGATGGTGTCTTGAAGGTTTTGTATGTATGCGAAAAATTGTTCTTTCATGTCTAAATAAAACATTAATTAATTTTGTAATTGGCTGGAAGCATATTTCCTACCCTTTGTTCTGACAACTTGCCTGAAAAGCTGATGTCCTCGATATTTGAATTGAGACCAAATTGATCAATATAAAACGACTTTGTTTGCAAAATGATTTTTGACTGTCCACCTTTTTTGTGTAATAAACTAAATTCAGCTATAAAATTTTTATTATGCAAACCTCTTTCTTGTTTTAACACGGCAACTCTTTTCAACCCTAATGTATCTGTTACAATAAAACTATCTTTAGGATTAACTTGAAATGATTTTTCAAAAACTAAAAAATTGCTTTTTCCCAAAGTTTCGTTTCTTAAATTTCTAAAAAACTCTAATTGCGAACCAGTGTAGCATTTTTTTCTGTTTTTAATTATTTTAGAACTAACGTTTTTTTCTTCAAAACGAGATAAACCAGAAAAAAAACTCTGCGTCACATCTCTAGAACTGATGCTTAATTTCCAAAACTTAATTTCGAAATTTAATAATTCATAGGTTATTTTATAGCCCAGAGAACTATTAACTATAATTAAAGGGTTTTGCGAAAACGCTTTTAAAGTTCTTTTATCTTTTTCATACATAAAATATATATCACTTTCCTTTTCAATTTTAGAAGCTTTTCCGAACGAAGTTGTACCTAAAAATTGATCTCTAAATAACTCCATTTTTTGCTTTCTAGTAAAAAGATCTTTTTTAATTATGACTTCATTCAAACTTTCAGCTACTTCTTTTAAGACAATACGTAATTCCTTATCCGATTCAGATTTTAAATATTGCGTTTGATACCCTAAAAAACTTGCCACCAAAACAGTATTTAATCTAAACGAATTGTCAATTACGAAATCTCCCTTTTTATCTGTTAATGTACCAATTGTTGTTCCGTCAAAATAAACGTTTGCAGCCACAAGAGGCTTACCATTAACATCAACTACTTTACCTCTAATTTGAGCAAAAGAAACAGTAACAAATAAAAGAAGTAAGAGTGTTTTCATATTTTAAAAAATTAGATTTAAAACCTCATCAATTCGACTCTGCGGTTTTTAGCTTTGTTTTCTTCTGTGTTATTGGTTACCATCGGTTTTTCAGCACCAAATCCGCTTGCTTTTAATCGTTTAATATCAATTCCTTTTCCTGCTAAGGCATACATCACTGTATTTGCTCTATCGATTGACAACTTCTTATTACGCTCCACGCTTCCACTATTGTCCGTATGCCCTACTATTGATAATTTCAAATTTGGATTATTTGTTAATAACGCAAAAATCTCATCAACAATCTTTTGTCCCTCTTTTTGTAAAGTGGCTTTATCAGGATCGAAATTAATATTTAAAACCGCTTTCCCTTTGGTTTCAATATCTTTCTGCATCTCTGAGGCAGTAGGAGCTTTGATTGTTTGCTTAAATCCTTCTATTTCAATAATTCCTATTTCAGAATGAGCAGAATTTGAACTCAACTGAATGAATACTTTTCCGATTTTATGATTCAAAGCATAATTCCGAACTGAATTATCATAAGGACTCCCTGCGCTTTGAATGTATTTATATGCTGCTTTTTCTTCTGTTTGCTGCAGCGCATCCAACTTGTCCGTAGGTATTTTACCGTCGAATAGTAAAACCGCTCCTATATTTTTTAGATAATCATCAACGCTTTTATCGAATTTTAATTGATTAAATTCAGCATCAACATCTTTCATAATCAAATACAAACTAGCTTTTTTCCCTTCAGCTTTAAAAAAAGAATTGCCGTTATAGATATACAATTTACTGAAATCGAAAAAATTTGTCATTCCGTTTTTAGCAACTTCTCTACTTCCCTCTTCTTTAACAATAAAGCCTTCTGGCGCAGATATATAAGGAAAAACGCCTATGTCTGCTGTTGATTCTGGTATTTTTGACCAATCAAATGATTCTAAAAACAGTGTCTCTTTTGATGTTGTCTTTGAATCTGTAACTGTTTTATCAATTGTGTTACTTTCAGCTTCCTGAACAGCTTTATTTTCTTTTTTACAGGAACACAGTCCTAAACCTATACATGCAATAATTAGAATCTTTTTCATTTTAGTTTTCTTAATAGTTATACCTAACTAAATTAGGACCTAAAATTTTAAAAAAGTTACTCTAGCATTAAATATAAGTTACCGCTACATTATTTTTTTTAGATTGTTAATCTTCGTTGCAATCTCAAACGAGAACGTCTTACTATCTAACTGAATACGTTCGTAAATGGATAATGCTTTACTGTAAAAATCATTTGGAAAAACTTTCGAATATTTCACCAAAAAATCAGCAAAGCGCTCTTTATCCTCCCAATCAAAACCATATCCAGAGAGTAGAGTGATTAAATCCTTTTCGGATATTTCACACAAAATAGCCGTATTCAAACTTAAGTCGGTCAGTTGATTATCAATTAAACTCGTATCATCAATATCCCAAAACTTTGGCACAAAAACCAAAGAAAGTAAAGTGGTCAACATAGTGTCAATCTTTACTTTCTTCTCGTCTCTTAGTCCTTTATTTAGCATTTGCTATTATTGATTGTATTCTTTCACTGCATCAATAAACGCTTTGGCGTGATCAACAGGAATATTTGGTAAAATACCGTGACCTAAATTCACGATGTATTTGTCTTTTCCGAATTCGTCAATCATTTCGTGAACCATTTTCTTGATTACCGGAATTGGCGATAACAATCTTGATGGGTCAAAATTACCTTGTAAAGTGATGTTTCCACCAGAAAGGTATCTTGCATTTCTAGGCGAACAAGTCCAGTCTACTCCTAATGCAGAAGCACGGCTTTTTCCCATTTCGCCAAGAGCGAACCAACATCCTTTTCCGAAAACAATTACCGGAGCATCATCAGCTAGTGCTTCAACAATCTGGTTGATGTATTTCCAAGAAAATTCTTGATAGTCTACTGGAGATAACATTCCGCCCCAAGAGTCAAAGATTTGAACGGCATTTACTCCCGCTTTTACTTTTTCTTTTAGGTATAAAATAGTGGTATCTGTAATTTTTTGTAATAAAACGTGTGCTGCTTCTGGGTATTGAAAACAGAATCCTTTGGCTTTATCAAAGCTTTTAGAACCTTGTCCTTCTACGGCATAACACATGATTGTCCATGGTGAACCGGCAAAACCAATTAATGGCACTTCATAGTTCAACATCTCTTTAGTCAATTTAATAGCATCAAAAACGTATCCTAATGTTTCGTGAACATCAGGAACAATTACGTTCTCTACATCTTGAATCGTACGAATAGGATGCGGTAAATACGGACCAAAATTTGGTTTCATCTCTACATCAATTCCCATTGCTTGTGGAATCACTAAGATATCTGAGAACAAAATCGCAGCATCTGGAGCAATTCTACGAATAGGCTGCACGGTAATTTCGGCGGCCAACTCTGGAGTTTGACAACGGGTAAAGAAGTCATATTTATCACGCAATGCGATAAATTCTGGTAAATATCTACCTGCCTGACGCATCATCCATACTGGCGGACGTTGCACTGTTTCTCCTTTTAATGCTCTTAAAAATAAGTCGTTTTTTATCATTTTCTTGCTATTGGCTAGTCGCTCGTGGCTTTTAGCTGATGGTTTATTTTATATTGTTTGTTCTAGTTACCTTCTTCAGGAATTGGCTTATAATGCTGAATTACTTCAATAATCACGTCTTCGATCGTAGGCACTTCAGGTATTACTATGTTTTTAATTTTCTTTGCTTCTAAAGCAGAAGCCGTTGTAGAGCCTATACAAAAGCAGGTTTCTTTTTTGATTTTATTATTCGATATATAACTTTCGACAGCCGATGGACTGAAGAACATTATTCCGTCAAAATTTTCTTGATCTGATATTTTAAAAGGAGCTAGTGTCGTTTGGTACACTTCTATTTCATTAAAAGTGATTCCAGCTTCTTTTAACGCTTGAGGCAAAGTCTCTTTGCGTAAGTTTCCGCTGAAAAAAGTATAGCTCTCTTGATTATAAATTAAGGTAATGATCTCGGCTAATTCTGATGCGTAGTCTAAATAAACATCCACAGTAAAACCATTCGCCTCCAATAATTCTTTGGTTTTGATACCAACGCAAAATACAGATTTAGTTCTTAAAGCTTCCCAACCGTTTTGCTCTATTAAACTTAGAACCGCATTTTGACTACTAAAAATCAGATTATTATTGATTTTACTCAAATCAAAAAGGTTGTTTTTAATTTCGATAAAATCTTGCTCTAACAAGTCAAAATCAGCATCAATGAATACTTGTCTTTGTTCTACAGAAAGCGTTTTGGTTGATAAAATACTTATTTGGCTCATTATTTTTTCAGATTATTTTTAATTTCTGTCATTAGTTTTGTTCCTCCATTATTCAGCACTTCTTGAGCCGAATAAAATCCTAATTTCTTCCATTCTTCGATAGGAACAATTTTATCAACTTCAATTTTTTCTCTTCCGTCAAGCGAAAATAAAACACCTTGAAAATGAATTGTATCTTCGTCTTCATTGTATTTAGCCAAAGCTCCAATTGGTGCCGTACAGCCACCTTCTAGTGTTTTAAGAAATTGACGTTCTATATAAGTAACTATTTCTGTCTCTATATCATTCAAATGCGATAAAGCATCAAGTGTAAAGGCATCGTTTTGCATAGCAACTACTAGCATTGCGCCTTGAGCAGGAGCAGGAATCATCCAATCTAAATTGATATAATTCTCCGGCTTCAAGTTAATGCGTTCTAATCCTGCAGCGGCAAAAACAGCTCCATTCCACTCACCTTCATTGAGTTTTTTCATTCGCAAATTTACATTTCCGCGAAGGTCAACTACTTTATGTGTTGGGTATTTATTTAGCCATTGCGCTTGACGACGCAAACTTCCGGTGGCAATAGTTCCTGATTCGTTAAGAAAATCCAGCTTGCCTTTGTGAACTAAAATATCGAGTGTACTAGCTCTTTCAAGAACGGCAGCTTGCACAATTCCTTGCGGCAGAGCGGTAGGAACATCTTTCATGGAATGCACTGCGATATCTACATCACCATTAATCATAGCAACATCTAGTGTTTTTGTAAAAATTCCAGTAATTCCTAATTCGTAAAGTGGCTTATCCAAAATTACGTCACCAGTTGATTTTACAGCTACAATTTTAGTTTTAAATCCTAAATCATTTAACTTCTTCTCTACTGTGTGTGCTTGCCAAAGCGCAAGTTCACTATCTCTAGTACCTATTCGTATTGTTTTTTCAGCCATTTTTATATTTTGATTTCTTAATAAATTAAAACCATTAAGAAATTAAGATTCGATAAGTGTAAAGTTTATTATTTTGCCGCCAACCCAATTTTGAAAACTTTCTCGATCCATTCGATACTTTCATCCACCATAGTGTCATCGTCTTTTAAATGATTGGCAAACTGTGTTGTGATTTTTTGAATGATTCTAGCACTAATAATTTCGGCTTGTTCTTCGTTGAAATCGGCTATTTTTTTACTTTGAAAATTTAATTCTGAAACTTTCATCGCATTCAATTTTTCCTTCAACGCATGTATCGTAGGAGCAAACTTGCGTCCTTTGGTCCACACATTAAATTCTTCTTTGATTTCTTCGATAATAGCCTCGGCAGCTGGAATATGATTTTTTCGGTTTTCTAAAGTTTCGTCTGTTAGTTGTGACAAATAATCCATATGAATAAGTGTCACTCCTTCTAACTCTTCCACATCAGCATGTACGTTTTTTGGAATCGAAAGATCTAAAATCAATAAAGGCTTTTTTAAGTTTAAAATAGCTTTATCAACCGTAGGGTTTTGAGCACCAGTTGCCACGACAACTACATCGGCCTTCTGTAATTCTAAATGCAATTCAGAGTAATCTTTTACGATAAGGTTTAGCTTTCCAGCCAAACGCTCTGCCTTGTCTTTAGTTCTATTGATAAGAGTGATGTGCTCATTTTTGGTATGTTTAACCAAATTTTCGCAGGTATTACGACCAATTTTTCCGGTACCAAACAACAGAATGTTTTTATTACCAACATCTACTACATTCTTCATGATGTACTGAACAGCCGCAAAAGAGACCGATGTCGCTCCTGAACTAATCTCAGTATCGTTTTTGATTTTTTTGCTAGCCTGAATTACTGCGTTTACAAGTCGCTCCATGAAATTATTTGCTAATCCCATCGATTTTGACTGCGTGAAGCTAGAGCGTATTTGAGATATGATTTCAAAATCTCCTAGAATTTGACTGTCTAAACCAGTTCCTACTCTAAAAATATGACTGATCGCCTCTTGATTTTTGTAAACGAAACCTACCTTTTGAAATTCTTCAACACTACCATTACTGTTTTCACAAATCAATTTTATTAATTGAAAAGGGTGTTCAGCAAAACCATATATTTCTGTACGGTTACAAGTAGATGTAACTATTAAACTCTCGATTCCTTCTGTTTTTGCTTGTTCAAGCAAACGTGTTTTTGCTAAAGTATCTAAGCTAAATTTACCTCTCATTTCAGCGTCGGCTTTTTTATAACTTAGTCCTACTGAATAAAAATAGTGATGTTTAGATAGGGTATTATTTTCCATAGTATTACTTTTCAAGAAAGTGAGACAAAATTATTACTATCATATCTATAAAAGTAACGCTAGAAGTACTATTTGTGTCGCTTGATGTTTTTTTATTTCTAAAAGACTGACAATAGGTAAAAAACGCTATTTTTGTGGTGTAATCAAGGTACTTGTACTTAATAAATTAGAACGATTCTAAATTAAAGAGATTATTATATAAACTATTGCTATTATAAAAATATCGCTATGAGTTCACAAGAAATTATAAAGATAGAAGATGATTTTACTTTAATTCGTTTTCAAAATGACAGCACACAGAGCTTCAACGCACAGCGCGAAGTAAGCAGTGGACTGATTCAATTCCATTTTGGATTAAAAGGAAGCGCTAAATTTATTTTTAATCAAGGCAACTACGCTTTGGAACTGAAAGAAGAGAAATCATTGCTTTTATACAACCCACAAAAAGAACTACCCTTAAATTTGGAGTTAGCTCCTAGCTCATGGGTGATATCTGTAATAATTTCGATAAAGAAATTCCATGCTTTATTTTCGAATGAGGCAGATTATATCACTTTTTTAAGTGGGGAAAATAAGGACAAAAAATATTACAACGAAGGAAATATAAGTCCATCGATGGCTATTGTACTAAGTCAGCTTTTTCATTACAACTTGCATCCGTCTATCAAAAATCTATACTATAAAGGAAAAGGGTATGAATTACTAAGTTTGTACTTTAACCGTACCGAAGACCCCAATGCAGAACAATGCCCGTTCTTGATTGACGAGGACAATGTAATGAAAATTAAAAAGGCAAAGGAAATCATTATCGCAAATATGGCCGAGCCGCCTGGACTGCAGGAACTCGCAGATGAAATAGGATTGAATCTTAAGAAACTCAAAATGGGTTTCAAACAAATTTACGGAGATACCGTTTATGGATTCCTATTTGACTATAAAATGGACTTTGCTCGAAAATTACTTGATAGTGGTTCCTATAATGTCAACGAAGTAGGATTAAAGATAGGTTACAGTACCGGAAGTCATTTTATAGCAGCATTCAAAAAGAAATTTGCCACAACTCCAAAAAAGTATTTGATGTCAATTAATCCAAATGCGTAAGCAGTAATTGATTTTACATATTAAACAATAAATAAAAAATAGTTAATCGTACTTAAGAGAAAACGTTCTTTAAGTACTTTTACCAAATAAAAAAAAGCAAGATGAAAGGTGTATTATTAGTTAATTTAGGTTCTCCAGAAAGTCCAACTCCAAAAGATGTAAAACCGTACTTAGACGAATTTTTAATGGATAAATACGTAATTGACGTTCCGTTTTTACTGAGAGCACTGCTTGTACGTGGAATCATTTTACAAACAAGACCAAAAAAATCAGCTGCTGCTTACGCAAAAATATGGTGGGACGAAGGTTCACCACTTGTAGTTATTTCACGAAGAATGCACGAAAAAGTAAAGCAACTTGTTAACGTACCCGTTTCGTTAGCGATGCGTTACGGAAATCCATCGTTATTATCTGGACTACAAGAATTACATGATAAAGGCGTAACCGAGGTAATGCTTTTTCCTTTGTATCCTCAACACGCTATGGCATCTACAACTACAATTTTAGAATTAGCTGAGGAGCACAGACAAAAATATTTTCCGGGAATGAAATTTACTATTGTTCCCGCTTTTTACAATAAACCAGATTACTTACAAAATCTTGCAGATTCTATCAAAGGACATTTAGCAGGTTTTGACTACGATCATTTATTATTCTCTTACCACGGTATCCCAGAACGTCACATTCGTAAAACAGATATCACTAAATCACATTGTAAAATAGATGGATCTTGTTGCAATACGCCATCACCAGCACATGAATTTTGTTACCGTCACCAATGTTACGAAACAACCAAGCAAGTAGTAAAGTTATTAGGCATTCCAGAAGGAAAATACAGCCAAACATTTCAATCTCGATTAGCGGGTGATAAATGGTTAACACCTTACACTGATGTCGAAGTTAACAAAATGCCCGAAAAAGGAATTAAAAAACTAGCCGTAGTAACCCCAGCTTTCGTTTCTGATTGTTTAGAAACTTTGGAGGAAATTGCAATGGAAGCTAATCACGAATTTAAAGAGCACGGTGGTGAAGAGTTCATGGCAATTCCTTGTTTAAACGATAGCGATGCATGGTGCCAAACGGTTGGAAACTGGATCAATGACTGGGCAACTGTAGAAAAAACAATCGCATAAATGGCTGTTTCCTCGGAAGAATTAGGAACACAAGACATCAAAAAGCTTTTGATAAAACAAGCCGTACCTGCGTCGATAGGAATCTTATTCTTATCTGTCAATATCTTAATTGACACCATATTTGTGGGACAATGGATAGGCTCATTAGCTATTGCAGCAGTTACTGTTGTGCTGCCTATTACCTTTTTAATTTCCTCGTTAGGAATGGCAATAGGTGTGGGTGGTGGCTCTGTTTTATCCAGAGCTTTGGGAGCAAAAGATCATGAAAAAGCAAAGAGTACCTTTGCCAATCAAATCATGATGACCTTTGCTTTGTCCTCTATTTTTTGCCTTTTGGGCATCTTTTTTAGCCGCGAAATGCTTCTGCTTTTTGGTGCAAAAGGAGCGATCATTCAACCCGCAACTGAGTTCTTTAAACCCATCATTTTATCCGTTCCCTTTTTAGCGTTGTGCATGATGGGGAACAACATTATAAGAGCCGAAGGGAAACCTAAGTTTGCAATGATCGCAATGATTGTTCCTGCGTTTTTTAATATTGGTTTGGATATTCTTTTTATTAAAGTCATGAATTTAGGAATGACTGGAGCTGCTTATGCCACAGCCATTTCCTATTTTATGTGTTTTGTATTTGTACTTTGGTTCTTTTTATTTAAAAGCGAAATCAAACCAAAAGCAATCCATTTTAAGTTTAACTATCTTATCTTTAAGGAGATTAGCACACTTAGTTTTGTGACTTTTTCTAGACAAGGTGTGATTGCTATATTATCAATTATACTTAATCACACGTTATATACCTATGGTGGTGAGCACTCAATCGCAGTATACGGCATAATTAGTAGGATGCTCATGTTTGCTTTATTTCCTATCTTAGGAATCACACAAGGTTTTTTACCAATTGCAGGTTATAATTATGGTGCACACAATTATACAAGAGTGAAGGAAAGTATAGGTATTTCTATAAAATATGCAGCGCTACTTGCTAGTATTATTTTTGTTGTAATCTTATTTTACGCCACACCAATCGTAACCATTTTTACAGATGACTCAACAGTATTGAGCGAAACACCTAACGCATTACGCTGGGTGTTTGCCGCTTCTCCCATCATAGCCGTCCAACTAATTGGATCAGCCTATTTTCAGGCAGTAGGAAAAGCAAGAAAAGCACTTTTATTGACCTTAAGTAAACAAGGTTTTTTCTTGATTCCGCTCGTACTCATTTTACCTAATTTTTTTGGTATTTTTGGTGTTTGGGTTGCCTTTCCAATCTCGGATGTACTATCGACTTTACTCACAGGTTTTTTTCTGAGGAAAGAAATAAACAAAAATCTAAACTAAATAATAGATGGAATACTATAATTACTTAAAATCACTTCACCTCATCTTTGTAATTACATGGTTTGCAGGATTATTCTATATTGTAAGGCTTTTTGTGTACCAAATTGAAGCAGCCGACAAGCCTTCACCAGAAAAAGAAATATTACAAAAACAGTATAAAATCATGACCTACCGGCTTTGGTATATCATTACTTGGCCATCAGCAATTTTAGCAAGTTTTTTTGCTTTTTGGATGTTATTTTTCACCCCGATGGGAAATGCATGGTTAAAAATGCCTTGGATGCACGTAAAGCTTGGCTTTGTTTTTGTGTTGTATTTATACCATGCAAAATGCCAACAAATCTATAATCAATTACAAAAAGACGAGATAAAATACAGCACTAATTTTATGCGATTGTGGAATGAGGGAGCGACCCTTATTCTTTTTGCTGTAGTATTCCTAGTTGTTCTAAAAAATGCCGTAAATTGGATTTTTGGAGTTGCTGGAATTTTTCTTTTCTCCATTACTATTATGTTAGGGTTTAGATTTTACAAAAAAATAAGAGAAAAAAACCAATCTTAATTATGCTTAAAGGTTTTAAATTATCAATGCTTTCCCTACGAATCCGGATTTTTCTTTCGATGATCGTACTGATAATTGTAGCCTCTATGTTATTAGCTTCGATCTCAATAATACAGTTTAAAAACGAAGCAAAAGAATACCATCAAGAGCGACTGGAACGTAAAGAAAATGCTGTAAAAGAACACATTAACTATGTCCTTTCCACAACTACTTATCCGTTAAACACAGATAATTTAGACCTTATTTTCAAGGACAAGATTCATGAGTTAGCCCAGATTCATAATATCGAAATCAATATTTACGATCTTGATGGAAATCTTTTAAAATCATCTAAGGAATCCTTCTCAGTAGATAAAGTATCTCCTCCAATTCCAAAATACATCTTAAAACTGGTACGTTCCTCCATCGAAAAAAGGTACGTTGATATCAAAACGATTGATGGTGTAAAAAACAGATCATCGTTTACACAAATAAAAGATGAGCGCTTTAAACCATTAGGCGTATTAAACTTACCCTACTTAGAAGACGATGGCTTTTACCAGAAAGAATTGAGTAGTTTTTTAATTCGTTTAGGGCAAGTGTACTCCTTTATGATGCTAGTTGCTTTTGGCTTGGCTTATTTTCTTTCAACCTATATAACGAAATCACTGAAAACAATATCTGACAAACTAAATGAGACGAGCTTACACCAGAAAAACGAAAAAATCATCCTTGAGGCTAACAGTAAAGAGATTAATTTATTGATAAAAGCGTACAATCAAATGGTGGATGAGTTAGAAAAAAGTGCGGTAAAGCTTGCGCGAAGCGAACGGGAAGAGGCTTGGCGTGAAATGGCAAAACAAGTAGCCCACGAGATTAAAAATCCTTTGACGCCCATGCGTTTAACCGTACAGAGTTTTCAGAGAAGGTTTAATCCTGAAGACCCTCAAATTACACAAAAAATGAAGGATTACTCAGAAACCCTAATTCAACAAATTGATACTATGAGCGCTGTAGCATCAGCATTTTCGAATTTTGCTTCTATGCCGGTACAAAAAAACGAAACGTTGAATGTGGTTGAAGTAATCGAATTAGCTTTAGACATTTTTAACGAAAACAATATTATCTTCGAAAAAGAATCGCCTGAAATCATATCAAAAATAGATCGAACGCAGCTAGTGAGAATTATAACTAATTTAGTCAAAAACGCCATTCAATCCATACCAGAACTTCAAGAGGAGAAACAAATTAAAGTGGTGGTCAAAAAGGTGTTGAACAATGTTTTGATTATAGTTGAAGATAATGGGGTTGGTATAAGTCCCGCAGATGTGAAACGAATTTTCCAACCTAAATTCACCACAAAAAATAGTGGAATGGGACTAGGGTTGGGTATTATTAAAAACATTATTGAAAATTACGAAGGAACAATTACCTTTGATACAGAATACGGAATTGGAACTCGTTTTGTAGTTTCACTTCCAATAATTAACTCTTAAACAAGTATTATGAACTACGAAAACATTCTAGTTGCCACAGAAAATAGTATTGCGACAATTACAATAAATCGCCCAACAAAATTAAATGCTTTAAATAGCAAGACAATCGAAGAGCTACACCAAGCCTTTGAAAGTTTAGAAAAAAACTACGATACTCGTGTTATTATTTTGACCGGTAGCGGCGAAAAAGCTTTTGTTGCTGGAGCAGATATTGCTGAATTTGCACAATTTTCAGTAGAAGAAGGCGCACAACTAGCTGCTCAAGGACAAGAAATACTTTTTAATTTTGTAGAGAACTTAAAAATACCTGTAATTGCTGCCGTAAATGGATTTGCATTAGGAGGTGGATTAGAACTAGCCATGTCATGTCATATACGAGTAGCATCTGAAAACGCTAAAATGGGGCTTCCAGAAGTATCATTGGGAGTCATTCCAGGTTATGGAGGAACGCAACGTTTACCTCAATTGATCGGAAAGGGACGTGCTATGGAAATGATTATGACCGCCGGCATGGTAGGAGCTGAAGAAGCTCACAGAACCGGATTAGTAAATCATGTAGTGCCACAAGCAGAAATTTTAGAATTTTGTACCGGTATTGCACAAAAAATAATGAAAAACTCACCTGTCGCGATTAGTAAAGCGATCAAAGCAGTAAATGCTAATTTTAAAGATGGTGAAAACGGCTATGAAACCGAAATAAAATCGTTTGGAAAATGCTTTGGTACTGAAGATTTTAAAGAAGGAACTACAGCTTTTTTAGAAAAAAGAAAAGCGATTTTTCCTGGGAAATAAAGACACAGACGCACTGTTTACCAAAATTAAAAAACCACAGTATCAATATACTTAAATAATTGATATTGTGGTTTTTTTATGTTACTAGGGTAAATTTCCGCTAATTAAATCGCAAATACCGTTCACAAAAGCTAATTTTGCATTTAAATCAACATCAAAAATTAAATCATGTCATACGAACCTATATTTGCTCTTTTTTGGGAAAAAGTAAAACAAAGTATTGTCGATAAAACATATTCCAAATTAACTTTGGCGAAGACCATAGGAGATACCGAAATAAAAAACATTTATGTGCGTCCTGTTTTACTAGAAAATGATGTGTTTATGCTTTCGCTAAGTACAAAATACAAAACAGAGGAAGTAGAAAGTTTTCATACAATTGATGATGCCTATCCTATTTTAGCTTCTTATCTAAACAATCCGTTTTTGACCGCTTTGTTATTTACAACTGAAAATGATATCACTTTCAAACTCAATAAAAAAAGAGTTGGAAGCATAGTTGAACAAGCGCCTACGTTTAAAAGTGCCTCTGATGTGATTATCGAAATGCAAGAAAAAGGCATTTACAACTAATATTTGTTTTAATAGCGCTGGTTTTTGTCTTTAAAAAGTAGCGTTATTATTTTTATTTTTCTCCCTCCCATTCCGCGTAAAATTGAGCAAGAAAACCTTCCATATAACGGTGTCTCTCCTGAGCTATTTTTTTTCCTGAAACGGTATTCATCTTATCTTTTAGCAATAACAGCTTTTCATAGAAATGATTTAGTGTTGGCGCATTATTACTTTTATATTCTTCTTTAGTCATTGTAGTGTTTGGCGCGATATTAGGGTCATACAGCGCTCTATTTTTAAAACCACCATAATTGAACGCACGAGCAATCCCAATAGCACCTATAGCGTCTAAACGATCTGCATCTTGAACTACATCTAACTCGACAGAACTAAAATCACGTGCTACTTTACCACCTTTAAAAGATATATTTTCAATTATTTTAACCACATGATTGATAACTTCCTCTGAAACAGCATTTGTCTCTAAAAAAGCTCTAGCTGTTTTAGGCCCGATAGTTTCGTCTCCGTCATGAAATTTACTATCGGCTATATCGTGAAGTAAAGCAGCTAGTTGCACGGTTGTTAGATCACACTGTTCGTCGCCACCGATTAACATTGCATTCTTGTACACACGTTCAATATGAAACCAATCATGACCTCCCTCTGCTCCTACTAGTTGTTCTTTAACAAATGCAATTGTTTTTACTATAATCTCAGAATGTTCCATTACATATTTATTACAAAAAATGTTGATTCTTAAAGCACTAGCCTTAAAAATCAACATTTTTATTATTTATTATTTTTTAAAAACTACAATCTTGCTGGTTCAACCCATTTGAAGATATGCGTTTCTTGCGGAATAACGATTCTTTCTGAAATCCTAGCCATTCTCGCTGGTAATTTCATTAAGTAATCACGAGCTTTCTCCGCTTCATCAGTTAGACCTGTTATCTTATCTATTTCCCATTTGGTAATTAGTTTTTGCATAATTTCTACATAATCATTAGCAGTGTACACTCCAATACGCTGTGCAGAATCAGAAAACAATTCGAATGCAGAACTAATTTTAGCACCAGATTCTCTTAAGAAATGAGCTGGCATCACAATCTTAGCTTTCATCATGTACTGGAAAGCTAGCATCATTTCGCTAGGGTCAATTTTAAAAATTTGGTTTACAAATTCACTGTAAGCATGGTGATGGCGCATTTCGTCACCAGCAATCATCTTACACATTTTTGCAAGTTTTTTATCTCCGTAACTCTTAGCTAGCTGCGAAACTCTATTATGAGAAACATAGGTTGCTAATTCTTGAAAACTAGTATAAACGAAGTTCTTGTAAGGATCTCTTCCTGTACCTATGTCAAAACCATCATTGATCAGGTGCTGTGTAGTCATTTCGACCTCACGCATATTCACACGACCTGATAAATACAAGTACTTATTTAAAAGATCTCCATGACGATTTTCCTCACCCGTCCACTGGCGAACCCATTGTGCCCAACCATTACGCTCTAAATTATCGACACCCTCAACTTCCATTAACCAGTTTTCATATGTTGGCAATGCTTCCTCAGTAATCATATCTCCTACCATCGCTACCCAAAAATCATAAGGTAAGTCCTTAGAGATCTCGCGTAATTCCTTAACTTCTTCTAAAAAGTTATCACTTTCAGAATTAGGTAAAAAATCAGATGGCTGCCAAATTTCTTCTACAGGTATTAAATACTGATCCACATAGCTCGACACGTTTTTTTCCAAAAACTGCATTACTTCTAAACGAATATTTTTTATTGACATCTTATATATATTAAAATTTTATTCCTTTTACTACAGCCTCTTCGGCCTTTTCTATTAAATCTGCAAAATCAAATTCACTCACCTTTAAAGGCTTATGTATTGCAAAGGTAAGATGATTTCCTAAACCAACTGGAAAAAAACCAAATTTAACCATTTTCCAACTATTGTTAATGCTCACGGGAACAACATAAGCAGATGGTGCTGCCTTGCATAATATTTTTAAACCCGTTTGCGAGAACGCTTTTGGCTGACCTGTTTTGCTTCGGGTTCCCTCTGGAAAAATAACTGCTGAACGGTTATTAGCCTCGATATAATCTCCTAATTTTTTGATCTCAGGAATAGCTTGCTTAGGATCCTTACGGTCTATCAAAGCAGATCCTCCATGACGCAAATTATACGAAACACTAGGTATTCCTTTCCCTAACTCTTTCTTGCTTACAAATTTACAATGAAAATCACGCATGAACCAAATCATAGCAATGATATCATACATACTTTGATGGTTACTAACAAAAATAATAGGTGCATTTTTAGGTATACTTTCTAGATTCGAGAATTTGTAGGTAGTACCTACAATATTCGTACATCTAACTAAAAATAAATTTAAAAAATCCACACTTTTTTTATGGGCTTGGTAGCCAAAAATATTAAAGCACACCCATTGAATAGGATGAAATATAACAAGCGTTAGTCCAAAACACAAATAATAAATTACAGAAATGGGGTACGAAATAAGCTTTTGCATTCATTATATAATTAGCTGCAAAAGTAACAAATAAATTTTTAGTGCTAATTATTTGGCAAATAATAATAGATTTAGTGTTTAATTGTACCTTTGCTCTCCTTAATCACTGTACACTACCACCTCAAATGAATTTCACCTATCCAAAAAACGAAAAACTTAAAAGTAAAATCAGCATTGGATTATTATTCACAGAAGCTAAATCAGTCTCAAAATATCCATTACGTCTCGTTTACCATTGCAGTACAGATAATGAAGGTGAAAAGATTAAAATGGGGGTTTCTGTTTCTAAAAAAAACTTCAAAAAAGCAGTAGACCGCAATTACTTTAAGCGTGTTTTACGCGAAACCTACCGACTCAACAAGCATCTATTGCTTGACTCGATAGACAAACCTTACTGCTTTATGTTTTTCTACCAAACTAAAGATCGTTTGTCCTATGACGAAATCAATACAAAAACGATTCAGCTGTTTGAGAAGTTTATTGCTCAAACAACAAAAAAAGAATAGTAGCAAACCTATTTTTTGTATTTTTAGCATGTAAAAAACCTATTACATGAAGCTAAAAGTAATTCTGATCATTATTTTATGTTCTCTTATTAGCTGTAAGAAAGCCAATGAAGCTCTTGACTCCCAGGTGCAAAATATTGTATTACCTGCAAAAACAGAAACTAATGAAAGTAAATCTAAAGTAAGTGGAAAGCTTAATCAGAAAATAATCAAAGAAGGCAACCTTCGATTTGAAACTTCAGACCTTGATCGTACCTATAATCAAATCATTACAAATACCAAGAAAGCTAATGGCACGGTTCAAAATGATACTGAAGGCAAGGATTACGGCACTGTTTATAGGAAATTAATAGTACGTATTCCTAGCCAGAATTTTGATGTATTTATACAAAATATATCAAAAGGAGTGGCATACTTTGATAATAAAGAAATTACAGCCGAGGATGTAACCGCACAATACATTGATATTAATGCCAGATTAAACGCTAAAAAATCTTTAGAAAATAGGTACATTGAACTCTTGAAAAAAGCAGTCAAGGTCTCCGAAATGTTAGAAATCGAGAAACAACTTTCTGCTATTAGAGAGGACGTTGAAGCAACACAAGGAAAGCTAAATTATTTACAAAATAGAATATCAGAAAGTACAATAACAATTGAATTTTACAAAACCGTAGCAACTGATAACGGCGTGACGATTTCGTATGGGTCTAAAATCGGGAATGCTATAGCATCTGGTTTTAATGCGTTCTCGAGCTTTTTTATATTCTTAGTGTCAATTTGGCCATTTATAATTATCCTAACTGGAATTATTTATTTTATTAGAAAAAAAATAAAACAAAAAAATAAAAACTAATGCATTCTTTTATCAAAAAAAAATACCTAATCCCTGTTGCTGCTTCAGCATTTTTATTTGTTGGTGCCAGTTTTAAAAATGATTTTTTTGAAATAGCCAAACAAATAGAAATCTTCACCACTTTATTTAAAGAGGTCAATAACAACTACGTAGACGAGTCGAATCCAGGAGAACTTATGGATAAAGCGATAAAGGGGATGCTAGCTAGCCTAGATCCTTATACAGTCTATTTTAACGAACAAGATGTACTACGATTCAAAATCAACAATACTGGCGAATACACTGGAATAGGCGCATTAATTTCTCAAAAAGAAGGTCAACTAATTGTTAGAGAAGTTTATAAAAACTTCCCCGCTGACAAAGCGGGACTGAAACCTGGGGATTTAATTATAAAAATAGGTGATGTACCTATTACTGATTTTAAAGATGATGCCTCTCAATTACTTAAGGGTGTTAAAAACACTAAAATAGCGATTCAATTTATTCGACAAGGACAATCAAAAACCACCGAAATTATCCTAGACGAAGTAGGTATAAAATCCGTTCCTTATTACGCTAAAATTGATGACAAAACCGGCTATATAGTTCTAGCCCGTTTCAATCAAAAAGCGTCTAATGAAACAAAACAAGCATTAGAAGATTTAAAAAGACAAGGAGCTGAAAGAATCGTATTAGACCTTAGGGGCAATCCTGGAGGACTATTAAACGAAGCGGTAAACATTTGCAATCTATTTGTTCCAAAAAACGAAATTATCGTAACCACTAAATCTAAAAACGAGAAATACAACAACACCTACAAAACACAAAATGAACCCGTAGATACGCAAATACCTATTGTCATTATTGTTAATGATAAAAGTGCTTCTGCCTCTGAAATTGTCTCGGGAGCCTTGCAAGATTTAGATAGAGCTGTGATCGTAGGAAGCCGAAGTTTTGGGAAAGGTCTTGTTCAAAAACCTATAGATTTAACATACAATACACAACTTAAAGTAACTATTTCGCGCTACTATACACCATCAGGACGGTGTATACAAGCACTAGACTACAATAATAAAGACAAAAATGGTAGTGCAACTAGAACGCAGGAAAAAAATTATAATGCTTACAAAACTAAAAAAGGCAGAACCGTTTATGACGGTGGTGGAATATTGCCAGACGTACAACTGGAAGAAACGAAATCAAGTGTTATCGCGAGCGTACTAGAAAAAAACGACGCTATATTCGACTTTGTAACTAGCTACTATTACAAAAATCAAAACCTAGGCACGCAAATACCCGCTTTCTCTAACGCTGACTACCAAATTTTTAAACAATTTGTAAAAACATCTAAATATTCGTTTGAGACTGAAACTGAATTAGCTCTTAAAAACACTTTGGCTATAGCCAAAAAAGAAAAATTAGACGATAGTATATTAGTAGAATACCAACAATTACTGTCTGCATTGCAAAAAAGTGAAGAATCACAACTTGATAAAAACCAGGAAGAAATCAAAAAGATAATTACCGAGGCGATTATTAAGCGTTTCCAATATGAAGAAGGTTTTTATCAGTATTACATCAAAACGAATTCTGAGATTAAAAAATCAGTAAGCATTCTTAACAATTCCTTAGAATACAAAACGATTTTAAAAATTTAATGTTCCGGTTCTTTTACATATCACCTCTTTTTCTATTTTGTTTCCTCAATGCTCAGGAAAAAAAAATAGAAACCGTTTATTTCGAATTTGACAAATACTCCCTTGAAACATATCAAGAAAAAGACATCTGGGACTTTATAGTACAATCAGATACAGCACGCATTGAATCTATTCAAATATATGGTTATTGCGATGACCGTGGGGATAATGATTATAATTACAAACTATCAGAGAACAGAGTAAATACGGTTAGGAAAATTTTAACAATCAATGGTTTTAACAAAAATAAAATTGTGATTATTGAGGGGAAAGGAAGAGTGCTTTTAACGAGTAATCCATTAGAAAACCTTACTGAGATCCGTTCGAAAAATAGACGCGTCGACATTTTAATCGTCAGAAAAAATAGTTTTGGTAAAGGGATTTATAATTCATTTCAAGACAAACATGAAGTGGGCGACCGTATCTTTCTCGAAAACATTCTCTTCAATTTGGGAAGCAGTGTCCTAACCCCTGCATCTAGAAGAGAACTAGATAGAATTGCAATACTGCTTAATAAAAATAAAAACATTGAATTTGAAATCATTGGCCATGTATGTTGTACCCCAGACTACTATCGAGATGCGATAGATAGGGATACAAACGAACGTAAATTATCTGTGAACAGAGCTAAAGTTGTGTTTAGATATTTAATTAACCGACAAGTGAATGGTATTCGCATGTCCTACAAAGGAGTAGGAAATAAATTCCCTTTAGGGAAAGGAAGTGAGTTTGATCGAAGAGTCGAGTTTCTGATTAAAAAAATATAATTACTCTTTTTTCATGTCTATATGCGGAATATCGTCTTCTAGGTACATTTCACTTATTTGTATAAAACCATGGCTTTCATAAAACTTTTTCAAATACAACTGTGCGCCTATAGTTATTGCTGTTTCGTTGTAATTATTCTTAATACCTGCAATCGCCTCACGCATTAAATCATGTCCCCACTTTTTAGAACGATAATTTTTATCTACAACCACGCGCCCAATAGATGCATTATCAAAGCTAATTCCTGGTTTGAAAAGACGGGCATGAGCCACAGTTTTACCTTCATATTCACCTATTAGATGCAAAGCAACCTTATCTTTACCGTCTAGATCAAGATACACGCAGTTTTGCTCCACTACAAAGATCTCACTCCTTAAGCGCAGTAAATCATATAGTTCATCTACCGTTAATGCATTAAAAGCCTTTATTTTCCATTGTATACTCATAGAGGAATTTTAGAAATATTATTTAAGGCGAATTTAAGTAATTATCCCTTATTTACCACTACTGACCTAATAATTGCCTCCAACTCTAGCATTAAATCTCGCTTTTCTTTAGAAGGAGAATAGCAAAATCCTTCTAATACCAAAACCCTGTTATTTTCTTTATCAATTATTGCGTAATTAATAAAGGGTCCTGACATAAAATCATCCCGAAGTTCCCATGTTCCTCTGGTTTCATACGTAAGTTTGTTATCTAGGTTTACTACAAAAAAGTAAGGAGCATAAGCCTCCTCTGTAATCATATCAGTTCCGGGCTCTTTTCCGTGAATATAAAGATTACCTATAGAATCTCGCATCTTTATAATATTACCAACAATGTTATTTTTATTGTTAACAGTCGATAAAGGAACTTGGTAAATTAAGACGCTTGTGTTACCACTGATGATTTCTTTTTTGAACCAAACAAAATTAGCATCCTGTAGCATTAACTCGTAAGAAGAAGGAATTTGAATAGAAATATTGAACTTCTTATCAAAATATTCTCTTTCTAAAAGTGATTTTCTTGCAATACGCTGACTTTCATCGATCTCGTTTTGATGAATTGTTTTGATGATTTGGGGTGCAGTCTTTTCTAGGAGAGCTAAAATAGAAGTGACTGATTTACCAGTGATATGAAATACATTTTGGGGCGCCGCGTATTCGTCTTTTTTAACGCTAAAATGATCATTATCCCCTTTTTTAATGACGATAACATTTCGGCTATCGGTCATAAAACCTTCCATAAGCTTTATGGGATACTGATTGATATTGAAAAGAGGTTCTTCCTGAGGCAATCCTAAAACAGGGGCTGCAAATTTATTTCTAGCACTGTCTCCAACCTCGCTATTCCACAACAAGTCATCAACAATGATAGCGATATTATTAATTTTCCCATTTGCTATTCTTGGTAGAACAACTTCCTCTTTTTTACAAGAAATAAAAAGATAGGAACCTATGAGTAAAAATAGAAGCAGTTTTTTATTCATTTTATTAAAGTTAAAATAGGCTAATCATATATTGAAATGACCCTAAAGATACAAGTTTTATAAACTAATGTCAATTACATGCTTAGCCACGAATATCATTCCAATTATTGACAAACAAGTAAAAAACATCATTTCGACGCAAAAAAAAGGGTTTTATTCAACAATGAATAAAACCCCATCCTATAAAAACCTTTTTAAAACTAACCGTTAATTTTTAGTTTCATCCCTGGTTTAATATTTTCACCCTTAATACCATTCCACTTTATAATATCTGAAACGGTAATTCCTGGATACTTTTTAGCTATACTAAATAAAGAATCCCCCTTTTTAACGTAATAATTATCTGCTTCTTTAAGTTTCGTAATCGGACTATTTTTTACCTTAAAAGCACTAACGGCTACAGCATTTGTAGCAATTGCAATTTCATCTTTAGCTACTATTAATTCACTTCCTAAAGCAATTGCTGCGCTTGACAGACTATTCCATTCCTTCAAATTTTCAATAGTGGCTCCAAATTTTTTGGCAACATTACTTAAGTTGTCTCCTTTTTGAACGGTATAGTAAATTTCTTTTAGTTCAGGCGATTGCGCCAATTCCATTTTTATCGGTTCTTTTGAATCATATGCTATTTGTAAAGTTGTCCCTTGATGAATTGTAGTATCAGTCAAGTTATTCCATTCTTTAATTTGAGCTACGGTTACTTTATATTTGTCAGCGATAGCATTAATGTTGTCTCCATTTTGAACGACATACATGGATTGTTTACTCTCGACTAAAGTGTCTTTCGAATTCTCTTTATTTACTTTACTTTCCTTTACTACCTTGCTAACTACTGCTATATCGTTTTTTGCCTGGACTACTGTAGTTTTTACAGGACTTTCTTTAGCTAAAATCTTTAAATTTTGACCGTAAGCAATCGTATTACTCTTGAGTCCATTCCATTTTTTCAAGTCTGTTAAGGATACATCATTTTTACTTGCTATAGTACCTAAATTATCCCCACGTTTTACTTTGTAGTATCGAGTGGTAAACTGACTTTCTTTTTGGTTTGTACTAGTATCTGTAGTGCTTACAATTGCTGTAATGCTAGTGAATGGTCTCTCTTTTTTATCTAATTCATACTGCACATAAGCGTATAGTTTTTCCTCATTAGATGTAAAAAGAGCTATTTTTTCGTTAGGCAGGCGCAAGTAGTGTTTCTCATCTCTGTACGACGGAATAATGTTCAACTTGTAGGAAGGATTTAGTAGTTGTAATTGCGCAACAGGTACCTCTAGTAAATCTGAGATTTGTTTGAAAGACATTTCTCTTTTAATCATCACAGTATCAGTTGCAAAATGCTGAACCACTGCTCTATCAGGAACAATACCATGTTCCTTGCGATATTCATATAAATACATTGTTGCTAAAAAAGCAGGAACATAGCCTTGCGTTTCTTTAGGTAAATTTTTTCTAATACTCCAATAATTTTGTTGTCCTCCGGAACGTCTTATTGCTTTTGATACATTTCCTGGCCCTGAATTATAAGAAGCTAAAACCAGTTCCCAATCACCAAAAATAGCATACATATTCGACATGTATTTTGCCGCTGCAGCTGTAGCTTTTAGGGGATCACTTCGCTCGTCTATATAAGAATCGATTTTTAAATTGTATTGTTTCCCTGTTTGATACATAAATTGCCAAAGTCCGGTAGCGCCCATTTTTGAAACTGCTTTGGGGTTTAGGGCAGACTCTACAACTGCTAAGTATTTTATCTCTAAGGGTACGTTCTGCTTGGCAAACTCTTCTTCAAATAGAGGGAAATAGTATTCTGAAATAGCCATTAATCTACCAAAGGATTTTTTTCGATATTTCAAAAAGGATTTGATGACATTTTCTAAACTTTCATTGTATTCAATCCTAAAAGGAGACTTGGCGTTCATTGCCTCGAGTCTTGATTTTAACAAATCTGTAGATAACTCGTAATCCACTTTTACATCGGTATTGATGTTGGTTATATCACTTGTAATGTCATTGTAGAGATCTAAATCAGTTAGTTCCTTCATCCATAAGCTATCTACACATGATGCCATAGCATCTTTCACAAAACTTTTTTTGATAGAATCGAGATAGGATTGGTTGTTTTCCTTAATAAAAACTCCTTTGCTCTCGCTATTCTGTTGCGAAAACAAAGGAATTGATACTAATAATATTGCGGTTACTATGGTATTTTTTACAGTCATTTTTACAGTCAACTTACTTAATTTTAAATGATTAAATGAATCATTATTTTACAAACTTAATAGGTTACAACTGAAAAAAAGTATAAATATTGTTAAATATGCAGAATTTAGTCTAAGATTGCAGCAATTCCAGGTAAAGTTTTACCTTCTAACATTTCTAACATTGCACCACCTCCGGTAGATACATAACTCATTTTTTCTTCAAGACCAAATTGTTTTACAGCTGCTACAGAGTCACCTCCACCTACAAGAGAAAAGGCTCCTTGTTCCGTTGAAGCTGCTATAAAGTTACCCAAAGCAATAGTTCCTTTTGCAAAAATTTCCATTTCAAAAACACCTAAAGGTCCGTTCCACAAGATCGTTTTAGACTCCATGATTACTTTTTCAAAATTCTCTAATGATTTTGGACCGGCATCAAGACCTTGCCAACCATCAGGAATTTCATTTACATCAACAATTTTGGTGTTAGCTGTATTAGAAAAAGCGTCAGCAGCAATTACATCCACAGGAATATGAATTTGAACTCCTTTTTCCTTAGCTAATCTTAAAATTTCAAGTGCTAACTCCTGCTTATCATCTTCACAAATAGAATCTCCAATTTTTCCCCCTAAGGCTTTCACAAACGTAAACGTCATTCCACCGCCTATGATCATATGGTCCACTTTATCGAGAATGTTTTCGATTACAGTGATTTTAGACGATACTTTAGATCCTCCAAGAACCGCAGTAACTGGTTTTTCACTGTTTTTTAATACTTTATTTAAACTCTCAATTTCTTTTGCTAGTAGGGTTCCAAAACATTTTTCATTAGGAAAAAATTGCGCAATAATTGTAGTTGAAGCATGTGCTCTGTGCGCTGTGCCAAAAGCATCATTTACGTAAATATCTCCTAGTCCAGCTAGTTCTTTTGCAAAAGCAATATCACCGGCCTCTTCTTCTGGATGAAAACGTAAATTCTCTAGCAATAATACTTCGCCTGCCTTCAAATTAGCGGCAGCCGCCTTTGCCTCTTCTCCAATACAATCAGAAGCAAACTGAACCGGAACTCCCAAAATATCAGAAGTTGTTTTTACAATAGGCTTAAGTGAGTATTTCTCTTCTACTCCTTTTGGTCTGCCTAAATGCGACATTAAAATTACACTTCCGCCTTGAGCGATAATAAAATCGATCGTTGGTTTAGCAGCCTCGATACGAGTCGCATCAGTAACATTAAAATTGTCGTCTAACGGCACATTAAAATCAACACGTATTATTGCTTTTTTATTTTTAAAATCAAAGTCGTTTAAAGTCTTCATCTAATCCTTATTTTTAGTTGTTTGTTGTAAAAGAAGAACAAATATAGAACTTTTAGCTTAGTAATAAATTTCAAAAAAGGATTAAAAAAACGAAAAACACAACGAAATCGATGTAATTTAAGAAAGAAACAGTGTATTTAACTTTAATTATCAATAATTCAAAATTAAGTCAAAGATTTAATCTTCGGACCAACTCATTTACAAAAGCGTATTTGCCTGTGAAATTTAGCAAACTTTAGTGTTCAAAATTTTAGACTGATTCATTTTCTTCTATCTTTGCTTTATGCAATTTTCTGAAATTTTAGGGCAAGAACACATTAAGAATCATCTTACTCAAAGCGCCAATCTAGGTAGGATTCCTCATGCGCAACTATTTATTGGGCCAGAAGGTAGTGGCACTTTACCTATGGCTATTGCTTATGCACAGTACATTTTATGTAGCAATACTAACGGGGAAAATAACGGAGAGAATCAGGCGTGTAATTTAAAATTTCAGAAACTTTCCCATCCCGATTTACATTTTGCTTATCCTACGGTTTCAACAGATAGTGTAAAAACCAAGCCAAAAAGCATTGATTTCATCGCAGAATGGCGCACTTTTACGACTCAAAATCCTTATGGTGGTTTGTTTGAATGGTATGCTGTTCTAGGAGTTCAAAACAAGCAGGGAGAAATAAGAGTAGATGATGCTACCGAAATTTTGAAATCACTTTCATTGAAATCCTATGAAGGTGGTCACAAAATTATGATTATCTGGATGGCAGATAAATTAAATATTGCAGCTTCTAACAAACTTTTAAAGCTGCTAGAAGAACCGCCTGAAAAAACAATCTTTATTCTGATTTCAGAGAACGAAGAAGATATTATACAAACCATACGATCTCGTTGCCAAATTTTACACTTTAATGGGTTAAGTGAAACTGTTGTTGCAGATGCACTCGTTTGTCGTGAAAATATTGATTTAAAATTAGCTACCAAAATTGCACACCAAGCACAAGGAAATTACAATGTGGCTTTGCATTTAGTTCATGATAATAGTGATGATTACCCATTTGAAGAGTGGTTCGTAACTTGGGTACGTGCTGCATTTAAAGCAAAAGGAAACGCAGCTGCAATCCAAGATTTAATTCTGTGGAGTGAAAAAATTGCTAGCCTAGGACGAGAAACACAAAAGAAATTTTTACAGTTTTGTATAGAAATGTTTCGTCAAGCCTTATTGCTTAATTATGAAGCGCCAAAGTTGGTTTATTTTGAACCTAAAGTAGAGAAGTTTAAATTAGAGAACTTTGCGCCATTTGTAAATGGGAACAATATACATGATATCTTTAAAGAACTATCTGATGCAATGTATCACATAGAGCGTAACGGAAATGCAAAAATAATTTTAACTGATTTGTCGATCAAACTTACTCGCTTAATCCATAAAAAATAACACTATGAATAACGTTGCATCTATTCTAATTTTGGCTTTTTTAGCTATTTCCTTCATTCAGTCAGGTTATGACAAATTATTTTACTGGAAAGACAACGTAGAATGGCTTAAGGGACATTTTGCAAAAACCCAATTAAAAAATCATGTGCCTATTGCCTTGATGAACATTTTAATACTGGAATTAATCTCAGGTATACTTTGTGTGGTAGGTGCTATCCAGTTAGTTGTAAACAACGGAAGGTTATTTGGCTTTTACGGTGCCGTGTTTTCATGTATCACCTTAATAATGCTACTTTTCGGTCAACGATTAGCTAAGGATTATGATGGTGCTAGAACAATTGTTATCTATTTTATTCCGGCAGTTATGGCGGTATATTGGTTAAATTAAAAATTAAAAAGTATTAAAAATATTCCTCTCATTATATGAAACCAAAACACCCTTCAGAATCCTTAACAACCTTAACTGATTTAGTTTTACCAAGTGAAACAAATCCTTTAAACAACCTTTTTGGCGGTGAATTATTAGCTCGAATGGATCGTGCAGCAAGTATTGCAGCTAGGAGACATTCTCGCAGAATTGTTGTTACTGCATCTGTAAACCACGTGGCTTTTAATCGCGCTATTCCTTTAGGAAGTGTGGTAACAGTTGAAGCTAAAGTTTCAAGATCTTTTAAAAGTTCAATGGAAATCTATATTGACATTTGGGTTGAAGACAGAGAATCTGGGAACAAAACCAAAGCCAATGAAGCCATTTACACTTTTGTAGCAGTCGATGATACGGGAAGACCAGTGGAAGTACCGCAAATCATTCCTGAAACAGAACTAGAGATTCAACGTTACGAAGCTGCATTGCGACGCAAACAATTAAGTTTAGTATTAGCCGGAAAACTAAACCCTCATGACGCTACAGAGCTAAAAGCATTATTTATGTAAAATTATTTTTTTTACGTTATTTTAGTTTAGAATTATGAAAATTAACTCAAAAATAAAGTATTTTTACAAGCATTAAAAATCAACATTAAAAGGAATTAAAAAGATACAATTGATACTTTAAACTCCTGACAGCCATAAAATAATATAAATGAAAGAAAAGGTAAAAGAGAAGATGAGTACAGAGAAAGAAGCCAAATTAAAAGCATTACAGCTTACATTAGATAAGTTAGATAAAACCTACGGTAAAGGAACAGTAATGAAAATGGGGGATAAAGCCATTGTTGAAGTAGAAACTATTTCTTCAGGGTCTTTGGGGATCGATTTAGCATTAGGAGTTGGTGGATATCCACGAGGAAGAATCATCGAAATTTACGGTCCAGAATCATCAGGAAAGACAACCTTAACGTTACACGCTATCGCCGAAGCTCAAAAAGCAGGCGGAATTGCTGCTTTTATAGATGCAGAGCACGCTTTCGACAGAAATTATGCAGAGAAGTTAGGTGTAGATATCGAAAACCTAATCATTTCGCAACCAGACAATGGAGAGCAAGCACTAGAAATTGCTGAGAACTTAATTCGTTCTGGAGCAATTGATATTGTTGTAATTGACTCTGTTGCGGCTTTAACGCCAAAAAGCGAAATCGAGGGTGAAATGGGAGATTCTAAAATGGGTCTTCATGCTCGTTTGATGTCACAAGCACTTAGAAAATTAACAGGAACGATTAGTAAAACAAACTGTACAGTTTTCTTCATCAACCAGTTGAGAGAAAAAATTGGAGTTATGTTTGGAAATCCAGAGACTACAACTGGTGGAAATGCATTGAAGTTTTATGCTTCGGTACGTTTAGATATCCGTCGTTCTACTCAAATTAAAGATGGTGATAACGTAATAGGAAACAGAACCAAAGTAAAAATCGTTAAAAACAAAGTAGCACCACCTTTTAAAGTGGCCGAATTTGATATCATGTACGGCGAAGGAGTTTCTAAAACTGGAGAAGTTTTAGATCTAGCTGTAGAGTTTGAGATTATCAAAAAATCAGGTTCATGGTTTAGTTATGGTGAAACTAAATTAGGTCAAGGTCGTGACGCAGTAAAATCATTGATTAAGGACAATCCTGAATTAGCTGATGAACTAGAAGTTAAGATTAAAGATAGAATTAAAGAACTAGCAGAAGCATAAAACTTAAAAAGAGTTGACTAACGTCAACTCTTTTTTTTATTAAATAAATAAACAAACTGTTTTTTCTTCTTTTTACCTTCAAATTTTATGAGCTGAGAATAAATCACATCTCGTACTTGCTCCCGAATGTTTTTTCTATCCAATAAAGTTACGCCTGTAGTACTAATCTCTGAGTGAATTTTAGCTCGCATTATTCCAGGACTCCCGCTGAAGAAAGTGTATGACAGCCTCTTTTTATTGTCGGCAAAAGTAATCGGTACAATAGGAATTTGATGTTCAATCGCTAATCTAAAAGCACCGTCTTTAAAACTATCTAAAAGGATCGATTCGTCATCAGGAACGCCTCCTTCAGGAAAAATACAGACACTTAGCCCACGATTAATCCTTTTTTGAGCTTCGTTAAAGACTTCCATACGACTTTTAGAATTACCACGATCTACTAATATACAAGTCCGTTTATAGAAAAAACCAAATAACGGAATCTTAGCAAGCTCCTGTTTACCTACAAATACAAATGGATTTTTTATGATGGCGAGCATCAACATAATATCGGCCATAGAGGTATGGTTGGCTACAATCATGTAACTTCTATTATTTTGCAAGCCTTGCTCTCTTTCCACGATATAGTAGAAACCCATCCCATAAAGGATAAATTTAGACCATATACGAGCCATTTTAAAAAAATAAGGGTAACCCTTATCCGAAAGTATAGAAAGCACCAAAAACGGAAACATAATCAATATAGGTACTGCCATTAATACATAGAACCAAACACGCCATACCATCCAAAAAACAAATCTTAATCCTTTCATAGGCTCAAAAATAACGAATCAAACAATAGCATAGGAATAAAATTATAGGTTGTGCTCACTATTTAAATACTTTGCACCACAACTATAAAGGTGTTTAATTTCTAATCACAAGATACATGGCTGCGTTTAATGGTGTTCTCCCTCCTGTCAGATCATGCCTTTGAACTTTTTGAACACCTAATTCTTTACTGAAGTATTTTAAAAATTTAACCATTAAATAAAAAACTTTGCGAACTTTGCGATTCAGAAAAAAATAAAATGGCAAAAATACTTACCGGTGTACAAAGTACAGGAACACCTCATCTCGGGAATCTATTAGGTGCAATTATTCCAGCGATCGCACTATCGAATAAACCAGAAAACGAATCTTTCCTTTTCATTGCTGATTTGCACTCGATTACTCAAATAAAAAATGGAGAAACGCTACGAACTAACACCTACAGTACAGCTGCAGCTTGGCTAGCTTGCGGTTTAGATATAAACAAAGTGGTTTTCTACAGACAATCAGATGTGGCACAAACAGCAGAGTTGTCTTGGTATTTAAGTTGTTTTTTTCCATTTCAGCGCCTTACGCTAGCTCATTCCTTTAAGGACAAAGCAGATCGCTTAGACGACGTCAACGCAGGGTTGTTTTCGTATCCGATGTTAATGGCTGCTGATATTTTGTTGTATGATGCCGAAGTAGTACCAGTAGGGAAAGACCAACTACAGCACTTAGAAATTACTCGTGATGTAGCCTCACGTTTCAACCACCAAATGGGAGAAACCTTTGTGATTCCTGAAGCTAAAATTCAAGAAGACAGCATGCTTATTCCAGGGACTAACGGTGGTAAAATGAGTAAATCAGCCAATAACATCATCAATATATTCCTTGATGACAAAGCCTTGCGCAAGCAAATCATGGGTATTGAAACCGACAGTACGCCACTAGAAGACCCTAAAAATCCTGAAACTTGTAATGCTTTTGCTATTTACTCTTTATTAGCTAATGGCGAGCAACTAGCAAGCATGAGAGCAAATTACCTAGGCGGTAATTATGGTTACGGGCATGCTAAACAAGCCTTGTTTGAGCTCATATGCGAAACTTTTAAGACTGAGAGAGAAAAATACAATTACTATATTAATAACCTGACAGAAGTAGATGCCTTGCTTAAAATAGGTGCGAATAAAGCAACAGCAGTTGCCAATGGCGTATTATCAAGAGTAAGAGAGAAATTAGGATTTGAAGTATTGTAAGATATTTTAAAACCTACCAATTATAAAATCAAAGGCTCTAATTAAATATTAGAGCCTTTGATTTTTATAACTAAACGGTTCATAATTAATTCCTAATTTTATGTCGTTAATCATTTAAACACTAAAGTATTATTATTTTTGTAAATAACGAAATTACCTAGTATGAAACTGCTTATTGTCGAGGACGAACCCAATTTACTGGCGATTTTACGAAAAGGACTCTCTGAGTCTAACCACGAAGTAAGCGTTTCTTTAGACGGAAAAACTGCTCTTGAAATGATCTCTAACTACACCTTTGATGTTGTTGTTTTAGATGTAATGCTACCTGATATAAACGGAATCGAAATATGTAGAAGAGTTCGAGACGCAAAAAATTTTGTTCCTATTTTACTTTTAACAGCCTTAGGAACCTCTGAAAACATTGTAACAGGACTTAACGCAGGAGCAGATGATTACTTGACAAAACCTTTTAAGTTTGGTGAACTCGAAGCTCGCATTCAAGCACTCCATAGAAGAGCTATCCAACAACATGAAAAAGTTGAGGCTCTCGAAATAGGAGATCTAGTTATCAATTCACGAGCTAAAACAGTAGAACGTGAAGGCGTTTCAATTGTTTTGACTGCCAAAGAATTTAAATTACTTCTGTATCTGGCTAGAAATAAAGAAATGATTGTTTCAAGGGAACAAATCCTAGATAATGTGTGGGATATCAATTTTGACATGAATACGAATGTGGTCGATGTTTACATCAATTATTTACGTAAAAAAGTGGACAAACCTTTTGCTCAAAAATTGATTCATACCATAAAAGGATTGGGTTACGTTATAAAATTATAAAATGAATATTAGAAAAAAAGTAACTTTCACGTACGTTGCACTATCCACCTTTAGTACATTGCTATTGTGCGTGCTTGTATTCATAATGTTCCGGAAAAACAATCAATACCATTTCCTAAAGCGACTTGAGGACAGGGCTAAAATTGTTGCCTCTATAAATTTTCAAAACGATCCTGAAAAGAAGAGATATTACAGTAATCTTAAAAAAAATGGGCTTGAAGAACTTATCCAAGAAGAAGAATATGTGCTTAAGGTAAATAGTGAAAATAGCTTTGAGTACAATACTAAACTTGATGTACCTAATGAATTTTACATGCACATATTAGAATCTGGAAAAGACTGGTACGAGATCAACGATAAATACTATTTAGGACAAATATTCACAGAGAACAATCAAAAATATATTGTCATTGTTGGTGCGAGAGACCGTATGGGTAAAAACACTTTGATTTTTATTGTACGTATCATGTTTTTTGGGGGAATTGGCTTCCTTTTACTAGCCTATTTTTTTGGACGTTTATTGGCCAGAAGAGTGTTTTATCCGGTAGCTCGTATAACTAAGGAGGTGAAACGTATTAGTGCCTCTAACCTGCACAATCGATTACCACAGGTTAAAAATTCTCCTGAATTATCTGATTTGACAGACACTTTTAATGGAATGTTAGACCGCTTAGAAACCTCATTCGAAATTCAGGCTAATTTTATCAATAATGCTTCGCACGAATTAAAAACCCCAATAACAACAATTATTGCCGAGGCAGAAATCATGTTGCTAAAAGATCGAGAAACCGAGGAATACAAACAATCTTTAGGAAACATTTACAATCAAGCCGCAAGATTAGGAAACCTCACAGAAAGCCTGCTTAAGCTTACGCAAACGGGTTATGATGGTAAAAAGCAAGTACAAGACATTGCCAGAATTGATGAAATTTTATTAGGTGTGAAATCAGATATTGATAAAATGTATCCTGACAATCGAGTGATCGTAAAACTCAATTTCGCTCCTTCTGATTCTAATTTATTATTAGTTCCCTGTAACAAGCCTTTACTGGAATTAGCTATCAACAACATTATAACAAACGGCGTAAAATATTCAGATAACAATGAAGTGTTTGTCATACTTTCTGCAGATACCGAAAAAATAAAAATCACGATTAATGATATTGGTATCGGAATTCCTCCTGAGGATATTCCACATTTATACGAACCGTTTTTTAGAGGTAAAATTGCAGCTAAATACATTGGCTATGGTTTAGGGCTTCCGCTAGCGATGAAAATCATTCGCATGCATGAGGGAGAATTACAAGTACAGTCCGAAGAAAATAAAGGAACCATCGTGACAATTGTTTTTAAGAAAGCCAACATTAAAAATTTTAATGTTGAATCTTAGAAAATTCTAATTTTAACTTAAGGGCATTCTAAGGTAGGACTAAGTAATTTGTATGTATAAACAAATACTTAGTCTCATGAAAAAAATATTAGTTCCTACGACCTTACAACCTGATACTATTGCTGCGATACATTCTGCTGTCTCTCAATCAAACGTTCACGAATGCGAAATCATCTTATTATTCGTTTCTGAAGCCCCTGATACTTACTCGGCTTCACAGTTTTTGCGAGAAATGAACGTTGGTCATACCGCTAACCAAGAAGAAATACTTGATAAGTGTAAATCAATTATAAATCAAACACCAAACTGCAAAATTAAAATCCATAATCAATGTGGCTTATCTTCATTTATTTTTAAAGGTATTGTTGATTTATATGATGTGAATTTAATTGTATTTCCCAACTCGTACAAACAAGAATCTCGCAAAATCAATCAGTACTTATTGCAATTGGCTACGAACCAAAAATGCCCTATTCTACATCTAGGGCAAGAGCAAAAAGACATCAATTATAGCAAAGCCCTTTATGTTAAAAACAACCAAGACACAATTGGTCTAGAGACAATACAGCATTTTTTGAATAAGTATTTCCCTCTTGAAATAGTAAGTCAAACTACCAATACTACCGAAAATCAAGATGATGTCCTTAGATACATTAATGAAGCTATCTCAAAGCACGACATCGATATGTTAGTTCAAACACGCACTGTTCAAAAAATAAAGTTCAAAAAAACTAAGAGAGAAGACCTACATGAGAAAGTGGGACTTCCTGTTCTATCACTGTATGAAGAATTGGTGTAAATACTAAAAATTGATAATTAAAATTCGAATATATGTTGTTAAAAAAAAGAATTCCAATGCAATACGTACTTGGAAAAATCAAGAATGAGCTTGCTCTTGTGGTATCCTACACCATATTATTTGAAATTTTTCATCACTATTTCATTAACATCGATGTAGAAATCCCAATTGCTATTCCAGCAATAATAGGAACTATCATATCATTATTACTGGCTTTTAAGTCCAACCAGGCCTATGACCGCTGGTGGGAAGCTAGAATTGTTTGGGGATCTATCGTAAATGAATCTAGAACGCTGGTGAGACAAATGATCACTTTTTATAAAGATCCTGAGTTCTCAACTGAAGCTAGTAATTTTAAAGAAAAGTTTGCCAAAAGGCAAATAGCATGGTGTTACAGTCTAGGTCAGTCTTTACGGAACGAGGATGCCATTAAGCCCATCAAAAAGCTATTGTCTGAAGAGGAATTACGCTTTGTAAAGAACCACAAACACATACCTAACGCCTTATTAGTATTGCATGCAAAAGACCTTTACAAAGTATTAAAGGAAAAACGCATTACCACCTATCAACAAGTAGAAATAGATAATACACTAACCCGTTTGTGTGATGCGATGGGAAAATGTGAACGAATTAAAAACACCGTTTTCCCCACAACTTACAGCATTTATATTCGCTTTACGCTGTGCTTGTTTATCATACTCTTGCCGTTTGGACTAATTAGCCTACTAAGCTGGTTTGCTGTGCCACTGATTACAACAATTGCAGCGGCTTTTTTCCTGATCGAAAAAATGGCTATTCATTTGCAAGATCCCTTTGAGAACAAACCTACGGACACACCAGTTACGGCTATTGCACAAACAATTGAACAAAATTTGATTCAAATGGTCAATGAATACCAAAATGAATTTGAAAACCAAGAGATGATTGAACTCAAGAAAGTAATGGTAGCAAGTGAAAATGAAGCTTACTTTGTACTTTAAATAAAACCGTAAGGCATTGAGTAATCTTTAAAATGCTGGTTGTGTACTATTGAATACAAGACTACAGAATCCGTGATTTTTTTGCTTATATCGCCTCAAATAATTTACCTGGCAACGGCCTAACCACTCCTTTGAGCTCCATGTTAAGTAATATTCCTGAAATCCTGTAAATTGGGAAATCTCAAGGTTTATCTACTGATAGCAATTTATTCAGAATCAAATACACTCCACATATGAAATAAATATTAACAAAAAAACAATGTTGAAATACTAAAAAAAGCGGAGGACCTGAAATATCACTAAAAGTGGATATTGAAATTTATTATTAGAAACCATTAATTTGTTGATATCAGTATAAATGAATTTGTATATCTTTAAAACTAATCATAAAACAAAGGTAATTTTAATTCTACAACAATATCTTTTCAAATTAATATAAACAACACCACTGGTAAGATTCAATCCGGAGAAAGACAACCTTAAATTTTTAAATCATGGACAATACTTTTGAATTATCATTGCTTATTTGGCAAATAATATGGGTTTTTTTAACAATATTTATTTTGTATTTAATATATTTACTTTATCGGTTCTTAAAAAAAAATTGAATTTAAGGCGTTTACCACGAGATAATTACTATCGATATGATTCGCCCGCTACCTGACGAATCATATCGTCTGGTATTTTGTTGTAAATACTAATTTTTTACATCCCCGATAACGGATATATGTCTCTTCACATAGCGCGAAATTGGATTCCGTGCAAACACAGTCGAGCAAACAAAACAAGTCAACGAGCTATATTCCTTAAAAAATTATAGTTTTTAGTGAAAAAAAGAACATTCTTTTTTTTAAACTTTAAAGATGTTTTAAGTGAAGTATTGTGGACTTGTATGGATTGCCTTTTAAAGTATGCATGGATTGCAAATTCGCGCGATCAGATGCACACATAGTAGCATGGAAAAATTTAACACCAGCAAATCGAAAAAAGATAGTAGATACAATTATCATATTTCAAAATTAAAATCAGCCATGACAATAATTTCAAGAAAATTACCAATAATTATATGTTTAGGATGGTCCCTTCTATCATTTTCACAACACAGCAATAAATCAGAAAACACTACAGTATTAATTAATTTAAACGATAGCTCAATAGCAAACTTCTGTATAAACAATGAAAAGACAAAAGCACAATTTAGCTTTTATCTAAAGGGTTATGAAACGAAGCAAGCAATAATTGCAGGCGTGAAAAAATCAAAAAACGGACTTTCAACTAGTCTTGGTATTCCTACATTCATCTTCACCCTTTACAGCTCTACTATATTTTCTCCTAAAGCAGTAAAACCTGAAAATATAAAAACATTAAAAGGAATAAAATATATAACATTAAAAGAGTTCCAAAATAATCATTACAAATCTTCTACACCTACTTACATAATTCATAAGATAAATAACGGTACATATCTAAAATGGACAACATATTACATGACCGAATAACAAAAAACAGTCAAATTTTGCAACTGAAGCATTGAATATTGTAGGTTTCTCAACCTCGGGCTACTTCAACACTCCCGATCGCGCAAATATACCTCTACACAAGATAGTGGGGAAATATTCCGAACAAACAAAGTCGAGTAAACAAAACAAGTCAACGAGCTATATTCCTTCAAAAATTACAGTTTTTCGTGAAAGATAGAACATTCGTTTTTTGAAACTTTCAAGATGTTTTAAGCGAAGTATTGTGGATTTGTATGGATTACCTTTTGGAGTGCGCACGGATTGTAAATCCTCGCAATTAGTAGCGGAGAAAGCTGCGGCAGTCGCAAATGATGATCTAAGCAAGTGTTCGATAAAAATTATGCTTTAAGGTTTAATTACTTACTTAATTTAACCACAGATTCACAGATTAAAAATTACCATAATCTACGAGTCTGCGGTACGTTTTCATTCATATCGCCTCAAATAATTTCCCTGGCAATGGTCTCACTACTCCTTTCAGTTCCATGTTGAGTAATAATCCTGAGATCCTATAAATAGGGAAATCACAACGTAAGGCAATAATATCCATCAGTTCCTTCCCTGTTTTTAATAGGTAATCGTATACTTTTTGTTCATCATCGTCGAGCGTGACGAATAATTGTTTCTGCACCGGCTTTGCTTCTTTCTGGATATCCCAATTCAAGATATAAACCAAATCAGCGGCGCTAGTAAGCACATTGGCCTTTTGTGTTTTAATGAGGTTGTTGCAGCCTTGAGAGTATTTATCGGTAACGCGACCGGGAACCGCAAACACATCGCGGTTGTAATCATTGGCCAAGTTTGCCGTTATTAACGAACCACCACGATCTGCTGATTCGATCACGATAGTTGCTTCGGTCATACCAGCTACAATTCTATTTCGGCGTACAAAGTTCTCTTTATCAGGATTGGAGGCGCTCCAAAACTCGGTCATAAAACCACCATTCTCCTCCATCTTGGCCACATACTTTTTATGCGGTTTAGGATAGATTTGGTTCAAACCGTGAGCAACCACCCCTATGGTTTGCAATTTATATTCCATTGCCAGTTGGTGCGCCACAATATCTACACCGTAGGCAAAACCGCTAACTATAACTGGATCTAGCGGTGCTAAATCTTCGATTAGCTTACGGCAGAACTCAGTTCCATACGACGTTATTTGTCGTGTACCCACGATACTAATCATTTTGCGGTCTTTCAAATCGATATTGCCAGAGGAGAATAATAAAACTGGTCCATCAATGCAATGTTTCAAGCGTTCTGGATAATCATCACTTTGAAAATGTGCTACCTTAACAGCATTTGCTTTTATAAATTCTAACTCTTTATTGGCTTTGTCAAAAACGGTTTGATCCTTTACATTTTTAAGTAAATTAGCCCCTACTCCGTCAATTGCTGCTAGTTGTTGCGCTTTTGTTTTAAAAACAGCTTCGGCCGAACCGCAATGCGTAAGTAACTTTTTGGCCATAATATCGCCTACACCCTCTACTCTTTGCAAGGCTAGTAAGTAAAATAAATCTTGATCTGTCATGCTAATTATTTGTAAGTGAAATATATGATTTTTTATTTTGAATTGTTAATAAAAATTGTGAATAAAATTTTGATAACTATTTTCATTGTATAACTTTGTCAACATGAACATCGAAAGCTACATCTCGCAATTATTATATCGTTATCAGTGTGTTACCGTTCCAGGTTTTGGTGCTTTTTTGACAGAAATCAAATCAGCTCAATGGATCGAAAGCGCAAACTCCTTTTTTCCTCCCAAAAAACAACTTTCATTCAATGCCCATCTAAAAAACAATGATGGTCTGCTAGCCAATCACATTGCTAGAACCGAAAAAACATCGTACGAATATGCCGTAAGCGCTATTCAGTACGAAGTGGTAAAATGGAAAAAAGGCTTAGAAGAAAATGGTGTTATTAGTTTAAAAAATATTGGCGAGCTAAGTTTAAATAGCGATAGTTACATTGTCTTTAAGCCAAGTGATCAAACAAATTACTTGACAACTTCTTTTGGCTTAGCCTCGTTTGTATCGCCGCTTGTAAAAAGAACTAATCTTGAAGAAAATACGGTTACAAAATTAGAAGCAGAAACGATTACTCTGGACACAGAGCAAAGAGTCACTCCATCTTACTTAAAATATGCAGCGGTAATAGCTCTTGGGTTAGGAATTACGGGCGCTGTAGGGTATCCTGTTTATCAAAACCAGATAGAATCGCAAACTGTTCTTGTTGAAAGTGCTGTTCAGAAAAAAGTGAATGCTAAAATTCAAGAGGCTACCTTTTTTATTAAAAGTCCAATACCCGCCGTTACTCTAGCAGTAAAGGTGAAAGAGAATAAAATGCCTTATCATATCATGGCTGGCGCTTTTAGAGAAGAGGCAAATGCTGATAAAATTTACAACCGCTTATCGACTTTAGGGTATAAAGCAAGGCGCATCGCCATAAACAAACACGGTCTTTACCCTGTTTTGTACGGCAGCTATGCGACTTTTGCCGAGGCAGAAAAAGCTCAAAAAGAAATTCAGAAAAATGATAATCCGCAAGCTTGGATTTTGATTGAATCTTTATAAAATTTTAACTAATTTTAGTTATCAGTACCTCCAAATAGCATCATGCTTCTTGGAGGTATTTTTTTTTGGAGCTCTTTCCAGCTATCCGCTATATCTCATTTCGCCTCGTAAAAACTCAGCTACATGAGGATTCCGCTACTATCTGGGCTAGGCATAGGACATCTAACACGAAAAGTGTCTAATTAACGCTGTTTTTGACTGATTTACGGTCAAAAAACGTTTGCTTGCGCTGCAATATGCTAATAAACTCGATTGTTGCTTAAATGAGGTTTTTAAGTCGTTTTTATTAATAGAACAATATAGGTCACTAAAAACAAAAAAATCTCAGAGGATTAGCATACCTTTTTACGTTTAATGTGTTGTGGGGATTCCTCCTGCGTCGGAAGGACAAAATGAAGAGAAGGACTTAAGAAAAGGAATTGCTATTTTTGACCGGAAATTTGAACATCTATTTTGTCTTGCTGAGGAACGAAGCATCTCTGCTAAACGAGCATCTTGAGGGGATTCCTCCTACGTCGGAAGGACAAAATGAAGGGAAGGACCTAAGAAAAGGAATTGCTGTTATTTACCGGAAATTTGATCGCCTTTTTTGTCTTGCTGAGGAACGAAGCATTACTGCTAAACGAGCAACTTGTGGAGGTCCCTCCTGCGTCGGATTGACAAAATGAAAAGAAGGACTCAAGAAAAGGAATTGCTATTTTGGACCGTAAATATGATCGCTTTTTTTGTCTTGCTGAGGAACGAAGCATCTCTGATAAACGAGCAACTTGAGGGGATTCCTCCTACGTCGGAAGGACAAAATGAAGGGAAGGACTTAAGAAAATAAATTACTATTTATGACCGGAAATTTGATCGCCTATTTTGTCTTGCTGAGGAACGAAGCATCACTGCTAAACGAGCAACTTGTGGCGCAATGACAAATTTTGCGGGAATGATAAAATACTGAGCGTGATTGTCGAGCAACTTGTAGAGATTCCTCCTGCGTCGGAATGACAAATTTTGTGCAATAATAAAATACTGAGCGTGATTATCGAGCAACTTATGGGGATTCATCCTCCGGCGGAAGGACAACTGTGGTGGGTTGACATAATAAAAGGGAAGGACAAAGGTAAAAGAATTACAAATAAAGAAACAAATATAATTACATGAAAAAGCAACCCGTTACAGAGTTGCTTTTTAGTTGTAACCACCTAAAAATTTACATGGTGTCCTTTAATTTACTTTTAGATCTTATAAGATCTCACTTATCTGCAATTCTCCCTCGACATTGGTATAGTTCGGTACATCGGCAGCGAAAGTGGCGGCATGCGGTCCAAACGAGGCTTGGAAGGCAGCAACCGATTCGAATTTTAGGTCAACTATAGCAAAATAGGGAGCTTTTTCTCCTGGCACTCTACCGCCTATTCCTAATACAAATTCCATTCCTTTTAGAGCATCGCTCAAAGCAGCTGCAATCATAGGAAGATGAGTGTTTTTGTAATAATCAATATCAAATTTTATATCCGCTGTATTGGGATACATGACGCTTACTTTTATCATGGTGTTTTTATTTTAAAATTTTACTAAAAGTACAAAACCTTATTGTAATCACTGGACATTCTGGTATTCACATTCCCGCAGCCCGACTTGAGTGGAGCTCTTTTTTGTGAAGCGTAGCGCAACAAAAAAAGCGGGAACGGAAGGCGGAATAGCTGTCCAAAGAATTAAAATAAGGTTTTATATCAATCTATCTAGTGATGGATTATTTTTTTGACCAAGCAAATTTTTGGAAAGCAGCGTCAACAGGCGTATTTGCGATATGGTTTGTATAGTTACTAATCACTTTTTGAGATAAACCAAGGATGATTTCAAGAACTTGTTGTTCCCCGTAACCTGCTGTGTAAAATGCTTGCAATTCTTCTTGAGAAACGTTTCCACGGTTACGAACCATGCTTATAGTAAATGTTCTTAATGACTCTAATTTAGGGTTAGTAAGTGGAGTTTCGTTACGTAAAGATTCGATAATTTCGTTATCAACTTTCATCATGTGAGCAATTCCTGTGTGTGCTGGAACGCAATAGTGACAAGCGTGCTCAACATTGATTGCTTGCCAAACTACTGTCAATTCTTCTTCGTTGAAAGAAGTGTTAACGAATAATTCGTGTAATTTTTGGTATCCTTCAAGAATACTAGGAGCGGCAGCTAATACACCGTGCAATCCAGGAATCATTCCGTATGCTTTTTGAGACGCTTCTAATAATGGTTTACTTGCTTCTGGAGCCGATTCGATTGTGTGCACTTTTAATGTTGTCATTGTATTGATTTTTAAAATTATAATTGTGTTAAATATATCTAAGCATTTGCTTAGTTTATGGTTAAAAAAATAGTTAGATGTTTTGGAACGTTAATTCAATGTAGTCTTCTATTTCTTGTTTGTTATTTACTCGTGATGCGGCAGCTAGACCGTGTTTTGCTAATACTAAATAGTTAGCTTGTTTGGCAATTGTTGCTTCGTCTTTAGTGCTATTTACAGCTAATTTTTCAATAAAAACTGTTTTCAAATTATCCATGAATTCCTTCATTTGCAATTGAATCAACTGGTCTTCGTTGTTTGCAAATTCATTGTAGGTATTAGTTAACAGGCAACCTTTATTGTCAAATTCTCCCATTTTTACAGGCATTTCGACTGAATCATAGAAAAATGTTTTGATGTCATTTACACCATCGCTTCCGTTTTGTAATTTTTCGAAAACAGAATAGATTTTGCTTTTATAACATTTTAAGCTTTCTAAGAAAACCCCGTGTTTACTCCCAAAACTAGCATAAATAGAAAATTGATTGATACCCATTTCCTTTTCCAACATACGAACGGAAGTACTCTCATACCCATTGCGCCAGAACAAAGACATCGCTTTCTCTATCACTTCTTGTTCGTTATATTGTTTTGCTCTAGCCATATTTTATTTTATTCTGATGCAAAACTAAGCAACTGCTTTGAAATAAAAAAATTATTTGGAAAGTTTTAACTTATCTTAACGAATTCAATTTCTTAAAGAGAGTTAAAAAGTCATAACCTGAAGTTAAACGTATATTTTATAAGCCATTAGTATAAGAAGTTTTTGTAATTTTAGAATATGGAAAATATATTAGTAGCCGGTGCTAATGGCACCACTGGAAAAAAAATAGTAGCCATTTTAAATAAATCTCAACTTTACAATCCTATAGCAATGGTTAGAAAAGAGGAGCAGCAAGCTTACTTTAAAGACCAAAACATCGATTGTGTAGTAGGCGATTTGGAAAATAATGTGGCCTCCGTTTTTAATTCATCCATTGATAAAGTGATTTTTGCTGCAGGATCTGGCGGGAAAAATGTAGTAGGTGTAGATCAAGAAGGAGCCAAAAACTTAATTGATGCCTCTATAAAAGGAAATATTAAAAAATTTGTAATGCTAAGTTCTATGGGAGCTGACAAACCTGAAGAAGCAACGCAGTTAGTAGAATATTTGAAAGCGAAGCATAATGCGGATGAATATTTAAAAAATAGTGGACTTACCTACAGTATTGTGAGACCTGGAACGCTAACAAATGATTCCCCTATCGAATTGATTGAACTGCAGCAACACCTAAATAAACACGGAGAAATCAGTAGAGCAGATGTTGCTCAAACGCTAGTTCATTTTTTAGCAGATAAAATAGGTCTTAACGCAACTTTCGAAATTATAAAAGGAAATACTTCAATCCAAAAAGCATTGGGTCAAATTAGTTAAAGTAATATACATTGCGCAGTTTAGATTTGTAAGAGAATACAATTATTAATTCAAAATAAAAAACCGAAAGGACTTTATAGACTAAAGTTCTTTCGGTTTTTTTATATTTTGTTTTAAGCTGAGACAGAATTATAGTATGAATTAAGATACTTCTTTATTCAAGTCGTTCCTCTCCTATTTTAGTAATCTCATTCTATTTTAAAGGTTGGCTATTCTTCGTTTCTCGTCTATTTTTAAATAAATAAGCAAACCAACTGCCAAAGCAGAGCATATTGAAAAACCAAAAAATAATGGCAACGCTGTTTCCTTAATGAATCGGCCAATAAAGATACTGATAGGAACAGCCATAATTGTAGAAATGAAACCGGTTACTGCTGCGGCAATTCCAGCAATGTGTCCAACAGGCTCCATGGCCATAGCGCGTACATTTCCGAAAAGGAAACCAATACTGAAAAATTGCAATCCAAAAAACAACAGCAAAACACGTACATCCGGATTCGGCATATTATAAAATAAGGCTACATAGGTGGCCGAAACTACAAAGAAAGATATTAGAGCTACGGTAATTAATTTTTCCATTCCGTATTTTAAAACAAGTACACCATTTGAAAAAACAGCCGCGCCTATTGCTATTGCTAGTCCGGCGAATATATATGGGAATTCTTCCTCTAGATTATATTGATTCTGAAATATTTGTTGCGAACTACTCAAGTACACCATGAAAGATCCAGTAATAAAGCCAGAAATTACGGTAAAACCAATGGATCTTTTAAATTTTAGCAACTCTTTGAACTCGCCTATAAATCCTTTTTTGGAAAAAACTTTCTTGTTTTCAATGGATAAGGTCTCTAGTTGACGTTTCCAAAACCAGAACGAAACCAATATACTAATAACGACCTGAATATAAAAAATCCCATGCCAGTTGAAGTAATCAAGGACAAATTTACCCAAGGCTGGAGCAACGACAGGAACGAGTATAAAAACAACCGTTACAAATGACATAATACGTGCCATATAATCTCCGCTATACATGTCGCGAATAATGGCAATACTGATGGTTCTGGGAGCTGAAAGACCAATTCCTTGCAATATTCTTCCTAAAACCATCACCTCTAAACTTGTAGCATTTACACAAATGAAACTAGCGGCAATAAATAAGGCAAAACCCATGTAAACAACTGGCTTTCGTCCTAAACTATCGGATAGCGGACCAAAAACTAATGGACCAAATCCAAGACCCAAAAAAATCATGGTGATTAGTAGTTGGTTATCAACAACATTTGTGGTTCCAATGGTTATTCCAATAATTTGTAACGCTGGTAATAAAGCATCAATTGCTAATGCTACCACCGACATTAGTGATGCCATTAATGCGACAAATTCAAATTGAGACGTGCGGATAGTATTTTGCATACCGCAAAAATACAGTATTGAAATGGTTTCGGCACTTTTTCTTGGGATTTCAAAGCATTTTAGATTTGCCTTGCTACGTTCTAAAAGTCCATCAAAATTAGAAGTATAGGTACTATCAGACTTAAACTATTCAGTTATTTTTTTAACGGTACCGCTTATTGAGCAGCACAATTTTACTGTATTAAATATGGTACCAAACTTTTCAATGTTCTTTTGTAACAAATCAATGTTTAAGCTTTCGTCTTGGCTGTAAATAACTAGTTCATATTGAATTTCATCCATTCGTGGTGGCTTTTCAAGACGTACCGCTTTAATTTTTACTTCAGCTCTTATGTAATCAAAATCCATCATAGCCGAAAATCGGGCAACGTTTTTAAGAATACAAGCAGATAAGGAACCTAAAAACAATTCGGCCGGGTTGGGTAAACTTGCTTCGGTCTCAGGAGAAATACCAAAAGTAATAGCAGACTCTTTAATTTTAACTGCTGCATATTTAGTTGAGGATATACTTGCCACTACTTCGTATTCCATAGTATTTTTATTTAGATGTGGAGAGATTTCACCGCTTGTGTTACTATCAAATATACAACAAAGCAAATTAGATTGCTGCAGTACTATTTTGTATACCAGCATTTTCATTAATAATACGGATGAGTTTAGCAACATCCTCACTATTAATAGTATCGATTTGAAAGTTTTTTTTGAAACCTGATTTTTCAATAATTGTTAGTGTACTATCTGTCAAAATCACTTCGCTTACTTCATCAAAAGAAATCGACTTGCTGATCCATTTGTTTAGTTTAATGTTCATACCAAGCTTATTCCATTCGACGTAATTCCTAAACCAAAACATTTTAGTAAAATAAATTGTAGTCAAAATATACCCCAAAGCTGATACCTTTTTATTGATTTCTGGACTATTGAAGGCGATAATCTCAAAGAAACCAAATACAATACATAGAAATGCTAGCAGTATAACAAACGTTGACCAATGTTTGAATCGCAAATGATTGAAATGAATATTTTTCATATTCATATAATTTTAATAGTAATTTAAGAAAAATGACCTGCTGAATAATTACCCAAATCAAATATATAATAATTATCTTACTTTTCAATAAGTATTCCTTATGAAAATGAAATTGCCTTTTTAGCCCCGATAGCAGTGAAAATCCCTTACTTTTTTTCTTTAAAAAAGTAAAGATTGCAACGGATAGCGGGAGAATTCGTTCTTAAAAACTACTCTCGTACTGCTCCCAAAACAAAACTAATTCAGACTAGCCTTGAACATGCGTAATTCGTCCCAGCTGTATTTGTCGGCAAATTGCTCTTTCATAGCGTTTAGCGATTCTTCTTTGTAATGTTTGAAGGCTTCGCTTAATTCGGTTATTTTATCGCTAGGTAAAATATCTTGCACATTAACTTTTTTAGACTGAATAAGTTTTACCAAATGTCCCTCGATTGTCGCAGTCGTCAATTTACGAATGGTTGCAATATCTTGAACTGAATTTTTAGCAATCCACAATTCATACGTCTCCTCTACTGTGGACTTTTTCGGTGCTTTTTTATCCTTACTTTTCTTGGTGTATCGGTCCGCATCGGCTTCATCTTCGATTAAAGTAACATGTGTTTCCTTAAATTGATTTTGAATTGATTCGGTTTTTCGAGCCAAGTACTTTTTAATTTCTTCTGAGGTTAGCTTTTCTTTCGAAATTGTTTCACCAGCCACAACTGTTTCAATTAGTAACTTGGCTTTCATTAGTCGTAAAACAGCTTTAGACTGCATCTCCTCGAGTATGGTAAGTTCGTCAAAAAAAGCTTTCCCTTTCTTGAGGCGCTTTACCTCTTCGATTTTCCAAATGGTTTCAAAAACCAGATCGTCCATGGGTTTAAAAAAGTAATCGAAAGCCGCTTGGATGCGGTCTGAAACATGAATTAAATCGACGGTCTCGCTTGCGAATATTTTGTTTAGTTGGTGAATAAATTTTTTGGATGGGTCCAAAACACCTTCGATAGTATCCAATTGTTTTGCAGCCCAATTAGCATGTTTCGACTTGGTTGAATTTTCGGTTTTATCTCCATAACTAAATTTATGATTGCGCCATTCTTGGGCTAGATCATGCCAATCGAAACTGTTAATAAGGTAGTTATGAATAAAATTCTTGGTTTCAAAATGCAGGGAATTCTTCAGCAACTCTTCTGAAGCTTTGTTGAGCGCGTAATCCATCACATCTTGATCATTCGAAATACCATTCATTCGCAGCGGAGAAAGCAAAATAAGTCCTTCTAACGAGCGCAAACGTGATAATGCAACGTATGCTTGTCCAGGCATAAAAACTTGTGAAACATCAATCGCTGCCTTGTCAAAAGTCAATCCTTGACTTTTATGCACCGTTATAGCCCACGCTAATTTGATGGGATAATGTACAAAAGTTCCCAAAACCTCCTCCTCTACTTCCTTAGTAAAAGCATCTACTTTATATCGAATGTTTTGCCATTCGTATTTATCGACTTCAATAGTTTTATTTTCCTCTGGGAAATGCACAAGAATTTCTTGGCTAGAGAGCGATTTAATAATGCCCATTTTACCATTGAAATAGTTTTTTTCGAATGACAAATCGTTTTTTACAAACATGACCTGAGCGCCAACCTTAAGCTGTAACTTTTCCTCGACAGGGTAAATTTTTTCTGGAAAATCACCAACTATTTCTGGGGAATAGGTAATTAATTCTCCCTTTAAATCAGCTAAAGCTTGTGCATTCATGGCATCAGCTTTATTATTGTGCGTAGTAAGTGTGATGTATCCTTTATTGATTTTTAAGTCAAAATCAGGTTGAACATATTTGTTTAAAGCAGCCACATCAATGGCTGTTATTTTATTGTCTCTCAAATTATTAAGTACCGATATAAACTCGGTATCCGTTTGACGGAAAATGGTAGACAATTCGATATACAGCGGCGGACTTTGCTGCACTACATGCGAGTGAAAAAAGAATTTTCCTTTGTAATAATTGCGCAACGTACGCCATTCCTCGTCTCTAATTACGGGTGGTAATTGCAATAAATCTCCAATATACAATACTTGCACACCACCAAAAGGCGTCGTTTTTTTTCGAACTGTTTGCATCATATAATCCATAGCGTCAAGCAAATCAGCGCGCAACATACTGACTTCATCAATAACGAGCAATTCCATGTTGCGAATCACCGATTTTTTGAGACCGTTCATTTTAAAATGCCTGCGTAAGGTATCTTTAGACTCAAACTTAACCGTATCCGTAAATTGTGAATCAACATTAAACGAAGGAATGAAACCACCAAAAGGCAACTGAAACATCGAGTGAATGGTAACACCACCTGCGTTTAAAGCTGCTATGCCTGTAGGCGCCACGACTACTGTGTTTTTATGTGTTGTAGCAATTATTTCCTTAAGCAAAGTGGTTTTACCAGTACCCGCCTTACCCGTTAAAAAAACGGATCGTTGGGTTTGATTGATAAATTGTAAGGTGTAGGCAGCGGCTTCGGAAATAGTTTGCATGTGGCGTGTAGGGTATAAAGTTGCATTTTAAAATCGTCCTAAAAAGAATTACAATTGATCTTCGAACATGTCACAAAAATAGCTTTTTTGACTGATTAAAGTATCAAAATCGCCTTTCTCGACAATACGACCATTTTTCATTACATAAATGACGTCCGCTTTTTTCAATTGGGACAAACGGTGAGAAACTAAAAGAATCATTTTTTCTTTACCCCAAACACGCAATGAATTGTACAATTCACTCTCAGAAAAAGCATCTAAGGCACTAGTAGGCTCATCCATAACTACTAAATCAGCATCGCGATAAAACAAACGGGCTAAGGCTAATTTTTGCCATTCGCCACCACTTAATTGTTCCCCCATCCAAAACGTTCGACCTAATTTAGTGTCAAAACCTTGCTTCATTCTATCTATAAATGTTGAAGCACCACTGTTAATAGCTGCTTCATTTAAACGTTTTATATCAATGCTCTCTTTAGACCCTAAGCTAATGCTCTCGCCAACACTTAAAAAATATTTTTCAAAATCCTGAAAAAGGAAAACACTTTTCCTCCGGAACTCTTGGTTATCTATAGTGTACAAGGGTATGGAATCAATGGTAATCGCGCCATTATCATCGCTGTACAATCTTCCCAGAAGTTTAACTAACGTAGATTTACCCGAACCATTTGCACCTACAATAGCAATGATTTGCCCTTTGTCACAGGATAAAGAAATATCATGTAACACTTCTCGATCAGTATCTGGATACGAAAAACTAAGATTTTTAACCTCTATTCGTTTAGGTGAAACCGGAAAAGGAACTCCTTTATTACTAGAGTTGCTATCAGGAATATCTAAAAATAAAAACAAATGGTTGATAAACATGCGATGTTGAAATAACTGCACTAAGGCAGTCAAAAAACTCTTGGTGCCTGATTGTAATTTTTGGAAACCTTGTAAATAAATTACAAAAAGACCAGGAGTAATAATTTGCTCCCAAGTATTTTTTGCCAAGGATAAAAATATAAAACCAACTAAAACAATTTCACCCGCTTCGATGATAACGCTATAAAAATTTTGTTTGTTCTGAATGCTTTTTCGTTTTTTAAATAAATATTCTCTTAATGCACTATAGCGTGAAATAAATTCTTGACCAAAACCAAACAGCCTTACCTCCTTAGCATAACTCAATCCTGTTAAAACCTGCTGTAAATAATTAGACTCTCTCTCGATCGTGGCTAAGTTTTTCTCTTCACTAAAACTTTTTCGAGAAAAAAACCACTTTACTGCAAATAAGGGTAATGAAAGTAAAATTATGATTACTGCATACTGCCAATAATAATAAGCCAACATTATAGCAATCATGATTACGCTGCTAAACTGCATTAATAAAGTACTAAAACTATTTAGCAATTGAGCTGCCTTGAATACCGCTTGTTGTTGCGCTAAATGCAAGGTATCGTGATAAATGGGGTTTTCGTAATAAGCAAAATCAACGGTTATTGCTTTCTCCAATACTTGCTTGGAGAGGTAATCACCCACTTTTTGTTGGTATAGTGAATTGACATAAGTTGCCATTTGAGCACAGACAGAGGAAATTAATTGTAATAAACAAAATCCAAGAACTAAAAGAATCACTTCGTTAAAGTCATGTCCTTTGGGACTAGTGATAATATCAATTATCTCCTTGGTAATATACAAAGACAATACAGGAACAACGGATTGCAACAAAACCAAAACAAAATAAATCAAGGCGTTTGCCGGAGAAGCCTGGTAGATTAATTGTAAAATATGGACATAATCCATTAAGATTTTTTTGACTTGCAATTGCTTTTTCACGTTTAAATTGCAAATTTAAGATTGAAACTTCTCTTTAACTCTAAGTAATTGTCATCGCAATTACAGTTGTCAGATCTCAATTGACGATTATGATCATATTGCTTTAATGACAATTCTACTAAAAATTTTCTACGGTCCGAAAACTCAGTTGACTGGATATTAAAATAATTTTGACCATCCAATTCTTCACTTTCTTTTGTAGAGAACGAATAGTTGTCGTTGAATAAATTAGTAACCTCTTTCATACTATTACTATTGTTTAGAGTTCAAATTTAGTCTTTTGAACTTAATTGGTAAAAAAACAAGCTTTTTCTTTACAGAAGAAAGAAATTTTAAAAACTTTTACTTTTTTTTTTAACATAATTTTTTTTTTAACAGAAAAAAGAATACTTTTGTAGTATTATTTGTAAACAACTAAAAAACATAGATTATGAACATAGCAAAAAAACAATGGATGGCTCCCGTAGCTACTGAAATAGAAGTTAATAATGGTCCTCAAATGGGAACTGATGAAGTTTTTGATGCAACTGATGGAGATTCTTAATCAGAGAAATATTTTACTTACTAGTACAATAAAAAAGCTCACTTTACAGTGAGCTTTTTTATTTATTTAATACAATGTAATTATTTTCGTTACATCTACCCGAAATAAATTTGTCATTTACTTTCACCCAAGAATGTCCTTCTTTAACATTTTTCATCTTCTTAACCCCTACCTTATACTCAAAAGGAATTTTATACTTAATAAGCAAATAAACTGCCTGCCAAGATTGATGTCGGCACACATTCTTCCAAATCATGTATTTATTAACAATAGCAATTCCTAAGGCAATATCTTTTGCTATAGCCATTTTTTCTACCGTCAAAGTAGTCTTGTACTTTAGATTTTTACTTATATTTTCTGAAAAAGCTTGTTTTGAACCTATTAGTAAAAGTAAATTTCTGTATATTGATAAAAGAAAAACTAATACTATTATTTTTTTTTGACGAGCAGATAAAAGAAAAGCATTTCTAAACAGTCGCTTCATTTATGTATTTTTTTGCAATTAGATCGTCAATCGTCTTTTTTAGTTGAAATGTACATTCATCCTTTCCTACATGGTATTCTACCATCAATCGCTCGAGAATAGTTGAATATGTTAAACCTTCGTCTATATATTTCAAAATTGAAGCGTAGCTTTCATTTAAACTAATGTACTTGTTTTCTGTTAAAGCATATAAAACACCTTCTTCTTCAAGAGGAGTGAATATTACTTTATCAGTATTCAAACTATATTTCTTGTTTTCCATATTTATTTATTTAATTAATTTCTTCATCACAATATCCAAAACATTTTATCATCGTTTCGTTTAGGGTCACTATTTTTATATTTGTTCCTTCAATAACTCTTTTTTCCACCGTCATGCTTCTCCTTTAAAAAAGAAAGCAGAAGCCACATTTGGTCTCTTTGAGTCTCTTGGTAACCTCTTGTTCCTTTAAATTATTGACGTCGTAAGACTCGATCACTTTACATATGGTTATCATCATAATTCAATTGCATTTGCAAAGCGGCTTCCTTAAAAGTCGCGAAAGGGTCTTCTTCCAAATCCTCGTAACGAATAACATGGACTGAAATGTTTTTTTGATCGATCCCACTAGATGTATGTATGGCCCAAGTTCCTAACAATTGATAATATTGCTGTTTTATTTTACTTTTTTTAACAAAAACACTTTCCTCACAATTCATGTATTTATAAATAGTTTCCTCTATGTTCAAGCCTATATGGTTGGCCAAAGAAAGTACTACATCGAGTGGATTACGAATAAAGTATAAAGCTAATCGACTTCCAAACGAGGGAATTAATGGGAGCCCATCCCATCGAGAGTAGGTATACGAATCTTGGATTTTTACAAAAGATGATTTTGCACTTTCTTTGGCTATGTAAATAAAAGCGAGTTTCCTGTAATTTATTAATTCTCTCGAGCTTAAAACATCTACTGATAAGTCTAGTATGTTTTCGACATATCCTTTATCTGAAAAAATACCATCGTTTTGAAGTGCTGTTAAAAAACCACGAAACCAGGAGAGACCTGACTTATGACAGGAGGTCAATAAAATAATATTATTTCCCATCAACTTCTATAATTTGTTCAATTATTGCATCAGCAAAACTTTCAAAACTAAGCTTGTCTTTCGGTCTTAATGCTTTCCAAAAAGGCACCTTTTGCGCTATGGCGCTAATGGTTTTAAATTGTAAAAAATTTTTATTCATTCCTTCAACCCACCTATTTCGATAAATATTATCACCTAACAATTTCATTCCATCGATAGCTTTCATCTTTTCGATATGAATGCAATCACCTTGAATTTCTAAAAAAACAATTCCTCTCACTTTTTGGGAAGTACAAACAAAATCATCGTGAAATGCAATTCCGAACTTATTAATTTCTGCGCGCAATTGTTTAGCATCCGAATAGGTATAGACGTGTTGATTATCCAAGGTGTTTTGCCATGCTCTTAAAACAGGATAGGAGGCTGTAGCTACACAACTATTATTTTCAATGGATATTAACGCGGTATCATCTGTAAATAAAGTATATCCTTTTTCTTTTAATTTTAAAGCTGTGGTTGATTTCCCTGTTCTAGAAGGTGCGGCAAAAAGCCAAAGTCCTTTGTTTTTATCCAATACTCCCGAAACATGAAATGGCATTAAATTCCTTTGGAATAAGATTGCTGCTACACAATTGGAATAGAAAAACAATAAAATACTATCCCAGTCCTCACAAAGCGGTTCAATTATAACTTTATTACCGTTACTAACAAAATATCTAGCGATATCAGGTATTTGATAAAAAAATTCATTTTCATTAAAATGTGTAAACGGATTTTTAACGGTTGGCTCGAGCTTAAAATCCGGCCCAACTGAACCTAGAACTACTTCAAAATCAGGTTTCACATCTTCTTCAACAGCAATAAATGATGGTAGTGGTAAAGAAGAAGAACAAATTAAATTAAAAACCTTGTATTTGTACTGCATTAGCTCGCTTTATTTTGATATTTTATTAACTTAGCAAAAGTAAAAAAATACACTGAAATGAAAGGGTTTTTCGGCATTTTAAACTTAAAAAAAGATAATTTTAAAATAGCAACGGCTAATTATCTACAAAATAAATCAAAAAGAAATCTAACTATTCCTCTTACAACAGATGATATCTTATTAATTGATTTTGATTCGTCCGTAGTTAATGACGCTAAATCTAAAAATCTGCAGTATGTCGGTTGGTGCCGATTAGACAATATAACCGAATTACAAACGCTTTTGAATCTTAAAAGCACTGCCATTGAAAGTGAAGTGATCCTTACTGCTTATAAAAAATGGGGAGAAGCTTGTGCTGAGCATTTTATAGGCGATTTTAGTTTTGCTATATGGGATAGTGAACAAAAGACTCTTTTTTTAGCCAAAGATCAAATGGGTATTCGTCCCCTTTTCTATTTAGAACAAAATGGATTATTCTACTTTGGGACAACTATTCCTGAAATAAAAATAGCATTATTAGAAAAACCTTCATTAAATGAAATCTATATTGCTAAAGAATTAAGAAATTTCCCCCAAGAAATTGAGGATACTTTTTTTAAAGGCATTAAGCGTTTAAAACCGGCTCATTATATTTTCCTAAAAATAGAGGGAAGGTTAGAAGAAAAAAGGTATTGGGAACTTACGCCAGTTGATTTAAGTGAATGTAAAAGTGAAGAGGACTACCTTGTTTTGTTAAGAGCTACTTTTAAAGAAGCTGTTCTTTGTAGAATTAGAGATAAGAAAAATGTAGGATGCCAGCTTTCGGGAGGAATGGATTCCTCTGCTATTGCAGTACTTTTATCAAGATTAATGAATAATAAAAATCTACACACATACTCTTTCGTATTAGACGACTTAACAAAAACATATTCAGAAAATGCTATTGACGAACAAGGAACTCAGGAGGAAATTATCAATTATGCTAATTTAATTCGTGAGAATCATCATCATATCACTTCGTTCTACTACAAAAATGTCTTTGAAGAATTAGCTAAAAAAAATGCGGTAATGGGTGGCGTCGCTAATAGCGATTCTATCTGGCAAGATAGTTTATATAAAATAGCTGCTGAACAAAATAAAATAGAAGTTATATTCAGTGGTTTTCCGGGAGATGAAGGATTATCTCAAACAGGAAGTAATTATTTTTATGATTATTTAAATGATTTTAAAGTTTTTGCATTATTTGCTTTTATTATCAATTTTAGAAGAGCTGCCATAAAAAAGATAGTTCAATACTATAGAGCAAAAAAAGCTAATACATCAGCTTTGGGCTATGAGGAACTTCAGAGAAAAAGAAACATGCTAAACATAAAATCTGAATTCTACACAGAACTGAAAGATCCTTCATTTAAATTTAATCCGAGTTTTAAAAGCTGGCAAAAACAGCAAATTTGTAGAGCCCATACTACTTTGAGAGCAGAGTCAGAAGGTACTTATGCAAATCAATATAACATAGAAACTGTTTATCCTTTAGCTGATATACGTTTATTAGAAATCATGTATAGTTTACCGGCTGAATTATTTAAACCAAAGCCTTATTCAAGGGCTTTATTTAGGAATATATGTAAAGGAATTTTACCTGACAGGGTGCGCCTTCAAACTAAAAGAAATGGTTCTAAAACACTAGCTTTTGCAGACTATTGGGTAACTAAAAAATCCGTTGAACTTAACCATTATAAAATTAAGAATCATACTGGCCTGATGATGACCGAGGAGGAATACCATCTTAAAGAAACTGAAAATGAATTCATGCGAATGAAACGATTAAATACATTAAAAGAAATAGATTATCTTATAGATTTGAATTTACCGACGAATTAAAAAGCGCTATTAAATTCCTCTGAGAAATAAAAAAACAGTTTCTGTAAATGAACGCTACTAAAGACATAAAAAATAAATACGACTCTTCTATTGCCTTAATCGTTTTGTGCTGTAGAATACACTTTAAATCATCTAATTTAGATGATTTAAAGACCTTTATTGTTGCAAACGAAATAGATTGGTCAGTCTTTTATAAAAGTAGTTCTAAACAAAAGGTTAGACCTATCGTATATCGGATTCTATTAAAAACAGAATTACCCGAAACTGTAAAAATTACTCTTACCAATGAGTTAAATAAACTCACTTTACATAGTTTTGAACAAGCAAAAGAAACAGAGCGTATTATTTATTTATGTAAAGAAAATGGCGTGAATTTACTTCCGTATAAGGGAACTGCATTTTCCAAACAGTTTTTCGGTAACATCAATATGAGGGAGTCTAGTGATATTGATCTCATAATACCTCCAGATGACATCCCAAAGGCGATAGAAATACTTGAAAAAGATGGCTATTCACCCTATCAAAAAGAATACTACCAATGGGTAGGGCATGAACAATTCATAAAGTTTCATAAAGATTTTAGTTTTGATAAGCACGATAGTTCTAAGAGACTGCACCATGTGGAACTGCATTTTAACATTATAGGCAAAACCACTTACTTACCGGATCACCGAAATACATTTGTAACACAGCAAACGACAAACTATAAACTATTTCAAAAGGAAGTTGATTGCCTACTTCCCGTAGAACATTTTAGAGCAGTAGCGTTACACCATATGCTCATGGATACCATGGGATATTTAAAAACGGTAGTTGATCTTGCCCAAATGTTTCAATCAATTCAAGATATACAATCAAATCAGGAACTGAATTCCAACGAAGTTGCTATTTTGAAGACGATGGAAGAACAGTATAACTTATTGTTAGTAAAAAACTTAATAAAAAGTTTATTGGGTGTCGACTTAGCTATATACTCCAGTCAAAAATCAACAAATTCATTAAGTAAAAGAATTTTAAGTGGGTCTTATAGAAAGGTTAGAGAAAATAAGTCGCCCTTTTTTGATACTATTTCGTTTACCTATACACATCTTAAATATAGTACCTGTTTTTATGTAAAAAGAATAGATAAGTTCAAATATTTGTCTAAAAGTTTCATAAACATTATGCACCCGCAACCCGAGGATTGCATGTCTATAATCTTGCCTAAGTACCTTTTTTTCATGTACTATATAATTAGGCCCTTTAGACTAGTATTCTTTCCAGGAGACCCAACAAAGAAATAAAATCAATAAAAAAGCCTTCATTTCTACATAAGAAATGAAGGCTTTTTTATACTTATTCAGAAAAAATTATTTTTTTTCTTCCGTTTTAACTTCCTCTTTAGCATCTGTTTTAGAAGTAGCTTTGTATTTATCATTCAATGCTTTTACAACCTCTTTAGTAATATCATATTTATCTTCAGCATATAATACAGTTGCAGCATCGCCAGTTCCATATATGTAAGAATACCCTTTTTCTTTACCATAAGATTTGATAAACTTTTTAACACCCGAAACTAACGAATCCATTTCGGCACCACTCTCTTGTTGCAATTGTTGTGCTAACGCTTGTTGTGCATATCCTAATTCTTGCTCTCTTTTTTGTAATTCTGCTCCACGCTTTTGCGCCCACTCTTGACCATTTGCTTGTGCTTGTGCTTGAAAATTTGAGGCATCTTGCTTGAAGCGATTAATCTCTGCTTCTAGTTGTCTTCCTTTCTCACTAGATTGCGCTTTATATTTTTCTTCAAGATCTTTTGCTTCTGTGTATTCTTTCATTAATACCGACGTATCGACATAAGCAGTTTTTACTTCTTTAACTTCTGCTGTTTTGTTACAAGCAACAACTGAAATAGAAATTGCGATAAATAATAATACTTTTTTCATTTTGGTTTATTTCTAATTTATGTGTGTTAGCAAAAATATAAAAAAATAGATAGTATCCTAAAAAACTTTAATAAACAGTTAATTTTAATAGTATCGATTTTATTTATAGAATATCAATTGTTGATAAGGGGAGGCTATAAAAATCAACTTAAAAAGCTGCGATTTGCAGAATAAAGTCAAAATTTCCTTGACAACCATTGCTCAAGTGGTAAATCTAGTCTTAAATGAGCTTAAAATCAAAATCACTTATGTTTTATAACATATATGTGAGAGGAATACTCCTGATTACTACTGCCTTTCCAATTAGATTGTAAACCGATCAAAAAAGCTTTTACAAAATTCATTTTACCATTTTTATATTTTTCTGAAAGCAGACTCACATAAAAAGAGTCAAATTTCATAGGGAGCACCGTTTTTAAAACCATCTGTTCTTTTTCAAAAAGCAGTTTAATTGCATTTTTAGAAAAATGCCAAAAGTGAATAGGAACATCATAAGCTGCCCAAAAGGCTCCATAATGTTTTGCATCAAATGATTTAAAATTAGGAACGGCTACTATCAAAGTTCCAGAAGGCCTTAATAATCGTTTAAGCTCTTTTATCTGAAAATCTAAATCTGGTACATGTTCCAATACATGCCACATGGTAATTACATCAAAAGAAGAATCAGCTAAATCAGTAGTATTTGACACAAAAGATATTCCTTTGCCAATAGCAATAGCCTTGGCCCTTTCACTAGGTTCAATACCCGTAGTATTCCATCCATCGTTTTTTGCCACAGATAGAAAATCACCAGTACCAGCACCAATATCTAAGATACTACCTTTAGTAATTTGCTCTCTATTAATTAATTCAAGTTTGTTTTTTAAAGCAATGCCTTTGACAAAATGATAGGCTTTCTCAAACAAAGACCTCTTATTATCTGTATGTGAAATATAATCTTCACTTTCATAATATCTACCCAAGTTTTCGAGGCTAGGTTGTGGCGAAGTAACCAACATATCTAAATTTGTATCGTGATACAAATCAAAAGTTTCTTTAGAAACGGAATGATCCTGTACGGTCAGGAAATGATTTTTATTTGAAATATCCATTAATTATTTTAATTTGAACAAACTGTAAATTTTATATTTTGTATTCTTAGATATGTGACACAATCACAACTTGACTACATTCACAAAAAAGGAGTGATTTACAATTAAAGTAAATACTCCTTTTAATATCTTTTAAATCTTTAATTTTCTAATGATAGCAAGGGTTACCGAAGTAGTTTCACGTGGAACAAATTAACTAAACTATCAAAAATATATTTCTATGTAAATTTGTAGCCGATAAAAACTATTCTTTACCTTCCCATATAAATTAACAATACAGAAACATCACTCGGCGAAACACCACTAATTCTAGAAGCTTGCGAAATAGTAACAGGGCGTATTTTACTTAATTTTTGCTTAGCTTCTATCGACATTGACTTGATTTTATCATAATCAAAATCAGCAGGAATCTTTACATCTTCTAGACGAGTAAGCTTATCTGCATTATTTCTTTCTTTTTCTATATAACCGGAATACTTCACCTGAATTTCAGCTTGCTCCAAGATTTCCTGATCTAGATTATTTTCAGAAATATAAGTCTTCACTTTATCGAACTTTAGAATATCTTCCAAATCAATTTGAGGACGAGAGAAAACCTTAAACATTTTATCACCTTGAGAAATAAGAGCAGTGCCTTTCGATTCCAATATCGGATTTGCTTCGGCAACTGAAACACTTGTTTCTTTAAAAAAAGAAACCATTTTTTCAGACTCATTCAATTTATGCTCCATCCTGCGCAAACGCTTTTCAGAAGCTAACCCAATTTCATAACCCATAGGAGTCAATCTAAAATCGGCGTTGTCTTGACGTAATAAAGTTCTATATTCTGCACGAGAGGTAAACATCCTATAGGGCTCTTCAGTTCCCTTAGTAATTAAATCATCAATTAATACACCAATATAAGCTTCGTCCCTTTTTAAAATTAAGGGTGCCTTTTCGCGAACCTTTAAATGCGCATTAATACCTGCCATCAACCCTTGAGACGCTGCTTCTTCATAACCAGTAGTTCCATTTATCTGCCCAGCAAAATACAATCCTTCGACCAACTTTGTTTCTAAAGTATGCTTTAATTGTGTTGGTGGAAAATAATCATATTCTATTGCATACCCTGGTCTAAAAAACTTTACATTTTCAAATCCTACAACAGAACGCAATGCTTTAAATTGAATGTCCTCTGGTAAAGAAGTAGAAAAACCATTAACGTAAACTTCACAGGTCTGCCATCCTTCTGGCTCAATAAATAATTGATGCCTTTCCTTATCAGCAAAACGATTAATCTTATCTTCTATAGATGGACAGTATCTTGGACCAAGACTTTTAATACGACCATTAAACATTGGAGAACGATCAAAACCTTCTCTCAAAATATCATGAACATCTAATGAAGTATAAGTCATATGACAAGATCTTTGATGTACAAGTGGAGAAGTAACATCAGAATAAGAAAATTTATCTGGACGCACATCTCCCTTTTCCTCATTCATTTTAGAATAATCTAAAGAACGCCCATCAACACGAGGAGGGGTCCCCGTTTTCATTCTTCCTGCTTCAAAACCTTCTTTAATCAAATCTTCCGTAATTCCATAGGCAGCACTTTCGCCTGCCCTACCACCTCCAAATTGTTTTTCACCAATATGTATTAAACCGTTCAAAAAAGTACCATTAGTCAAAACAACAGACTTAGATCTTATTTCAACTCCTAAAGAAGTACGAACTCCTTTAACAACTCCTTTTTCAATAATTAATCCACTCACCATTTCTTGATAAAAATCCAAGTTGGGGGTTCCTTCTAACATCATCCTCCACTCTTCAGCAAAACGCATACGGTCTGATTGCACACGAGGCGACCACATCGCAGGGCCTTTGGATTTGTTCAGCATTTTGAACTGAATAGCAGTTCGATCAGAAACAATCCCTGAATAACCACCAAGCGCGTCAATTTCTCGCACAATTTGCCCTTTTGCAATACCACCCATAGCTGGATTGCATGACATTTGTGCTATATTTTGCAAACTCATTGTAACCAACAAAGTCTTAGAACCCAAATTAGCAGCCGCAGCCGCAGCCTCAGATCCCGCATGACCAGCCCCTACTACAATAACATCATATTCTTCTTGAAACATCTTATTTATTTGAATTAATCCAACTTCGTCGGAAATATCTAAATTCTATTTTATTTAAGCCTTTTACAGATTTCTCAACTGTTCCACGTGGAACAACAGTGTGTGTAGATAAGACTTAAGGTTCCACGTGAAACAAAAGACTAAAAACAAACTGTCTTGTATAATACTTTAGCTATGTTTCACGTGGAACATAGCTATTTTTTCATCTTCTTTAGAGCGCATTAAAAGCTCATCACTCTCACCCTTATCTTTATATCCACAATAATGCAGTAAACCATGAACAATAACACGCTTTAGTTCCTCTTCAAAAGCGACGTTGAAATCTTTTGCATTGTCTTCAACTCTCTCGATAGATATAAAACAATCACCATTAATTTCATTACCTACACTATAATCAAAACTAATAACATCTGTAAGCGTATCATGGTCTAGGTATTCCACATTGATCTTATGAAGGTAATCGTCATCACAGAATATATAATTTATCTCTCCCTCATTCTTGTTTTCAGACTCAATAACTCTAGATAACCATGAAGCTATCTCCTCTTCGTTGCTCAGACTAAACTCTGTCTCGTAGTTAAAATCGATCATTTTTTATTAAAATATTCTTGAACCTTACGGTTGTAATTATTGCGCAAAGGTAATGATTGTCTGTTTAAAATCTCTATGCTCTTCAAATATTCCAACAATGCGTCTGGTAATGCTTTAGCGCTGTTGTTAAAAGCCTTGTCTCCTACCTGTGACTGCCTAATATTCTCTTCACCTTGAGTTTGCAATGCACTCTTTAATTTTAATAATTCTTGATTAACATTCAGTACCTTTGACAACGTTTGCTTGCTAAAGCCCCTGTTCAAAACATCCCTTTCGATTTGCTTCATGTTTTCCAATATACCATTGCCAGCACCATTAATGCCTTGCTTCTTCAACTCGGCGTCAAGAGCTTTCCTTAACTCCTTCTGCTGCTTATAAATTTCCATTACTTCTCTCGCATCTGATTCAGAAGCATTATCACCTTTACCTCCTTCGGAACTGCCGTTTTTATCTCCATCAGAATTACCATCCTTTCCAATACCTTTACTTAACTTATCTCCTAACCCCTTCTGTTTGGCAATAATGTCTGGAAGTTGCATACCTTGCCCACCACCACTTTTAGGCTTACCGGAACTCATGCTGCTTAAATCCATTTGCATATTAGATAAAATACCACTTAGAAAATCACCTAGCTTATTTGCGCCAGCTATAACATACTGCTGATGCGATAAACCTTTACCGATCTTAGAGTCCGACAAACTTTCAATAGCCTTGTCTAAATTATATTGCGTACTCCCTACCTCTTTAGTAATGTCCTCAGTAAAACGTGGATTACGTAACGACACAGCAAACAAACTATCATCAATGTGTTTAAACTGCAAACGTAAATCTTGCTGCTTTTTAATATTTTTGTTATACATTGGCGAACCAGAATTCAGATTTCTGACATCCTTCATTACCACTTCTTCAGCAAGAGAGAATGCAAGCAAATTATCTAACACTTGCCTTAACATTTGAATATCTTCTTGCATCTGCTCCGCATCAGAACTCTCTAAACTTTCACCCATTTTTTTTGATAAAGACTTCATCTTAGAAGAAGCATTCTTTTGATTACTCTTCGCTTTACTTTTGTTGTCTTTAGAAAGTTCATTAAGAGACTTCTCCAAATCAGTATCAATACCTATCTCTAAATTTTTATCTTCACCCAAGTCCAAAGGCGCTCTTAACTCTCTATTATCTTTACCCAAGTCATTTAAATCTTGCTTCAATTTATCGAAATCCTTATTGATATCATTTTGGTTTTTAACTGTATTATCTGTGTCATTTTCCGTTAAGTTGTCTTGCTTTTCAGCTAAATTCATCAACTTATTCGCAATTTGTTCCGTCTTCTTTTGGACATAAAACTTCTTAGTAAGCTCTACAAGTTGTTGCAAGTTTTTACTTTGGTTTTTACTGTTCTGCTTGAATTTATCAATTTTGGTCACTAACTCCTCCTTGCTTAATTTGTCATTAAGAAGTTGTAATTCATCTAACAATTTATTGTTCTTATCTAATTCATCAGCGGACTTGTCTATCCTCTTTTTTAATAATTCTTTGAAGTCATCTTTAGCAGAACTCTTTTGCTTCTCTAAATTATCCTTAAGTTTTGCAGCGAAATCACGCATCATTTGATCTTGTTTTCTTTGCTGCTGAATAAAATCTTTAACTTTTTGCTGCTCATTAAAATCAAAATTATCTTTTTCCTTTCCTACTTTTTGCAACCTTTCAATTTGTGAAAACTGCTTTTCTTGGTTTAGCAGTGAACGTTCTAAGCCTTTGATATTCCCGTTTTGTTCCTCTAGAATTAAATCATTAGTTTCCTCGACGGTACGTACACGAGCAGAAAAAACAGTAGATCTAGTACTTTTAAAATTGTGCACTGCATCATTATCAAAAACTTCAAAATAATAATCGTAATCAATACCCTCCTTAACTGGAAATGGTCCAGGAAAAGCAAATACGAATTGATCAAAAATTCCATTTTTAATCGATACTGTTCCACGACTAACAATGGATGGTTTTGTGTGATCATAATAAACGACCTGAAGTTTACTGACACCATAATCATCTCCTACTTCACCTATAACGAACTTAGAATCTAATTTTAAACTATCTGGACTTTTACGCGCATTAATAGTTGGAAACTGATCTTTTATGACTGTTAATTGATAACTAAGCATTTCGAATTTCTTTCCATTACTATTTGAAGTAACTATTTGGTATTCTGTATTTTGACTAATATTTTTACTTAAGTAAAACAATAGATTATTTTTTGAGAATGCAATAGAACGATTATCGATTTGCATATCGATTCTTTGGGTTGATTGCGCATTGACTCTCCACGTTACAACAGTACCCTCAGGAACAACTGCATTACCACTACCACTAATAACCTCATTTTTACGACCTAGAAACGAAGGGTAATTTAACTCCATTACTAAGTTGGTAATTGAAGGAACTGCTACTACATCCAAGTAAAATTCCTCCGATACTACGTTGTTAGCTTCAAAATGAAAAAGCATTGCTTTGGTGGGTTTACTAATACTATACTTAAACTCCCCTCCACCAATATTCTCCATGAAGTAACTTTCACCATCAATAGAAATAAGAGCATTTTCAGGAACAAGAGAGCCCACTGTTTTAACACGTATGACAAAATCTTTGTTCTCATCAACAATTAACTTTGAATTAGTGACAATAAACTTAAAAGGTGCTGGAGGTAAAAACTCCTTTTTAAAATTCATGACTCTATTTAGACTTTGAGAAATAACAATACTATTCCCTGAAAAATAAATAAGTGATATAACTATTACAGGTATCAATGCAACTGGAAAAAACTTTTTATTGGCTTTAAAATTAACCGCATTGGAGAAAGGAATAGGTTTAAGATCTAAAGCTTTTTGATCTATAGAAGCCAGTAGTAAATCTGAATCACTTGTGGCTTTTACAGACTCATTTAACTGAATAAAATTTAATAGTTTGTCATCGACCTCTTTAAAATGATCACCAATTATCACTGAAGCAGCGGTATAACTTATTCCTTTACTAAACTTACTAAGTTTGAAAATGGGAAAGCAGATAAAACGTACAAACAAAAACAATTCGACTACAAGAAAAAACCAAAACAATACGGTTCTTCCCAAAGGCTTAAGCCAAAGAAAATATTCGATAAATAGAATGCCTAAAAAGTATAGCAAACCTAAACCTACGAAGAGTAACAAGCCTCTAAGCAATTCATTTACATAATACTTCTTAATAAACGCTTCTAACTTTTGATAAATAACATCTGTACCGTCCAAAATATTTAAGTCTTTTAATAACCAATAAAAGTACTAATTTAAATGTTTAGTATATTGTTAAAAATAAGAAACCTAGCTGCAATCTAAATATCTCATTTTCATATTCTCCTATTCAGCAATTGATATTGTATCTTTGCCATAAAATAATAAACATGTCACAGAAAGTTCGTGTGCGTTTTGCACCAAGTCCTACAGGACCATTACATATTGGCGGTGTTAGAACAGCCTTATTTAATTATTTATTTGCCAAGAAACATGGAGGTACCTTCTTCCTAAGAATCGAAGATACTGACCAAAACAGATTTGTTCCTGGTGCCGAAAAATACATCTTAGAAGCATTAGAATGGCTGGGGATTTCGCCTGATGAAACCATAGATAAAAATGAAAAGTTTGGACCTTACCGTCAAAGCGAAAGAAAACAAATTTACGCAAATTACTCCAAAGAGCTTATAGACAATGGCTGGGCTTACTATGCATTTGATACTCCCGAAGCTTTAGATAAAGAGAGAAAAACACAAGAAGAAAAAGGAAATACATTCATATATAATCACACTATTCGCGAAACATTAGACACATCGTTGATATTGACAAAAGAGGAAACTGCAGCAAGAATAGCTAGCGGAGCACCCTACGTTATTCGTTTTAAAACTCCAGTAAATGAAACTTTACATCTACACGATATAATAAGAGGAGACGTAAAATTTGAAACTGGTTTACTTGACGACAAAGTTCTGTTTAAAAGCGACGGAATGCCTACCTATCATTTAGCAAATATCGTCGATGACCATTTAATGGAAACCTCTCACGTAATACGAGGTGAAGAGTGGCTTCCATCAATGCCTTTGCATGTTTTGATTTATAGAGCATTTGGATGGAAAGCACCACAATTTGCTCATCTGCCCTTAATTCTAAAACCGGTAGGAAATGGTAAATTATCAAAACGTGATGGCGACAAATTAGGATTTCCCGTATTTCCATTAGAATGGAAAACAGAGGAAGGGAGAGCATCAGGATACAGAGAAAACGGATTCTTTCCTGAAGCGGTAGTTAACTTTTTAGCACTATTAGGATGGAATGATGGAACTGAAAAAGAACTTTTTACACTAGAAGAACTATCTGCTTCATTTGATTTAAACAGAGTTCACAAATCAGGAGCTAAATTTGATCCTGAGAAAAACAAATGGTTCAATCATCAATATTTAATTAAGCAGGAAGATAAAACTTTGGCAAATGACTTCTCCCCTATTTTATCAGAAAAAAACATTGACACAACAAAATTTGACCTTGATAAAATAGTTTCCTTGATAAAAGAAAGAGCGAATTTCGTGTCTGATTTTTGGGAAATGAGTGATTTCTTCTTTGTTGCGCCAATTGAATATGATGCCAAAGCTAGTAAAAACTGGAAAGAAGAAACAACACCTTTGATGCAACAACTAATAGCTGTACTTGAAGAAATAAGCGATTTCACATCAATCAATATTGAAACGATAGTAAAAGATTGGATGACCAAAAATGAAATAGGAATGGGTAAGGTAATGCAACCTTTTAGACTAAGTTTAGTAGGTGCATTAAAAGGCCCTCACCTATTTGATATTGTCGAAGTGATTGGTAAGCATGAAACAATCGAAAGAATAAAACATGCCATACAAAAATTCTAATAAAAGTAAAACCCCGTCTAGTTAAATACCTATTCGGGGTTTTTTAAAAATATAAAATTACATTGCCGTTTAGTATAGCTGCATTCCCTTTAAAACTGTTCCCCAAATTTTCGTTATTTAGATTAGCCAAGAAGTTATTAATTCCATATTGGTAGGATACATTTACTCTAACATGTTTCACTCCTGCAGTTAAGCCAACCGTAGGATAAAAATTAAATTTAGAGATATCAACTATATCCTTTGCTAATAAAGTTGTTCCAGATATGATATTGTTTTCACTGGACCTATCAATTTTAAGCTTACCATTCACCTGAATTAATGGACCAAATTCTAAACTTAAATGATTTTGAATTAGAACATAACTCAATTGAAGAGACATTTGTGCTGATGGCAGCTTATAGTTTACGTCTTCATTACCTAAAACAAGCTTGTTAGTGGCAACAGAAAAATTGTTTTCACTAAACTGCAAAGCGTAAACCATATCCCAATTGTTATAAAAGTTACCTCTAACAGAAAGACCCGCATTCCAACCGTAATCAGGTTTAGCATTAAAGTTGGAAGTGTTTAAGGTGAACTGGTTCATTCCTAAAGTAACTCCAATTCTGTTAGAATCACGATAGCCAAATTGAGCATAACTGCTATTACAATTCCAAACAAACATTAGTAACAATATTAGCTTTTTCATATAGTTGATTTATTCGACGACAAACCTAAAGATTTTTCGTAATTTAACGGTAATTTTATAACTAAATAAATATAATCATGAACATTGCATTAATTATTATTCTTGTACTAGGGCTTTTTATCTTGATGTCTTCTTTTTTCACGGTAAAGCAACAATCCTCTGTAATTGTAGAGCGATTTGGTAAATTTCACAGTGTTAGACAGTCAGGTTTGCACTTAAAAATTCCGTTAATTGATCGAATTGCAGGACGCGTAAATCTAAAAATCCAACAACTAGACGTTATTATTGAAACAAAAACGAAAGATAACGTTTTTGTCAAGCTAAAAGTATCCGTTCAATTTATGGTAGTTAAAGACACTGTATATGATGCTTTTTACAAACTTGAATATGCACACGACCAAATCACATCTTATGTATTTGACGTTGTACGTGCCGAAGTTCCAAAATTAAAACTAGATGATGTCTTTGAAAGAAAAGATGATATCGCTATTGCTGTAAAGAGAGAATTGAATGAAGCAATGACAACTTATGGATATACAATCATCAACACGTTAGTAACAGATATTGATCCAGATATTCAAGTTAAAAATGCTATGAATAGAATTAACGCTGCAGATAGAGAAAAAACAGTCGCAGAATTTGAAGCAGAAGCATCAAGAATACGAATAGTAGCTAAAGCAAAAGCAGAAGCAGAAAGTAAGAGGCTCCAAGGTCAAGGTATAGCTGACCAAAGAAGAGAAATTGCAAGGGGACTTGTTGAAAGTGTAGATGTTCTTAATAGAGTTGGAATCAATTCACAAGAAGCATCTGCATTGATTGTTGTTACACAGCATTACGATACCTTACAAGCAATTGGTGCAGATACTAATTCGAATCTGATCTTACTACCTAATTCTCCACAAGCAGGAAGCGATATGCTAAACAATATGGTTGCTAGTTTTACTGCAAGCAACATGGTGGGAGAATCTATGAAACAAGGGAGATCAAGTACTAAAGCGGTAAACACCTTCCCTGCTCCTATTGCTCCAACTGTTGAAGAAAACGAAAGTGAGGACGAAGCTTAATAACAGATATTATCAAAAAAAAAGAGGCTTAATTGCCTCTTTTTTTACGAAAAAACCTTTTTATAATAAAAGGTAACGCTAGGTTGAAAATTGTGCCTAAGGACCCTGGAAAATTAGATATAGTAGAACTAACTAATCCTTTAACTATATTCATAGGTTCTAAATTTTCCTTAGTCTTCTGGACACTATAAATTAGTCTTTGATAATGAATATCTTTCTCGATCTTCAATATTTCCAACTCTCTATCAATTTGCGCAAATGAGGTATATCTTCTTGAATCCATAATCTAGTTGTTAAAAAATAGCTCAGAAAACTTCTTTAAAAGCGGACCTTCAATGATTTTGTCTTTTACCAATAATAGTAATGATGTTACAATAACATAAATCCCACCAACACAAAGAAAACCAAGAGCTGTATTAGAAAAATAATTACCTAATCCAAAAGCTAATGCAATTGACAAGAATAATAAAATCATTAAAAAACAAAGTGTAACTATAGCTAATTTCAAAATCAATGTCGTCGATTTTGCAGCAATTTTGAAAGTACGAAGCTTATAATAAGCTACATTACTTTCAATTATTGCCTGAGCTTGCTCACGAATGTCTTCAGCACTTTCTTTTATTTCTTCAAAAGCCATATGTTGGTTTATTATAATTGTTACTATAAATTATTTTTGAAGTTTAGCATTTTTAGCCTTTAATTCGGCTAATTTATTTTCTAAAAACAAAATAACGTCTTCTGTTTTATGGCTCATATTGTCCAATAAGTCATCATAACTACCTTCAAAATCTATTTTCGCAGTAGATAACCTTGATTTAACTTCGCTAGAAAGTGATTCATATTTTTTTACTAAATCCTTTTGAGCATCATTATACCCATCCTTGATCTTTCCTCTAGTTTTTGAACCCTTGTCTGGTGCAAATAAAATTCCTACTCCAGCTCCGATTGCAGCCCCTGTTAAAAGTGCTAATAATGTATTTCCTGTGTTATTTGACATAATATTTAATTTTTAAGATTTATATAAAGATATAATTAATTCACTACTAACTGCTTATAGTATTATATGAATTAGTTACAAAATTGTAAACAATTGGAAATACTACAGTATTAACTTAATAAGTATAGGCAGTAGCCTCATAATTACCATTAGATTTTTTTGTGATTGCAACAAAAGGGTATCCCTTCTCTGCAGCTCTGTACTTTAAAGCTCGTTTCGTGTTTTCTAATTGTTCCCAAACAGAAATTCCTTTAGTTTTATTAAGCTGCCCTTTAAATTCTTCAGCTACTTTCAAACCAGCTGCTTCATCTTTGTCGTTTAAAATAACAACCTTTAGATAATCCTCTTTAGAATTAATCTGATTTTTAGTTGAAATATTTTGCTTTTCAGAAGATTTTAGATCTTTTACAACAGCAACAGCATGCACACTAATTGATTTTTGTTCCTGACTTTCAGGATGAGAGTAAATCACTAGATTCTGTTCTTGCTTGATGAAATTAACCTCTTGGATGCTCCCGTCGTGTTGCACTAACTGATGAGTTTGAGAAAATGCATTGCATCCTAAAAATAAGGATAATGATAAAAATAAAATTTTCATAATAATAAATTTAAGATTAAAAATATTTTGCAGAAAATTTATTTTAAAAGATTATTAAGGTTCTAAAACTTTTCTCAAGCAATACTGAGAAAAGAAGCACAACCGTTTTTCACACTTAAAAAAAATTTTAGAATGTAAAAAAATATATTACCAAATTTTAAATTGCGTTAAACAATTTAAAATTTATAAAAATATTTAATATTCCATTGCATGTTTGTACACCATTGAAAAATACAAATTTTTTCATTAATCCAAAAATACAACAATATTTACATTTATGCTGTTAACAAATAGTTAAACGGCTCTAAAGATTTATAAAAAAGCCAAATAAAAACAATTAAAAGCTTTTTTTTATAAATACATATATAATATCCAAATTTTAAAAAAACTACCTAAAAAAGGCTTTAAAATAGTCATTTTTAATAATTAAAAACTATTAAAATTATAATAACAATTAATAAATATTATTATAAAAAAAAGCGCTTTCTATAATTAAAACTTATTTAAAATTTTTTCTGTAATTTCTTTTTCAAAATCAGTAACGCTTTTAGGAGGATTGGATTTTAACTTTATTATCTCGTCTTTAAATGAGTTCACAAAAGAGATTGTATAACTTAGCTCCAATAAATTTAAAATAGCTTGCGATCTGACAAAAGTAGATTCACTTCTAAGTGACATCATGTATAATTTAGAAAGTTCCTCTTTATCAAAATCAGCAAACACTAAAGAACTAAATTTCAAAATATAGTTAGCAAACAACAAAGAAGATTTGTTATTATTGATATTCTTTTTAAAAGAACTTAGTAATAAGCTATAGTTGTTAATCTCTTTTAAAGTCGCGCCAATTGCTTCGCTAATAGTTGTTCTTTCGTCATCAGTTGTTACTTTAAAAAATTTATTAATATCTTTTAAAGCATTATTTATAGCATTAGTGTCTTTTTTTCCCTTTTCTTCCCAAGTATCTTTCAAACCAACCGTCTTATTAAATACTAATTTAGAACTAGATGAATCCTTATCTACAGCAAAATAACCTAAACGCTGAAACTGAAATTGATCCCCAACTTCAGCAGTACCAAGACTTGGCTCAACATAAGCAGTAATAACTTGTAATGAATTTGGATTCATAAAATCCAAGAAATTTTTCTCCTTGTGAGAGTCTGGAGCTTCATCGATAAACAAACGATCATACAAACGCACTTCTACCGGCACAGCATGTTGAATAGAGACCCAATGCAAAGTACCAGCTACTTTACGCTGAGAAGCCTCACTCCCACTTCCGCTGCGACTATCTTCATCATATGTAACTTGGATCTCTGTTATATTTCCATCACTATCCTTCGTAACTGATTCTCCTTTAATGATATATCCATTCTTTAATCGAACTTCATTGCCTATACTTAATCTAAAAAACTTTGGTGGAGCTACTTCTAGAAAGTCTTCTCTTTCGATATAAAGCTCTCTTGAAAAAGGTACTTTTCTAAACCCAGCCGAATCATCTTCTTGATTATTTTCAGCATCAAGTTGTTCTTCTTTTCCAATAGGATAATTAGTAATAACAACTTTTACAGGATCTAAAACTGCCATTACACGTGCTGCTGATTTATTTAAATCATCACGTAAACAAAACTCTAACAATGAAAAATCAATAATATTTTCGCGTTTAGCAACTCCAATACTTTCACAAAACTTACGAATAGCGTTTGGAGTATAACCTCTTCGTCTTAAACCAGAAATTGTAGGCATTCTTGGATCATCCCAACCATTAACTATATTTTCTTGAACCAGCTGTAGTAACTTTCGTTTACTCATCACTGTATAATTCAAATTCAAACGCGCAAATTCATATTGATGTGGTCTCACTTTAGTGTCGTCATAAATTTGATCCAAAAACCAATTATATAAATCTCTGTGCATTACAAACTCTAGCGTACAAATAGAGTGCGATATTTGCTCAATATAATCACTCTCGCCATGAGCAAAATCATACATCGGATATATCTTCCAATCATTACCCGTACGATGATGGTGGCGATGTAAAACTCTGTAAATTAAAGGGTCACGCATTAACATATTAGAAGAGGCCATATCAATTTTGGCACGCAAAACATGACTTCCTTCTGGAAAATCACCATTTTTCATTCCTTCAAATAAAGAAAGATTCTCTTGTACAGAACGATTACGGTAAGGTCCATCAACACCAGGCTGTGTTGGTGTTCCTTTTTGCTTAGCCATATCCTCAGATGACTGACTGTCAATGTAAGCCTTTCCATCTTTAATCATCTTAACAGCCCATTCATACAACTGTTGAAAATAGTCTGAAGCGTAACGCTCCTCTGCCCATTGAAAGCCCAACCATTGAAGATCCTCTTTTATAGCATCTACATACTCCTGCTCTTCTTTGGCAGGATTTGTATCATCAAAACGTAGGTTAACTGGTGCATTGTATTTTAAACCCAAACCAAATTGTAAACAAATAGATTTAGCGTGACCTATGTGCAAATAACCATTAGGTTCAGGCGGAAAACGAAAACGTAGTTTATCTTGCTCAAAACCGTTAGCAAGGTTTTCTTCGATAATTTGTTCTATAAAGTGGAGTGACTTTTCTTCTGTTGACATGATAGTATTTTAAAAAAGCAAAGTTACCAAAATTGTTTGTTAATTAATAATAACTGCATTTCCATCTTTGAATTTAAACCAATAAAACTTAATAATTTTGTACTTTTATACCATAAACAAATACTTACTCAGATGGGAACTATCAAATTAAAAAATATAAGAACTTTTTCCTATCACGGTTGCTTGATTGAAGAAGGTAAAATTGGATCTGATTACGCAGTAGATCTAGAAATAAAGACAGATTTAAGAAAATCATGTTTGTCTGATGACTTGAATGATACAGTAGATTATGTATTATTAAATAAAATTGTCGTAGAAGAAATGGATATACGTTCACAATTATTAGAGCATGTAGGACATAGAATAATTACAAGAATATTTAGTGAAGTTCCAGAAATTTCAAGGATTCTATTAGGAGTTTCAAAATTAAACCCTCCTATTGGTGGTGATGTAGAATCAGTTACAATTGAATTAGAAGAATACAGAAGCTAATACTTTATTACGTATTAGACCGTTGGAGAAAATAAAAAATAAACGTCAAAATATTTTTTTGAAATTTTACCAGTTTAAACTTTTAAACTATAAACTTTTTAAGTACTTTTGCCGTCCATTCAATAATGGCGTCGTGGCCGAGTGGCTAGGCTGGGCTCTGCAAAAGCTCCTACTGCGGTTCGAATCCGCACGATGCCTCTAAAACCTTCAAAGCAATTTGGAGGTTTTTTTTATGTATAATTTTTAGAAAAAATTAGATAAAGAAATGGTTCGAATCCGAACGATGCCTCTAAAACCTTCAAAGTAATTTGGAGGTTTTTTTTATGTTTAATTTTTAGAAAAAATTAGATAAAGAAATGGTTCGAATCCGAAAGATGCCTCTAAAACCTTCAAAGCAATTTGGAGGTTTTTTTATGTTTAATTTTTAGAAAAAATTAGATAAAGAAATGGTTTGAATCCGCACGATGCCTCTAAAACCTTCAAAGCAATTTGGAGG
>Ga0180008_1000102_pt1 | contig 87461 bp, 66 predicted proteins | sample MM_PW_MetaG_FD_121121 | JGI IMG/M metagenome (GOLD analysis project Ga0180008, IMG submission 121121) | Groundwater microbial communities from the Aspo Hard Rock Laboratory (HRL) deep subsurface site, Sweden - MM_PW_MetaG | ecosystem: Environmental > Aquatic > Deep subsurface > Groundwater... | reverse complement strand
TCTGGTCTCTGCCTACGTAGTAGGCATCTGACCGCTGTCCTCTCGCTGTATAATAAATAAACTTTATTACACAAATTTATCTACGTTTTTAGCGTAGATGTCTATGATAAAGAATCTAATGCCATTACTCGGGATACTTTCTCTAATACCGACTGTCCTCTTTTTGTTTGAAAAGTGATTTTTTGCCTCTGTTTTTCTGTTTTTCAGTAAGTCTTAGGTAAAATTCACTCTCCCGGGCATCTGCAGCAATCTTTTTTGCAAACTCTGTCAACGAAATACCCTGCCGTTGAAAATATAAGGTATCGCGTATCGTGCGGGTCATCTCGACACAATCAAAGTTTTTTTTTTTAATCAACCTGCACCTCCCGTGGTGAATGAATCGCAATAGGTTTATATCCCATTTCAAGATTAACTCCATTAAATTGTGCAATTCTTCGGAAATTAACAATATGTTTGAAGTTCCAACTGACTAGCACATCGATTGCATACACAGTGGCAAAAGCTATATGCAGGGCATCTTCGTAATATGTTTCGGTAATAATTCTGCGTTCTATGTATTTTGTTGCCAGATCAGTAACCTCGTCTGTAAGCGGCAGCATAGTTATGAAATCTGTAAGTGACTGAAAAATTGATTTGACACTATCCGGAGCAAGTATTAATTCCCGGACGGTTGTTTCCGAAATAAAACCATCGAATATACCTGCACGAATATTATCGGTAATTTGAATGGAGTCCGCAGCAAATTCCTCATCACAGCACCCGCCAATGACCGATGTATCAAGATAGACACAGAGTCTTTTCATAGTATACTCCGTTACTATGTATGTATTGATACTTGATCAGTCTGGGTAAAATATGCCATACAGCATCCAAACCTTTCTTCATTTTAATAAGATCCCATTTGTATAATTAGCTTATTATATCTTGAATATTAAAAATTTGTTTAATTTTATCATTACGAGCGCATTATGAAGCAAAAAAAACAAGAAACTAAATGTCCTTTTCTAATCGCTGAATGCTGCCGATGCAGCCGGATTCAATCTTCCGGCTAAATAATTTCCTGATTAGCGCTATGTTTCAGCAATATTATTTTGCCGCGGATTCTCGCGGATTAAACATAAATAATCTGCGTTTATCCGCGGCTATTTTTTAAAAATTGTTTTAACTGAAGCATGACACTAATCAGATTTATTTTTACAAAAAATATAAATATACATGCAGTATACAAATAAGTTGTATTTAACTTGACAAATCGGTTTTTTTCGAGTATAATATAGGCATGTTGAAACTGAGTGCACCTTTCCAGATCACCATCACAAGGAAAAACGGACAAACCGCATATAAGCAGTTTGCGGCTGCGCTTCGCCGGCGGATAAACGAGGGCGAACTGTACGATGATCAATTGCTTCCCGATGAACATAGCTGGAGTACGGCACTGGGGCTTAACCGCATTACCCTGCGTCACGGTTTGTCCGAGCTTCAAAAAGAAGGCTTGATTTATAAAATCCGCGGGAAAGGCACATTTGTCCGCTTCCGCAAGCCGGCCGCAGACAATATTCATCATCCCGTATCCGCCGGTCAAAAAACCTTCATCCTCTCTTCTCCCATCGGGCCTATAAATGGTTATAATAAAGTTGTGGAAAAAGGTTCTGCGGATAAGCTGTCCGGAAACGGCCGCAGTATTGTCGCCAGCGGATATACCGATCACGAAGACGAAATCCGTCACCTGACAGTATTTGAAGGAACTATTGCCGGTGTTATCCGGCAGATTCCTTATACTGAAACCAGGCATGATGTTGAGGAATTTCTTAAAAAAAGAAATATTCCCTGTGTGCAGATTTTTGAAACCGATCCGCCTTTGGGTTTTTCCGACTCAGTCTGTTATTTTAACGAAAAGGGCTCTTATACCGGCACCCGGTATTTTATTGAAAGAGGAATAAAAAATATTCTGTTTATCCCTGCGTATAAATATAACAACAGTTTAAGTCCGCGCTGCAAAGGTTATGTTAAAGCAATGCAGGAGTCCGGTCTCAGGAGCATTGTCTTTGATCCTGAAAAACACGACAGTATGCGTACCACTAAACATTACTCTGCTGCAGAATACGGCAGCGGCGTTGTCCATGTCCTGCACCATCAGAAAAAACTTCCCCAGGTTATTTTTGCTGAAAATGATATTATCGCTGCCGGGGTTTTTCAGGCCATTACTGACCTCGGGATAAAAATGCCCCAACAGATTGAGATTCTCGGGTATGGTGATGATATTGAACTGCACGAATTCTTCAAAGCCCGGAAGTTTAAATGCCCTCTTTCAACTGTCAGAATACCCAGGCGGAAAATCGGAATTAAAGCCGCGGAATTGCTGCTTGCAAGGCTCAAAAATCCGGTACTTCCGCATCAGGCCGTTGGTCTTGACACCGAGATGGTGCACAGGGAGACCACGAAAGGGTAGGGTAAAAAATCATAGATAGAAAAAAATAAGGAGTGTGTTCTATGAAACAAAATATTTTTCAAATTAAAAAGTTATGCAGATTGTTTGGAAGTATTTACATTTTTGTTTTCTTTGCGTATGCAGAAAATGCAAATCTAATTACCCATCCGTCTTTTGAGTCAGATGAATGTTGGGAGGCCGCGCGTACGGGTATTCCTCCTTCTTTTGCGGATGATGCGCATACCGGCGATCGCTGCGTTAATTTATCTATGGACAATGACACAATAAAATATAATATGGTGCGTTTGAGTACACAGAACGATCACGCACTGATATTAAAACCAAATCAAAAGTATGAGATTGAATTATGGGCAAAAACAGTTTCAGCTGACGGCGGCGATGGCCGAATTCGTGTTAATTTTTGGGGAGCATCAAAAGAATGTGATTTCCCTTGGAAAGAAATCAAGCCGAAAGCAGACGGAGAATGGCGAAAATATAATCTGGTTATTGAAACAAAAGAATATCCTGAGGGTAGTGAATTATTTCTCCGTATTTGGACATTACTTACAAAACAGGAAACGTATATCGATGATGTAATTCTGCAAATCGCTGAAGCAGAAAAAGCAAATACTGTATTGATTAAAGAAAATAATCAACAGGGTATGGGTGCTGCTTCCGTTCATGCTGGTCTTCAAAACATTATCAAATCGTTTCCAGGTCAAAGTTTTGCACAATCAAAAAGTTTTTTACAATTTTCTTATCTTCCAGCAAATTTGATTGATGGAAATGTAAATACATCATGGGTTTCGTCTGAACTACAGGATGCCGTAATTATTGGCATAGGCTCTGGTAAAGGGTGCGCAATACCGCATCTCATTTCGGGAATAAAGATCTTTTTTGGCGGCAGGGATCGCGCGCCATGTGATTATTCAATAAAAGTTTCACGTGATATGATACAGTGGGAAACAGTTGCAGTCCGGAAAAATATGCCCTACGTGTCTGAGCGCTTGGAATATTTTCAGCCCGTTTCGGGTTGGTTCGTTATGCTGGATATTGAAAATACCTATGGTCTCTTTGGTGCTTCACTCCGGGAAATTGAAATCTACTCTGGCGATCATCAGCAGGCGCAGTATACATTGGACGGTGGCGCGGGAAAATACTTACACAAGCCGGATAACCATATTACAATGTTTCGGACTGAAAAAATGATGTATTCCACTAATCAGGCGATTAAAGCGCAAGCTGAATTCGGGCCGACAGACGGCCGGAAGAACCGGAGTATAAAACTTTTTAAAACAAGCGGTATTGACCAATGGCAGTTTTTAATTGAAAAGAGACTTTCCGATAACCAGAGAGAAATGATATTTGATGTAGCTACGGAACAAAAGGAATTTGCTCATGCTCTGAAACTCATATTGTTTGAAAATGGAAAAGAAATACAAAGTAAAATGTGTATATTTGAGGTCTGTACAGATTGGGCAAAGATTTTACGGCCTTGTGCGGTAGCTGCCTATGAGGTTTTTTCTCCCGGGTACCCTGAAACTGCTATTACTAAATGGATTGAAAAGGCCAGGGAATATTTTTTCAATACGATTGAATTCTACATGGGTGCCCCTGCTTACGGCACACTAGCCCCTGATACCAATACGTGGGTTGTTCAGCCGCATTACGGGAAAGCCGATATTACAACCTATAACCGCTGGAGGCAGATACTCGATCAGAACGGTATTAAACGCATGCATTACTGGGAGACTCTCTCTGCGTTGGAGTGGAATACAAAAAAAGAATGGTTTGCGTATACACCGGTCAAGCTGACGCCGGAGGAGCAGATTTGGACAATGTGGAAACCGCGCATGGAAGATCAGAAAAACGACCCCCAATACGGTTTTGGAACCGTCGGCAGGCGCATTCTCGGGTATTCAATTGCGTACGCGCCTAACTTGTCTGTCCCTGCGTATGTTGCATATATGGCAGATCAATATTCACGGGCAGTGAAGCTTTTTGATTTTGATGCCATGTTTCTTGATGATTTCACCCGTACCATGGTTTTATCATCCCGCTGTTCGGACACCAATGGCAATTCTGCAACGGACAAAACACCTGATGAAGTTGCAGCTCATTTATTATCCGCCTTAACTGTGTCTGCCGGAAAAGTCAGCAGGAAAAAACCGGTTTTTGTCGGGAATAATTTAATTATGGGCCTTGAAGGAATGTATCAAAAGCCGGATTTCCGTAAAAAAGTAATAAACGGTGAAGTTAAGTCACCGTTTCCTTCATTTAAAAACATGAACATGGTCTGGGTACATGAAAATGTTATGGAACAGATGGAAGATAGAAAAAAGAAAAACCTGCTGAACTATCCGTATAATTACCGTGACACCGCAGTAATGATTCAGGGAATTAGACAGGTTATCGGCTGCAAACCGCTGATTTGGTGGAATTTACGTTTTGGTTCAGTTATCAATGTGAAGGTGATGCATGCGGTTGTCCTCGCAAATGGGGGAGGATACTGCGGGCTTGAAATAATGGGAATGGAAAACAGTGCTATCGATCAAGCGGTTAAAGATTACCTTTTTTTTGCCGTCCGATATGAGGAATTTTTAAATCCAATTGACATTAAATGGCTTCCGGACGGTGTATTCAAGTGCGCTGTGCCGGATAGAGTTTTATGGAAGGATCTGTGTTTTGAAAAAAACATATCAGCTGCACGCAAGCAATATTATCTTCATTTAATTAATCTGCCCGGCAGAGAATATAATAAAAAATACGATTCCGTCGAAAACATAAAAAATATTGCGATAGAAATTCTCATTCCTGACGGCTGGCAGACCGCCGGTATTCATTTCTTAAGTCCTGATCTTGCAGTTGAATCCAAAATAATTGATTTTAAAACGAAAGCAGAAAAAATTCACTGCGTAATTCCCGAACTTCAGGTATGGGATTTTATTATTGTTGATCTGGATAAAACTTAAGAAACAATACACAAGGAGCTTCTACCGTGGATAAAAAAATATTTTTCTTACAATTCAGCACAAAGCAAATTAATTGGAAGCAGTTATTCTTCCCGTTGTATTTTCTTTCCGGCGTTTTTCTAACCGCTGCTCCCGCCGAGCTGCTTGTCAATCCCGGTTTTGAGTCGGGGATGACGGGCTGGCAGATCAGCACGCAGTATCCGGGAATCGCAGAGGTTAATAAAAATGAAGCACAAAGCGGGAAACAATGTCTCTATATTGAAAATAACCGCGGCGGCGGTCCAACATATCTGGAAACACAGAAACTTATTAATGTAACCAAAGGCGATGTGCTTGAAATTAAAGGTTTTGCCAAAGGACAAGGAAGCGTTACTTTTACTCTTGTTGCTTTCGGAGATAAAGGCGGTACATTTGGTTTTCTTCAGTCCATTTGGTCGGATGACTACCCGATGACTGACGATTGGGAAGAATTTTCATGGCAATTCGATATTAATACTGAAAAAATTACGATGCTGCGTTTCAGTATTTTATTACGCAACCACGGATATAAGGCATTCATAGATACTTTTTCAGTAAAAAAGACGACAGATGTTTCAGAAAAAAATGAATCAGGTCTTGCGGCGGAAATATCCGAAATCAGCGCATCCCCTGCATTCAAGCCAGCCTACGGCCCTGAAAATATGGTTGATAAAAATCCGGACACCGGGTGGGTGGCAGCGGATGCACTGTCTTTTGTACTTGCTGAGCTTGACAAAGCAAAAATGGTTAACGGAATTTATTGGGAAAGAACCGGCAAGTCTGTCGCGGAACGCGCACTAGTCGATTATGATATTCTTTATTCCCTTGACGGAAAAGAATTTAAAACAGCCGGGCAGATACGAGGGAACGCGAGTATAGCCGCAACCAATTATTTTGCCCCTGTTAATGCGAAATTTATTAAATTGGTTATTCTTGTTACCCGTCAGGCGCCTGCTTCGATTGGTGAGTTTTGCGTGATTAAAGGTGATACACTAGTAAAAAACTCCAAAGCCGCAGACAGCGGCGGCAGCATTCTGAAAATATCAAAATTCCGGTCGAAAAAAATTTTGTACGATTTTGCTGAACAAGGCTCTTTGGAATTTGTTATTTCAAATAAAGCCCCTAAAAATATTGAAGCGATGGCTGAAATTTCAGAACGGTGGGGTCTGAGAGAAAAAAGAACATTATTACATGAAAAAATTCTGTTCCCCGCAGGAAAAGTGATAATAAAAACAATCAGCCTTCCGGTCGGTACTGAAGAATTCGGTCACGGCCTTATCCTGGAAATAAAAGATTTGCAGGGGAAGATTTTGAGTAAAGCTGTTGATGCGTATGAAGTCGCTCACCTTTGGGGAAAATTGTCAAGGGCAAGCTCGTACGTCAATATGTTCAGTCCCACTGCAGCTGTCAGCGCGTATGATTTTGAAATCGAAGAGCTCCGTAAAGCATACATAAACGAGATAGAAATTTTCTGTATCGCTGAGCTGAATTCGATCCGGCATCCGGACGGAACAAAGGAACGCTACACGTCTGAATGGTACGGTGATGTGATCTTTTCAAAACTGAAACTTTTTGTGGATAAGTGCCATGAAAACGGCATTAAAGTACGGTCGTATAATCATATGCCGAGTGCGAATATACAGCACTTGCCGGATTCCAATGTCATCGGCTATGGTCCTTATAGTGTTCAGAACGACAAATATCTGAGCCGCTGGAGCTACGGGCAGTACTCCTGGCCGGGCGCATCGCCGATTCCGGACGACGAGTTAAAAAGCGACGCAAAAACCGGTAATGAATATATTTTTATTAATCAGCTTCTGCATAAAAAATATTTTGCGGCGGCGTTTGTAAAATCTATTACCGCGGTCGGTTGGGACAGTATCTATTTCGATGCGTTCTTCCGTTCATTCTGTAATCCGCGGTATCTGAAAGATAAAAACGGCAATACGGTTACCGACATCAGTCAGGATGATATCGGCGCGGATCTGATGAAGTATTATTACACGGAATTCCGCAGAATTAAGGATAATTTTGTTATTTTCCCCAGTATAAATTTTTGCGGTGCGATGGAGCCGGCTGCTCCGGATTTTACCGATGACCGGCATGAAATGATGGCATGGAAAAACAAAACCGAATTTAAAAAAATTGCTGAATATGCTGATGTATGGGCGATTGAGATACATTTGCACGAAAAAGCAAAGGCTCATTCCGCTGTAGCAGGCAGCCGCTGGCCGACCAATTACCAGATGATGCAGGTGACTTTTCAGGGTCTGAGGGAGAACGCAAATACAACAGTAAGCGCGGTGGCATCGTGGACTCAGCCGGGATATTTCAGTGTCAATCAGGTCAAGCCGATGTATGCCATGCTTTTGTCGGCTGGTGTCGCAATATGGGATTATCAGCACGGCGAACGAAATGAAATTATTGACGCTGATGCAACACAGGCACTGCGTGAATATCTGCGTTTTGCCTGCCGTTACGGCGAATACATGTACGGCACCAATATCCGTTGGCCGGCTAAAGATATTGTCAATGTCAAAGCTCCGGAGCGGCTTTATTGGAAAAATACTTATTATGAAAAAAAGACACCGGAAGGGAAAGATGTGTATATTCACCTCATAAATTTACCGGACAATCATTTCCTGTGGTTTGAGGACCGCAACATTCCGGAAATAGTTAAAAACGCTGAAATCACGGTTGACAGTCAGAACGGTTTGAAAACGGATCGCATTGCTGTATTAAGCGCGGATAATGATCAGGAGGCACTGCCGGTTGAGTTTACGGAAAAAAATAATAAAGTCAGGTTTGTGATCCCGGAAGTGATATATTGGAGTTTGGTTGTGGTGAAACTGAATAATATCAAATGAGGTATAAAACCAATGAACGAACTGAATAAAACAAAAAAAATAAGCGTTAATAAAAACTCCGCTTTCGGGTATCAAAAAAAAATAAACAGCCAGCTCGCACAGTGGAAAATAACCATGCCGAAGATCAAACCGCTGATGTCCGATTTTGGTCTCGGTGATTTTTTACAAACCGGTCTCACTGAGTATTGGATTGCAAATGAGATTACATCCGGCTATTGCGGCAAATTCCTCTTTGTTTTTGATGGTCAGACATGTCCGTATCACAGACATAAGACAAAAGTTGAAACTTTTTTTATTCTCAAAGGCAGCGTACTGATGAACTACACCGGTAAAAAAAGCGTGATGAAGCAGGGTGATACACTGAAAGTCAATAAATGGAAATATCACAGCTTCACGGGCATTGGTCCCGCGCTTCTTCTGGAAATTTCCATGCCCTGCATCGTCGCGGATAATTATTTTTTTGACCGGAGTATTCCCTTCGGCGGGAATTATCAGAAGTGAAAAAAAATATTTCCGCAGAAATCAGCAGCGGTTTATCAGGAAAAAAAATTTCCGTACTTCCGTACTGTCATGCCGATTTTGCATGGTGCCACACACGCGACTGGCATGAACGGCGTTACCTCATGGTGTTTGATCAGGTAATTAAGCTCTTCCGTAAAAATAAAAAATTTTCGTTTTTCTTTGATTCCTGGTCAGAGATGATCTCTCCGTGTCTTAAAAAACGGCCTGAGACAATACCATTTCTGAAAAAAATGCTCAGGCAAGGAAGACTTGCTTTTATCGGCGGACAGTGGAGTAATATCCGCCCATCCCTGACCGGTGATGAGTTATTCATCCGAAATATCACATACGGCCGCCGCGCGGTGCTGGATTGTTTTCCTGAAGCACGGCTTGCTGCATATGCCAATCTCGATACATGTATCGGGCATTCTCAGATGCCGCAGCTTCTGAGTCTCGGAGGGTATGACAGTTACTTCGCCTGGAGGCCTGAACATGGTCTTGACAGTCAGGGTGTTCCGCGCCGTTTTCTGTGGCGGGGTCTTTCAGGGGCTGCTGTTCTGGTAAACCGTCATTCGTACCAGGGCTGGTTTCACGCGGAAGAATTCTGTCCGCAGAAAGGCAAGACCCGCGACTTTTCGTCGATGGAGATGGATTTTGATTATATTGTAAATTACACATGGAAAAAATTCCTGGAAAAACCGGCATCTGAACAAAACACTGCCGTTCTTTCGTTTTGTCAGGGTGGAGATGACCTCGTCCCCTTTACCGATGCGTGTTCCGGAAAAGTCAGGGATATTCCGGGAATTATGCGGCAATGGAACCGGCAAGGTCCCGGCAATATACAATTCGGTACACCTGCTGATGTCTTCAGCGATTTGCACCAGCAGAGAACTTTGCCGGAAGTATCAGGTATTCTTGATCCTGCTGACGCGGGATACAACATCGCACTGAACGGACAGAACGGGCTCCGGTTCCGGCGCATGACCGCAGAACGGGAAATGGTGCGCAGCGAAAAAATTGCTGCGTTGGCTGCGCTTCGCGGGTATTGTTATCCGGAATCACTTTTTGATGATCTGTGGAAAACAATACTCACATGGTCGACTCACGCGCTCGAATTTACTTTTTCCGGTGATTTTCACACTGCACGGCGGGGTCTTGAACATGCAGCGGACGAAGCACGCGCCATCCAGCGTGCTGCCTGCAGTTTTCTTATTTCTGCTGAAAAGAATGATCCGCCTTATTTCACTGTATTCAACTCTCTTCCTTGCCTCCGGGAAGAATATATACTGATTAAAATCCCAAATATTGACAACAGCCGCACATTTCCGGAACTGTATGATGAAAAAAACCGGCTGGTGCCGCAGCAGATTATTTCATCGCATCCGCTGTCGCTCGATTATGAAGTACTCGTCCGTGCCGCGTTATCCAGGTTCGGGTTCACTAATCTGAAACTGCGCTGGAAAAACAAAAAAATAAAGAATACGCACACGCGGCAAATTAAAGCGGATGAAATCCTTCACACCGGTTCGATAGAACTGCAGTTTAAAGGCGGAATGCTTTCCTGCATCCGTAATAGGAAAACCGGACAAGCCGTCCACGGTACTTCCCGGTACGGGCTCCTCGATCCTGTTGCACTGGAGCAGAAAATGCAGTATTGGATGGCTCAGTCCTGCGCAGAAACTCCGCACCCATTCGTGCCGATTAAAACAGAACTCACCGAATCAGGACCGCTGTGTTGGCGGATATCCCGAAACGGCATGGCGGGAGCGCACTGGTTCAGGCAGGATCTCTGTTTTTTTTCTGATCGGGATTACATCGATGTGGAAACCATGGTGAGCGCTGCTCCCGGTGATGCCCTGATAGCCTTATCGATGCCGCTGGATCAGTCGGCAAGTCTTAATGTTGACATTCCTTTCGGCGTTGAGGCACGCGATTTGTCAAAAATAAAGTATGGTCATCAGGGAGGCGGTAACTATGAAAATATTGAACGCCGGCTCGACGGAGTGTTCTGGGGACGATCCTGGGTATACGCAGCCGGAAAAACCGGCTGTTTTGGTCTGATCACATCTGACGGTCCCCGGTATTTCCGTGATTTGGGGAAATCCCGGCAACTGCTGCATTTTCTGGTAAATGTTTTTTCTCCCAGGCAGGAGGGGTGGATGAAAAATACTGAACAGACGCTGTGCCTTGGCGCACACACTTTTCATCATCGGCTTGTTATTGCCGGAAAGGATTGGCGCACCGCGCGGATGGCAGAGCGCAGTCAGGAATTTCTCGACGATCCTCTGGTGTTTCCCGGCAAGGCCGTAAAAATGCCGAAACGATTCACCGTTCGGCCGGACACCATCCGTCTAAGCGCGTTTTACAGGCAGGGTCCGCATTTTATCGCCCGCCTGTATAACATGTCTGCAAAACGGGTTTCGGCTGAGGTCACGCTGCCGTTCATGCCGGATATAGTGCAGAGTATCGATTTCAACGGACGGCCTTCATGTAATAAAATCATAATGCACGGTACAAGCCTGTCTGCATTTTTCGAACCCTGGCAAATTATGACTATTAAATTGACAATACGGAAAAACTGATGCTTCGTTCAGGATCCTTCGCAGTAGATATCACCCCGCCTGGTTCGGTTTACCTCACAGGTTATCCCCACGTAAACCGGATGTCCACAGGGGTGCACGATCCGCTTCTGGCAAGTGCCGTGTGTCTTGAGAGCGGCGGTATTACATTACTGCTTATTGCACTTGATATTCTTTTTTTTTCTTCAGACACTGCCGCCCGAATAAGGAAAAAGCTTTGCACCGCGTGTGGAATTAAACCGGAGCACATCCTTGTGAGTGCAACGCATACACATTCGGGTCCGCTCACAATAGAGATGCTTTCCTTCGCTGCGGATTCAACCGTCCCGGGTGTCAATCACCTCGCACTGGAAATTCTTGAAAATGGCGCAGTGACCGCCGGAAAAAAGGCATGGACTTTCCTGCAGCCGTCAGAGTTTGCGGTAACAAGCGCGGTTGTGCGGGGAGCCGGGTGTAACCGTCATGATCCTAAAGGCCCGGCTGACCCGGAAATAGGTATTATTGTCATGCGCAGAATGAACGATAAAAAAATATCTGCAATCTCTCTTGTGTACTGTATGCATCCCACAGTGCTGCATGAAGACTCAACGCTTATTTCTTCAGATTTCCCCGGAGCGGTTCGGTGCGGACTTACGCGTAAGTTGCAGTCTGAACCTGTAATTTGCTGGTATACCGGCCCTGAAGGAAACCAGAGTCCGCGCTATCATGTAACCGGACAGACTTTCGCTGAATCAAACCGGCTGGGATGCATAATCGCTGATGCGGTGAGTCATGCAATTGATCAGATTTCAGATACCGGATGGTCCAATGACATAGTCCTCGGCGGGGTTATTGAATCCATTGTTCCGGTACGCCGCACTTTTCCGGGTCTTACCGCAGCACAGGCAAATCTTGCCGCCTGCCGGAATGAATATGAACGGCTTAAAGCATCCGGTGCGGGACATGGACCGGTCCGGACCGCTGAGTGTGCAGTATTCGGAGCTGAAGAAACGTTGTATTTATGCGCGCGGTCGGCAGACGGGACGATACCCACGCTCCTTGATAACCAGTATGCGGCACTCGGCATACAGGTACTAAAAATCGGAAATATTTTCCTTGCTGCATTTCCCGGAGAGCTATTCGTTGAATACTCTCTCGCACTCAAGGAACGGTTTCCCGGAAAAGTTTTCGCCGTTTGTCTTGCGGGCGGCGATACACAGGGGTACATTGCGGTACCCGGAGCGTCCGGTTACGAGGCTGATAATAGTCTCTTTGATCCTTGGACAGGCACGCTGATGCTTGAAAAGGCGGATTTTTTGATTAAGTCATTAGACAATAAAAAATGATTTGTGCATTTGACCTTGGTTCAACCAGTTTTAAAGCGGCCATTTTCAATTCAAATGCCGGAATAATCGGCAATGCATCCATTCCAGTTCCATATAACCGTTCAGGTCAGGCAGTTGAACTCGATGTAAACGTCGCCCGAGGGCTTTTAAAGCAGCTGTGCACGGAAGCACTCCGTTCAGGGGAAATAACTGCGCAAAAAATAACAGCGGTCGGAGTAACGAGCCAGGCACAGACATTTACGCTGATGGACGACCGTGGTCAAATACTACTACCACTGCGTTCATGGCTAGACGGCCGCGGTGCCGCCGCCAGCTTGCTCATGACGGAGGAAGAAGAGTTTAAAAATTTTAAACAGCATGCAGGCGTATCCGATTTGCAGCCGGCTCTGCAAGTCTGTCAGTTGCGGGCACTGCTTGATAATGAAAATGAAGAACCCCTTCGGAAAGTGCTGGTCAAACGAAATAAGGATTTATCAGATAAATTCTGTTCTGCGGGTATGATGTGTCTCGAAAGCAATGTACGCGTAGTTCCGCTTCCCGGACTGCTGATGTATGACTTGACCGGCGTTCTCGCGACTGATGAGAATCTTGCCTCGCTTACAGGACTCTATTCGCTTATTGAAAAAAATTGGTGGAGTACCGCGCTGAATTATCTAAATCTGAGTATAGAGCAGATGCCTGTACTGTTCCCATGCGGTTCGGTAACAGGATTTACCCGCGCCGGAAATGAATACGGTTTCCCCCAAAGTATTCCCGTGTACTCATGCGGCAATGATCAAACCGCAGGTGCTTTTGGTGCGCAGATCGAGCCCGGTGATACGCTCATCACCCTTGGAACGGCGCTCGTCGTATACCGTGTCTTCACTGAATTACCGCATCCCCGGGCGGGACTATTCCGGGGTTTGTATCCCGGCAGTTTGTTTTATGGGATGTCGGCAGCCCCGGGAGGCGAACGTATTTCCGCAGCGATATCTGCTGATGAAAACCTCCGTGATTTCGAAACATTTGATGCACTTGCGGTAAAGGAACTCGGGAGCGGTACTTCAAAACAACATTGTTTCCCCTCAGGCGTACATAGCCTTACTGCGCCGCAGATTAAAAATAAGAACCCGGGCGCGGAAGCGCTCGGGGTTTTACATACGCTTGCTGAGACGGCATTCGCAATGGCCGGCTCGTTGCCTGTTTCGGGTAAACCAAAAAGGCTTTTACTTGCAGGCGGCGGGGTAAGGATGAAATCATGGGTAACAATAATAAATAATATCAGTCCGGCGGTTGTTATCGAAAGCACACCTCTTGATGGAACAGCTGAAATGATTTTTTCTCAAATGAAGAGTTAATTAGTTTCATTACTGGTAATACTAATACATAAGCGGAAAAAGAACGGTGATGTTAAAATATACCGATGGTTCTGGAACAACTAATTCTTTTATTACAAGATTTCTTTTCAAATCACCGCTGCATTTTATGCGCATGGATTCATGGATCGCAGGCAAAAAACAGCGCAAGGCATGATAGTGACCTGGACATAGCTGTTGCTTCCTTTTCCGGCGGTTTGTCCGCAGAACAGAAGCTTGATATTTCCCAAAGACTGAATATACTATGCAGTATTCCCGTACATCTTGGTATAGTACAAAGCAGTAACCTTGTATTTAACACCGAAGTATTTCAGCATGGAAAGTTAATCTACTGTGCGGATAAAACAAAAACAGATTTTTTAATTATGCGTCTTTTGTCGATGTACGCATCTTTTAACGAAGAACGGAAAACAATACTCGATGCATACCGCAGATAATGTGATCCTTAATAAAAGCGCCGTTATAGAAAATTGTATGCGGCGCATCAGACAGGAAAATGAGGCCATTTCTTCTCCAAATGATTTTACGCATATAGACGCGATGATACTCAATATCGAACGGATGTGTCAGGCTGCTATTGATATCGCGATGCATCTCTGTGGGGTACAACATCTGGGTATACCTCAAAACAGCGGTCAGGCCTTTGATCTTTTGTATTCTCACCGCCGTATTACTGAATCTGTGAAAAACTGCATGAAAGGAATGGTCGGCTTCAGAAATGTTGCGATTCATGAATACAACGAACTTGATCAGTCAGTTGTTAAGTGGATTACATCCGATGGACTGCGGGATATACAGCAGTTTTTGTCAGAAATCGGAGTGACAATAGTAATTCCGGATCAGAAATAATTTATAGAACCGAAAAAAACTGCACGATTATTATGAGATACTGCGTTATGCAAAAATTTTTTCTTATCGTGTTCATTCTGTGTACCATGGTCTGGAACGCAGGCAATATACAGTGCGCGGTTCTCAACGTTATTGAAGAAAAAGCAGGGAATGTACTCGCGCAAAGTCTTGACGAAGGAAATATCAAAAAGGGTGAACTGTACTTCGGCTGGCGGGGAGCAGACAATGCGCCTGTCCTGCGCTGCACCGGGATAAAGCTGCCGCATGCAGTATTAATAACAGTCCAGGGCATGCCGCAGCCGGGGGAGCTGCTGCTTGATCAGGATTGGTTTGCGGTAATGAAACTGATGCAGAGCGGCGGTGATATGGAAACTGCGCTTTCGCATATTAAAAAGTATGACCCAGGCAGTGTTTTCTCTTCGCTGCATAATGCAGATTTTGAAGATTTCAAAGAAATAATCCATACATTGCTCAAATCCAGACTTTCGCAGGTTGAAGGTTTGGTTTCACAAAAAAAAATCACATCCGCACACAGTTCTCTTTTTCTTTTGTGTGGTTCTCTCGGCGATTATTATTTTAGTCTCGAATCTGAATTTTCGGATGCGCTTTCCTGGTATATGAAAGGCATGCGCGCATCTCCCCGTCCGGATACGCTCTTTTTTATTACAATGCTTGAACGCGCCGGCGACTGTCAGGTAAATCTTGGACAAAAAAATGAAGCAGCAGAGTTTTATTCAAAAGCGCTGCAGATACTACATACGCTTCCCGGGAAACGAGACGAAAGAGGAATTGCCTTCCGTCTTAATAAAAAAAAAACCTCACTTGCTCAAGCAGCGAATGCCCGCGGTGATACCCCGAAAAGAGACAGCGCAGATTCTCTTAGGGCTGCATTGGTAAAAACAGCCCAATCGCTTATCGGCAAAAAGTGGACGAGCGGTCTTACTATAAAAAACAAACGTTTTAATTTTGACTGTTCAGGAACAGTGGCGCGTATTTTCTGGGAAAACGGTATTGATCTTTTTGCCGGGCCGGGTAAATCCGGAGGCGGTGTACAGATTATCTATCACAACCTGAAATTAAAATCGCAAATTCATAACAAGACCCGGCCGCACCCTGCGGATCTTGTTTTTTTTGACAATACCTATGACCGGAACCGCGATGGAAAATGGAATGACAGGCTGGTGCACATCGGTATTGTTGAGCGTGTTGATCCGGATGGCACGTGTACGTTTATTCATCATTGTTCATCAGGCATTCAGCGCTACCGGATGAATTTGCTTACTCCGCGGATATACCAGGACAATTCCAGCGGAAAAATACTGAACTCTTTTATTCGTAAAAAAAAACCGGGAAGTGATCCTCCTGGTTCAGCTTATGTAAGCGGGGCATTTTTCGCCGGTTTTGCTACTGTTGCCAGCCGTGTGCCGTAATCGAATTGAAGATGTACTGTATGTAATAAATTTGAATATGGGCTTTCTCCGTAAAAAAATATTTAATGTATGAAGAACTGATATGATAGCGCATGTCGATATGGATGCATTTTTCGCATCCGTCGAACAGCTTGAATGCCCGGAACTGAGGGGAAAACCGGTTATCATCGGTGCGGATCCCGATCAGGGGCGGGGCAGGGGAGTTGTATCTACCGCAAGCTACGAAGCAAGACAGTACGGTGTGCACAGTGCGATGCCCATAAGCCAGGCATATAAAAAATGTCCCAACGGAGTATTTTTGCATCCTGATATGGAAAAATACTGTAATTATTCGCGGAAGTTTTTACACGCGCTCGCAAATATTTCTCCGAGAATAGAATCTGCCGGTATTGATGAAGCGTATGTTGATATAAGCGGTCTTTCAGCACTTTTCGGAGATACCCGAAAAATCGGATCGCGTATCATAGAGTCTGTTCACGCTGAAACAGGTGGGCTTTCCTGCAGCGTGGGAATTGCTGCAGGAAAATATACCGCCAAAATTGCAAGTGATTTCAAAAAACCCGGCGGGTTAACCATAATAGATCCGGGTCAGGAGGCTGGGTTTTTAGCTCCTTTACATGTTCGGAAACTAAGCGGCATCGGTCCGAAATCCGGCGCAATACTCGAAAACCTCGGTATCATTCGCATCGGGCAGATCGCTGCGCTTACACAATCTGATGTTTTGGACATACTGGGAAAATCCGGACCAGATTTATGGCAGATCGCAAACGGATGTGATGGCTCAACCGTTGTGTACACTGCTGAAGAAAAAGATCCCCGTAAATCAATGAGTTCGGAACACACCTTCGGAGTAGACTGCGGTGATGATGGTGTCGTTGCGGGCGTCCTTTTAAAAATTTCAGAAGACCTTTCGCGTGGTCTGCGCAAAGAAGCGCTTTTTGCAAAAACGGTTACTTTAAAAATCCGGCTGAGCGGATTTGAGACATTTACCAGAAACAAAACACATGAAAAGGCGATCCAGAATACCGGAGAAATCCGCAGCTCCGCCCTTGCATTATTCCATAGTTTCGATACAGGACGTAAGGCAATCAGGCTTTTGGGTATATCGCTCTCCGGACTTGTGAGCGCCCCTTCTGCGCAGCTTTCATTTTTTCATGACGATACGGTTAAAGAACGCGCGGTAGAAAAGGCAATAGACAAAATTAAACAAAAATTCGGCAAAGCTTCAATTACCAGGGCTGCCTTATTGGAACTGGGGGATTCCGGTTAAAATATAATTATGAAAAAAATGCCGGTAAAGAAAATACTTCAGTTCGATAAAACACATCTCTGGCATCCCTATGATTCGGTTATCAGCCCCGGAACAGTTTATCCCGTCGCGCGCGCAAAAGGACCGTACATTTTTTTAGAGGATGGAACGAAGCTTCTTGACGGCATGGCGAGCTGGTGGTGCGCGGTGCATGGCTATAATCACCCAAGGCTTAACCGTGCGGTACGTGCTCAGCTCACGTGCATGTCGCATGTTATGTTCGGTGGTTTTACTCACCGGCCGGCGGTTAATCTCGGCAGCGAACTTCTGCGCATTTTGCCCCCGCGGCTTAACCGTATTTTTTTTTGCGATTCCGGTTCAGTCGCAGTAGAAGCTGCCCTGAAAATGGCGCTGCAGTTTTTTCATAACAAAAAAAAAGAGAGAAATCTTTTTATCTCTTTTAAAGGAGGTTATCACGGCGACACGTTCCACGCAATGTCGGTATCTGATCCAGGAAATTCGATGCACTCGGTATGGAAAAAAGCATTGCCCCGCTATATTTTTGCCCCAAGGCCCTCGCGCCGGCTAACCGAAGAACCTTCACCCGGTGAGCTGAGTATTTTAAAAAAATTATTCAGGACGTACGGAGCAAAAACAGCGGCATTTATCTGCGAGCCTGTAGTGCAGGGCGCCGGCGGCATGCGTTTTTACAGTCCGGGCTATCTTAGTGCGGTCAGGGAACTGTGCGGGAAATACGGTGTGCTGCTGATATATGATGAAATAGCTTCTGCGTTTTGGCGGACGGGGAAAATGTTTGCCTTTGAGCATACCAATACGGTACCGGATATTCTTTGTATCGGAAAGGCAATGAGCGGAGGATATGTATCCATAGCAGCGGCTATTTGTACAGATTCGGTTGCCCGCGGAATATGCGGCACCGCGCCGGGATTATTCATGCATGGACCTACTTTTATGGCAAATCCACTGGCGTGCGCGGTGTCAGCGGAAAGTGTAAAAATGCTTCGCAGTCCGGCAATTCTGAGGTCAGTCAAAAATATCGAACATATATGCCGTAAAATGCTTTCTCCCCTGCAGGTATGGCAGGAGGTACATGAAGTGCGTGTTCTCGGAGGTATTGCGGTTATTGAAATGAAAGAAAAAGTTGATACGGTAAAATTTCAGAAACTCTGTATCCGGCAGGGCATTTGGGTGCGTCCGTTTGGGAAACTGGTCTACCTTATGCCGCCGTATATTTTAAATTCTGAAGAAGTGAGGAAACTCTGCCGGGGATTGATAACTGCGTGTATACAGTATGTGCGCTGATAAACCGATTCGCTATTTTATAAACCGGTAGGCTGCGGCAAATTTTGATGTATGAATAAGGAAAGAATTTCCGGAATCTGCAACTTCTCCTTTCAAAAAGTGCATATCTTTAAAAACGCCGGTCCATAAATTTTTTCCGCCCGGTGAAAAGCACAGCGCGATCTGATCTTTGTCGGTGGTGACGAGCGCAAGTATAGTACCTTCCGCGCTTGCAAACTTAATATACCGTATTCGGGAGAAACCGAAACGATCCAGGGATATTTCATAGAGTATATGCCCGTTTTTTAAGTTCCGGACTATCAGGGAACGTGTGCCGCCTTCGAGAAACAGATTGTTGGCATGGTCAATGTGCACACTTACCCGTGTCCGGCGGGATAACCCTGTCTCACGTTTCCACAGTATTTTCCCTTTTGTGTTAAACAGCATAATTACTTCAGGATATAAACCGCTCACCGCGGCAATATATTCGCCATAGTAAGAAAATTCAACGGTTTTTATAATATTATACTTACTTGCACTTACGTGGTGAGAAAATAATTCTTTCCCGGTATAGTCAATAATATGTATTTTCCCTCCTGATGAACCCACAGCGAGATTATTATTAAAAGGACAAAAAGAAAAATCGGTTGTCATTATATCCAGATACTGCTTTTCATAGAGGAGATTACAGTTAAGATCGTAATACTTAAAACCGGCTGTATCGGTAGTGAAAAGAACAAAACGGTTTCCGCTTTCAGATAGGACGGGGTATGCATATGTTTCCATAATCCATTGTCTGCTGCCGGTATTGTCAAAAAGTGCGATTTGTTTTCCGACTTTTTGGTAGGTAATATAATTCTGGACACTTGCGGTGACTAACGTATTCCCGTCAAGACGAAGGCGGTGTCCTGTGTTTCCTTTTTCATCGTAAAAAAAGAGAATATTTTCAGAATGAAAGAATCTGTTACGGAAAGCCGGATATGCGTGTTCGTATGCGGTATGTGCCGATGCTGCAGGACCTAATGCATCAATTGTCCAGATATTTTCAGTGTACGGGTAACGTTGATACCCTTCCGGTACATTGACGAAATAAATAAAAGAGAATAAAATTAAATAGAGGAGTAACTCAATATATCTTAAAATTTTCATTATTCTTCCAGCTTAAAACCAGTCCTGCTGTATATTTTAATTTAAAATGACTAATATCACAAATTTACTAAATATTAAAAACAAATTTGATGTTAAAAAAAATATGGGTATCATGGGCGGGAGCCTGTTTATATACGAAACATTGGAATCCACCAGTTCGTACCTTAAAGATAATATCAGTAGTTTCCGAAATGGTGATGTGCTTGCAGCGCGAATTCAAACAAATGGCCGCGGGCGGCATCAGCGCAAATGGATTTCCGGCAGCTGCAAAGATCTTACTTTTTCCATGCTTATCAGGCTCTCGCAGCCTGCACAGGTTTGGCCGAATATAAGCCAGGCAGCCGCGCTTGCATTGTGTAAAATTATTCAATCCTGTTCAGTAATTCCATGGATTAAATGGCCTAATGATGTCTGTGCAGCCAACGGGAAAATTGCCGGGATTTTATCTGAAGTAGTATATTCTCCATTTCAGAATAAAACGACGCCTTTTTTAATACTGGGTATAGGATTCAATGTCAACTCCGTTGTGTTTGAAAGGAAGGAGCTTTCAAACGCCTGTTCACTTGCAGCTATTACCGCAAAAACCTTTGATACGGACCTTCTGCTGCAAAGTTTCCTGCACGAGTTTACATTTTTATTTTCAAGTCTTAATTCGCATGGCTTTGCTGCAATATACGATGATTTTTACCGTTTTTTTTCGCCTTCAATCGGGAAGACTGTTTCTCATTGTCCGGGCAATGATGAAAATAGTAATAACAAAGACTGCCGGATTACCATTACCGGCATTAACAAGTCCGGCGCTTTGTGTGCGGTGCAGAACGGGAAAAACGTTGAACTCTTATGGGGAGAAATTATTTTCTGATTATTTTCCGCCGGTCAGCGTAAGTGTGAATTGAATTTTCTCTTTGCCGGACCGCCGGCACCCTTCTATGGAATAGACGCCTTTCCCAAGAGTTATTTCTGCGTGAACGGGTTTGTTAGTAAAAAATATTTTTTTTTTATTCTGATGGATTGTCAATGACGTAAAATTTTTTTCAGGCAGCAGAATAACATTTTCTGAAGACAGCCACGTAATAAAACCAAAAGGAGTTTTGACTGTTTTCGGTTTTTTTTTATTCTGTTCTATATTATTTCCCCGTACTGCCGCACGGGCATGTATAAGTTCGGCATCATTTTCTCCGAGAAGAATGCACAGAGCATTTTTTGTAATCTGCAGAATAAGGTTTTTCCATTGCCGGACGGGAGGAGCCATGCCGTCAAGAAGCTGCATCATTGTTTCTGCGCGGCGCATTGTGCGGTGAGCGGTAAACGCATGTTTAATCATGTGCGGATCATTTCCGGTTATCTGATCGATCATTGTGTAGTCCCGTGAGGCAACTGCTGCTTCAAGCGAATTAATTTTTTTCATATTTATCCCGGACATTTTTTTTAAAATATCTGATTATATCATTTACCTGATCTTTGCTGAGATTAAAAAAATCGCAAATAATCTTCTGTTCAGGAAATTCTTTTACACCCATATACGCAGTGAGGTATCTGTTTTGTTTTTCTCTCAGCATGGTTTCCTGTTTGTTTTGTAATTCTGCTGAACCGGCAGGCTTTTCGTACTCGAACTCACGGGAATAACCTGATGTCTGCAGTTTCAGTATTTGCTCGTAAATCCGGTTAATTCTTGAGCTGAGCAGCATCTGTCGTTTTTTTCCTTCCTGTATGCTGCCGTAGAGATTGTCAAGAAATTCCATGCACGCGCCGCATGTTTTGTCTGTAGTTTTTACCAGAAGTAAAAAGTCTTCTTCCGTAAAAAAATCGTAGTAGTAGCATTTTATCACAAGATAACTGAGCCTGTTCTTTACAGAGGATAAAATTTCCTGTACATTATCAGTTGTGTTTTTTTTATAATTTTTCTGAGAGGCGTGATTCTGTTTTCTGCTATCAGGGGAAGGAGTTTCCGGCATTTCCTCAAGGCTTCCGGTTTTAATTGTTTTTTTTTGCCGCACAGTAATAAAATCAATGTACATGTTTTTTAAGACCGTGCACAGATAGGTTTTAAAAGTACATTTATCAGAATCAAAATTTTTTATTATGTAATCGAATTTTTCTAAAAATTTTATATAAAAATCAGCACGCACATCATAATCTTTCATATTATACACAAAAAGCGGGAAGGCTATGACATATTGTGAAATTGCCGCAACAAGGGCATCACGTGTGTGTTGTCCGGGGGCAAGCTGGCAGTTCCTGGCCAGCACGTCAATGTTACTTTGAGTCTCGTTGAAATTCATTTTTTTTTTCAGTCAAGACGTTAAACAAAAGAATTGCCGAACCAATCACAATGAGGCTGTCTGCAAGGTTAAATATCGGCCATGGATTGAAAAGTGCAATACGGGATGAGGGAATATACCATTTGATAAAATCTATTACATACCCGCTGTAAAGCCGGTTTATGGAATTACCCAATCCGCCTGAAATTATCAGACTAAACGGCAGTGCATACTGCATTTTAATATAAAAGAAATAAAATACTGCAGCACATACTGCCAGCAGCTGCAAAAAACGCAGAAATGTTTTTTTAACACGAGGACTGATGAGCGTATCAAGAAATCCAAGAGCGGAAAAACCAATATCCAGATTCCGCACATAGATAAAACTCCAGAAATTCGGTATAACGGTTATTTCCCGCAGCAGGTAGTAATTTTTATCAGGCGCGAGACGGACGAGCTCAGTAAATTGTGCAGTTTCAATCTCTGAAAATTCTTTCCCTAACCTGGAAAGATCAGCATCAGACGGTAACTGCATCGCCAGCTTTTTTTCCATATAATGTTTTAATATAAGATCTGCAGCAGTAAGCATTGTAACAGCCGCGATAAAAAGTATTATTTTTTTTTTGTTCATGGAATAACTTTTTGCATAAGTTAAGTGAAAGAGTTACAAAGAAAAGTATGCCGTAGGCGGTTGATTGTCATAGTTGTTTTATTATTTAAGCCACGTGGAAGGATTTTGCAATCGGCAAGTCAGCAAAAAGCATTTTTTTTTGATACATAAGTGCAAGGGTCATAATGAAAGTTATTCAGAGCGGCGTCAAAAAGAAAAAATTGGCAGGATGCCAAATTTTTTACTTTTTGCCGAGTGCAGCGGATGCCAGGATGGCAGCAGCAAACGTCCGCCTGGATGACTTTCGTTATGGCCTTTGCACGATGCTTCGAAGAAAGAGAGAAACCTCCGCCTGAATTGCCGATTGCAAAATCCTTCCACGTGGCTTATGGGAAAAGACTATACAAACCTCCGCCTGGTTACTTTTCTTAGTAACTCTTCACGATACAACTTAAGCAATAAGTTATAATACTATGAAAATGCGGTAAACTCGATTTTTTTTTTTTGATATCTTTTTTATCGAAGTGCATTGACCTGATGGATGTTTTATGGTAATATATACTACTCAATGGGTGTGTAGCTCAGTTGGTTAGAGCGCAACACTGATAATGTTGAGGTCGGAAGTTCGATTCTTCCCATACCCATGTGCGGGGGCGTAGCTCAGCTGGGAGAGCACCAGATTTGCATTCTGGTGGTCGTGAGTTCGATCCTCATCGCCTCCACATAGTAAAAACGCAACGTCTTGGCCGGCAGCAACCAGGTCAAAAAATTAACAGGAGAATAGTCAAATGTATGCAATCGTAGAAATAAAAGGCAAACAATATAAAGTCGAACCATCTTCAGTTGTCGCGGTAGACCTTATAGACGCAGAAGAAAATAGCGCATATGAAAATGTTAAAGTACTCCTGCATAAAGATGACGAAAATAAAACAACAATAGGGAAGCCGTTTCTTGACAACGTTATTGTTAAGGCCGAAATCGGTCAGACAATACGGCCAAAAAAAGTAACTTCTGTCCGGTATGCAGCAAAAAAGGGCTATAGCCGTACTAAAGGTCATAAACAAAAATATACTGCTTTGAAAATTACCGGCATTACAAAAACATGACCCTGAATGATCACGGCGGGAATCGTTCTTGATGAATTAGGAATAATCTGTAAATACGAAAGTAAAGGTCATGCTGGTGAGAGCAGGTTTAAAACAGTATTCAACACAATGTGCAAAAAAAATTACAGCCACTATTTGTCTGTGTGCGGAGCCGTCAGCGCTGCTGAATACCAGTTTATTTACAGCATCAGTGCGCTGACTGACTGTAATCCTCAGGTAGCAATAAAATCCGGTCATTGTATGATAACAAATTTTTTATACAGTCCGGAAAACACAAATGTGCTTAAAACTTTAAGCGCGTCTTTTATTATCGGGCTGGAAAGCATACACCGTAATTATGCGCATCAATTTGCGCTCAGTGTTATTAATCATTCTAAACCGTATAAAAAATAAAATAAGGAAAAGTTATGTCATCAAAAAAAGGGAAGGGCACAAGCTGTAACGGCCGTGACAGCAATCCAAAAATGCTCGGAGTTAAATTATCTGATGGTCAATCCGCAAGGTCCGGTGCAATTATTGTCAGGCAGCGCGGCACTAAAATTATGGCCGGAAAAAATGTAGGCATCGGCCGCGATCACACACTTTTTTCATACAGCGAAGGAAAAGTAAAGTTTTCCCAGTCAAAAGGGCGGACTTTTGTTTCTGTAGTTGCCGCGAACGCGTAACAACAAATCCCGGAGCGGACAGATACCGCTCCTGTCTTAAGAATATTTCGTGTAATGCAGAAAGCAGGTTTAAGATCCCAAAGAAACTACCGCACATTGCGGCCAATGCTGCTGATTGTTTTGGTCATTTTTTACAGCGGCGCTTTTTTTGCCTGCGCGCCAGGTACAAAAAAATATAAAAATATTTTTACTCTGCGTACCGGCAGGGTTAAAACTGCCCCGCAGCCCGTGATAATTTCCGGGAATGAATTGCATGAATTTATCAACGCAGATGATCATACCTTATATGTGTATCCCGCCATATTTGAGCTGCGGTCAAAAAATATACTTGATTTGAACGATGATAATTACATAACCAACGGAAACGAACGCTTTATTGTACATGTCCTCCTGAATTCTTCAGGTCAAAAATCAGAAAAAGTGTATATTTTTGAAAATGAAAACAAAAATCTTTCTTTTGCGGTGACTTCTTTACCCGGGGGTGCCGAAGAAACGTTACCGGTTCTTAAGGATATCGGCAGATGGATACACAAAAATATCAGTTTTACTGATATTTCCCCAAAGCAACCGGCGAATTGACATGTGCGGCATATTCGCATATATTGGTCAAAGGAATTGCCCGCCGCTCCTGCATGATGGTCTGAAACGCCTGGAATACCGCGGGTATGATTCCGCCGGCATTGCGGCGATGAAAGTGAAAGGCGGGGAGATTACCTGCATCAAGGCAAGCGGTAAGGTTTCTTCCCTTGACCTCCTTCAGTTTGCCCAGGACACCTATCATATCGGAATAAGTCATACGCGTTGGGCAACGCACGGCGCGCCAACGCAGATTAATGCCCACCCCCATTTAAACACCGACGGAACCATAGCACTCGTGCATAACGGCATTATCGAAAATTACCGCGCGCTTAAGGAAATTCTTTTAAAAAAGGGAATTACTCTGAAATCGGAAACTGATTCAGAAGTAATTGTGCATCTCATCAGTGAAATGTATAAAGGCGACATTGCGGAGGCAGTATATGCAGCACTTCAGGATATTGAGGGAGCCTACGGTATCGCCGTAATTACTTCACACGAACCTGATAAAATCGTCGGCATACGGAAAGGTTCTCCTCTGATAGTCGGAATTGGAAATGGCGAATCATTTCTTGCTTCCGATGCCGCTTCGATTATACCGCATACAAAAAATGTACTCTATCTTGAAGACGGCGAAATGGTTACACTCCGAGGCGATGAATACACGGTAACCAAAAAAAACAGCGGTGCGCTCCGTAAAGAAATAGTCACGCTTACCATGGATGCATCCGCGGTAGAGAAGAAAGGTTTTGACTATTTCATGCAAAAAGAAATATTTGAACAGCCCGAAACCATATTTAACACCATGCGCGGCCGGATACTGCATGACAGAGCCACGGTTAAACTCGACGGTCTAAACCTGTCTGAAAATGAAATGAGAAATGTGCGCAAAATTTGTATTGTCGCATGCGGTACTTCATGGCATGCCGGGCTCGTCGGGGAATACCTGCTCGAGAATCTCTCCGGTGTGCCGGTTGAAGTTGATTATGCTTCGGAATTCACCCACCGAAATCTTATTCCCGAAGTGGATACTCTGTATTTATGCATAAGCCAGTCCGGTGAAACCGCTGATACGCTCGGCGCATTACGTGAAATATCAGCAAAAGGCGCGGCAGTGTATGGAATTGTAAACACCGTTGGGTCTACAATCGCGCGCGAAACAAAAGGCGGTATTTTTCTTCACGCTGGTCCTGAAATAGGAGTAGCATCAACAAAGGCTTTTACTTCTCAGGTGATTGCGCTCATTCTTCTTTCGCTGAAATTCGGCAGACTTCGGACTATATCCTATATTGAAGGAATGCGTGTGATCAGCGCGCTTGAAAAAATTCCCGAACAGGCTTTACGTATTCTCAAGAGTGCCGGTGAAGTTCAAAAAATTGCAAAAACTTACTTTACAGAAGGAAACGCGCTCTATTTGGGAAGAGCATATAATTATCCTGTTGCGCTCGAAGGAGCTCTGAAGCTGAAAGAAATTTCCTATATTCATGCAGAAGGTTACCCTGCTGCAGAGATGAAACATGGGCCGATTGCATTAATCGACAAGAAAATGCCTGTGGTGGTTATTGCTACCAAAAGCGATATTTACCCGAAAGTAATTTCCAATATTCAGGAAGTAAAAGCCCGCTCCGGAAGGGTTATTGCGATTGCGAGCGAAGGCGATACTGAACTTGAAAAATATTGTGACGCGGTAATACACGTACCGGAAACAATCGACTGCCTTTCCCCGGTGCTCAATGTTATTCCTCTGCAGCTTCTTGCGTACTACGCAGCTGTTTCCCGTGGTCTGGATGTTGATCAGCCGCGGAATTTGGCAAAATCGGTTACCGTTGAGTAAATTTCTTTAGCCGGTGGTGTTTTTTCTATAAGGTGTCGTGAAAGAGTGTTCTACCGATAATTTAGACGAAGGTTTATTTCTTTCTTCGAGGCATCGTGCAAAGGCCATAACGAAAGTCATCCAGGCGGACGATTGCCGGTGATGTTTTTTCAATAGGCGACGTAGAAGGGGTTTCGCAATGGCAATTCAGGCGGACGTTAGCCGCCGCCCTCGTGGCGTCGGTCTGCACTCTGAACGGAGAAAAAAAATGCGGCATCCTGCCGTTTTTTTCTCCGTTAAGCCGCTCCGAATTGCCGATTGCGAAACCCCTTCCACTTGGCTATTGAAACAATACTACTAAAACAAGTCGCTCTGAATTAACGGCAGTGAACCTTCTCCCACTTGACCTTTAAAAACAGAGCTACTACAGAACGCATGCCGCACTTATTTATCAGTTTTTGCCTACCTCACCCGCCGATAAAAAAATTTGTGTTAATTTAAGCAGATACTTATTATAATGTATCGGATCGAAACACAATTTTTTTTTTCCCGTCATGCACATGTACAATCAAAAGTGGGTTTTTATAATTGTTACAGGGACATGCGGTTAGCTCTGAATTACAATCCGGTGAAGGATGAGTAACGAGCGCGTACAGCCCTTCTGCTTCTTTTGGAAGTAAATGCTGGTACACTCCTTTTTTAATCATCACTGTATCTTCTTGGGTAAGGGGTATTTCACCGACGAGTGTAAGTCCAAATCCTGCGGGCAGGATTTCTTTTTCAGATATGGCATCAGGCCGTACCGCAGTGTCTGATGTAAATACACCGGTAGAATCTCTGACTAAGGATTTGAGGTGCGCGCACGTACCGAGCAGTTTTCCGAGATCACGCGCTAAAGACCGGATGTATGTTCCTGCAGAGCATGTTACCTTGAATAAAACAGTATCCGGCTCTTGAAAAGATACAGTAAAAGAGAAAATGTGCACAATTCTTTCGGGAATAGAAATATGTTCACCCGACCTTGCCAGTGCATAGGCGCGTTTTCCCAGTACATGTACTGCGCTATACTGCGGCGGAGTCTGCAAAATTTGACCTGACAGCGCGTTGTGTATGGTGTTTTGAATACACTGTGAGGTGATTGTGTCAGGAACCGGCAGTCGGATAATAACACGGCCAGTCCTGTCATCTGTATCAGTTCCGCTTCCTAATGTAATCTCACCGCTGTACATTTTTTGGTGATGCATATAAAACTGCTGAAGACGTGTGGCTTCGCCGATAAGGAGTACCAGAACCCCTTCAGCGAATGGATCGAGTGTGCCGGCATGACCTATTCGTTTTGTGCCGAGCATTTTTCTTGCCTGATGCACTACATCATGGGAAGTCGGACCTGCAGGTTTGTATACCGGAAGAACGCCGGAATACAGGGTTTGTTCAGCCAATCCGTATTTTTTTTTGAGATATTTCTTTAATTATTTCGGAGTAGAGAATATGTTCTTCTTTTAGAATTCGGGATGCCAGTTTATCCGGATTGTCTCTTTCGAGTATAGGGACAGTGCGTTGACGGATTATTGAACCGCTGTCTATTCCGCTGTCAACAAAATGAACCGTACAGCCTGATACTTTTTCACCGGCTTCCAGAGCTTGTTTCTGTGCATTAAGCCCGGGAAATTTGGGAAGCAGCGAGGGGTGGATATTAATAATACGGCCCGGGAAAGCAGATAGAAAACTGTCTTTGATAAGACGCATAAATCCTGCGAGACATATCAGATCGGCCTTTTTGCTGATAAGATATTCTATATAACGTTGTTCTGCCGCAGGGTCAAGTTTTGTTTTATATGGTCCGGGGTCCAGATAAAGATTGTCAATGTCAAAATTTTTTGCTATCTGCAGACCTTTTGCAGATGGGTTGTCGGATATTACACAGACAACTCTTACCTTAGGCATAGTCATCCGCCGTTTGAGAATGGCTTCCATGTTTGAACCGCGTCCGGATATGAGAATCGCGATGCGTAGAACATCATTATCACCAGTATCACCGGCTGATGACGATACAGGATCTTTCATGATACTTCCCCCAGTTTTTCCAGCTTTTCCATGAGAATAAACTCATCTTTGCATGTTGCACTTTGTTCAATAAATTTTTCGCGCAGAAGGGTCATGCAGGTAGTCCGGATGGTTTCTTTTTCAAAACCAAGACATTGGTTGGCTGAATCAATAAAATCGTGAAGATTTATTTTGAGGCCCTTAAAAGTTTTGACGCCGTTTGTTTTGCTGAATTTAATCATCTCATTGGCAATGAGATTTCTTTTATCTTTCATGAGTAATTCAGCTATTTGATCGTTTGCCTCTCTGAGTTTCGCGCTAAGCAGCTTGATCATTTTGATTGCGAAATCGTTGTTGCTATTAATAATGACCGACAACTGCTCTCTGTTAATGCCAAGAGCGGTAACCGCGCTTTTGGCAATTGCAGTGGCACTCCGCGGTTTTGCATCAATCACAGCCATTTCTCCGAAAATATCGCCTGCGCCCAGTGTGGCGACTTTTTTGCGGGAGTTGCGGATTTGAAGGTAGATGTCTACTTCTCCGGATTGAATGAAAAATAATTTTTCTGCGGTATCGCCTTCCTTAAATATCTGTTCGCCTTCAGGGAAGGAGACTTTAAACTTTTTTATAATTTCTGCATCCATTGTCAATTATACAATACGATTGAGTATCAAATATAATTATTTTATAAAATATACTGTATATTTGACTAAATCAGCGTTGTAAAGTATAATTAAGGAAGATAAATATGAATATACTCAGCGACAAACTCCAGAAAATCATCAGTATGCTCAGCGGGAAAAAACGGCTGACAAAATCACAAATCGAAGAGGGTCTTGAGCAGATTCGCGACGCGCTCATCGAAGCCGATGTATCTTTAAAAGTTATTCAACATTTCACCGAAGCAGTCAAGAGAGATGCAACAGGACATGAAGTCATCTCCGGTGTAACGCCCGCCGACATGTTCATTAAAATTGTCTACGACAGTCTTGTTGCCTCTTTCGGCGCACCTTCGGCAGGTCTTACTATAAAAGAACCTACCCGTCTTTCAGAGATTTTACTCTGCGGTCTTCAGGGTTCAGGTAAAACCACCACGTGCGGAAAGCTTGCCCGGTATTACAAACAAAAGCGAGATATTTTATTAGTTTCACTCGACATTTACCGGCCGGCTGCCAATGAGCAATTAAAGATTTTATCAGAGCAGTCAGGGGTTGGTTTTTTTGACCGTGGTAACGAAAAAAAGCTCACCTCAATCATAAAAGACGCGCAGAAATTTGCAAAAAAAAATGCGGTCAACATGATCATATACGATACCGCAGGCCGGACTCAAATCGACAAAGAAATGCTTGCGGAGTTAAAAAGTGTGTATAACCGGATACGGCCTTGTGAAACCATACTTGTGTGTGATTCCATGACAGGCCAGTCAGCGCTCTCGGTAACAGCCGAATTTAAAGCGACTGTCCCCGTTTCCGGACTCATTTTTACCAAGTATGATTCTGACGCCCGCGGCGGCGCGGTATTGTCTGTCAGTCAGGTTACCGACTCCAAAGTCAAATTTGTAGGAATCGGCGAAAAACTTACAGACCTCGATTTATTCGATCCTTCCCGCATTACTGACCGCATCCTTGGTAAAGGCGATATTGTTGGCCTTGTTAATAAAGCACAGGAAAATATCGACGAAGAAAAAGCTGCCCGGCTTATAAGCAAAATTGAAAACAAAGAATTTGATCTGCAGGATTTCCAGGATCAGCTATCACAAATACGCGGTATGGGTCCGTTGGAAAATGTTATTGCGATGATACCCGGAATGTCAAAGGCTGCAAGATCTGTCAACACTGATGAAAGTGATTTTATCCGTATGGAATCCATTATCAATTCCATGACAAAAACCGAGCGCAGCCGGCCGTTCATGCTTAATAACAGCCGGAAAATGCGGGTTGCACGCGGCAGCGGAACAACTGTTCTTGCAGTAAACCAGCTCCTTAAAAAATACGGCGATATGAAAAACATCATGAAAAAAATGAAAAGTCCTTCAAAAATGTCTAAAATGATGGAGCAGGTAACCGGCGGCCAATTTGATATTTCAGGTTTCGAACAAAAGATCAATGCGCAAAATTTCAACGAAAAAACAGTTCATTCTTCGCCGGATGGCGTAAAGACACCTTCTTTAACACCAGACGGAGGATCGTTTCCCTTTAGTATGGAAAGTCTTAAAAACATAAACCCCTTTTCCAAAAAGGTATAAAAAATTCAAATCATAAAAAATAACAAAAATTCACAGCAGGGAGTAACAATTGTCAGTCAAAATCAGATTAACTCGAACCGGACGAAAAAAAAAAGCATCATATCGAATAGTTGCGATAGACAGCCGCAAGGCGCGTGATGCAAAATGTCTCGATACACTCGGAATATTCCATCCGCTTGCTTCAGGCAAGGACGCAACCTTTACTTGTGAGGCTGAAAAAATAGCCGGGTACCTGAAAGATGGAGCGCAGCCCTCACATTGCGTGAAGCGTTTATTAAAAAATAACACGATAATCAGCAATGCATTAAAAAAAGATGACCAACCAAAGACAGATAAAAAGAAAAAAAAAGGACGCAGAAAAAAATGTAATCCTATTGCGCAAAAGGTCCGCATTGAAAAAAAGGCCGAAGCAGTAAAAAAGCCGACGAGCGCTGACTCTGCTGAAAAAATCGAAAAAACAGACGAAAGCGTCGTTACTGAAAAGGTAACAGAACACGCTGCTGAAAACGAACAAGTCTAATATTTGTATTAAAATAATTTTCATAATTAATTCAACAGGAGATTCTAATGGCAAAAGAACGGGAACTGGTTGAGTTCATAGTTAAAACTCTCGTAGACAAAACCGATGAAGTAAATGTGAAACTCGTCGAAGGAGAAAATACAAATATTCTCGAAATTAAGGCTAACCCTGACGATTACGGAAAAATAATCGGCCGGAAAGGACGTATAGTGAATTCAATACGGACACTTCTGGCAGTTGCAGCCCGGGATTCCGGAAAGAGGTGGGTTCTGGATGTGCCTGACAAAGAAACAATCGAAGAAGAACATTGAAGTCGGTACGGTTAACGGTACGCATGGATTAACCGGTGATATTACTGTCATTAGTTACACCGGCAACACCGAAAGGTTTTTACAATACAGGAGGTTATTAATCGGAACACACGGTAAGGCCGGTAAGGAATATACCGTGGAGAGTATTCGTGTACACCGGTTAAAAAACAATAAAAAAAAATACATTATTAAACTTAAGAATATTGATTCAATAGATGCTGCGCAAGAACTGAGGGGATGTACGGTAGCTGTTTTCCGTGAAGACATCGCGCTTCAGACGGATGAGAAACTGATTTCAGACTACATGCAGTGCATAGTAGTAAAAGAATCCGACGGTAAGGAGCTCGGCACTATTGAAAACTATTACGATTTTTCAGGTCAGGATACTTTTGGAATAATAAACAGTGCGGGAAAGGAAATTCTAATACCCTGTGAAAGCCGTTTATGGAATGTACCTGATGTACAAACCGGCATGGTTATACTGAAAGATTTACACGTAGAATACTGCGTATAACGTGTGCATATACGATGTTCTTTGAAATAATAACACTGTTTCCTGAGTATTTTACTCAGTTTTTCCGTGCAGGACTTATGGGAAAAAGTGTTAAAAACGGCGTTATCAGGTACCGTATATCGAATCTTCGTAAATACGGTCTCGGTAAATACCGGAGTGTTGATGATACGCCATATGGAGGAGGCGCAGGGATGCTGCTTACTTTTCCTGTTGCGTCTGCGGCTTTACGCAGTATTGACGGCGGCGCATTGGTGTATCCTACTCCGAGGGGACGGCTTTTATGCAGCAGCACGGTCAAAAAACTGCTAAAGTCATCACACGTGGTTTTTTTTTGCGGTCATTACGAAGGTATGGATGAAAGAATTATGCAGGTATACAAAGGTGAAGAAATAAGTATTGGCGATTATGTATTATCAGGCGGAGAACCTGCTGCGGCGGTAATAATGGATGCGGTTGCCAGGCATGAAAATAAGTTTATGGGTAATTGTGCCTCCCTGCAGGAGGAATCCTTCATGTCCGGTAGGCTCGAGTATGATCAGTATACAAAACCTGAAGTCTGCGATGGAGTACATGCGGTACCCAAAGTACTTACGGAAGGCAATCATGCATCAATACATAATTGGCAAAAATTAAATAGTCTGTACAGGACATGGGAAAGAAGAAGCGATCTGTTTAAAAAGTGTGTTTTTTGCGAGAATGAACAAAAGGCAATCACTTCGTTTATATGTACTACACACAAAGTACGGGAATAGCGTATTAATAAAATAAAAGGAAGTTACAAAAATGGAAAGTATAATGAAAAAATTTGAAGCTGCATATGTAAAAGAAGCACCCGAATATAGGGTTGGCGATACGGTCAGGGCCGGACTAAAAGTAAAGGAAGGTGATAAAGAGCGAATTCAGAATTTCGAAGGAGTAATCATATCAGAAAAAGGAAAAGGAATCAGTAAAAATATTACCATTCGAAAAATTTCCTTTGGTATAGGGGTGGAAAAAACTATCCCCATTCATTCACCTCATCTTGGAAAACTGAACGTTATTAAAAAAGGTCAGCCGCGCAGGGCAAAACTTTTTTATTTACGGAAACGGGGCGGAAAAGATGCGATTAAAATAAAAGGTGCAAAATAATCAATTAAAATACAGTATTAATTATGCATAAATTTATAAAAAAGCTCAATATAAAAAAATCATTCACATGGGTACTGGTAATAATGATTTCAATTGCGTTTATCGTGATGATGACGGATAATCCCTTCGGTGGATATTCAAACATAATCGGATCGGTAAACGGAAAAAAAATCAGAAACACGCGCGAATCGCTTTTCGCGAAATATTACAATATGCTCATTGACCGGTACGGCGGCGGAAGAGACAACGAGCAGCTCCTCGATTATATAAAAAGTATGGCTTTTAACGAAGCAGCTTTTGCAGAGCTACTGAAGTCATATATAGAAAAAAACAAAATCTTTATTTCTGCGGATGATATCAGAAACGTGGTCAGGCAGCGGTATTTTGTGAATCAAGAAACCGGTGAGTTTCAGGAGCAGAATTATATGCAATTTTTACAATCCGGTACAAAAACACAAAAAGATTCGCTTCAAAAAGAATCCCATGAAATGCTCAGCCGGCATGTATTATTTGATATTACCTTATTCCCATTTTTTCCTGTATCAGTATATGAGCTGAATGAGATTACTGCAGCAAGCCGTAATAGAAAAGCTGCTGCGGCTGCGTACATCGATTGTTCTGAACATATTACCGCTTATGTGTCAGAAAAAGATTTATACCCGTATTTTACAGAAAATAAAACAAATTATAAATCAGAAACCGGTACAGAAGCCGATGAAGTGCTTTATAAAAAACAATTCGAACATGTACGCGCAGATTTTATTAATCAGCACTTTGCGGTACTGCTGAACACTGCAAAAAATGACATTCGTAAAAAAATTCAGAGTTCAGTAAATGACGGATCCTTCAGAAATAATTTTGAAAAAGCAGCGAAAACGGCAGGTATGACAATTTTTCATACCGGGTATTTTTCCCTGTTTTCACAGGAAATAACTGACAGCGAAGGAAAAGCCATCCCCGGTATTCCCGCAAAAGAAATAATCGATGCGCTGTTGTTCTTGAAAAAAGGAGACATTTCTCCGGTAGTTGAAACAGAACATGGGTTGGTTATCGGATTGGTTACCGGCGAAGAAATGCCGCAGGGGGATGCCCCGTCTTTTGCATACCAAAAAATGCTGCAGACTGCTACAGAGGAACGTCTTACCGCGTATCAACAGGCTTTTCGCGGATTTTTGTTTCAGGCCGCAGATATTAAATTCAATTTACAAAGCGGTGGAAATTAACAGGGATTTATTTAAAAAAAATCTGCACCTTGCCGCTGCTCAAAACGAATACCTGAATTACATTACAATCCCGCCTCCTCATGCGGACGACATCATCCCCGTTTCCGGCGGAATGATTTCCTGCAGAATAAACGGTAAACTCATCCACTCACGGAATAATCCCCGGATGGAAGCAAAAAAAAATATATCCGTTATTAATCTAAAAGGTAAAAAAAATATTTTTTACTGTCCGGCCGATCTTTTATACAGTCTTGAAGAAATTCTCGTAAATATGTCCATGGCTGAAAAAAAAACCCTGATGATAATACTATATTATACTGTCCCGGAACTGCTTTCGGTACTTTTATTTTACCGGGATCTGGAATTTGTAAATGGAGTGGGAAATTTTTTCATTTACTGCCGGGGAATAAATGATTTTACCCGTATGCCTCAATCCGCAGATACTGTAAAAAGCACTTTTTTTTTAGGCAATTCGGTTCTCGAACCGTATGATGCTGAGCATATTAATTTTATACGCAACTTGTATATTGCGGAAATACGGGAAACGGTTACTTCAGAAATAACTGAAAAATATTTCAGCAAAAAATGGCTTGTGAACACCATTGTAAATTGCCAATGTATTGACCGGAAATATTTTCCGCTGTCTGATATTAAAGATGCGTATAAGGACTGTACTTGTATTATTGCCGCCGCAGGTCCGTCTCTGTATGAATTTATTTCCGGATATCAGCATTCCCGCAGTGATGCAGCCTTTACGCAAGTATTGATTGCATGTGATACTGCATTACGCCCGCTGCTCCTTGCCGGAATTATTCCCGATTTTGTTGTGAGTACTGACGGCGGATTCGCGAATACGTATGATTTTGAATACTCAGACGACAAGCCGGTACTTTGCGCCGATATCGGCGTGCATAGTAATATTCCAAGGCGTTTCTCCGGAAGGAGAACCTATTTTTGCAGTGAAACAGATGACAATGCACACTCCCTTAAAAAAGAAATAATCGGATATTTTGGTCTTCAGGAACAAATACCGCTTTTCCCCAGCGGCGGGTCAGTTCTGCACAGCGCGGTGATGTTTGGGGTTTTTTCAGGATTCGCGCATATCGCCTTAATCGGAGCAGATCTTTCATATCCTTTTCTTGATTCTCATGTGATGTCTTCGCCGCATTTTTCATATTTTTATTCACGTTCCTCAAGAATGAAAACAATCGATTCACTAGATTTCTCCTTTCTGAAATACCGGATACATACAAATACTGATCATACTATTTTTACTGACACCTTGTGCGGGACTTATGCCCGGAATTTATGTTCGTTAATCCGTTCATTTCCGCATATTGTATTTTATCGGAGCGCTGACACTTTACCTCTGCAAGGTTTCATGCCTTTACAGGCAATTCCAAAGACAGAGGAAAAAGCAAGTATTAAAAATACCCTATTCTCTGAGATCGAATCAACTGATACTCAAAAAAAAAATGCCGAGCTTGGAGGGATATATTCCGGACTGCGTGTAGTAACTGCTCAGCTGTTGTGCGCAGTAGAAAAAAAAGAAATCAGTAAAATAGACGGTCTGTCGGAAGAAATTTCCCGTATTATGTCCAAAGCATGTTTTTTAAAAAAACTCCTGGGGCAATCCGGTAATTTCCCCGACGGAAATAAATATCTCGGAATATATGCGGCCTACAATGAATTTTACCGTATTATCGCTCTGCTGGAAGAAAAAACAATATTATAAAGGTTTAGATCATGAAAAAAATAGCAATAGATATATATCAGACAATACGGATTCAAAACAATGAAGGCCGGTTTTCCGATAACCAGTTTCTTGAACGGAATCTGCACAGCATACGGATTCCTGAAGATACCACTCTCGATAAAATAATTACTGAACTTGTTGATGAAGGGTATCTGCTGCGCTATCAATATGCTGATGATACTCTGTATGTAGCCTACGATAAAAACTGCATTTCGCAGGTTCTACACGGCGCGGTTCAGAAAGAAATCAAAACAACCGAATCAATGCCTGCATCAACAAAGGATCCGCAGCAAAAGCAGATGTACGTCATGAAAAATTCCATAATAAAAAAATTACGTGATGAATTAACTGAAAAACTGGAAACATACGTAGTTAAAGATGCAGACAGCGCGATGAAGGTGCATGCGGTAAATAAAAAAACAATCAGTAATATTAATGGCGCAATTCTTCAGGCAAGCAAAAAATTCCAAAACGGGTTTAAAGTTAAAAACCTCAGCACTTTAAAATATTTTTTGTCGGATAAAAATATTACTACAGCCGCCGGCGTAAAAATGGTTGAAATACTCCTTGATGCTATGGCTGTGCGGAAAGATATTGTTAAAATACCGGTTAACGTTAATGATGTATATTATATTGCCTCGAAGGTAATTGATAAAAATTTTATTTCCGGGCTTAGTGCTGCATGCGAAACTGCCGAAAAAAAGGCGGGTTCGCCGCCGGACGGCTCTATGATGCCGCCCGAATATCAGACATACCTTGCATTGAAAACTGTGCTAAATGAATGTATGAGTTTTGCCGGTCAGACCGGTGAAATTGCCATGCCGGAGGAAGCCGGCGCGTCGTCAGAATCTTCTGAAATTCCCAAGGTCGGTGATGAACCGGAAGAAAGGGAAAAAGAACCGGAAAAAACTCCGGACGATACCGATGCTGCGCCGGATAAAAATAAAATCAAGTCACTCTTTACTTCTGAACTCAGCGAAGTAGAACTGCGTAATGAATTGTTTTCACTGATAACAGGCGAAAAAAATAAAGAAATATTGTCCGGATACTATGATCTGATACATGCATCCCGTACAGAATATGATAAGATTAATAACTTTAAAGTTTTTTTCGACTGTGTAAATGTGTTAATTAAGGTACCGGGTGAACATAATCAGCGTTTATATGAAATTGCGAAAGAATTAATCAGCCGGTATAATACGATATTGAATAATGAAACTCTGCGGAATGAACTTGAGAAAATCGACAACAGTTATGAAAACTGCCTTATGCAGATGCGGGAAGAGGAATACTTCAGAAGCAGAGATATTGAGGCTTTGTGAATTTTTTCTGTTTTCAAACATCAAAGGCACTCAATACAGTCTGCGTGTAATTAAACAATCCTATATATTATCAATCATGCATCACACAGAGCGCACAACGCACACGGAGAACTATTACTTTTTACTCTGTGTGCTCTGGTGCTCTGTGCGAACAATGAGACTAAAAAAATCAGCGATTATGAATTTTTCTCGGAATATTGAAAATCATGATATAAAACAATTCAGAATTTAAAGAAATCGGTACACCATAGCATCAAAATCCAAAGCTTTTATGCCGCAAAAAATCAACATCCTCAGTCCGGAAACCGCCGCTCAAATCGCTGCCGGAGAAGTTATTGAACGGCCTTCTTCCATAGTGCGTGAACTTCTTGATAACGCGCTGGATTCCGGCGCGCGCAGCATATCCATCAAGATCGAGGATTGCGGGGAGCTGATAATCACCGTTACTGATAACGGTGAAGGTATTCCTTTCGAAGAGCTTCCACTGGCATTTGTTAAACATGCAACTTCAAAGATATCATCTTTCGATGAAATATACCATATCAGCAGCCTCGGTTTCCGCGGAGAAGCGCTTGCGTCTATCGCATCAATTTCACGGGTTACAATGATGTCATCAACTGATAATTCCGGTCTTGGAGGAAAAATTGAGCTTGACGGCGGAACAGTATGCGCGCACACCAAAGTCAATGCACCGACAGGCACGTCAGTAACGGTGCGGAGTATTTTTTATAATACACCGGTGAGGAAAAAGTTTCTGAAATCCACTTTATCAGAAAAAAACGACATTAAACAGCAGTGTGTCAGGCACATGCTTGCGCATGATGACGTTGGTTTTACGTTCCGTGTGATCGACAAAAATATCTGCAGGGAAGAAATATGCATTCCCGCCGGAATGCCTCTCTCAGAAAAAATCGGATTTTTTTTCGGGAAAACCATTCAAAATGATTTAATTCCCGTAAACGCAGATTGCGGAAATCATATGACCCTCAGCGGATATATAAGCGGGTCTGTCTACCGTGGGAGAACGAGAAAAGACCAATATTTCATCGTCAGAGGAAGGGCCATTCAGAACCGTGATATTTCAGCCGCGCTGAATAATGCATTTCTGAAAATGTTTCCCGTAAAGTTTTTTCCGTTTTGTTGCCTCCGTATTGTTATACCGTCTGAATCTGCCGATATTAATGTGCATCCCGCGAAAAAAGAAATCAGATTTCAGGATACTGAAAAAATTTATTCCGCGGTATATCATTCAGTCCATGATGCACTCCTTACTTATTTACGCAGTAGGATTATTTCAGCAGAGGCAGAAATCGGTCACACAGGTCAATCAGAAAAATTGGAAACATTAGAAAAATTAGAAAAATTAGAAACATTCCGGACATCAGGCAGCAGCACTTCTTTTCCGCCTGAAATGGATCATACAAATCCGGGTCCGCTGACGGAAGAAAGAGCCCGGGGTGGTGGAGGGGAAATCCGGCCGGGAAACAGCAGTCAGGAAAACAGCAGTCAGGAAAACAGCAGTCAGTGTAAATTAATTAAACCGGCGCATGGTTTCATCCCTGAAATAAATGTATTGGGTCAGATAGATTCCCTCTACGCAGTATATACCATGGGCAATGATTTGTTTATCGCAGATCAGCATGCGGTCCATGAACGAATGAATCTTGAAAAAATCAAGCGGCAGTCCATGACGCATTCGCTGGAATATCAATCTCTCCTGACTCCGGTTATTTTATCCTTCAGCCGGATGGAAATCAGTTTGCTTGCTCAAAAGACGGAAATGCTGAAAAAAATCGGCATTGAACCCGAACCCCTCGGTCATGATGCAGTACAAATTAACAGGATACCCTTATATATTCCGTCGGGCCGTGAAAGCGAAGTTATCCGGGGGATTCTTGAAGATGCCTTATCGGATAAATCACCTGATTCTGACAGTGTACTGGAAAATTTATTTGCTTCTGCCGCCTGTAGAATGAGCATAATGAGCGGAGATTCACTCAGTACCCATGCGCTTAAAGAGCTTCTTCAGGAATTCATGCAGAAAAAACATCCTCCTTTCTGCCCGCATGGAAGACCGTGTATAAAAAGAATTTCACAAACAGAGATCGCGTCTTTTTTCGGCAGAAAAAAAAAGGATGATAATTTTTATATGATGGACATAAAAAATGCTGAAACGGTACATTCATAATTCATTATGCAAAGATGCTTCGGTATCAGCAGGACTTGATACCCAAGCGCGCGTATCGGTATCAAGACGCGTATTTCATGATATATACGGTCATTTTTATGAAGCAGCAGCCTGTGCCGGAGGAAGGGTCAATTTTATTGGAGAACATGTTGATTATCCGGATGCGCAGTTCGAGGGAAGTAATCCCGCGCACTTATTTTCAATGGGCGGCGCCGTCAGACAATCCTATATTACCGCAGTCAGCCGGAGAAATGACCAGTCCATACATTTGTACCACCTTGATGAAGAAGAAAAATGCGAGCTTTCACTGGATGATATTCCCGGACTATCTGAAACGGCTTGTAATGAACGGCGTAATCGTGTGCCTGCGGCAAAACGTACTTTGCCGTCATGGGCAAATCACTCGCTTGGAGGTATTTTTCATGCCTCCCGTATTCTTAAAAAAAAATTCACCGGTATTAATATACTTCTTACAAGCAATGTTCCTTTCGGTGCAGGAATGTCTAATTCAGCCGCAAATTGTGTTTCTCTGGGCCTTGCGCTACAGGAGGTTTTTCCTGAACTCGGTATCGGCGATCCTTTCCGTCTCGCTGAATTTGCGCGCAATTCTGAAAACCATGATTTCGCCGGCGGAAATTGCGGATGGCTTGATCAACTTCTTATCGTTTTTTCAAAAAAAAACTCACTTACCATGCTTGATTATGCCGAAAAAAAAATAACACATTTTGCATCAAATTTTCCGCCTGATTTTCTGTGTTTCGCGGTAAATACGAATGTACCGCACGTACTTGGTGAATCTGACTACATCCTTCGTGTGGCCGAACTCAGCACACTCCATACGGTATTATCAAACGTACTTACACAGCAGATAACCTCTGTTTCATTTTCTCTTCAGGATGTTAATAGGTTACTGCGTGATTTCGATCCTTCGGTTCCTGAACCGGTTTTGCCGGTTTCTTGTTCAAATAATGTTTCTGCTGATAATGGCAGCTGTGTTATTTCTTCTCTAAATAATGACACACTTCCCAAAATTAATGAGTTGATTCTCAGTGATGATGACATTGTGGTGATTAAAAATTATATACAAACAAATTACCAAAAACCTGATTTTGAACCGCATAACCACCTTACCAAAGAACAAAGTTTTGCGCTGCTGATCAGAAGAATGCGTCATCAGAAAATATCCAGCATCCTTGTTCCCGCTGCCGGACATGCCGCAATGATTGGAAATACAAAAAAATTCGGTGAATTAATTAATTGCGAAGGACGTAGCCTTAGAATGACCGGTGATTTCCAGATAACCGGGAAAAACGGCGCACAGGATTTTTTACTCGATTCGGGTTTCATTGCCGGAGTTGAAACAGGTATGCCGGTTTATGGCAGAATGCTCGGCGGCGGCGGCGGCGGCAATGTGCTGTTTTTTATCCCCGGGACGAACAAAGCTGCAGTCTCGGAATGGAAAGAACGTACCGCTGCCCGGTATAGTTCCTGGACAGTAAAAGTATTCGGCCGGAATATAGAGCCGACCGTAATTATACCGGAGATATCAAACGGTGCCCATACTCTGATAGCACAGGGATAATACACACAGATAATTTTACATGTCTGAAAAAATACAATTTTTACTTTTTTTTTTCTGCAGCGCAGTTTCACTTCCGGTACTGCTGCGTTATTTCAAATTTAAAAAAGAATCCTATCTATACGCATCATTATTGTGCATAATCACTGCAGCACGGCTGTTTTTCTGGTACTGCATGTATGTAACCAGTGCACCTTTATTAGAATTGCATTACGGCAAGGCCGGTGTGATAGAAATGATTTTTTCACTGTCGACTGCCGGTGCAATTGCCGGTATCACCGGAAGAATACGCCAGTATAAAAAATTCTTCATTTCTATGAGCGTCGCCGGAGTTCTGATAAGTGTATTTATTTATCGTTGTTACTTCATAAATACCATAAAAGTGTGGAATTGGCTTTTATACGCATATTCCATTACGGCGGTTTTCGCTGCAGGGAAGTTTGCAGCCGGAATATCCGTCTCTTCCGACCCTGATAAATATTTTATTATCCGCAGTCTGGAAAAACTTATTCCGCATCTGACTGCTGCAGGAATTACACTTTTGCTCCTGATGATTGCAGGGTTTCCTCAGCTCAGCCCGGATCAAACCGGCTTTTTCATTTCCGGCGCAATGTGGTCCGCTGCTCTGGGGGGTGTTTTTTACGCGCTTTTTATTTTCTCGTTTTCTGATATTGAGATTTTTGAACATATGGAGCTTGCGCACACGCATTCGGGGATACGAAAAACCACTCTGCAGCTTGTTGAAAAAATCAGCGATGCCGTTCTTGCTTCTCATGAACTGGATGCAGTCTATGCGGTTATCACAGATACGGCATGTAAAGCTGGTGATGCGCGCGCAAGTGCGCTGTATATGAGGGATCCGGAAAAAAAAACATTTGCCTGTGTATCTGTATCAGGTGTGTATCCGCCGGTACGAACTACGCTGATTAAAGCTGTTAACGCGCGACAAATTACTGAAATGGCAAGGAACGAAGAGTTTGCGGTTAATGATGGAACATGGGTCGGACTTGTCGCAGGCAGCGGGGAAAATTTAATTCGTAACAATAATTCTGAATTATCAGAATCAGCCGACTCTGAAAATATGTCGCTGATAAGTATTGATTCTTTACTTGCGGTTCCTGTTCTGGAATCTGACGAAGTTATCGGCGTTCTGGCTCTGATAAATAAAGACGATACGCAGCCCTGGTTTGACAGCGGCGATGTAATTCTCACAGGTACTCTTGCGCGGCAGGCTGCATTGGCAAGGAGGCATCATGAGTTGTACCGTACAAATGTATTGCGGAAGATTGAGCAGCGTGATTTATCGATAGCGGCAGATTTTCAGAAAATGCTTTTTCCTGATCCTAATTATCAATCAAATAATATTGAAATATATGCTATCACCCGCGCAGCAATGGTTGTAAGCGGTGATTATTATGATTACGTTCAATTATCCGCAGGACATTATGGAATGATCGTATGTGATGTTGCGGGTAAAGGAATACCCGCATCGCTTATAATGGTTATTTTATCTGTAATTTTCAAAAACAGTGTAAAAGATAAGCATGACAGTGCTGAAATATTAACACGTCTGGATAAAGCCGTATTTTCTCACACTGAAACCGGAGCGTATGCAACCGGCTTATACTGTATATATGATGCATCGGAAAAAAAACTTATTGTTTCGGGATCGGCCTGTCTGCCGCTTATGTTGTACAGAGAAAAGACCGGTGTTTTTTGTTTTTCTACGGTTAAGGGGTACCCTCTTGGTCTGCTGGAAAACAGCGCGTACTCTACAGAAATTATCGCGGCCGAGCCGGGTGATTTACTGTTTATGTACACAGACGGCATTACAGAGGCCATGAATGCGCAACGGGAGCAATATGGAATAGAGCGGATGAAAAAAGTAATTAAGGATTGCTGCAGGGAGAGCTGTGAAGAGATATCCCGGGCAATTACTGCTGATATTGAAAAATTTACCTCCGACGAACCTCAGCACGATGATATGACATTATTATCTATACGCCTGAAGTGATCATCCACTTTCCTCTGCCGGATTCTTTTGCAGCATAAAGTGCTTTGTCAGCAGCTTTAAACAGCGTTTCGGTATCTTCTCCATGGATTGGAAATTGCGCAATGCCCATTGATGCGGAAAGGTGTATTTGAATATCATCGGTTATATTAAGCGGACTAGTCCGCAGTTTTGAATAAATTCTAGTGAGCAGTTTTTCGGATTCTTCGACATCAGCATTTTTTAGAAGAAGGCAGAACTCATCACCGCCGTAGCGGCCGAGAATATCAGTTTCTCTGAGTACACTGTGGATGCATTCAGTGAAATGAATAATTGCGTTATCGCCGGCTGCATGTCCGTATGTGTCATTAATGGTTTTGAATTTATCTATATCTATCATAATCAGGCAGAATTTTGATTTTGCATTTCTTCTGTTCTCTGCAATTAATTCATCAACCCGGTGTGAGAAATAACTTATGCCGTAACAGCCGGTCAGAGAATCACGTATTGCCCATTCATACAGGTGAATCCTGTTAAGAAGCGCTGAAGTAAAGCGCAGTAATATCTGCAGACAAAGCTGCTCATTCGCGGAGAAAACCGGTTCAGAATTAACTCTGCTGAATTCAATAAGCAGTTTAAGTGTGTTGTCGTACCAGACCGGGAAGTGAATAACTGATCCGGGTTTTATCCCGCACGCAGTATCCATAGCCATGTCGTATCCTTCTAACAGACCGGCATCAGGCGTGTGTATGAGTTCAGGATTTTTAAGCGCATGAGCCCTTCCTGCGGAAAGAGCGGAAACGGCAACAGATTTAACTTCATTGTCTTTATGCAGAATATTTCTGCCGCCGGAATCGCTTATCATTGTTTTAATACTGTAGAGAACTTTTTTATCAGGAATATAATTCAGTACGCTTGCCCGGGCTGCACCGACTGTTTCCATCACTGACATCAGTGTGAAAAAATACAGGTTGTCAACCTGTTGAGAGGTAACAAGTTCAAGATTTTCTGCGAATTCTTTTAATGAGCGGAGCAGTTTTTCGCTTTCGGGTGTCTGTGTACCGAGACTTTTGGCTGCTTTAGGTTTCAATAGTAAAAAGGCGGTCCATTGCAGCGAGTTTGATTAGTTTCATTACCGGTTCTGATACACTTTTAAGTATGAATAAAATGTGTGCAGAGTCGAAAATCTTTTTGAGATAAAATAGCGCACCAAGACCGGCGGAATCGATATATGAACAATCATTCATGTCAAGAAGTACCGTGGTTAAGCCGCTTACTTCAAGGGCTTTCTTGATTTTAGTTTTAAATTCCGGACTATCATACAGAGAAAGCTCGCCTGTAATTTTAAATACTGCCTGAGTATCGTGTATGGATTGATTTATTGTAAGCGCCATGCCTGATTTGTTTTATGTTGTGTTAATTATTAGTATGGAATTATACACTAAATTATTAATTTACTCAATGGTGGTCAAACTCTTATGAATTTCAATCAATTTTTGAATAGGCTATGTAAATGGCTTATTCGTTAATTGATGCAGACGTTTAATGGTTGTCTTTTTTCTACAGGCAGCGTGGAAGGGGTTTCGCAATCGGTAATTCAGGCGGACGTTTGCCCCCGCCCTCCTGGCGGTGGTCTGCACTCAGCAAAAACACAAAAAATTGCATCCTGCATTTTTTGTGTTTTTGATGCCGCTCTGAATTAGTCGTTGCGAAACCCTCCCACCAGGCAATAAAAATAACATCACCACAAAACAAGCGGTCTAAATTAAGGTATTTATGCCTCCTTCACCCGCCGAAAAAAAATGTTTAAATTATAAGTCTGTTCAGGTAAATTATATAAGAATAGAATTTGTATTTCTGTAGCAAACCAATATGAAGATTGTGTGCATCATAAAAAACCTGTAAGTTTTTTTTAATAGCGAGGTGAAAGACTTCCGCAACGGCTAATTCAAGCTAAGTCTTGTTAGTAGTAGTGTTACTTTCTAAAGCCAAGTGGGAGGGTTTCGCAATCGGTAATTCAGAGCGGCTTAACGGAGAAAAAAAGGGCAGGATGCCCCATTTTTTTTATCCGTTCAGAGTGCAGTCCGGAGCCAGGAGGGCGACGGCAAACGTCCGCCTGAATTACCGATTGCGAAACTCCTTCCACGCTGCCTATTGAGAAAAGACTACCGGCTAACGTCCACCTGAATTGCCATTGCGAAACCCTTCCACGCTGCCTATTTAGAAAAGACCTGCCGCTTTTTTTTTTCCCCATTTGAATATATAATACTACACAGATACCGCATGATGCAGCATCGCCGGAGAAAAAAATGAAAGTCGCTTCCTTCACTGTTTTGCCCGATACACCAGAACCGCTAACGCATCTTACCGAACTCGCATACAATTTGTATTTTTCCTGGAATAAGGAAGTACCCGAGCTTTTTTTCAAACTGGATCCTGAGACATGGAAAAAATGTCTGAACAATCCAGTTCGTATGCTTTGCGAAACACCCCAGGCAAGACTTGAAAAAATGGCCAAAGACAGAAATTACCTTGCCGAGCTTGAAGGTGTGTATGACAGATTCTCGCAATATATGTTGACCAGTACCTGGTATGAATCTTTATTTGGCAAAAGAGATAAAGTAAAAATTGCATATTTTTGCTGTGAATTCGGTATCCATCAGTGTTTGCCGATTTATTCCGGCGGCCTCGGTGTATTGGCCGGCGACCACATGAAAAGCGCAAGCGATCTTGGTCTTCCGTTAGCCGGAGTCGGATTAATGTACCGATTCGGATACTTTCAACAGCATATAAACATGGAAGGTATTCAGCAGGAAATTTATCCTGAAAACGATTTGTTCACTATGCCTGTTACACTCATTAAAGATGATGCGGGTAAACCGCTGAGAGGGTCCGTTGAGATGGCCGGTGAAGAAGTAATATTCCAAATATGGCTGGTTAAAAACGGAAGGGTGAATATTTACCTCCTTGATACTAATTTTGAGGGTAACCCGAAACATCACAGGGTTATTACCAATGCGCTTTATGATGCCGACCGCGATATCCGCATAAGGCAGGAAATATTACTTGGTATCGGCGGAGTCCGTGCACTGAAACTACTTGGAATCGAACCGAAAGTATTCCATGTTAATGAAGGGCATGCCGCTTTTTTGTGTCTTGAACGCTCAAGAAATTTAATGCATGCGCATAATCTTTCATATGAAGAAGCAAGAACGTTTGTCTGGTCAACAACCGTATTTACTACGCACACTCCGGTTCCGGCCGGAAATGAGTATTTTAATGAACAGGCCATACGAAAATATTTTGATCAGTATGTGACGTCCATGGGGCGCGGAATAAAGGACTTTCTCGCCGATGGCATGGTATACAACGATAACCGCGGAGAATATTTCGGCATGACTGTTCTTGCACTGCATTTCAGCGCATACGCGAACGGAGTTGCCCGTCTCCACGGCAATGTATCCAGGCAGATGTGGAAAGATTTGTTTCCAGGATTGCCTGTAGATGAAGTGCCTATTGGGCATATTACGAATGGAATTCATCCCAAAACATGGATCAGCGCGCATATGCGGAATTTGTTTCTGCGCTATGTGAAAATACAGTCATCTGAAGAACTTCTCGATTTTAATCTGTGGGAAAAAGCAGATCTCATTCCGGATGATGACTTGTGGGAACTCCATCAATACAAAAGGAAGCAGCTTGTAGAATATGTCCGTGAGTGTATAATCCGCCAGCTTAAACGGCGCAATGCGGGCAGCGCGGAAATTAATGATGTCCAGAACATCCTTAACCCGAAAATATTAACTATCGGGTTTGGCCGGAGGTTTGCCACGTATAAACGCGGATCTCTTTTTTTAAAAAATATTGCACGTTTAAAACAGATCATTGGTCAGACCGGTAAGGAAGTGCAGTTTCTTATTGCAGGGAAGGCGCACCCTGCGGATCAGGCCGGAAAAGACATTATCAAGACGATTGTCACTGCATCCAAAGACCCCGAACTGAAAAACCGGATCGTATTTCTGGAAAATTACAACCTCGATATGGCACGGCATCTTATGCAGGGTGTTGATATTTGGCTTAATACACCGCTGCGTCCCGAAGAAGCATCCGGCACATCGGGAATGAAAGCTGCGATTAACGGTGCGATTAACTTTTCAGTACCTGACGGCTGGTGGGATGAAGCGTATACGCCGGAAGTCGGCTGGTCAATCGGCCAGGGGGAAAAATACGAAGATCTCAGTTATCAAAACCAGGTAGAAAGTGAACTGCTCTACGGTATTCTGGAGCGGGAAATTATTCCGTTGTTTTATGACCGAAACCGTGATGACATTCCGCTTGCGTGGGTTAGAATGATGAAAAGTTCCATTAAAACTCTTGGATGTTTTTTTAACAGTCATCGTATGGTTCAGGAGTACATGGAAAAATTCTATATGCACGCCAGGAATAATCATAATGCGCTTATAAAAAATAATTTTGAGCAGTGCCGCGATCTTTCACATTGGCTGACTGAAACCGCAAAAAAATGGAAGAGTATACGGATAAACCGTATTACCGGACCGGGGGAAGATGCAATTCTTCTGGGTTCTAATCTCGAAATAAAAGCGTGGATAGATCTCAATGGAATTCTTCCGAACACTGTTGTTGTTGAGTGTTACCATGGCCCGGTTGATAATAATTTTAAAATTATTCACAGTAACCGGACTCAAATGAAGTATCAGCACATCGACGAAGAACTGGCGTTATTCACCGCCACTATCGAATGTTCGCATGGCGGACGATATGGATACACAGTCCGTATACTGCCCGGACATCCCGCGCTGGCTTCTCATTTTCTTCCCGGTTTAATCAGGTGGTATGAATAATGTCTAAAAATATGGCAAAAGTTCCTCATACTCTCGACGGTCTTTCCGTGCATGGATTGAATATAAAACAACGTTCATTTGAGACCGGCAAGAAAAATTATATCCGCGGTTCTGTCGGGGGCACAATACCGGTTTATATAGAACTGGATGATGATTCATCCGTTCCCGATCAGGTGATGTTGTACATCGAAGAAATGTCCGGCAGCCGGTTTCAACGATCTACAGCTGTACTTAAAAAAAAAAACCGGAAATACTCCGGAAGCATTATACTAAAAAATACCGCGGTGTACCGTTTTAAGTCTATTGGCAGATTCGGAAGCCGGTGGTCTGTAGATAATGTGCCGTTCAGCTACATAATCTCAGATCCCAAGGGTATTCAGGATCTTGCTATTTATACACTGCTGCCTACGGCCAGCGGAGAGTTTTCTCAATGGCTTTCACTCTTGCCGGTAATTAATAAAATGGGATTCAACTGTATTCAGGTCCTTCCTTTGACTGCCCCGGACTCAAGTGCGAGTCCCTATGCTGCAGATGATCATTTCAGTTTTGACCCTGCGCTGCTTGACGGAAAACGTACCGGAGCAGAACAGCAGTTCCGTGTTTTTATTAAAGCGCTTAAAAAACACGAAATGTCCTTATGTATTGATCTTGTTTTTAATCATGCAGGCACCGCAAGCAAAATGGTAAGCGAACACAGATCATGGTTCAGGGAAGATATCGCAGAAGAAGACGGCATTAAACGCGCCGGCTGGGATGATGGGGTAAACTGGCATAAATGGACAAATCTCGCGCTTTTTGATTACGAACCATTCAGCCCCATAGAAAAAAAAGGTCTGTGGAACCACATGACCCGCTATGCCTTGTATTGGGCGGGGTTCGCTGCCGAAACCGGAGGCGCGGTGCGTCTGGATAATGTGCATTCAACTTACCGTCCTTTCCTTCTCCATGTGCTCTCGCGGCTTCGTGATGCGTATCCCAATCTTATTATTTTTGCGGAACATTTTGGCGGCGAGAAAGAAATCCGCAGCGCGTGTCTTGATTACGGAATAAACCTGCTGCTTGCCACTCCATGGGAACACAAATTTGTTCCGCAAATTATCGGTCATCTCAGATACCTCCATACCCAGGTCAGCAATATCCGTTATGTATATCCGGTATGTTCCCACGACAGCGGCATGCCCGCTGAAGAATTCGGAGATGTCAGGACTACTATTGTGCGCTTTGCATTATCTGCGTTTCTTTCTCCCGGACCGATAGGTATGGTACAGGGTATGGAATTCGGACAATTGAAGCGTTATGATTTTACGGATCCTGATCACACTCTTCCGTCTGCCGGAAAAGAAGATTTCCGCGCGCTTATCCGTAATATTATGAAACTCCGTCAAAAATACAACTGTTTTTCCGCCGCCGGAAATATTAATTTTCTGGGACTTTACCAGGATGCCATTATCGCAGCCGAAAGAACTGATAAAAAAACTAACCTCCCCCTCTTTTTAATACTTATTAATTTCGATATTCATGCCCCCCGGCATGTGCATATACGTAATGATCAGACAGGGATTACCGAACCTTTCTCTAATATTCCTGAACTCGGTAATGCGGTTATTGAAACAGGAAACGATGGGTTCACTTTCAGGCTGGATCCTTTTTCTTTTGCAGTATATGCATACGAATAAACATACGCAATCTTCTGAAGTACATGACCAGGACAAATATGTTGCCGACCTTGAACGGCTCATTTCGCGCCGTACAGAAAAAATGGTTGAAATTAATGAGTTACTCAAGCAGGAAAACCGTGAGAGGATGTATTCAGAAAAACGTCTCAAACAGCGTGCTGAATTTCAAACGCTTCTGACTGAAATTGCCAATCATTTTATCTGTATATCAGCAAACTATATTCATGAAGGCTTTGTTCAAGCGCTTGAAAAACTGGGTCATTTCACTCAAGCAGATCATACCTATGTATTCAGAATTATTTCCGATGAGACTCGCGATTATGCTGCATACGAGTGGTGCGCAAAAGGAATTGAACCTCATGCTAAAAATTTTACACTGCTCGCGGCCGGAAATATCCAGTGGTGGAAAGAGCAGCTTATAAAGAACCGGGTTATCTGTTACTCAGACACCGATGAAATACCTTCAGAAGCATATGAAGAAAAAAAATACATTAAAGCAAAAAACATCAAGTCAATACTTGTAATTCCCCTGGTACACCAAAACAGGGTACTTGGTTTTCTCGGTTTCGAATCAGAATGCAAAAATATACAGTGGACTGAAGATACTCAGGAACTTCAGAAGTTATGCGGCAACATGTTCAGTAATGTCATAATCCGGCATGAATATGAACAAAAAATCATTGAACAAAAAAAAAAAAGCGATCGTGAATTAGCGGATAAAACCGCAGCTGTTGCAGCAGTAAATGAAAAACTCCGCAGCGATATAACTGCCAGAGAAGCAGTTGTTCACGCATTAGAGAAAAGCGAGCAGAGGTTCCGGAATGTGGTACAAAATGTCCGTGAATATATATACAGTACTGAATATTCTAACGGACAAATTGTTGCTACATATCACAGCCCCCGATGTCTGGATATTACCGGATACAGTGTTGAGGAATATCATTCAAATCAGTCATTATGGCTTGACATGGTATACCCTGGAGACCGTGAGCGCGTCCTGGCCTTTATCGATGAATTAAAAAAAACACAAACATCCCGTACGATTGAACACCGGATTATCCATAAGGATGGAAGTGTGCGGTGGATATCCAATACCTGCGAAATACACACGAATAAATCAGGTCTGATTTCTAATGAAGCGGGTTTTATCATAGACATTACCAAAAAAAAAGAAGCCGAAGAAATGGGATATATGCTTCAAAAAAAATTAAAAATGCTTGAAAAGGATATGATTCAAATTCAAGAACAGCGGCAGCATGAACTCGGCAGTGATTTACATGACAGTCTGGGACAGGTACTCAGCGGAGCAGTGCTCAAGACTCAGATTCTAAGAAAAAAGCTGCATCAAAAAAAAATTACTTCAGTCGACGCCGTTGAATCCGAGATAGTACTTATTCAGCAATTAATTACTAATGCCGTACAGGAAACAAGACGCATTGCCAAAGGCCTTTTCCCACTCGAACTCAGAAGGTCAGGACTCTGTGAGTCTATACGGCAGTTCGCTGCGGGCATTTCGCTCACTCACGGAATACAGTGCCGTTTCCGCGCTTCAATCCGCAAGATTATTCCGATTAACGAATTTTCAGTTCATCTGTACCGCATTATTCAGGAAGCTGTAGCAAATGCGTTAAAACATGGAAAACATGGGCGAATTCTTATTACATTAAAACAGCACGGTTCTACTATTTTTCTCAGGCTGATAAATGATTCGCCATGGAAAATTAATATCAAATCAGGTGAATATGATGCTGATTCTGTGTCCGAAAAAACAAATTCCAGGCAGCATGGTTTAGGGCTGAGAATAATGTATTACAGGACATCTCTGCTTTCAGGAAAATTTTTTCTTCAGCAGTACGGCAATCGTTTTGCCGCAGTTGAGTGCCAGGTTCCGATTACCGAAAAATTATGGATTGAGTCCTCACCCAATTAACAATTTCTGGTTAACTTCACGATATGGAACCTTGTTCAATTGCCGTAGTCGACGATCATCCGCTTATCCGGGATGGAATTTCCCAGCTTTTTTCGCTTGAAGACGGATTTACTATTATCTGGCATGCTGAAGATACAGCCGGTGCAATGCAGAATTTACGTACATGCAGGCCGTCAGTAATAATTATCGATCTTGCATTGAAAGAAAGCAGCGGAATTGATTTAATAAGAAATATCCACTCACAATGGCCGGAAATCCGGATACTGGTGCTGTCCATGTACGATGAATTTGAATACGCGCCGGGTGCTATTCGCGCCGGAGCGCATGGTTACGTAATGAAAGAAACCCTCGGCAGTACAATTGTGCTTGCAGTTCGTGAAGTGCTTGCAGGAAAAATATATCTCAGTTCACAATACCGGGAAAAAGTCGTTCTTGGTTCAGTTTCCGGTTTTGAAAAATCTCTTACCGGGGCAGTGGCGTTATTCAGTCCCCGGGAAAAAGAAGTATTTACCCTGCTTGGGAGAGGACTCAGCACACGGGAAATTGCTTCTGAACTTACCATTTGTCTGAAAACAGCAGAAACATATCAGGAGCGTCTTAAAGAAAAATGCAATGTCAGGAATAAAGCTGATTTATTAAAGTGTGCAATCCGTTATAATCAGGGTCTTCTGTAAATAACGTTCATAAATGACGTGTGCAAAATGATAACGATAAGGGAAGTAGTGATACGGAGTGACATCAGTGCGCTGTGTCGTAATGCACAGAACATATGGCGTGAGTATTATCCGCCGATAATAGGCGCTGCGCAGACAGAATATATGCTGAAAAAATTCAACACTGTAACCGCAGTGATGCAGCACATCATGGAAGGTTATCATTACTTTAATATTTTTCTTGAGAAACATGGCATTCAAGAAGAAAAATTCCCTATGGAGTGGGCCGGCTATTTTGCGGTTTTCCCTGCAGATGAACGGGGTTTCTTTATCAGTAAACTGTATGTTAAAAGTAATTTTCGGGGGTGCGGCATCGGCAGAGATGTTATTCATTATTGTAAAAAACTTGCAGATAGTAAAAAAAAACTGATTCTTACCGTCAACCGAGGTAATACTGCAGCGATAAAGTTTTATAAAAAATTGAAATTCCGTATAGTCCGCTCGGCCGATTTTGATATCGGGAATAGCTTTTTTATGTCCGACTATGTGATGACCTTATGAATTCACACAATTATATTATAGACGTCGTGAAGGGGGGGCGCTGCCGGTAATTCAGACGGCTGTTTACCGGAAGTCTTTTTTCTATAGGCGCCGTGAAGGAGTTGCAAAGATTTAAATTCGCTCGGACATTTGCCGTCTGCCATCCTGGCAGACGGCTGCATTCGGCAGGCAGAAAAAAAATGCGACATCGTGTCGTTTTTTTCTGCTTGACGCCGCGCGAATTTAGAATCTTTGCAACTCCTTCACTCAGCTGTAAAAAATAACACTACTACTAAAAGGATCCCCGTGCTGAAGTATCAGTACTGAAACCCGTACACATTCTAATAATAAATTGCGTGAATTATAAGGTCATGCAGGCTAATTAGATGCGAGACCATGGTTGCTGCACCAGTCAGGGTCTGGTGGTTGTCCTTAAATGTATGACGATGTAGTCGGCATCGGCAAATTCGGCGTACTGGATAAAAGATAAAAGAGTAATTAGAACTTTCATTCAAGAATGAATTTAGAGAGAAATCCCTTATAAAAAATTGTATTTGGCTATACTTTCTATTGGTACAAACTAAATTTCATTTTTGCCTGGTGGAAGGGGTTTCGCTGCCGGTAATTCAGAGCAGAGACTTGAAGTAGGTTTGTTGTTTTCTTTAGCTAAGTGGAAGTGTTTTGTAACCAGTAATTCTGGAGGCGTAAAGAATGAAAAAACGGCAGGATGCCGCATTTTTTTCATTCTTTACGAGTGCAGTCGCTGCCAGGATGGCAGAGGCAAACGTCCGACAGAGTTGCTGGTTACAAAACACTTCCACGGGTCAAAGAAAACAACAAGACCACTGGCAAACCTTCGTCTTAATTACCGGCAGCGAAACCCCTTTCACAGGGCTAATTCTGAAGTATATGTACATAGATAATGCAGGAAATACTAATTTTTTGTAAGGATTTTCCCTACAATCCATTACACTTTTTTCCTATTGTTTTATTTATTATATATAGTAAAATTATTGCAGAAAAGTAGAACAAAATAATAACAGGAAATGCATTGCAAAACCCGATTATCCAGTTAATTTCTGAGGATTCCTATCTCAAACCATATGAAGATCATATTCTCCGACGCATTAATGGGTATAATACTGCGGTAAAGGACATTATCAGTGTATATAAAAATATCGCATGTTTTGCTGATATACATAACTATCTCGGTATACACCGGCAGCAAGACGGCTGTATTGTGTATCGTGAATGGGCGCCGGCCGCGCGCGGGTTATACCTGACAGGTGATTTTAACAATTGGGATAGAAAAACTCATCCGCTTCACAAAATCGAAAACGGTGTGTGGGAAATTGTTCTTGATTCAGATAGTTCACGCCGTATGACGCATGGCAGTTGTGTGAAAGTTCATGTGCACACCTCCCGCGGTGACCGTGACCGCATTCCTGCCTGCATCCGCAGAGTGATACAGGATCCTTCAAATTTCAATTTCAGCGGCCAGTTTTGGGAACCTGAATCACCTTTTTACTGGACAGACTCAGGCTTTACTCCTGATTCTAATGCTCCGTTTATTTACGAATCTCATGTTGGTATGGCAACTGAAGCCATGCGGGTGAGTACATACGCCGAGTTTGCGACGCTCATTCTACCCCGGATTAAACAAGCAGGTTACAATGCGGTACAACTAATGGGTATTATGGAGCATCCCTATTATGGTTCATTCGGCTATCATGTTTCCAATTTTTTCGCTCCAAGTTCACGTTTCGGTACTCCCGAAGAATTAAAAGAATTAATTAATACTGCGCATGAAATGAAGATTGCCGTATATATGGACATTGTTCATTCACATGCAGTAAAAAACCTCGATGAGGGCTTAAATCTTTTTGACGGCACACAATATCAATACTTTCACGATGGCGGCAAAGGCATTCACGATTTGTGGGATTCAATGCTTTTTGATTACGGGAAAACCGAAGTCCGCAGGTTTCTTCTTTCAAATATCCGTTACTGGATCGAAGAATTTCATTTCGACGGTTTCCGGTTTGACGGTATTACCTCAATGCTCTACCGTCATCACGGTAATTATACGGCATTTACCAATTACGATTTTTATTTTTGCGATGATGTCGAGCAGGATACTCTTCAGTATCTGCAGCTTGCTAATACGCTTGCGCATTCGCTCAAACCGTACTGTGTTACTATTGCAGAAGATGTCAGCGGCATGCCCGGTTTATGCAGACCTCCTGATATTGGCGGGCTTGGTTTCGATTTCAGACTTGGTATGGGCATCCCCGATTACTGGATCAAAATTTTAAAAGAACAAAAAGACGAAGACTGGGATCTCAGTGAACTCTATTATCAGCTCACCAACAGAAGACAATTCGAAAAAACCATTGCATATTGCGAAAGTCATGATCAGGCGCTCGTCGGTGATAAAACTATTGCATTCCGCTTAATGGATCAGGAAATGTACTGGCATATGCATAAAAGTCATAGCCACCCCGTTATTGACCGTGGTATTGCCCTGCATAAACTTATCCGGCTTGTTACCATCGCGGGCGGCGGAGAGGGTTGGCTCAATTTTATGGGAAATGAATTCGGTCATCCCGAGTGGATTGATTTTCCCCGTGAAGGAAACGGACATAGTCATAAGTATGCGCGAAGGCAGTGGAGTCTGCCGGATAATCCTGATCTCAGATACGCAGGACTCCAGGCTTTTGACAGAGAAATGATATCGTGTATAAAATCTGCAAATTTACTCTCGGTGAGCCATTGTCATTTATTCAATCACGATTATGAAAAAAAAATCATTTGCTTTATCCGTGGCAATCTGGTTTTTGTGTTTTCATTCAATTCTTCCGGGTGTTTTGCCAATTACCGGATAGGTGTTCCCGAACCCGGTTTGTGGCGAATTCAGTTATGCAGTGATGACGCGCGTTTCGGCGGGTTTAACCGTATTGATTCAGTTATGGACTACATGAGCAGCCCTGTACAAATGCATGGATATGCGCAATCAATCACCATATACATTACCAATAGAACAGCAATAATATTCAAAAAAAAAACATGAATTCAGAAAACCTTCAATCCGACATTCACGATCCATTCGCGCAATGCAGATATGAATTTATCGATACCAACGGCATTGGCGGGTATTGTTCCAGCACTCCTCTTTTATGCAATACACGCCGCTATCATGGGTTGCTTACCGCTCCGCTTTCTGATCCCTGCGGCAAATTCGTTCTTCTTTCAAAAATAGATGACAGTTTTGTGATGGACGGCAAAGAGTTCCCGCTTACTGTCAACCGTTATCCGCTTACGGTACACCCTCATGGGCATTTGTACGTCAAATCATTTTCGAGTCTTCCATTCCCCGAAACTGTATATGCGACACACGGACTGAGTCTCACGCGTCAAATAATGATGATAGACGGTATGCATACTGTTATCATCAGGTATATTGCGTCTGTTACGCAGACCGGAGTAAAAAACCATAAAAAAACAGTACTTCATATTCATCCTCTTCTCGCATACCGTGACTATAATTGTCTGACCAGAGAAAATCCTTATTTCAATACGCACACAGAAAAGATTTCACATTCAGGACACAGGTGGGTAATAAATCCCTATACGGGAATGCCTCCACTCACTGTTGATATTGTTATCGGGAACAAAAAAAAATCTGCCTCATCCATGCCGGAGTTTACACATGCACCGTACTGGAATAAAGATGTTGCGCTTGAATGGGAAGAAAGGCGAGGGTTCCCTGCACACGAAGATTTATGCTGTCCCGGCCGTTTTTCCATTCCTGTTGTTATCGATAATCCGGTGTATGTCTCATTCAGCGCAGATGAAAATGCCAAAGGGAGAGTTCCTGCTGATTACAATCCCGAAAAGGAGTGGCAGAAAGAAATAACCCGGCGGCAAAATATTAATACAGCCATATCCGGTTCCAATGCATACGCGTTGTATGCAGGCATCAAGGGAAATAAAGCTGCAAAATCTCTCCGTGAACGGCTTTTTAACGCTGCTGACAAATTTTTTATCCGTAATCCGCTGGGACAGGATGGGATCATCGCCGGGTATCACTGGTTCGGAGAATGGGGCCGCGATACATTAATTGCGCTTCCCGGACTCGCATTCGCACGCGGCAGATTTGAACTTGGGCTTAAAATCCTCAAGGACTATGCGTCGCATCTGCAGGGCGGTCTTATTCCTAATATGCTCGGGTACACGTCCTCGTCTGATGCTTATAACAGTATTGATGCGTCGCTGTTTTTCTTTTATGCAGCGGGCAAATATATCGAATTCGGCGGCAAAATAACAGATATGTGCACCGCGCTTTTTACGCCAATGACTGAAATTCTTACTACATTTACCTCAGGAACAGTTCCCTACGGACATCTCACCGAAGAGGGACTGCTCTATACCGGAGATGAAACAACCCAGCTTACCTGGATGGACGCTATGGTGCATGGTAAACCGGTAACTCCGCGGCATGGATTAGCCGTGGATATAAATGCGCTGTGGTATTATGCATGCAAATTATTTCTTTTGTTGTACGAAGAATTAAATAAACAGGGGAATAAAAACAAAAATGCAGTTCCGGTACCTGGCAAAAATATTGCCTCTCTGGTAAATCGTTTAGGCAAAATAACTTCCGGTATTGAATCAGTTTTTTCCAGAACTTTTTACCAGTCTGACCATGGTTTTCTTGCAGACACAGTACGTGATAATTTCCCGGATATGTCGCTGAGGCCAAACCAATTATTTGCTATTGCTCTGAATTTTTCCCCGCTCGGCATTAATGAGGCAAGAAAATCCTTCAATGCGGTTAAGGACAACCTTCTTACGCCCTATGGTCTCAGGACACTATCCCCCGGTGATTCCCGGTACCGCAGCCGCTACTGCGGCGGACCTGAAGAGCGCGACAGCGCGTATCATCAGGGAACCGTATGGCCATGGCTCGTCGGACCTTACACAGATGCTGCCCTTAAAGTTTCGGATAATCCTGTAAAAGAAGCCTATAACATTATTACATACCTGGATAATCTGTTACATTATCATTTATATGATGGGGGGTTGGATTCAATTTCGGAAATTTTTGACGGATCTGATCCGCAGTATCCTGCGGGTTGCATTGCTCAGGCGTGGAGCGCTGGAGAAGTTATCCGTGCATATGTGACCGCGCAAGCGGTCATTACAGGGGAGGGAAAAATTAATAAAGGGAGTATGATATGAAAGTTTTAATGTTTGGATGGGAATTTCCCCCTTATATAAGCGGCGGTCTTGGTACCGCATGCTACGGATTGACAAGCGCTTTGTCGCACCTGGGCATTGATATTCGTTTTGTGCTGCCCACCGCGGGCTCAATCACGAAAAAAACCCATGTAGAACTAATCGATGCGGGTAAATTTGGTCTTACTGGTGAAGAACGTGAAAATGTTGAAATGCACTATTCTGAATCTGCTCCGGCAAGCCGCAGTCTGGAAATAGTGCCGGTCAACACTATTCTCACTCCTTATCTCAGTGAAGAAGAATATTTGTCGGCGTATCAGGCAGTACAGATAAAAACTACACAGGATGCCGTTATTGCTCCGCTCGCCGGTGGATACGGCAGTTCATTATTCTCAGAGATACATCGTTTTGCCGTGATTGGAGGACGTATTGCCGCAGAAGGCGGATTTGATATTATTCACGCGCATGACTGGATGACATGTCTTGCCGGAATAGAAGCTAAAAAAGTCAGCGGCAAACCGCTCATCCTGCATGTACATGCAACAGAAATTGACCGGAGCGGCGACAATATTAATCAAACTATTTTTAATATAGAACAGGATGGCATGAACGCCGCTGATAAAGTAATTGCGGTCAGCCATTTTACCCGTGATATCCTCATCAACCGTTATGGAATTGCCCCGGAAAAAGTCTGCGTTGTGCATAATGCGGTAATGCGACATGATGGCGCCGGCGAAGGATATGGAAAAGTTTTCCGTGACCGGGTAGTTTTGTTTCTCGGCAGAATTACGATGCAAAAGGGGCCTGAATATTTTGTACAAGCCGCGCGGCAGGTTGTTGACCGGCTCAGAAATGTGCGATTTGTTATGGCCGGCACCGGAGATCTTCTTCCGAAACTCATCCGCTATGCAGCAGAGTTGCGGCTTCAATCGCATTTTCATTTTACCGGCTTTCTCAGCGGCAGTGACCTCGAGAGAATGTTTGCAATGTCTGATCTGCTTGTAATGCCCAGTGTGAGCGAACCCTTTGGTCTTGTTCCCGTAGAAGCAATTTCCCGGGGGCTGCCGGTCATTATTTCTAAACAATCCGGTGTTTCTGAAGTATTACCTCATGTAGAAAAAGTCGATTACTGGGATGTAAATAAACTTGCGGACACTATCATCGGTATTCTTATTAATGACAAACGGCGGCGTGAGCAAATCGAACGGCATCATGATGCGCTCATCAGAATAGACTGGAAACATGCGGCAGAGCTTGTCAGCGGGTTATACGATGATTTAACTGCAAAATAATAAAGGGAAAATATATAAATAGGAGATTATAATGGCACCACAAAAAACAACACCAAAAACCGCCGGAAAAAAAGCAACAGCAAAAAAAAGTCCGGCTGGCGGCGAAACAACCGGATCGGCGAAAGAAAAGAGAATGCCGACCTACGATGAAATAAATAAAAGAGCCCATGAAATTTATCTTGAACGGGGCTGCGGACCGGGCAATCCCGATGACGATTGGGCAAAAGCAGAAGCCGATCTGATAAAAAAATTTAATTCATAGTACCTGCGGGAGGAATGGGTTACGTCTGCTTCTATTTTCAGGTTCATCAGCCGTTTCGGTTAAATAGAGAGTATCACTTCTTATCAATAGGCAGTGATACTCCCTACGAAGATGAATCTGAAAATCGCAGAATTATTCAGCAGGCTGCGCACAATTGCTACCTTCCCGCAAACAGAATACTTCTTGAACTCGTCCGGCGGTATAACGGTAAATTTAAAATTTCATTCTGTATCAGCGGTACGGCACTTGAGCAGTTAGAATGCTATGCTCCTGATGCGCTCGCCGGTTTTAAAGCGCTCGCTGATACGGGTTGTGCGGAATTTCTATGTGAAACGTACTATCATTCGCTGAGTTATCTCTATAATAAAGCAGAATACCGTACTCAGGTCAGTCTGCATAAAAAAACTATCCAGCGTATTTTTGGAAATGTTCCGGCGGTACTCCGTAATACAGAACTGATATACGATAATAATCTTGCGGGCGAAGCAGAGAGTCTTGGTTTTAATATTCTGCTTGCCGAAGGAGTAGAAAAAATTCTCAGCGGAAGAACTCCAAATGTACTCTACCGCGCCAAAAACAATACAAACATAACCCTGCTTTTAAAAAATTCCGGCCTCAGCGATGATCTGGCGTTCCGGTTTTCTGATACAAAATGGAGCGAATTCCCCTTGACTCCGCGGAAGTATGCGGAAAAAATTCACTTACAGGGAGAGGGGGCCGGGATTGTAAACCTGTTTATGGATTATGAGACATTCGGCGAGCATCAGCGGCGACAATCGGGTATTTTCGATATGCTGCGCGCCCTTCCGGATGAAATTTTCAGATTTAACGATATGTCATTCATTACTCCGTCTGAAGCAGCCGCACTGCTCAGACCGGCAGATGTTTTTAATGCCGAAGAACCGGTCTCATGGGCTGATGAAGCGCGTGATACATCGCCATGGCGCGGAAATCATCTGCAGGATTCAGCTCTTGAATTCATCTATCAATTAAGAGAGAAAGCAGAACAAACCAGAAATGACGACTTAATTGCCCAATGGAGAAGACTGCAGACATCAGATCATTTTTATTACATGTGCGAAAAGGGAAGTCTGGATGGCGTTGTGCATTCGTATTTCAGTCCGTTCAGAAGTCCGCTTGACGCGTATGTAGTGTATTGTAATGTTCTTAATGATTTTCATGAGAAAATAAAGAAACTAAAATAAGTGGAAGGGTCGAAATACCAATTTTCGGATCTTTAGAGTAAGGATTTTAATCCTTAAATTGCTGGTAATCCTTTACGGTTTCGAATAATACCTGATCGAGCGTGTATTTGCTGCCCTGAAGGTATTCTTCAAAACGGTTTTTGGCACGTTCGTAAAATTCTTTTTCATTTCGGAATGTATTGAAATCAGGAACGGCTTTTTCAAGAGCTGACCTGAAAACTGTATTTACGGCCGGCCTGTTTAAAAAGTTGATAAAATCATCTGAATACGCGAGTTTACGGCGGACGGTAACATCAGATCGGCTGAGGGTTATTACCCGCTGGCCGGGTTCACCTATGGCGTATTTTATAAAATCAAGCGCGCCTTCAAGATTTTTTGTTTTTTTAGAAACCACAAGATACACATTGTACCGTATATATGCTTCTTTTTGCCAGATAGGAAGGGGCGCGACATCCCAATTAAATGAAATGCCGGTTTTTGTGAACACATCGGCCTGATCTCTTCCGCCGATGACCATACCAACCCGGCCGGTACCGAAAATGCCTCCCGGTGTGCCTTCGCCTGCATTCTGTAAATCAGAGGCGTTCATAGTAACGCCGTGAACCTTTTGTAGACGGCATGCCCAGTCTACTATTGTTTTGCTTTCCGGAGTATTAATAAGACATTTGGACATATCTTCGGAAAAGTAGTTGAGGTCATTTTGTTTAAACATTATCCGCAGTATAATATTCTGAAGATGCATCTGGTTGCCTCCGAGAATAGCTGTTCCGAAGGTTTTCAGTTTATTTTCTGTAATCGTCATTTTTTTTGCCATATTGAGAAAATCGTTCCAATGCCAGCCTTCCTGCGGAGGCGTTACTCCGTGACGGGTAAAAAGCTCCGAGTTATAATAAATGCCGACAGTCCATGTCCACAGAGGAAAGCCGTAATATTTACCATTAAGCGAAATATCGTCCATCAGACCCGGCCAGAACTGCTCCCGGATTTGACGGAAGTCATCTCTATCTAAAAAGCTGCTTATTTCATAAATAGTATTACGGTGTGCAAGATCATTTACATCCGGTTTCACCACAAGTAAAATATCAGGGAGCATGTCGCCGGCGGCGAGGGTGACGATTTTGTCGCGATAGGCCTGACCCTGAGCGGGCGCGTATACTTCGACCGGAACTGAAGGTTTGGTTTTATTGTAATGACGGGCAAGACGTTCTGCAAAAGGTTTATTGTATGTATCACCCCACCACATGAGTTGAATGGTTTGCTGGTTTTTTTTGGCAGTGCCACAGCCGATGACGGAGATGGTAATGCCAAGCGCGAGAAATGAAAAAATTAATTGTCTGATTGTCCCGAATGTTTTTTTATTTTGTGTGTTCATAATTATTCCTGTAAAATACCTGATTGATTATATTATGTTTTTATAATTATTGAAAATTTATAATTTCCCGGCGGCAAAAAATAATTTTTTTTAAATGCGTATTTTCTGCCATTAATGTGAATTGCAGATGTTTTAATTTTTTTGGGAAGAGAAAAAACACATATTGAACTTTTGGGTACAACTAAATGAATAGTATATTCTGATTTGTTTTTTGAAATGGATTGTTTTTTCCACTGTAAAAATATTTTCCCGTACGGAGATGGAATATTTCCTGATGCTGAATTGAGTACATCAATTCTTGGCGATGCTGAGAATTTTTTGAATCCCGGCAACAGAGGCTGTATGCCAAGAATGAATTTCGGTAATAAAAAAAGAGGTGCGGTACTAAAACCGTGACAAAGGGAAGTTGCGCCTCCCCACATCTCCCAGCAGGTATTTGAACCGTTTGCCTGCATATACGGCCAGCATAGACGGATATAGGCGAGCGCTTCTGCGGACATACGTGCGTTAAAAAGGGCTTGAAGCGCAAATGAAGAAAAGTAAGGTGTGCCGATATAAATGGATTTTATCTGAGCAGTTGATCCGATTTGATCATGCCTGAATGAACTCTGCATTCCGCCAAGATCGGGAAGAAACATACGGTTTATTTCCCCGGCAGCGTTCAGTGCTTGTGAACTGGTGACGGCGGTGCCGCAGCCGAGGAGGGGAAGAAGAAAATTTTCATGCTGGCCAGAGCTGTTCGGATCCACCCCGACCGGAACTGTTTCACCCGATAACCGGTATTTCCGGTAGGCCCCGATGGCCGTATCAAAATAATTATTGTGAATAGCAGTACGTAATTCTCCTGCTTTTGCAGAAAACTCTTTTACGGCAGATGATTCATGCAAATAGCTGCTGATATCCTGCATTGATAATAAGAAGAGAAGGTATAAACCCTGAAGAGCGCCGTCTCCGGAATGCGCATCGGTCTTTGTCCAGTCGACGAAATGCCATATGTTTTTTTCATGTTTTGTGTTCTGTAATTCCTGTTTGGTAAGGATAAATCCTTCCGGATTTTCAAGTTTTTTTAAATATGCGGCGACCCGCATAAGAGCGGGAAATGCAGACCGTATGGTGAGTGTGTCTCCGGTAAAAAGAAAATATTCGAGCAGCAGAGGAGCAAAAAGCATACTGAACGGAGGGAGATTTAGATTTGTGGTTCCGGGGAATACTGCAGGCATCCATCCCTCTTCAGTAATTCCTGAGATAAATTCTATTATCGCTTTTTTAACCAGATCCTGTGCTCCGAATCCGTAGAGGGCACTTTGAATTTCAATATACAAATCACCCAGCCATTGTTGACGCTCACGCCATGGACAGTCAGTAAAAGAATCTTCCATACATAGACGCAGCGTATCCTGACACATGGTATATGCGGTATTTACTGCAGTATCGTTACATGAAAAATTTCCCATGGTATGCGGGGAATAGATTTCCTCAGATGCGGAAATCCGTCTTATAGTTAATTTTTTTGTTTGCGGACTGATACGCAGCAGCATAAATCTGAAGCCGCGGGGCTGATTAAAGCAGGTTTTGGTAATACCCGTCCGGGTGAGTATACGTTCGGCATAAAAAATATTCTGACGGAAAGGGTTAACGTGATTATTTTCAAGGGTTTCACTGTAACCGATGTCTATCGTAAGTTTTTCATCAGTAATGAGTTCAAAATATGGCACTGCGAGAATTTCTTTACCGAAATCAATTTCCATAAATATGTGTGAATCCGGGACGGGAGAAATCTGAACAGGTTTGATCGGCCACTTCTGAACGGCGGAAATAACCGGCATGGACTTAATTTTATAAAGATCAGAGCGCTGCATGGTACTGAGAGACAGAGCGAGATTTTTTTCCTGCCCTGGGGGGACTGCGGGAGATGAACTGCAGCCGATAGAGAGGATTGACTCGGGATGACAGGTGGAATGAGTAAGATGCGGAATAGGACGGGGAATAAGTTTTTCAGGCGCAGCAAGCAGATTTTTTTTGACAACAACACTTTTTGAAAATGTGACTGTCTTACATGACTTTAGGTCAGAAGGAAATTTTTCAGCATCAAAAATTGTAAAATGATGATAGCCTGCGGGAATTCCTTTCAGCCCATGCATTGTTGCGCATTCCCAATCTTCAGAAGTATTATAAATCTCTCTGTTATTGTGAAAAAGTGCTGCGATAAGCCCTCCATGAATAGCGGAAAAAATGATTGATCCGGATGTATAAAACTCAACGAGGAAAATAAAAGTGTTAGCTCCGGATTTTAGTTTCGGGTTAACCGTATATGTGTCATAATACGGAGTAACCGGACTGCCCCGGGCCGGCCCTGTACCGCAAAAAATATTATTAATCCATAACCGGTATTTGGAATCTGCCGCGCAGTGAAGAAGATACGTTCCTTTAACACTGCGCAGGGTAAAGGTCTTCCGGAATAGTACGAAGTGACTCGGGCGGATGGGCCGGTCTTTTGTCCATATCCAGGAAGCCTGTGCAGAGAGCATTGTAATTAATATTTATAATTTATATTCAATTAAAATAAAATCATGTTTTTTCAGGGTAAATGTACATCCCTGGGAACCGCTTGGAGTGATTGTATCCCCGGTTTCCGCATTAATGAACTTTCCACCTTTCTGCAGTGTAATTTTTTTGGAATCCAATACCGCCTTAACCGTACCGTCATTTTGATCAAAGCTGGTTATACACATAAAAACTTTGCCGTTTTTTTCGAGTACGAGTGCAGACACATCAGCGCCTGATGTAGTGAGCGGAAAGCTGTCTTGCCAGTACGTATGTACAGTGCAATCCGCATCTCCGTAACCGAAATCGAAAAGCTTACGGAAAATTCCTGGCATAGGATCCGGAGGACTCATGTCCCAAAAATCCTGAATTTCATGTACGATGGCTGTTCCGATGAGAGTACGGATAAGCCATGGTTTTTTTTCTTTTACCAGGTCCGGGAGACCCTGAATGCCGACCCGTCCGAGTACAATGGGGATACAGCCGGTCTGCAGTCCGATTGAGGAGGTGCGGATCCAATCTCTCGGATATCTGTCCTGGAAGTCATCAAGACCGTATTTCCATTCCCAGTCAAGGTTTATTCCTGCCCACGTATTAAGAGGTACAATCTGAGTACTGGTCATATGCGCAATATTGAGATTGTATCCAAGCTTCTCATAAGCAAGAACCGCAGCGCGTTTTAAAAAATCCCTTGTACTGAACAGGTCAATACCCGGCCGAAGTGTGCCGTTATCGTCTACGTATGCAGTTCCAGAAAGGGTGTTTTTGTTCGGTTTCAGATATACACAGTCAAAGTAGATTCCTCCGACAGCGCCTGAATCAAACATCTTATTGAAATTATACAGCCAAAGATCCTGACGGCTCCGTACTGGCATAATCTCGTACCCGAGGCCTTCAAGGTCATCCGGCCATTTCCGTGTGGTGTATTCAAATACCACCCATTCATCCTGAAAAGTTTCAAATTCATATTTATAATATCCTCCGCGGACATCGGTATAGGGCACCACTTTATCTATTTTTTCAACCTGTACCCAGCGTTCGGTTGCTGCGATATGTGCGACAAGGTTCTTAGTGAGATAGTTGGCTGGGTCATATTTATTTTTCCATTTTTGCCAGTCATTTGGATTATGCTTTCCGCTGATGCTGTCGCCGATCATTGAAAAAATGGTGTAATCTTCATCTTTTGGGTATGCCATAAATCCATATGAACCCCAGTATTTACCGGAAAGCAGCAGTTTTACATTAAATTGATCCTGCAGTGAAGGAAGGCAGCAAAAAATGATTTTACGCCAATTCATAGGTTTTGTGGGCATAGGTTTAGTCGGAGTAGCCTGCATGCCGAATATAATGGTGCGGTCCCTTTTAAGTTTGCCTGGTGCAGTCACAAAACGGATTCTCAATACGGTTTTATCTTTTTCACGGCTTACCGTATGTGTGGAAGTTTTATCATCGAACAGCCAGTCCTTGTCATTGTCGGCGAACCACGCGATACCCTGCCGTTCATTTCCAAGCCATACATACGGAACGAATGTACCGCGCAGATCGGTCCGGGCTTCTTTGCTGCTTTCCCAGACAATTCCGTTTCCTTCGGGCAGATAACCTGCGGTGTTACCGCGGAAAAAATCAGGACAGACATGGATAAATTTCGCGATTTCTTTTGCTACCGGAATCACCAGGTCAAACTGATCGAGCGTGGAACTTTCAGGGAGTGACCATGTCATGCGAAGTTTCAGCATACCGTCGTAATCATAGATTCCATCCATGGTTATTTTCAGTGATCCTGCGCTGAGTTCGGAAGAGCCGGTAATTTTTTCCGGTTTTGCTGACTTAACGCTGAACGGTATTACCGTGTTGACTTTTTCTTTCTTGCCGTCTATTGAAACTTCAAATGACATCGGTCCGGCAAGTACATTAAATGATTCGCTTTTCACCGAATCCCAGAGAAGAGAATCATTCATTTCGTAACTGCGGAGTACCGCATCGACTTTTTTACCGGAAATTTTCAGCGGGGTATAGGGATAAATTATTTTATCGCTGATACCAAGTGTATTATTTTCCCATGGATATTTTTTACGGACAAAAGAACGGGCAAGCGGTGTGTTAGGTACAGAGGAATCCCCTTCAAGAGTTACCTCGGCGGTATAACTGCCTTCCTGCAGCTCCGGTATTGTGAGTACTGTTTCAGAAACATATTTTATAAACGGTGGAAATTTCCCTTCCGCAACGGTGCTTCCTTTATCGGTTTTCACTTTAAAAGCAGCACCGGTAACGGCTTGTTTTACGGATAAATCAGTCAGATCAATGCGGCCTTTGATTTTATTATACGAAGGATAGTAACCAAAATCAAAAGGGACCGCGCTCGCGGAGGCGCTTTCAATCCGCCAGCGGTTATTATCTATTGCAATAGGCCATTCAAATTTACGTGTATAGTAAGCGGTTTTACCGTCCGCTGAAAAGACACGCAGAATGGTGCGGCCTGTACCTATGGCAATATTTTCTGTAATACTTATTGTCTCGGTTTTCCCGGGATTAAGCAGAAGGGTTTCCGTAACCGTACGGTGCGGATTGTCCGAAGACTGATGCCAAAAATCTGTTTTTACCCGGAGAGGCTGTTTGCCTGAATGCAGCAATTCAACCCGTAAATCTACTGTGTTATTCGCGGGGTTCTTTAAATTTACAATGCGTATAACCGGGCAATCTTTGATAAACCGGACAATGCCCATAGATTCAGTATTATCAAACGGTCCTATCATAGGCACCCAGTCGGATTGAATCCCCGGCCGCTTCCAGTTCCGGACGATTCTGAGTCCTATTCCCTCTTCTAAGTCGGTTGAAGTAATTCCGAATTGGGCAATGGGTACTGCAATTTCAATGTGCCAGAAACCGCTGATTATTTTATTAGCCAGCGTCCATTGTACTCTCCAGGAACGGTCACTCGGCTGTTTTTTGTTTGCAGTATCTATGCTCTGATCAAAAATTGCGCCGTGCGAATTCGCAAGAATCTGATAAAACCGCTGATCGCCTTTGCCCAGTCTGCGGTTTCTCCGGTTTGGATCGAGCCAAATTTCAAAGCAGTCGTCATGAAAGGCTACGATCTGGTCGCTGCCGTCGTCTTTTGCCTTTACCCGTGCCAGCAGCGGCGGTTCAGTGTTTTCGGGGATTTCAGTCTTGATTGCAAAATACAGACTCGTGCCGTCAGTAGTTACCCAGTAGAACGCCTGTCTTGCTTCAATCATTAGAGGCTCTTTTTCTTTGAAAAGACCAATACCCTGATGCGCATGCTGCCATTCCATTTCTTTAATTTCTCCGTCAATTACCGGAGCCTTTGCGGTAAATGGGGGTATCGCCGTAATATATTGAGGAACCGGGTCGGTCCAGTTTGCATGGACCATGTTCAGCGGTATACACATTAGTACAACGAATATAAATGCAGTGATGCGCAGATTTTGCATAGTGATTAATTTAGTGTTCATGATTTTTATCCTTTTTTATAGATTGGGATATATGGTTTTTAATGTACTTTCCGCTTTCTGTTCCCATCCCGCCTGAGGACTTTCAAAGAACCTGAGCGACACCGAGAAAGAAAAACTCTGCCCCGGTTTATAAATTCGGGGATCAATCATGTAATAGAGTTTATTGTCCATCTTCCGATTCCAAAAACCGTTGCGCAGACTATAGCCTTTATAAATTTCCGGATATACATATACGGTACCGGTTTCAAAATGCGGATCATAAATAAAGGCATACCGGATATCTTTCATCAGCGACCATGAATTATCATCCAGGAAAGTTCCGGAATATTTCTGGGTTGCGTCGGCTGCTTTCCAGAATTTTGTGGTAACCGGGAAAATGTGCATTATCGGATACATATTCTCGATTTTTTCAATTCCGGCACCGGTAACAGTAAAAGAAAATATTTCATCCAGACCATCCGGCGAAACGGTTATTTCACATGAGTGATCAAGAAGCGGCCCCAGGTATTCGGAGATAAATTTACTTTTTTTCCGGACAATGAAAATATTACCGCGGTCTATCCGGAGATCTTCATTCACCGGATATGTACCGATTTTTTTATCGTTATTAAAAACATCAATTTCAATCGATTCAACTTTTTCCGGTCTATGACCGCTTCCGAGATATGCATCCACACCCTGAGGTACACTGCGTTCGAACAGTACGGACTGCAGAAAACCAAGATTGGTCAACACATTTTTTTCGTTGAATGACGTCTCTCGGATTGTCCAGCTCATTTTTGAAGCAAAACGCACTGCGACCAGACCGGTTTCGATATATAAAGAATCCTTTTCCGGGTGCGTATCAGAATTGAAATATGCTTTTCCCTGAGAGCGGTACACGGGTTTTTTTGCAGGAGCTGCAGGCTTTGCGGACGGTGTTGGTTTGGCCTCCGGAGGTTTCTTTCCTGCTTCTCCTGATGTCGGCGGAGTCCCTTTGTGTAGGCCGCTTTTCTGGAATATGGTTTTGACTTCATTTTCATTAAGCGTACGTTTAAAAATGATGAGCTCATCGATAAGACTTATTTCAGTCAATTCATTATGAGTGATTTCACTAACCGCATGACCGAGTTCAACGGTTAAGGGCTTATCCGCCGGAAATGAAAGGTTAAATGCCGCGCGGTTGATGTCGGTAATGAGAAATGTACTGCCGTCTACACTGATGCCGATTTTGTCCCGTTCAATATTGAGCACAACAAGATGCCAGGAGTACGGCTTCCAGTCCAATGTCGGTATTTTACCGTAAATGTAGATGTCTCTGTTTTCAGTCTGCCGGATAATCCCGACATTAAGTGAATCGGGACGTTTGGATTCCTTTCGGAATCCAAGACGCTGGATGAAAAGCATTGCGTTGTTCGGGCCCCGTAAACGTATGAAGTGAAAACTACCGCGCTCATCGGATTTTTCCGGCGGTATCCAGTCGACTGCGGTAACCCAGAATGCAACAGCGGCGTTGATATTGAGAGGATTTTCCGGAAAATTAAGTATTGTGCGTCCGCCTTGTGTAGGACCGATACGCAGGCCTTTCCCGAATTTACCGGAATCAAAAACCGGTGTGCCTTCTGGTTTTATACTGAGTTCCTTTTCGGTTAAATCAGCCTCAGTATTTTCCGAATCAAAGCTCCAGTAATATGTAACCGCAGCGTTCAGATCAGCGAGCGCCGGATTGTCCCCGCCCTGTCCGTATGCGGAAACCGTTATAAGATAACTGCATATAACTGCGGGAATGAGTGATGATAATAGTATCTTCATAATTTTCTCCTGGTTTTATTTAAATTTTTTTATTTGGCAAAATGCTGTTGCCTTCAGTAATCGGCGCATTAATAATATATTCTTCAGGTTGTAAATTATTATGAAAGGCTGAAGATAAATACTCACCAATTTTTTTATATGATAACCCCCAGATATCTTCGATACGAATTCCGGTAATTTGAAGACCAGGATAAGGATTCTCAGAAAGAACCCCTCCGGTAAACAGACTTATTACTGATAAGGCATCCGGAATTTGCATTTTTTGTAAATGACAAATTTTGAGTACATAATCGGTAATATACTCATCACCGCAGAATACGGCAGTGTTGACTGAAATTGAGGAAAAAAGCGTATTGATTTGAGAAGAATCTATTTTTTTTGTTTCAGGATTAAGTAGATACCAGTGTGTACATCTTGAAAAGCGGCTGTTGATATACGCGGTAAGTGTGTTATCGTAATGCGGTAATGGTTCATAATCGATGAATAGAATATTTCCGTGTCCGTATTTTGCAAGAAGATCTATGCACATAGTGCGCATTGCAATGATATTAAAACGAATACTGGGAAAAACACTGATGTTTCCGCCGAGTTGAATAACCGGTCTGCCGCAGGTTGAAAGTGCGGAAATATTTTCATGCCTGGAATAGAAATATATCAGCGCATCGTATTTTGTAAAATCGTCAGGTTTGAAAGTATCAGCAAATGAACCGTAGGGGAATCGGAGTATTTGAAAATAACATTCCGGAAGCTGCTGTTGAAGATATGACGAGAGCCTGGTTACCTGACGGTTGGTGTCAAAATCCTGCATTTCGTTTTTAAAATCAGCAAGAATTAACGCAATATGCCGGGTTTGCGCAGAACTTTCAGTGACGTAATTACCCTTGCCGTGTTCAGAACGTAAAAACCCTTCGCTGATAAGGCCATTTATTGCGGAGACAAGAGTCATTCTGCTTACTGAGAGCATTGTTTCAAGAGACCGGATTGGCGGAAGTTTGTCACCCGGTTTGGTTTTTGTTTTAATAAAGGCTCGGAGCGCCTCCTGGGTTGCTGCGCGTTTATCTTTTACGTGGATGGGTGAAAAAAGCATTGTTTTAAGGCAGTATAATGTTATTATCTATAGTTTTGATATTCTATTAGGTATTATGATTTCAAGGTCCGGAAATAGTTTTTGCATGATATTTTTATCTTTTTCCATATCGCGGTTGCAGAAAAAATTTCCTGGTTCAAACCGATCCCCATGCATCATTACGAACTTTGAAGTTTTAATATCTTCACAAAGACCGCGTATTTTAGTTTCGTTATCACACATAGACCAACAGAAAATCGCGTTAAAGCGGCGACCAAGGACTGCGGGTGGAAGTGAATGACAGTCTCCGCTGTAAAAAAATGCCGTTGAAGCATTTTCGAGAACAAGTGAAAATTTGTTCGGTCTGCCTTTTTTATCAAAAGAATCGTCATAGCCGCAGAACACGGATACCTCCAAGTCGCTAAATTCGAAACGTTCCCCTTCATTTGCAGCGACAAGTGATTTTTTGTCGGCGCCTTTTGAAATAAGGTCGTCGATGACATCTGCAGGCGCAATAACCCTGGCGTTTGTAGTAGACAGAATAGACATAACTGCAACTGGATCATAGTGGTCGGGATGTATGTGTGAAACAAATACTACGTCGCATTTTTTTATTTCAGAAATTTTTATATCCGGAGGTGAAAGATATTTTTCATAGTGCCCGTTCCAAAAAAAACCGGCACCGAAAAACGGATCAGTGATTAAGATTTGACCGGAAAGAGTCTTAAAAATGAAACATACATGGGATATGTAATACACTTCAAAAGAACCGATTTTCATATAAATTACCTTTTATAAACATTGTATTGTTGAGCAACAAGCAAGCGTGTTTTGGTTTCTGCATGAGTTTTAGCTGCTCAACGGTCCATTGAAAAAATACAGGTACAATACATGATTTTTGACTCTCAATAATTATTTATTCATCGAAACTATATTAAGTGACAATATATGATTGGGGCTCTTTGGCTAAAAAAAGTGTTTCGATTTCCGGAAAAATGCGCGGCAAATATACGGCCATACTTTGCATACCGGGCATTTCTGAGGTGCCATGTTCAACCACGATTATATTTGCGCCCATTTCCGCCAGAGGTATACGGATTGTGTTCTGGAAAGCACGGTCAAAGGTAAGGATCAGAACATCAGCACCGAGTTCGAGCATTTCAAAAGCAGGAATATGGCAACCGACACCGGTAGCCACAGTCTGTACAATCGTCTGCGGATTGCCATAAATTGTTACACCAGGTGATGAAGGAAAGATGCTGCACTGCTTGGTGACAAATCCGGCAAATTCAATGAGAGTTTGAGGCTTGATTTTAGAAAGCATAAGAGAATTTTGCGGTGCATACCTATCATGAAAAGGAGAATAATATGGTCGTTCAGCAAGACAAATTCCGAGATTTAAAAAAGAATGCCATGAATCGCGAATGCCATATTCCGGGAAATTATCCCAGGTGTCGTGTTGATTCATGCAGGCCAGATTGTTTTTCTGTAAAACCGCCAAACGCTGTTTTACATCTATTGTTTCCGTTGCCGGCAAATGAGGCGCCCATTTATCGCCAAAAAACATTTCATGGGAAATAAATAAATCGCAGCCGGCAGTAGCGGCCGCTTCCAAATTGCATAGACAAGCAGACCAGCCGGTTGCCACTTTCTTAATAATGCGATCCGGATCGCCAAAAATGATCCGATCATTCGGCGTATCGCGTCCCACCCAGTTAGCAACAATAAAAAAATGGTTACGCAGTTCCTGAATGGTTGTTGGCATGATGCTATTTTATTTTTTCAATAATCGCAAAATGTTTTTCCGGTAACTGTAGACGAAATTTATTGTTGCGGGATATGTTATGTACTTCCGGTTCTGTCTTGATAAGTCTATTGGCATTATCGTATTTCCAGACACGAACTGATATTTCCTTATCAGTATCATCCCACCAATATTCACCAGATTTTTGAGTGATTATTTTTTCACGGCCTATTATACAGTCTGGAAATATTTTAACAGGGGTAATTGGAAACATTTTTTCCAATATATTTTGATTTTCGACCATACTCAAACTGCACATATAATATGTCAGACAACCCTTATGTAAAGCTTCCCGGATGCAGTAATTAAGTGCTGCAGGAGTTTTTGCATATTGATCATCTGTCAAGACTATCGGCGTATAGAGATGTGTATCAGACGCTCTCTGGTAAGCCCCTCCCCCAGTTTCTGTTACACGGAAAGTGTTTAGTGTTCTCATTTTTTTCGTAACCGGCGGAGTATTAGCAAAAACCACGCCTTTTTTATCCAAAACCTTTTTAAAAAGCCGGTACATGGCTTCTTCGGATAGAAATGAAAGCAAACCGATTTTTGTTTTTACTGTACAATCCACAGGATCAATTTCTACGGTATGCTCATCCCATATATTAAAGGTACGATCGACCAGGGAGCCATATAATGATGCTTCATCCATATATATTCCTTGCCCTCCCAGTGCAAACATATGCTCAATTTCTTTTTCGTGCTGTCGGAACAAGCTATTGCCCTTACCTTTTATAAAATAGGGGGCGTTATTAAAATTTTTCCAGCCCGCACTGACTTTTTCTTTGCTCAATAGCAGCCGAGTATACTGTTCGTCCACATAATGATTGCCATTTCTTGTGGTAATAAACGAATCTTCATATTCCCCGCTATCAAATTCTTCGCCAGGCATTGACAGCCGAATTGTCGGGTGAGAACCGGAAAGACAATAAATCTGCGGATTTATTTTTTTTAATCTCGCTACTGTGCTAATAAATAATTTGTCAAATGAATTCTCATTCTCCTCTTTATTGAGACCATTAATCCAAGGAATTAATAAAGCAAGTTGAACAGAGGATGTGCTGTATATTTTCTTCAGATTTTCATCAGACAAATCATTCATAGTCGGTAAATGGTTGGCAAAATGACCTGGCCCCTGAATTGTGATGTCATTAACATTCCATTCATTTCGTAAAAAATTAATAAAATTATAATAATCGTTTTCCGGGCGCAGAAAAATGGACCAATGCAGAGTATACGCAGCTCCCGCATTTAAGCCGAAACATTTACTGCCAAAAATTACATCTCCCTGCTTAAATTCCTCAAAGTGTTGAACTCGAAAGACATCATCCTCGACAACAATACCGAAGGCATTATCATTCTGACAGATGAGCATAGTCGGGTTGTATGCCGGAGCTTTTGCCAGAGCAGAAAGGAATACGGTACGTCCATTGAAATAAATGTTACTGGAATGCTGAGCTGATAAACGATTTTGAAACATAATGCCGGCAACACTGCCAGTGAGATTTGTAATCTCATCCGCCACTTCAATCCTGTCTTCCCGACAGGTGAGTGTGCGTCGTAAGCTGTAATATTTTCCAATAATAACAATTTCCAGTATGCTGTCCTTTACACTCTTATGTAATTGATATTCTTTTTCATTATCACTTGAAAGACTATCCTCAAGACTTAGTTTATTCCAGTGATCCTGTACTGGTCCGGCATGGGGAAATGAAAAATATGAAGATAGATCATAGCGGCAACCCCGAAAAGTAATTTGCATACCGCCGCCGCCGGCAACCGTTATTGTATATCCGTTTAATTTCCTGTTTATACTTTTTGATTCATTCAGTTTTGCGGTAGTGCCGTGTTTGGATTTGAAACTCAGGTTGACCACAAATAATTTCAGATTCTCCATAACAATAGTGGGATCTTGCAAATAGGGGGAACCAAGATTATCAAGACGCAGATCGTTCTGACCATCTATGATCAAATCTGTCACATCCAATAAAAAATTATAATCATCTTTTTCAGAGGAGAGCTGCGTAGTAAAATCACTGCTGTATAATAGAGACCATCCTTCGCCGAAATTCCATAAATTGACTTTATCTTTCCATACCGGATTGTCCGGATAAATATGAAAACTATTTTCTTTATTCACAAGACGAAAAGGCAAATCCTGACCCTCCTTCTCCTTTACCTGAGATATAACGTTATAATTAAGCTTCATCTTTAAAAAAACCGCACAGCCGCTTGGGCGGGGATAGTCAATACGTGCTGAAAAGCCGATCAGGTATTTACGTGCTTTGTTCAGCGTAACATTAAATTTTATCCTTTTACCATTGTCTTTTATATTCAGTACTTGTTCCGCTAATAGCTGCTCTGATATGGTGTGAATACTGACATCCCCGCCATTTAAGGGAAATTTTTTGTCTTCACCTCTAATTAAGCTGAAACAACTCACAAACAAAAACAACGACAGAAGAACTCGCGGATATTTATAATGTATTTTCATAGCCTATCCCTGCCCTTAGTTGAAGAATTTATTTTTTTTTCCGAAGCGACACATTATCGTAAGAAACTGTTTCATCCTGTGCCATCACCCGTAATTCCACCATAACCATATCGACGTCTTCCTTGAATATAAGCTCTTTTTCCATAAGTTCCCATTTGTTATCTTGGATTATTTTCAAATTTAAAGTGAATGCGCCGACAAATTTTCTTGGAGTGCTTTTATCATAAGTAGTAATTGCAATAAAGGCCATTTTCCCGGCTGAACCTTTGATCTGACACTGAAAAATATACGGTACACCTGTGATTGGAGTAATTTTTTTTCCAATTGTCTGCAAACGGCAATATGTTGCACTATTATTTTTTATCAGTTTAACACAATACTTAGCCGAGAACGCTCCGGAGTTCTCCCAGCTAATTGTACCTTCTGCACCGCTTGCTTTGAGAAATTGCCAGAATTCCGGTAAACTGCCATCCTCATTACCATCCTCAAAATCTCCATTAGGGATAATATTTTCTTCGGCTTCATTTGCTTTTTCAACTTTACTTGCTTGTTCTTTTGTTTTAGATTTTTTAGAGGCGCTTGCCTGACTAATTCCCGACACCGCCATTAGTCCAAAAACTAATAGTAAGCTCCATCCTATTTTTTTTGACTGTTCCATAACTTTCCTCCATTTATTTATTTATTAAAATTATCGCAACATCATGCGGTTCAACCTTGACTTTGAAAGTATTTTTATCTGTTTTTATTTCCCCCTTGTTTTCCCAATTAAAAATTTTCTTTATAGAATGTATTTTTTGTGGGTTAACTGATATTACCAATTCTTTTTCAATTCTTTTTAAATTACTTACAACTACTAAAGCCTGCTCGGGCCGATCCCAAAGTGAGACAAGAATTTCACTTTCGCCTGTGGAAACTGCCTGATGTGTATCGCTTGCCCAGTAGGGATAAAAATGTACATCTTTTTCACCAAGACCGAATTCATGAATAAGCTGATAAAGTTTATAATACAAGGATCTGTCAGGTACAACACCTGGCCAAATGATTATCTCATGATGCAAGGTTACTGCTAACAGACCCCTGTACAATTTGAGATCATTATCCTCTGGAGCTAATATCTCCGCTAAAAAAACAGGTACGATCCCGAATTGCCGACCCATAACGTGAGCACGAATAAAATCCGGCTTCCATTGGTCAATGTAATCCAAATCTTTACCATACACAAAACGATCTTCGCCGTCAATTGCAAACGTAGCAAAAGAAAAAACCGGCGGCATCATATTGCCAGTTTTATGTACTCCTATTAAATTTTCCATATCATGTTTGTCATAGACTGCAGCCATGCGTTTATACATTTCACGTTGAGCGAAAAGACCATATTGATATTGATATTGACCGTCAGTTCGCTTGTAACCAATATCTTGGGCAACATCAAGAAAAGGATAAGCTTGAGTGCAATCTTCGTAAAAGCCGTAATGTCCTACCTGACCCAGCATGTAATCAAGTGCCCAGACCCGGTAGTCAATATAGCTAGGTACACAGGCGTTAATTGACGCCGCCATGTGTTGTTTTTTTTCAGAAGGTTGAAGTTTTTTACTGCCTCCCCAAAACGTTATGGATGGTGTAGTCCCAGCCCATTCTCCAAGATATGACTGAGTTTCTGGAAGACCCATGCCACTATATAGCAGTGCAGTATAACTAATATATTGATTTTTATACTTATCGCGATTTGCATAAGTAATATAATTTTTTACTTTCTCCCATTTGAGTGAGTAGGGGGCAAAAGCATTACTCATATTAAAAGCCTGAAAAATATCCCCTCCTCCTAAAGTCAGTGCAAATTGCCTGATACCTTCTTCGTAAGGACGCAAAGTATGGGGATGAAAAACCCAGGAACGCCACCCTTCAGGAAGAGGTTTAACAGGTGTGGCCTGTAGCCCGAAAATTAACTTAATGTTATTCTCTATACACACGATTTGGTTGATAAAGTTGACTTTAAGGATTACTTGACTCTCTTTTCGTACAATTTCTATTGCGGGTTGTCCATCGCCTAGCATCCAATCGCGATCGCTGTCAGCTATCCAGGCAATTCCTCTGTCTTCATTACCAAGCCACACCATAGGGATAAAGGAGCCGATCATTGCCTTTGTATTCTTAATCTTTGTACTATCCCAGACGACACCTTCTCCAGCCGGCGTAAGCCCGGCAAATCTCCGCCGGGAGCTGTCCGTTAAAGTGTGCAATAATGTGGCCTGATTTTCACGAATTGGAATTTCAAGGCTTAATTTTTTCAGCGTTATTTTCTTACTGGGAATAATTTCAGTTTCCATTCGTATAAAACCATCATATTCCAGAAAGTTATTTACCTTTATTGTTAAACAATCAAAGGATAGTTCACTTTTTATTTGTACCATATTCTTTTTTTTTTTTTATAATTTTATGGCTTGTATTTTTATACATTACTTTTTTTCCGTCAGCGGTTTCACCGCTGAAATTTACCGGAGCAGTCAGCAGGAATTCATTTTCTTCTCCTACTGTCGGTTCTGGTTGGATTGCCCGGATTTGTTCAATAAGTCCATTTCCAAAAGAATATTCCCGTCCCCAAACTGAGAAGGTCATATTTTTGAGAGCCATAATAGGCAGAAACGGAGGTAATATTTTGTCTGTTATACCGTATTTTACTTTCTCAAAGGGAAGTTCTTGTTTTGGAAAAGATTTACTTTCTTTGCCTTTTGTTATATCATTGCCTGCAGCAGTCATAAGTTGTAAAATGATTTGGTATTCGCCGTTTTGCAGCTTGGGCATATCAAAAACAAGATCCCTGAAAGTATATTTTCCGCCCAAAGGTAATTTTATTGAATGAAATTGTTTTTTATCTTTTTCAATATTCAGTACACAAGAGATTACGTCATTTTTATCAGGATGATTAACAAAGTTTATTTCGTCTACCGCAAGCTTATTATAACTCGGAAGATAGCGTGCGTTGAATATGATTGTTTTCAGCTCAACTTTGTCAAAAGCAGGATAATACGGCTTTTTCAAAAAGCAGGCGGATTTCTCAAACAACACCAAGCCATTACCATCAATTACCTTCAAAGAAAATTTATTTCTATCATTCAAAAGAACAGTTTCATTTAAGTTAACTGGAATTATTTCTCCCGGTTTTAAATTATAATTCATCTTTTTGTTATAAATCTCTTTGTTCTCCTGGTCTGTTCGGATTGAGAAATCAATAGTGACCTTCTCAGAACTTTTTGCATTATTGATAATTTCAGCATTAAACCCGGCGTTGCTGTTGAATAGAGGTGAAAGATTTATTAAGCGGAATACCGGGCGGTTTTCATCAAAGTTAACTTCCAATCCGCCAATGGCATCATTTAAAATTTTCGCTGTTGAAACCGTAGTCCATGTGCAATTAGCCCAAACCCTTGAAATATGTATGAGCCATTTTTCACCCCGGTTAATACTAGTTCTTTCCATCGTACTTAGCGGCACGGCAATTTCGCCGTACCAACGATCCATGTTTACTGAATTGCTGAAAATATATGATCCATTCCACTCACTTTGGAAAGGCAGTCCAATGGCAGGCTGTGACATAGAATCATAGACGATTACCCCTTTTGAGTTAAGCATAAAATGATAAAAAGCATCGTCGGCTTTATACTTTCCTGCGTGGGGATCGAGTAAAATTTCAAACAAATCATCGCCAATCCAGCCGCGTTCCCTTTCAGTCCGCAATGCAACCAAAGATGATCCGCTTGGGTAGACGGGTGAATCTAAACCAAAATAAATATTAGTCTCATCGTACATTACAAAAGTAGTAATCATGCGCGGATCCAGGTTGTCGGTAGGCAACTGAATAAATCCGCAAATCGCGGCCGCTTCCTGCCACTCCTCCTTTGATAAGACACCGTCAATTCGCGGTGCTTGCCGGCATTTACTTACCCGGATCTCAAGCGCCTGTCCGGCCTTTGGCAGAATAAGGAACAGCACGAAGAGTAAAATAAAAAATTTTCTTTTTTCAAATAATCTCATCATTTGGTACTCCCTGTGAATATTTTAATATATTATAAAAATTTTATGAAAAATTTTTCTATTTCATGCCGCATATGAGCTGTTTCAAAATGACCGATTTCATAACGAAGAAGTTTCCACGCAGCACTTTTATTTAGCTTTTTATAGACTGTTTTTAATACTGTATCTATCTTTAGTAATCCTGCCGGCGGAGTAAGTTTATCGTAATTCCCAGCCAGAGATAAATGGGGTCGTGGTGCAATAAGACTATTTATGCCTGCAGTATCGAAATGCTTCAACAAACCTGGTACGAAATAATACAACCCATGACCATCAAGCCCGCGTGTTTCAATCAAGGTTGAAAAATCCGTCAAACAGCAGATATCAATGCACACTTTTATACGTTCATCAAGTGCAGCCAGCCACCATGCCATAGTTGAACCCATAGAAATGCCTATTGTCGCGATCCTGTTTGCATCAACGTCCTTCCTGGAGGTTAAATAATCAATAGCTTTAATGCTGTCATAAATCATAAGACCCCAGAGCGTTTGACCTTTCCAAAGCAGTTCTTTAAATAATTCACTTTCACTTCTTCCGCGTCTTTCTCCAAAATTCCAGGCATCCATACAAAAACCTATGTATCCCTTTTTTGTTAAAAACTCGGCATAGGAAGGCTTTTGTAAAGAAGGGCGGCCAACAAGAATTTCTTCTTTGGCTATTTCATAATTACAACCATGTCCGTGATTATAAATGACCAACGGTAATGATCCTGTCATGTTCCTGGGCTTAACCAGATATGCCGGTACTCCTTCATAACCATTCAAATCCAGAAATAATTTTTCAAGTATATAGCTGCCGCGGTCTTCTTCACTTATTTTCAAACATGACACGGGACGGTTTCGCTGAGGCAAATCGCCAAGTAATTTATATAATTTCTGGCGCAAAGCAGTTTGCTGTATCATTTAACCCAAACTCGCCGGCAAATAATCATACTAAAAAAACGATATAAAATATTGAGCCAGGGATGAAACAAGTTTTTATGTGAAAAAGTAGATGAAAACAGGATAAAATTACGCAAAGATTGATGTGTTATGAACATGATAACATTATACTCGATTTTTCTTTAAAAGTCAAGTCTTTTTTTCTATTAAACTGCTAAAATTTAAATTTCCCTATATAAATCTACCGACTCTTTCATCCCGTGCTCATTATGATATTCAGGAGCTTTAAACACAAAAGCATAGGGGAGATATGGAGTTGCCGGTGACTTAGATACGGATAAGCTGTGATATAACTCCCAGAGTGCATCATATTGTAGAATTGTTTTGCGGATTATTTTCTTATTATACACACCGGTTTTATCACCTTTCATTCCGTAAATCAAAATTGTCCACGCCGCAGCGATGATTTGATACAAGAGTAATCCATATTGAACGGTGGATTGAAAATAGTTATTGAGTGCAGAATCCTGAACTTTGATTTTTTCAGAATATTTACTCATTTTTTTCCATAATTTAACCGAATATTCTTTTTCTCTGATTATGGAGCACTCTTTTTTTGCAGAAAGAATTTTCTCAAATGAAGGGCCGAGTTCATTCAATCCGCCAAGGAAATGGTCGCGCATCCACCACACAAAAATCGGCGAACGTACGCTTAACCGCCCGCGGATAATTGCCGCGGCAGAGAGAAGACAAATTTTACGCAAATACCGGGTATCGTTTTTGCTGAAACCTAACGTAGAAATACTGTCATAAAATAATTTCTTTTCGTTTTGATCCGGATGCTGCGCAAAAGATGACAATACACGCGCATTGACCGTACACCAGAATTCATTTTTAATGTAAGGACCTTTCCAGCCTCCACCGCGTGACCATGTCCAGATACCGCAAAACAGAGGGTTTTTTAAGAGATCCCGAAGTCCCCGGGGGGGAAGCGCTTTTTTAGTTTCTTCAAATCCTTCAATGACGCCATGCGCAATATAATTAGGATAAGATCCTTTTCCTTCGAATTCACGCTGGCATTGGATTTCAACAATCTGCCTGTGTTTTCCGATTCCTAATGTTGGATTAAAACCAAGTGTTCTGTGAAAATCTCCGGCGGTATGTTTTATTGAAAAGATAAGATTTTCATGGGGGGCGATGGTATTTGTTACATTAAGATAATACTCCGGCTTCACATGAAACTGATCGGCATCCCATGTCCGGTAAAAAATTATTTTCCCCAATTTTTCACAGACTTCCTGCCTGAGTAAATTTATTAAAATAATATGACTTTCTTCTGCTTGTGTTATCGGATTATTGCCGGTGTGATAGGGGACATTGTGAAGATAGGTTTCGCCAGTACGTATAACCAGACCGTCAAGATCAGGAAACGTAGTAAAAATTTCGCGGAACATTACACGGTGTATTTCAAGTGTGAGGGGACGATGAAGTGAGATATGACCTTGTGTATCGCAGATTTCACTTTGATAATTTTCAACGAGCAGTTTTGGCAATACGGCAATGTCAATAAAAAAATAGGCGCTTATTCCGGATTTTTTGCACAGGGCTATCCGTTTTGATGCTGAAGCTGCCGTTTGTTCAGCCCACGCACTCTGCGGACTTCCCGGCGGACAGATTGACGCATCAAAGTCATTAAACAGAGCTGTGCAATGTACAAATGAGAAATCGTTAATGACTTGTCCGGTATATCCTAACTTCGCAAGATATGCAGGATTATTAAATTCTGATTCAATCAGTGCTTCAGCGGGATTATGATGCACCATATCAAGAATGAAGGGTAAAGCCATTTTATATCCCTGAAAAAATATGCAGAATACTTTTTGAGAAAATTGCATGAGCTGTGCTGTCGGGATGATTAATGCCGTTTAGTAATAAAGACTCATAAGGTATTGAGTACCGGGAAAGTTTTTCCCAAACGGCATATGCATCGGCGCATAATACGCATTTTTCTTTGCACAGCGTGCGGATTCTTTCAACTGCGTGATCCATATTATTCTGTAATGCTGCGGTTTTCATGTTTGGAGTCATAAAAACAGGTTCGGCTCCGATTCGTCTGAGATTATGTATAAAATATTTATGGTCGGCTATCACTGTGCGGTCGGATACGTCTGCATCATTAAGTACGAATATAATAATCACAATATCCGGCTTGTGCTTTAAAACATCGTTTTTAAAGCGGCGCCTGCCGTATGCGCTGTTAGTTCCCCCTATGCCGGAATTGATAAAAATGAAATTTTTTCCGGGAAATAATGAACGTAATCCAATCTCCGTTCGCAGTGTGTATCTGTGTTCAGCAGGAAAAATATCATTTGCTTCGGTAATACTGTCGCCGAAAAATAAAATTTTTATTTCAGGGTTTTTAAATATACACTTAATTCTTGCAAATGCATTTTCGGTATTGATTAAGTTTTGAAGCGGAATGATATCTGTGTAAAGACGTGTATTGCCGGGTTTATTGAAATTTGAATTTTCTTGTTTTTTACTCTTCCCGATAATGAGATTTCGGGCCGGTGTATTTTCATAATTGATAATATTTGAATATGCTTTGTCGTATACCGGAAATATGTTTTCAGCAGTAAGCGCGTGGTTATTAACACGGAGATATATTCGTGCAATTGCGTTCCATCCAATTGGCAGTAAAGGCCAGGGCGGAGCCGTTCGTTGTTCAAGGCCGTAAAATATTTTGATACAGCCTGATTTATTAATTGCCAATATATCAAGCCGCTGTTCCAAATATGCATAATTTATAAAAAGTTTTTGCGAATCTGCGCTTTTTTTAAAATTAATGCCCCCCCAGAGAGAATCTACGGAAAAAAAATCAAAAGACAACCCGGTGATTTTGTTTATTTTATTTTCAGTGAAAATTGATACGCTCTCCGGCTGCAGTAAGCCCGGAATATTAAAACGGGATGAATAATTAATACGGGTACGTTGAGGAAGATAATCAAATCCTGCGGGCCGAACTGCCTGTGAAATTATTTCTTTGCGTATGAAATGACTTGATAATTGAGGAATGGTAAATTTCTGCACAGATCCGGTTTTGGGAAATACAGTAATTTCCCTGCCTTTAAATTTTAACAAATGTCCGGACCAGCAGGTAAAAGAATGCAGACTTGAATTTTCAGGCAATGCTGAATTATTCATTTAAGGATTTCTCTGATTGCTTTTGATGAAGCTGCAGCATTATCCTTCCTGATAACACTATCAATTAACTTTTTTTTTTGTTTTTAATTTTGCATGAAAGAAATTAAGCCATGAAATACTTTCTTCAAGAGCTTCTTTTGCGTTTTCCCGGTACGGATATTGATCCATTGAATACCATCCCGTGTATTCTGATTTATCAAGCCAATAACATAGTTCTAAAAAATCGCTGGTATGTACGGATCCGGTTATCATATCATCATCCCATGTTTTGTAGTTGTCATTAAAATGAAGATGAAATAATTTATTTCCTGCCGACTGCGCCATAACCGCAGCCTCGGCAAGGTTTTCACCGGCGACGAATGAATGCCCCGTATCCATAGTCACACCGACATTATCTAATCCTGTTTGTATACAGATAAGTAGTGTATCAGCCATACGGGAAAGGAAAGAATGTGTACGCGGCTCTTTTGGTTTATATTCAAGTGAAAAACGTAATTTTGGATTACGGTCGGCACAGTAAAAAATACCTTCAGTCAGCCATGTACGCTGATTTGAAAAATCAGCCTGAAAAAAATAATCATATCCGTCCTGCCCGGGCCAGATATTGAGAAGGGGACAATCAAGTTCATATGCCATTTCGCAGGTTTGTAAAATTGTGTTTGCCGCATCATTTCTGATTTTTTTATCTTTTGATGAGAATGAGCCGAATTTCCATTTTTGTTCAGAAAATATATCAGGAATTATTGATACACAGCTCAGGTCAGAGTCTTTTAAAGCTTTTTTTATTTGTTTTACGTTTCCCGGGGAAACATCCCAGGTGCCGACGAGTTCAATTCCCTGAATATTTTTTATTGCTGCTGCATTTTTAAGCATTTTTTCAGAGTTAATACAGGGTTTATAGTTACTGCAATATCTGTCCCGGGTATTTCCAAGATTTCCAAGAATTACCGAATACTTTTTCAATTTATTCCTCCATGTAATGTTATTGTGTTCTTAACACTAATTATAATCGAAAAAACCTGATTTGTCAAGGAAAAAAAATAAAATCAGAATAACAGGGTACTACTGCTAATTCAAAAACATCAAATACTACTGTATTTATAAATTCGCTTTTCGCTATGGTTTAATACCCATCCTCCATTTTTCCGATTACACCCTTGACTGAAAGTTCAGGACTATTGGCTGAGTACAGATAATACACATAGAGGCCGTTTGGGACAAAATTACCTGTAATATTACGGCCATTCCATGAAAAAACTGCAGCTCTTTCGGCACTTTCCATATATATGAGCAGTCCGTCTAAAGAATAGATACGGAGCGTCATTACATCACTATTTGTATTATTGAGAAAAAAAGTTACCGCGCCGGCACCGCTTGCATCGGCACGGAAAAAAGCGTTCACCACTTTCACATACTCTCCGCCGGGGAATGTGCTGTTGCCCGCAATTGAAGCAACACCGAACATAGAGAGGTAATTCACATCTGAATATATCCGGATGTACGCGCCGGTCTGGTTGCTCAGATATTCCTGGCGGGATGTCATAAGCTGCCAGCGTTTGGTGACAGTCGACCACCAGTATATACCGAGATCATTGTATCCCGCATAAGTGATGTTCACGCGGCGGGGTGAGGTGTCGAGGACAATCGAGCCGGAGTTTAGAGGAAATGTATAGCTGATAGTAACAGGAATAGAAAAAGAAGATTGTCCATCTGCGATAAAGTCAAACACGCGGTATACATGAGCCGGTGTGGTGTTTGCGGCAACAGGCGGGATGTTTACCGGTGTGACGGAGCAGATTGTATCGGCGCTGAACAGACCTGCAGGAAAATGTATTCCGGCTATCAAATTCCCGACTGAGCCGCCGGATACGCCGATGGCGCAGCTGACCGGAGTCGGCGCAGCGGGCATGTTTGTAAAAAGTACAATATTTGTGCGTGAGAACGAAACAGTGCCGTCGGTCATGTTATTTATTACCCGGTATGTAAAACTATCGCCGTAAGAGACGTAAGTGTCTTTCCACGCTGAAAGGTTTTTATCCTGTGAATTGAGAAGCCATATGTTTTTTACTCCGTCATTACGCCAGATTTCAAAGCTCCCGATTATCGCGCGCAGTGTGTCGTCAAGGGTGAAAGAGATTTCCACGCCGTCATTCTGATATGCCGCGGTGAGGTTCGTGACCGGGGCGATGAAGTAGCGGGAGAAATAGAAAGAGACTGCGGTTGAGTTTGTGTTAGAATAGGCCGCACCGCTGACTGCCTTGTTTGTAGCAAACGCATAGTAGAGCTGGTAAAGACCTTCGCCATGGGTGCTGGAAATGGTATAGGGGTTAAAAGTGAGTATATTGGAAAGATTTCCCGGTGTGTGGCTTATTACGGTTTTATATATTCCAGCTTTATACAGCATTGCGACATCCGTGTTGGAAAACCCCATGCCGCTTATGGTGACGGATACATTTTGATTGACGGGCTGAAATTCCTGAAAAAAGAAAGAGAGAGCGTTCCCGGGGTTCTGTTCGACTGCACCAGGGATTATAAAAGCACTGTTACTTGCTGCGTAAAGATAATTGGCTTTAATCCAGCTTGCTGACCGTTCAATGCCTGAGAGACGGAATTCGTCAAGGTAATGGTCGTTGCCCTCAAGAAGTCTCACCGGGTTGGATGAGTTAGAAAGTGCATTAGAACCAACACGGGCGCCAATAGGTTCTCCGTTAATAAAAAACTGTCCTCCGGTTATATGACTGTACGTCCACGCGGTATGTATCCATGTATTTAAATGGTTGGTATACCACCAAGTACCGCTTTTCACTCCCCAGAATCCTCCCGGAGGAACTGTTGTTGCCTGATAACACATTCGTGGACTGCCTCCCGGGAGACCGTACATGTAGAAATAATAATTGCAGCGTCCTGTGTTATCAAATTGACCAAGGTTCATTTGAATTCTTGTAGGCAACCCGGGAAGAAATACCATAAACTCTACTGAAATATAATTTGTGAGATCCAGCGCGGGTGAATGAGGAATTCTATACTGTGAAACAGAACTGTTGGAATTTAAATAGTATGCTCTGCCGACGAGGCCGGACCGGTTGGTAATATTCGTTACGCCTGAAGTTACCTGTCCGTGAAAACCATTTGCTGTAGAATCAAGAGTATTGGACAGGTAATAATTCCAGTTTGAAGAAAAATGTAATACTACTTTATGATTAGTGTCCCATACACTGGTGCGGTTTTGCTG